>JAESFM010000059.1_pt1 | contig 61992 bp, 66 predicted proteins | sample 9266171 | NCBI WGS metagenome assembly JAESFM01 (sample SAMN14505069, study PRJNA617099) | algae metagenome | isolation source: Hassallia sp. WJT32-NPBG1 and co-occurring heterotrophs from well developed... | place: USA: Mojave Desert, Joshua Tree National Park, California | collected 2006-06-22 | reverse complement strand
ACAAAAAATGAAACGTGCCGCTATGGATAATAATTATTTAATTCAGGTTCTCAGTTGTTTCATCAACAATACATTAGATTCTTCTGATTCCTTGTGTCAAGCCTGATTGAGATGCTCTTACCCTGGTCGATTTTGCCCCATTTAAACCCGCAGTCAGAACAGATTTGGCTTGTGGGTTCCCATCTATTAATCGCGTGAAACGTTCTACTAAGTTTGTCTGATTTAGCTTCACATAGAACTCTAAATTCTCGCCAACCTTGCAGACTAATTGTTCTAGCAAGTTTGCGGTTTTTAACCATACCCGACACATTTAGATCTTCCAAAGCTATAGTTTGGTTCTCACTCACTACTTTGGTTGATAGCTTGTGCAAAAAATCTTTGCGAGTTTCGGTAATTTGATTATGCTTTTTGGCAATCCGGATGCGGGTTTTGTTCCTGCGGTTTGATCCTTTGTGTTGACGTGCCAGCTTGCGTTGCAATTTACGGATTTTACGGTCAATACGAGTATAGTTTGGGCTTTGGGCTTTCTCACCATTACTCATCACCGCAAAAGTTTTAATTCCTAAATCAATACCGATGCTTTGGTTTTTGGCATCAACTTCAATGGGTTCAACTTCTACAACAAAGCTTAAAAAGTAACGATTGGCGCAATCTTTTACGACAGTACAAGAACTAGGGTCAGATGGGAAAATTCTCGACCAAATAGGTTTTAAATTGCCAATTTTAGCCAAATAGACAAGCCCATCCTTAACTGAAAATCCTGACGAGCGTGAATTCAGCCGACTGTTGATTAGTCTTCTTTTTAAACCTAGGAGTGCCCATTTTACCACCCTTTCTTTTCCCGTTACGAGAATTGAAAAAGTTTCGATAGGCAACGTCTAGGTTTCTGAGAGACTGCTGCAAAGGTACAGACGAGACATCAGACAACCATTTTCTATCTTCTGTCTTCTTGGCAGCCGTCAACATAGCTGAAAGTTTGTTGTACCCTGGCAATTTTTCAGACTGCTTGCAGAAGGCTAGCGCATCATTCCAGACCACACGGACACACCCAAACAACTGAGCTAAACTCTGTCGTTGTTGGTCTGTTGGATAGAATCTGTATTGATATCGCGCTTTCATTCCTTTTGGTAGAATTGGTCTGTTATATACTTGATATTGGTCTGTACCGAATGACAACCCATTTTCGTAAAGAAAGACATTCTGTTTCAGACCTGAAAATTCATTTGGTCTGTGTGACCAAGTATCGTAGGTCTGTTTTCACTGCTGAGAGTCTTAAAGTTATTGAAAAATCATTTATAGCACTGAAAGACGTATCTACGTTGGTCACCTTGAAAGGGCTAGTCCTAGCATATTTTGCTTGGCGATACTTTTTGTGAGTTTCAGCCTAAAGTCTGAAACTGACTCTCGATAAGACAGCTATGCTGAAAGCAAGATCATAAACTTCTGTCCTCTAGAGGCAGCGCGGTGAATATGTTTTCACAGCATATGCACCTGCCGTGGTTGCCCGCGAGTGTGCAAACTGCCGTTGCTCTGGCAAGCGCGAACCTTGAATTGGCATCTCATCAAAAATGATAGATATTTCTTGATGAAATGGTAGGACGTGAATTTTACTTTCTACCTCTTTTTTGTGTGCAAAGTTATACGGATGGTTCTATTAGACAAAGCAGATAGTTGGGCAGATAAAAGACCAGACAATAAAGGAGAGTACAGTGTTAAAACATGACATTATTGTCATTGGAGCTTCGGCAGGTGGTTTGGAAGCGATGAAAAAGCTTCTTGCTCAATTGCCTGACAACTTCCCCGGCACGCTCTTCATCGTCTGGCATGTTTCACCGGAGTCTCCGAGTATATTGCCCCAAATACTTGATCGTGTATGCCCGCTGCCGGTAACACACGCTATCGGCTTTGAAGCGAGCCAACCCGGTCGTATTTATGTCGCTCCCCCAGATCACCACCTTGTTGTCGAACCTGGTTATGTCCGGGTAACTCGCGGTCCGAAAGAAAACCGCTTTCGTCCCTCGGTCGATGTCTTGTTCCGCTCCGCAGCTCTTGCTTATGGTCCGCGGGTGATAGGGGTAATTCTGACAGGTTCCCTTGATGACGGAGCGGCTGGGCTGTATGCGGTGAAGGAGCGAGGAGGTATAGGAATTGTCCAAGACCCGTTTGAGGCGCTTTACCCCTCCATGCCCATCTCCGCAATGAAAGCGGTTGCGGTAGATCACTGCGTCTCGATAAGGGATATGGGGTCTTTATTGGTTCGTCTGGCAAACGAAGCCGTCGAGGAAGAAGCGGTAAATCCGGCATCCGATCAAATGGAACTCGAAGTACGGGTCGCACGGCAAGACAACGCCTTTGAGGAAGGCATTATGAACCTAGGTACACCCTCTCCCTATACCTGTCCCGAATGTCACGGTACACTTCTGAGATTGAAAGAAGGAAACCTTATCCGCTTCCGCTGCCATACGGGACACGCATTTTCCGTGGATTCTCTGCTCGTGGAAGTCACCAAGGGCATTGAAGATGCACTTTGGAACACTATACGGGCGATTGAGGAGAGTGAACTATTAATGAGGCATATGGCTGGGCATCTGCGCGAAAGCAACGATAGTGACACAGCCGAACACTTTTTGCAGAAAGCCGAGGAAGCGAAGAGACGGGCTGACCTAGTTAGGCAAGCCGTGATGAATCACGAAACCTTTAGCACAGAAAAGCTAACTGACGCTGCCAAGCATCAGTAATACTATCTTTTTGTGGCGCGTTGACGAAGCTTTAAGAAAAAAAAATAAAAATTTCCTCTCTTCTACAACCCGAAGAAAGGCGATCGCTCTTGATGCAATTTTGGCAGGCATCGTTACATAAAGGGCAGTTAAACCCAACCTGGGAAATAATAGCTAATAGCTATTAGCTATTAGCTATTACTAATTACACCTCTACTGGAATTTGCTCTTCTTGTCTTTCCACAAAGGTTTGAACGCGGGTGCGGTATTGTCTTAAGGAATCATCTACCCAATCGCGATCGTTGCTGTTGATGTATAAATGTACCAGTGGTTCACTGGCATCTGGTAAAACTAACACCCAACTGTCATCGTAGGGTTGACAAATTTTCACCCCATCGATTAATTCCAGGTTTTGTGCTGGATGAGTTTCTACCAAATACCGCATTAATGCCCCTTTGACTGTCCAAGGACAGCGGACTGTATAACTTTTGTGAATTACACGGGGCAATTCTGAGCGTACAGAAGCAAGCGATCGCTCTTGTATTGTTAGCATTTCAATTAGCTTGGCAATACAGAACATGCCATCAAATCCTGGATGCAATTGGGGGATAATAAAGCCTGTGTCGCCGCTGCCTCCCAGTACCACACTTGGGCTTGTTTGACAAGCTTCCATTAATGCGGTAGGATTTGCTTTGGTGCGAATCACCTTACCATCGTGGCGACGGGCAATTTGTTCAACAGCACTCGAAGCATGAACTGGTACTACTACCGTCCCTCTGGGGTTAGAAGTTAAGATTAAATCCACCATCAGCGCAGTCAACATTTCGCCGCGAATCGCAATCCCCGATTCATCCACCAAAATCATTTGTTCGCCATTTGCTGTTACCTGAACGCCAAAGTTAGCTTTCAGTGCTTCCACCACATGACCCAGCTGAGTTATGAGTCCTTCGCGGTCAGATGTGGACATGGCGTTTTTATTCAAACTGGCATTTAGCACCACCGCATCAGCGCCAAAGTTATCTAACATTTGCGGCAATACTGCACCAGAGACAGCATAAACGTAGTCAATCACTACTTTTGCCCGACTGTTGCGAATTGTCTCAATATGCAGTAAGTTTTCAAAAGCTGTGCAGTAGCGGTCAATTACTTGACTGGGGTATGAGACATCGCCAATTTCGTGAATTTGCGATCGCCGCATATCCTCTTTAAAGTAAGCTCCCTCAATTTTCTTTTCCTTTGCCTTGGAAATATTGATGCCAAAGGCATCCATAAATTCAATCAGGATATAATCAGGGCGATCAGGATGTACCCGCACATGGATACCACCAGCTACTGACATAGTGGGGATAACTGTGCGAGCGATGGGGATAGCGGTAGCATCAAGGTTTTGAATATCGATGCCTACAGACATTAAACCAGCGATGAGCGATCGCGTCACCATCCGCGAAATATTGCGCTGATCGCGGGAAACCGTTACCTTAGAACCTGGTTTCAAAGTAGAACCATAAGCAGCTCCCAACTTCACCGCAAATTCTGGTGTAATGTCGATATTCGCTAATCCTTGGACGCCACGTTGCCCAAATAAATTTCGTTGAGCAGTGTTACCCCAAATCAAGTTAATATTTAAAATTGCGCCAGACTCGATTTTTTTGCTAGGCCAAACGCGCACACCGGGACTAATTTGCGCTTCTTCTCCCACGCTAGAAAGCGAACCGACCACAGCAGCTTCTAAAACATGAGCGCGACGGTCAACACGAGTACCACGGGAAATCACACAAGCCGATAGATGTGCTTCTTCGCCAATAATTGCTCCATTCCAAACAATTGGACGTTTGAGATTGGCATCAGCCCCAATGGTGACATTATCCCCGATTACGGTTCCGGCTTCAATTTGGACTCTTGCCCCAATGCGGCAATTATCGCCAATAACCGCCGGAGCCTCAATTTGAGCGGTTGGATCGATATAAGTGTTTTGACCCACCCACAAGTCGGTTGACACCTCTTTGTAGGCAAAATCAAGTTTTACCTTATGTTCCAAGCCATCATATTGAGCTTCGCGATAAGCATCTAAGTGACCAACATCGCACCAGTAACCCTCAGCGACATAGCCATACATCGGCTCGTCTTTGTCTAAAAGTAAGGGGAATAAGTCTTTAGAAAAGTCACATTCTATATTAGATGGCAGATATTCTAAAACTTCTGGTTCTAGAATATATGTACCAGTGTTGACGGTATCAGAAAAAATTTCACTGGTAGAAGGCTTTTCTAAAAATCGACTAATTCGATGTTGTTCATCGGTAATCACCACCCCAAACTCAATTGGATTGGGGACACGAGTCAAAATTAAAGTGGCTTTAGACTTGTTTTGTTTGTGAAATTCAATTGCTGCTGTTAAGTCAAAATCGGTAATACTGTCTCCGCTAATTACTAAAAAGGTTTCGTCTAGAAGTTCGGCAATGTTCTTAACGCAACCAGCGGTTCCCAGTGGCTGGTCTTCTTCCACGGCGTAGGTCATTTGTACGCCAAAGTCGCTACCATCTTGAAAGTAGTCTCGCAAGACATCAGGTAAATAATGGAGCGTGGCAATAACTTCTGTAATGTGATGTCGTTTGAGAAGATTGATAATGTGTTCGGCAATTGGTCGATTTAGGATCGGCACCATCGGTTTGGGCAAGTCACAAGTTAGCGGACGCAACCGCGTTCCCGAACCACCTGCCATCAGTACTGCACGCATAAATCCTCCTTAGCTATTTGCAGCGATCGCTGCTTCAAGACCCGTCAGATGTGTTCTGCTATTCTTTAGTCTCCTACGGATCTTGATATTTTAGGAACTTCCACAAGATGCATCTGTCAAAAAATAAGTAAATATGCTTGTTAACTAGCCTGTTTTGGTAGAGAAAATCAAGCAATTGGGCATGGGGCAATTTGAGGAGGAGAAAAGGTTAAAGGGCAAAGGGTAAAGACTGAGAAAGAAGAAATATTCCCCCCCCTGCTCCCCCTCTCCCCGAATCTGAAAGGCTATCTTAAACTGGAGTAGGACAACGTATTGTCAAAAGAACGAGCAAGCCTAATCCTGAAAAGTTTAGTTTTTGCTTTTGGGTGAGGGTGTGAGAATACTTTTCTCGAATTGTGTCAGTTGCTTATGGAGTGATGGAATGCCTAAGTTAATTATTTTCGGCTTGATGGCGGGTTATTTATATGGTGTGTGGAAGTTTTGGAATGGATTTGAGCGGACGAATTTTTCGCAAAGCTTGCCTAATCGCCTTGGTTTATCTTTGTTATGGCCCGCTTTGTTTCTTACAAATCCGTCCTATCGTCGCAACTTTAAAAAGGCGCTGAAGGGTTAAAAGTCGCTAATAACTTTATTTAGATCAGGGTTCGGCTGTGCGATAGATATGCTTAGTTTACAGCACAGGCGATATCTACGGTAAGCTACGAAGATCGCATTTTGCCTAAATTCGTAGAATTATAAACACAAAGTCCGCACTCAGGCGGACTTTTTACATCTAAGCCTGCGGTCAGCAGACTTAGTTTGTATGTTGGCTTAACTGTCAATTCCACGCTTGGAGGTAATGGTGACGTGGTGGCTTGATTCTTCTTCATAATTCCCTGGCAATGTTAGGGAATTAACGCGTGCAAATTCGTAATTAAGCGACCAATTACGAACAACGAATTACTTTCTATTTCTCAAGATATGGATAGCTGCACCTGCTGCTGCGCCATCGACTACATCACCCAAAGTATCTTTACGACCGCGAGTAATTGCACCAGTGACACCACCTGCGGCTGCACCTACTCCGATATCTTGACCCAAGTTACGGTTTCTGGGATTTCTTCTGGTACCGTTAACACCATTAACAGCAGCGCCGGCAGCACCACCTTTGACAGCATTGTTTAATACCGAACCGCGTCCCCTAATAGCGCCTGATACCACACCAGCAGCAGCGCCAATACCGACATCTTCAATTATGCGATTGTCAGCAGCAGCGGGTTTAGCTGGAACTAAAGTGACACCAGTTAAAGTAGCAGCTAAGAGGCTGGGTAAAAATGTGCGTTTTAAGATCCGATTCATAGTTGTACCTTCTCAAAAATTCAAAGTTGTTATTTTCAACAACTTGATCCTAGGTTTAGACAACGATAACGTTTTCTTACATTGGACACTTTCTATAGTTACACTCACCAAATTGCGATCGCATCCCCTGAAAGCATGAGTATCGAATTTTCGTACAAAGTTGGGAATAGGGCATGGGGTATAGAAAAATTCTGAGCTTGCTTGGAGGCAAAGCGATCGCACTCTAATATTCTGGGAAATTATTTAGTATTGATTTAACTTATTTTCGTTATGAGTGTTCGTTATATACCAACTTTGGACAACATAAAACCCTATTATTCGGGGTAGCAGCTATGAGTTACGCTGTGAGCCAAAGATGGTAGCTAATAGCATGGATTCTCTCAAAATAAAATTTTGGAGAAACTATGCTATTCAATACACTTCATCATGTGTACCAATATCAATCAATACAATTAATTCTTCCTGCGTCTCGCTATCCTGATCAAAATTATAAATAATTCGGCAATCATACTCAACCGAACACGCCCATAATCCCTCTAATTGTCCCTGCAATTTATGCGCTTTCAAGGATTGAGCAAACGGCTCATTCGCTAACAATTCCAACACAGCAAAAATTTTTTCTTATAGCTGGGTTTTTTTGCGAACAGTACGCTTAAAACTTTTGTCCCAAACTAGAGTTTTCATTCTTCGTCTTCTGTCAATAAATCAGCTTTTAGGTCAGTAAACGAGCCTCGCTTTGCTGTACCTGATCGCAGCGCTGTTAATGTCTCTGTGGCATTTTTGGCAATTTCCATACGCCGTTTTTCAATGCGTCTCTTTTGAATCAGATCAATTAACAAATTTTGTTCTTCTTCTGATAGTTCCTCAACATATTCAATTACAGTTTGCAAAGATACAGGTTTATTCATTTTTCTGTTTGTCCAACTATTGCAATGATTATAAACAGTCAGCGAAGTATTATGGTAACTTTGGTAAGCGATCGCACCAGTTAGCACAAATACTGCTACTGAAGTGAAAATAGCAGATTATCTTTACAAAAATCTATATATCTATTATTAAGGTCTTGTATTCCGTCCTATACGACTTAAAAGGTCGATGATTGCTATCAATACTTCTGTAAAAACATATATAGAAATACAAGTAATCACCCCAGAAATTAAATATCCTAAAAATACTATTCCAAATGGTCCACCAATTGTTAAATTCCGACCAACGAATGACAAAAATATAACCAAAAAAAGAGCTGTAACGAACAAGCCGATAAACTGAATTATTTTTAGAGTAGTAATTAATCTGGTGTACAGTCTATTTTGATTAGAACCGCCGGATGGTGGGGTGCTGCTCATATGTATGCCATTTTTATTAAATTATTTTGTCCAAAAAAAGTTATTTAATAAACAATAACAGGAAGAGTGTCCCTTGAAGGAACACTCTTTTATGAAACCCTAGCTATCAGTTTATAGCTGATAATTGAATTCTAACTTACGCCCCGACGGATTCTTTCGCCGCGTAGAGTACTTCTACGTTGATATCTTTAAAACCCCGATCGCGTGCAAATTTCTCGGTGTTACGCTTGACTTTACCACGCACAAATCCAGGAATCTTATTTAATTCTGCCAAACCATCTTTTGTCCAGTTCAGGTCAGAACCAGCAGAAATTCCTTTGGTAATCACTTCTTTGGTGTCGTGTCCCCCGAAGATTTCTAATAGATGATCTTCCATTCCCAAAGTGAAGGAATTGTAGACTAAATCTGCAATCTGATTTGTACCTTCGTAACCCATGAATGGTTTGTAACCAAGGGGGAAGTTTTGAATGTGGATCGGTGCAGCAATTACGCCACAGGGAATATCTAGGCGCTTACCAACGTGGCGTTCCATTTGCGTGCCGAAAATGGCTGAGGGTTCAACGCGAGCGATCGCATCTCCAATTGCACCATGATCTTCAGTAATCAGCACTTCGTCGCAATACTCGCTTACCTGTTCGCGGAACCAGTCAGCATCGTATTTGCAGTAGGTTCCCGCCCATACTACATGAATTCCCATCTCCCGTGCCAAAATCTTGGTCATAGCCGCAGCGTGAGTATTGTCGCCAAAGACTACTGCTTTTTTCCCGGTCAAGTTCTGACAGTCAATCGAACGAGAGAACCATGCAGCTTGCGATACATGCAGAGTTTGCTCGTTGATGAACTCTTCGTAATCAACCTCAGCGCCTTGGGCGTTTATCACCTGCTGAATTTTACGGATGCATCTAGCAGTTTCCACTACTCCCATTGGCGTAATATCTACGCAAGGAATGCCGAATTCAGCTTCGAGGTAACTAGTCGCCATTAAACCGAGTTCGCGGTAAGGTGCGAGGTTAAACCAGGCGCGGGGCATCTTCTTAATATCGTAAACCGAAGCGCCTTCGGGAATGACGGTATTTACCTCAATTCCCAAGTCAGCCATCAAGCGCTTGAGTTCGGTGCAGTCGTGCTGGTTGTGGAAACCAAGGGTAGAACCACCGATGATGTTAACTGAGGGTTTTTCAGTTTTGCCTTCTGGTAGTTCGCCTCTTTTACGAGCTTTCTCAATATAGTATTGAACGATTTGTTGCAAAGTGCGATCGGCGGCTTGCAATTCGTTGAAGCGGTAGTGATTCACATCCGCTAGCATGACATCGCCTTTTGCTTCTAACTGCGCTCGCTCCACAAAGTTGTGTAAATCTTCTTGGAGAATACTAGAGGTGCAGGTGGGAGTTAACACAATCAAATCGGGGTGTTCCTCAGCGTCTTTGCGGGTGATGTTATCTACCACTTTTTCTTGGGAACCCCGCGCCAAAACGTTGCGATCTACGACGCTGGTTGTCACCGGGGTGAAGTTACGCTCGCGCTCTAGCATCGATCGCATAACGTTAAAATAGTCATCGCCAAGTGGAGCGTGCATGATGGCATGAACGTTTTTAAAAGAACTGGCAACCCGCAGTGTGCCTATGTGGGCGGGACCAGCATACATCCAGTAAGCCAATTTCATTACTGTGTTCTCCCTTTAAGTGAAACCAACATGGACAATAAGTGCTTGATTATTAAATCGTTTCTGATTCTCTCAAATGTTGCAGTTGTTAGGGAATAGACGCTCACAGGACTTTACACAAATGGCGATCGCTCAAACCTTGTTACTGATTGGAGTTGAGCTTCATATTTAAACAACATTTGTGTTGTCAAAGTTATATAAATCTTAATTATTTAGAAAATTTCGTATCAATAGGGGCTAGGAACTGGGGATTAGGTGAGAATTATGAATGAATTTCAGCCATTTTGCATTCATCAAATATTCAGTCCCTAGTCCCCAGTCTCCAGTCTCCAATTAGGCAGAAACCAGGCGTCGCAAAGATTGAGCGCGGCGTTTTGCCGTAGCATTATTTGCGTCAATTTTCAGCGCTTGTTCGTACACTTCCAAAGCTTGAGCATTTAAATTCTTTTTCTCGTAGGCATGAGCGAGATTATTCAGCGCTGTTACATAATCGGGTTTAGATTTGAGCGCTTCTTTGTACTGACGAATGGCTAAATCATACTGCTCTTGTGAGAAGTAAGTATACCCCAGTGCATTATAAATCGGGGCGGTATTTTCTTCGCCTTCTTCTTCGGCAGCTTTTAGTGCTTTTTGAAAAAGTCCGATCGCCTGAGAAAACACTTTCTTTTCAGAATAAATACTCGCTAACTCATAATATTCTTGAGTCGTACCCTTGGATGTACTCAGTTTTTTTCGCAAGCGTGACATAGAGCTTTCCATTCTGCGAGTTTTGAAAACTTCGCGAAAAATGCTCACCACTGCGAAGCCGAGCAAAAAAACGAAAATTGAGAGATAAAAAACCGCTAGATTGTTATCCACCATTGCCTTTATTAAAATTAGGGACGCTTGGACGCTTGGACAAGGAGACAGGGGAGACAAGGGGTGACTTTTAACTTTTAACTTTTGACTCTTGACTTTGCTCTTCCCCTACGGACGCGAGGAACATCGCGTCTCTACAACTCCGCTCCTCCGCTCCTCCTAACTCTTAATTCAGATTGAGGTAATCCCCAGTATTTTATGCGTTCAGTAAGCCAACCTTTAGCTATGTAACGAGCGATCGCTTCATTTACTTGCTGTCGCAATTCATCGTACTGTAATCCCTTGGGCATTACTACCGATAAGGGTTGTGTTGATAGTTTGGTTGAAAGTAAGCGATATTCGGGATATTGTTGCACCCAACCGCTGAGGACGCTTGCATCTGCGGCAAAAGCATCAGAATTATTCTTTTCTAAAAGCGATCGCGCTTCTTCGTAAGAATTCACTCCTACTAATTCGGCATTCGGTATATAGTATTTTATTTCCGCAATCGTGCTGGACTTTTTCAGGACGGCTATTTTCCGTCTAGCAAAATCCACAAGCCGTTGCGCTGAAGCATCTTTGGTAACTAAGACTGTACCATCAAAATAGTAGGGAACACTAAAGCTAACTAAACGAGCGCGTGATTCGGTTGCTGTTACTCTAGCGATAGTCAGATCAACTTGATTATTGAGAACTACAGAAAGGCGATCGCGATTGCTGACAGGTTTAAACTTGACTGCGTTTTCTTTGCCTAATAAGTCTTGCGCTAAGGCTTTCGCTAAGTCAATTTCTAATCCTTGTAATTTGCCGTTTACATCAGTAAACCCCAACGGTTGTAAATTATTCTTAACTGCAATACTTAAGTAGCCACGCTGCTTAATTTCTGGCATTTCTGCCGCATTTGCACTTAATTGGCTGTCTGCAAAATAAAAGCTCAATATCAAAATTAAAGTGGCGGATAATACCAGATGTAACCGAGTAATTGCTTTCCATCTGTTACATCCGTTATTCATCCGTTCCACCTTTATCCCTTCGCTTGGCTGGCTAATTCAACGACTTTGGTGAAGCCGGCTGAATCGAGGATTGCCATTTGCGCTAACATTTTGCGATTGAGTTCGATGTTGGCTTTTTTGAGATTGCCCATCAACTGACTGTAACTCAAGCCGTGTAGGCGTGCGGCGGCGTTGATGCGGGTGATCCACAGACGACGAAAATCGCGCTTGCGGTTTTTGCGATCGCGATAAGCACTCCGCAGCGCTTTCATCACTTGTTGATTAGCGGTTCTAAACAGGGTTGAGTGAGAACCACGAAAGCCTTTGGCTAGTTTGAGAATTTTTTTGCGGCGTTTACGAGCAACGTTACCGCGTTTTACTCTTGTCATTGTTTAATTTGGGATTTATTTACAAATAGGGAAGCATCAAGCGTACATTTTCTGCGTCGCGTTCGTCTACAACTGCCATTTTCGACAATTTCTGCTTTTTGCTCGCACTTTTGTGCTGTAGAAGGTGATTTTTGAAGGCTTTGCGGCGCATAATTTTACCTGTACCGGTAACGCGGAATCGTTTCGCCGCTGCTTTACGGGTTTTTAGTTTGGGCATGAACTAATTTTAATTCGACACGATCCCTAATTATAAGCTAAAAAAAATAAATTGAACCAATTATAAAAGCGCGGAGGTTTTATGCTCACCACCAACAATAAGATGACTTTTGAGCAATTTCTCGCCCAGTACCCAGATGGCTATGGTATTTTTTAACTTGTAAATGGGGAAATTGTTCAGGTCGAGGCGACTAGAGCGCATAAAAATATAGCACGATATCTCGTCAAGAGTTTTGACTGAGAAATTGACATGGATGAAATATATATAGTCGAATATGATCCGCGTTGGGCAACTTTATTTGAAGAAGAAGCCGAACGTATTTGGCAGGCGCTGGGTAAGAATTTAGTTGTGGAGATAGAACATATCGGAAGTACAGCAGTATCAGGATTGGCAGCTAAACCAATTATTGACATTATGGTTGGTGTATATTCTCTGGTAGATGCACTCATTGCTATCCCGGCACTAGAGGCGCTGGAATACGTTTATTGGCGGGAAGATCCCCGTCCAGGACGGATGTTTTTTGTCAAAGGAATGCCGCCATATGGCAAACAGCGTACTCATCACGTTCACATAGTTGAGCGTGAGAGCGAATTTTGGCAGCGCAAGCTATTTCGCGACTACCTGAGGACGCATCCAGAGGAAAAGCAAGGCTACGAAGCTCTTAAACGAAATTTGGCAGCACGTTTTTCAAGCGATCGCGAGGCTTACACCAATGGCAAAAAAGAGTATATCCAAAGACTGATGGAAAAAGCACGGCATTAAGAGATAATGCGGAGACCCGGAAAAAAGATTGACTATACGAGAGTTTGTGGGCAATAGCCTAATTTTTTGACAAACTGCTCCCGAAACGCCTCAATTGCCTCTTTATTAGGGCTACCATGAGACACAATCGATATTTGGTAGCGGCGCATCGTTTTCGCAGGACACTGGCCACATTCTAAACTTAGAAGTGCCATCTGCAAGCGCTTTTGCGGCTGGTGAATAATGCCTAATTCATTTAAAAAAGCTCGAAGGTTTCCAGATTCGAGAGGCGTAATTTGACTATTTAGTTTGATCCGCACTAACCAGCCATCAATCTCATGAATTATCGTCACGCAGAAAACCGATATTTCCGGTTTGGCGTGCAAATGTTCAATGAGTCTCAGGGTTAAACTGGCGTTTGGCAGAAAGTACAAGTATTCTGCATCGGTTTTTAAATTCATAACTCTTCCTTTAGTGTGATTTTTATATCTATCAAAAGTAGTATATTTTTGATGTCAGGTATAAGATAGCATTTACGATGACATATCAACTAATCTTGCTGTAATTCTTAATAAGCGTAAGTTTATTTAACTTATGCACTGCTGTAGTTGACAAAATGATAAAAAGGCTGTGACCGTGTAGAGACCTTCAGAGCGCGGAACGTCTCTAATTATTTTAAAACTGTTGTCATCATCACACATCCGGGAAACTGCTGCTTTAACGCCGGGAAAACCGGACATGCAGGTTGTTGTTGTAAATTATCCGGTTTACTCCAAGTAAATGGCGCGAGCTTGGCAGCAGACATCCACAACAAACGTTTTGCCCTTGTCATCGCGACATATAGTAAACGGTATTCCTCAGCAGTTTTCAGGTGTTTTGCCTGTTCCCAAGCGGCGGTGGTGCTGGGTATGCTAGATTCACCGTGGAGAGCAGCGCGAATTTGGGCGCGAGCAACTTCTGATAAAGTGAAGTCGCCTAAAAACTGCCTTTGGGGAGGAACCCAAAACCTACCGGGAATTAAGTTTTCGTGCAAAAAGGGGAGAAAAACAAAGTCCCAATCTAGTCCTTTTGCTTTGTGCATGGTGATGATGGTAAGTTGACCCGGACGAGTGTAACGCGCTTCTACATCTTCGGTTTCCACAGGTTCAAATCGTTCGGAACTGACGATTTCACTTAAAGCTGCCAGCATTGCCCCCATTGAACTATTACCAGCTATTTGCCGATTTACTCGTTCTGCAAGTTTGTCTGCTGTCGCAAGTTCGGCTTGGTCGTAATTTAACACCAAAGCGATGAAGGAAATTAGCTGATACAAAGGCAGTTCTAAACGAGCGCGAAGTAAACTGCGACACAAGCGGCAGGCTTTTTGCACCGATTCTGTTTGGGGTGGTGCCAAGGGACCTGGATAGAGGAATTCTTCAGGAAGGCTGGCAAGAGCGTTAAGGTCTTGGGTGGGGATTAATTGACGCTGTACCAAGACTTCTAATGCAGCTTTGAGGTAATCGGGGGAATGAGGGCGATCGCAAAATTGCAGTATTGCCAAAATATCTTCTGGGACATGAGAATGGCGATCGCGTTCTCCCACATCGTAAAGTACAATTTTATGCTCTTTGCACACAGGGGCAAGCGCTTCAGCCAACCACCGTCCTTGGCGATTTTCCCGGACTAAAACTGCTGCACGGGTATTCGTTGGATCTTCGGCAAATAACTCAATTACCCTTTGGGAAAGTAACTCTACGGTGTGATGAATATCGCGTGGAGTATAAAGTTCTAATCCTCTACCGATTGGTTGTGGATTAACATCATTTTGCTGATGATTCGGTTCTACGGGGTAGATTGTTTGCGGACGAAATGGAGTTGTAGAAATACGATTATTTGCACCATCTTTAATTGAATCCTTTTTATAAAGACCATTCACCCATTCCAAAGCAAAGTTTGCCGCTTCGATGATAATTTCAGTACTGCGACCAGCCTGATACATTGTTACGAGTCTGTCTTGCCGCTGACACTGTTCGCAAAATTGCCGAAAATAAATTGGATCGGCTGGGGTAAAGCTAGAGTTAATCGCTTGGTTAGGATCGCCGACCCGCACCAAGTTGATTAAGGATGACGGGGAGATGGGGAGAGGGGGGGATGGGGAGAGGGGGGGATGGGGAGAGGGGGCAGATGAGGGAGAAAATTCTTCCTTGTCTTCTTGTCTCCTTGTCCCCTTGTCCCCCACTCCTCCACTCCCCCACTCCTCCCCATCGCTTGCCAAAATTTCTAAAAGCTTCGTCTGCAAGGGGCTGGAATCTTGAGCTTCGTCTTCAAAGACAGCAAAAACTTGATTTTGCTCGATTCGTCTGGCGCTGTCGTTTTCTAACACGCGTAAGGCGGCTAAAATCATGTCGTCGTAGTCGATAAAGTCACGCGATCGCATCAAATTTTGATATTGTTCGTACAATCCGGCAGCTACACTCAAAATGGCGTATTCATCTGTGGTTTGTTTACTCCACTCGCGCAACTGTTCTGGGGATATACCGGAACTTTTTGCTTCATGAATCACTGTCAGCGCCAATTCTGGCAATACTTCGGTTCGCAAGACTGATTGGCGACGCAACCTTTCTGTTTCTTCTCCGTCAAATTGATGACCTTCGAATAATCGGAAATAACGGTCAGAATTATTGCTAATCCATTGTTCTACGGCGGTACGTATAAAACGGTGACTTTGACTTGGTGTAATTAATGTGACATTTTCTAACTGCAAACCAGATAAATTTGCATGGCGACTAGCGATATTTAATGCCAAACCGTGCAAGGTATAGACAGTAAAACCTGTCTGAGGAAGAGACAATTTGTCTCTTAAATATTCGCGAATTTTCGCTTTAATATTGGCAGCAGCAGAGCGCGTAAAGGTGACAACAATTAGTTGACGACGTGCTGAGGTGCGATTGCTGGATTCATATTGACGAGCGATCGCGATCGCCGCAGTCGCAGCCATACCTGTAGATTTACCAGCACCGGGAACTGCGGAAACAGCTAAAGGACCAAAACGCCAGTCAGCCATTTGTTGTTGTCCTAACCGCAAACTGTTGCGGATAAGTGCTACAGCCGTTTCCCGCACAGAAGAAGCTGATTGCTGAGATATTTCTTTTTCCAGAGATTCGTAAGGCACCGGATCGGTAAAATTAATGTCTGACATAAAGGGGAATTGGGCAATGGGCAATGGGGAAGGGGGAAAGGGAAAATATTTCTTCTTTCTTAGGATGAGTCCCTTTTCCCTTTAATCTTTTCCCCTCCTGTTTTCCCATCCCCCATGCTCATTGCCCGACCTTTATTAATAGCTAAATAATGAAAAAACGTGGCTACATACATTATCTAATTTTAATTGGAGCGATCGCTTTTGGTGCTATTTTGCGCTTTTGGCATTTGGATTTAAAACCGTTGTGGATGGATGAGGTGATTACTGCCATCTTCAGCTTGGGCAAAACTTATAATGATTTGCCTTTAGGTGTAGTGCTTCCCCTTGAGCGAGTGCAGGAGATTTTTACTTTTCAACCAAAAGTTAGCTGTGCGGAAATTGCCCAAAATATCGCCCGACAATCTACGCATCCACCGCTGTTTTTTTGCTCTATGCACGTTTGGTTGGGGTGCCTGAGTCCTTTGGGGCAAGAGTGGGTAGAAAAATTGCGATTGCTTCCGGCTTTATTTGGTGTGGGAGCGATCGCCGCAATTTATGCTGTTAATCTCGCCTTTTCTAAAGCATCTGGCTTAACAGCAGCAGCTGTGATGGCAGTCTCACCTTTTGCTGTTTACCTATCCCAAGAAGCACGACACTACACTTTGCCCATACTCTTGATAACTTTAGGGTTATTAGGACTAATGCAAATTCAACAAGACATATTTTCCAAACAAAAAGTCAGATTTTGGGTTTGGTTTAGATGGGCAATTATTAATAGTATAGCTCTTTATGTACACTACTTTTGTGTTCTTGCCTTTATAGCGCAGATAGCAACATTACTTGTGTTGATGTATTATCCAGCAACAGCTAAGTCTATCAAGCAAATTAAGCGTCAAATATGGTTGGCATTAATTCTATCTATTAGTGGTGTTACCATTAGCTTTCTTCCTTGGCTAATGGCGATGCTGAGTCATTTTCGTCGTTCGGAAACTGATTGGCTGAATTCTCCTGCACACATCGCCCCTTTTGGTCAAACTTTGGTTAACTGGGTGTTGATGGTGATTAGTTTACCTGTAGAAAATCAACCATTAACAATAGCAGTTATCTCTGTTTTGTTAATGTTGATGTTTGCTATTTGGGTAGGACGGCAAATATTTCTAGGTTTAGGGCTTTTGTGGCATACACCAGCAACTCATTTAGCTACATTAACGCTTTTAAGTTTTTCTGGTTGGGTGTTGTTAGAATTCTTTGCCATTGTCTATTTATTTAATAAAGATATTACTATTGTTCCTCGTTATAACTTCGTTTATTATCCTAGCTTCTGCGCCTTAATAGCAGCTAGCCTCAATAGAGTTACAAATTACAAATTACGAAGTCAAAAAGAAATCAATATTTTTTTAATAGTTGGTGTTCTTAGCTCTATTTTTGTTGTTTCTAACTTAGTATTTGAAAAGCCTTTCAAGCCAGAGCAAGTTGCTCGTAATATCAACCAAAATCCTGCTGTACCGCTGATGGTTGTTATGGCATATAGAGATTATCAAGATGTGGCTTTGGGTTTAAGTTTCGCTTTGGAAGTGCAAAAAGTTAGAAAGATTAATCACAACAAGAAGTTAGATAAATTTGCTTTCTTTAAAAACTCTCAAGAAATTTCTGTTTGGCAACAACTTTCTGAACTACCTGCACCCGCAATATCTAAAATAAATTTATGGGTTATTGCTCCGGGAATCAAACGACGAGATTATCCACCGCAGATAGCAATTTCTCGGCTAAATTGCACAATTGATTATGAGGAGCATTACCGGATTGGAGTGCCTTATCAATTGTATCGCTGTGGCGATTTTAAATTATAAATTTTGGATTGTAGTAGAGACGTTCCGGCGGAACCTCTCTACAATAATATGTGTAATTTTATAGACATGAGATTACAAGTTAGCGACGTAATTTCTTGAAGAATTTTTTGATCGATCGCCAAGCATAATTCAATATGGTTTCAAATATTCTAAAAAACTTGTCGAAATGGTCTTTGAGACTTGGTTTTGGGTACGTCTCGCCAAATTGAAACTGAATCACTGTAGCTGGATTATTCAGTGATGTAGGAGGTTCGGGAGCTACCTTTTGTTCACGCAGAAATAAAAATGTTACTTTAGTTCCGGGACCTAAATCTATTTTATCTCCTAACTTGAGAGGGTAGCGTTTGTTGGGGTCTAATCTCATGTTATTGAGAAATGTACCATTAGAGCTTCCCACATCTACAAGATAATAAATGTTTTTTTCTATTTGAATTTCTGCATGAAGGCGTGAAACAAAATTAGCATTTGGCAAATCGGAAACATTGATGTCTCCTACAAATTGATTTTTTGGTTTGCCAATGCGAATTGTAGTTAAATTTGGTAGCAACGCGAAAGAGGTATCAGTTTGAACATGAAAAAGCTCTAATGTTTGTAGTCTACCTGAATTTTGCATGGCTTGCTTTTACAGAGCAATTTATCAATTTATCTAAATTCTTTGCTTGGTAGCAAAAAGGCTCTGTGGTGATCATACTAGATTTAGCAACAAAGATTCATGAGCAGAGCATGTTAATTTGACAAATATACCATCCGTACTCCACAGGCGCGAGATTCCACGGGTTATACTCACTAAGCCGAGCCTAAGTCAGGCTTAGTGAGTATAGCTACATCCTTCTAAGTGCCGGCACTTTCATTGGTGAGGATTCTAACTTTTAACTCCAGAAGGACTAACTTCTTTATTCGTCTATTTGCCAAGAATCCTTGGTTATTTCTTCATCAAGGATTTTTTTAGGACGAACTACCACAACAATTCGTCCCAGCAGAGGAATTGAGGGTGCGGTTTCAAACCATTGAAAATCAAGTTCGCCGGCGTTTTCAACCACAAAGTAGCTCCCAGCATCCCATTCTTGCTCTGAGCGATCGCAAACTACTAAAACGGTTTCTGATTTGGGTTGTGTTTGGTTAGGCAAGCGATCGCTTTTACATAAAATTACTACTGGATCTTTAGCACCTAACACCACTTGCCAACCTGGTAAAGGTACCCAAGCTTGCTCACCAGCAAATTTAACCATGCGAAATGGTTCAATTTGTTCTACGAGGGGAACAGCTTGCAAATCTTGTGCCTTTAATGGCAACTCACCGACTACGGGCACCAGGCGCGGTAATTCTTCTTCAGATTCCAGGCGGAAAAACGGTAAAATTGGCGCGGGACGTTTAGGAACGACAGTAAAATCAGTTAATAATTGTTCTATTTGCTTTCTCGCAGTTGGGGAGTGAGCAAAGCGTAAACCTTTGGCAATCAAACGCGATCGCTCTTGTAAATCTGAGTATTGACGGGCAAGTTTCCAACATTGATAAGCAACTGCATCTCCTGGATGATTAGAAAACCCATCCGGTAAGGTAGGAAAGCGGGAGAAATCTTTGATTGCTTTTGCCACTTCTCGCGCTTCGTCGGCGTCAACCTGGTGTTGAAAAGTAAGTTCCGCAGCGGCAGCGCGTTCTTCATGGGTTAGTAGACGCAATTCATATAAAATGTCACTACCGCGTGTGCTGTAATGCGATCGCATTGCTGGTGATGCCCCGACTTGCTCTATAGAATTGTAAACTTGAGCGCCAACAATTACTTGATTTTGCTGAATCGGTTCAAAACCAGTAGCTTCAAAAATGTCTTGCTCCTTGTAACCACTTTTTTGCAGTTGAGCGATCGCCATTCCCCATTCCACCCAGTTGCCTTGTTTTTGCCTGAGCTTTCGCAGTAACTCTTGTGCTGCATCGCCAGGATTGTCAGAATTTTGAGGTAATGGTGGTAGGTCAGTCATAATTTGCTTTTAATCGCGCACGATTCCAATATCATTTTAAGGTTTAATCGTTTTCAACTACGCAATGAACGAGCTCGCAATAAACGCGAATTTTCGTTCTTTGACTGTAGCATTAACTACGATTTAATTTTACATCCCTTAATTACAACCGTAAATTCTCGGAACATTTATGAGTTCTTTTCAAATAAACTTGTTATGGAATATAAGAATTTGGCTATTATTTAAGCAATTATCTTATGGATAATACCATTTCAGAAATTGATAAAGTCCGTCGTCAATTGATGACTCTAGAACGACCCAACAAACTGAAAATCCTCGTAGTTGACGATGAGCAAGATAATCTCGATCTGCTTTATCGTACCTTTCGACGTGATTTTTCTGTCCTCAAAGCCGATAGCGGTATCAATGCTTTAGAAGTTTTGGCAGCATCCGGAGAAGTAGCGGTAATCATCTCCGATCAGCGGATGCCAGAAATGAAAGGAACTGAATTTCTCAGCAAGACTGTACCACAATTCCCGGATACAATCAGGATAATTCTTACAGGTTTTACTGATATTGAAGACTTGGTAGAAGCGATTAACGCCGGACAAGTCTACAAATATATTACCAAACCTTGGGACCCAGGTGAACTCAAAGCAGTAGTGCAAAGAGCAGCAGAGACTTACGACTTGCTCAAGCAACGTACACAAGAACTGCACCGCGCTCATGCTCAAATCGCCTTGCTGACTTTTTTAGTGCAAGTAACGCAAACAACTCCTAACTTAGAAGCAAGTCTCACATCAATTGCTACGGCTTTTACTGAGACTTTCAGCGCGGATGGCTGTATTTTGCAATTAGTCGAAAAAAATACTCTTGTTAACACTCAAGGGACTTGCAGTAATACAGGTACAATTGAAAACTGGCTAGATCAAGATCCACTGACAAGGGAGGCGATCGCTAGCGGAAAAATCCAATTTTCCGTAAATGTATCTAAAGATATAAATTTGAAGGGTGTTGCTCAGTACCCCAATAATCAAGTAGAAGCACACTTAATTGTCCCGATGATTTACTGCTCGGAAGTTTTAGCGGTGTTGTCGCTACAGTGGAAACAACCATGCACTTTGCGAGAAGATGAATTAGAGCTAATTCGTACCTCGGCTCAATTAATTGCGATCGCACTTACCAGCAGTCCCTCCTATCAAGCAACAAAATAGTCAAAAAACTCCTGACTCCTGGCTTTTGCTCCTGACTTTTGACTCCTGGCTCCTACTCCTGACTTTTGACTCCTGGCTTTTGCTCCTGGCTTTTGCTCCTGACTCCTGAATCCTGACTCCTGACTAATGACTAACAACGAAATTCGCGCTATTTTTGACCGCATTGCCCCTGTTTACGATCAATTGAACGATTGGTTAAGTCTGGGACAACACCGCATTTGGAAGGAAATGGCAGTGAAATGGAGCGAAGCCAAACTGGGCGATACTTGCCTAGATTTATGTTGTGGTAGTGGCGATTTAGCTTTGCGTTTAGCGCGACGTGTGGGAGTCAAGGGAAAGGTTTACGGAGTGGACTTTTCCCCCAATTTGCTAGATTGTGCCAGAGAACGCTCTAGGGCGCAATATCCCCAACCGCCTATCACCTGGGTGGAAGCAGACGTGCTGAATTTACCTTTTGAGGACAATTCTTTTGCCGCTGCGACAATGGGCTATGGTTTAAGAAATGTTACAGATATTCACAAGTGCCTCAAAGAGTTACACCGTGTGCTCAAACCAGGTGCAAAAGCCGCTATTTTAGACTTTCATCGCCCAAATAATTCGCAAATTCGCGCTTTTCAGCAGTTTTATTTAGATAATCTCGTTGTCCCGTTGGCAGACTACTTGGGTGTCAAAGAAGAATATGCCTACATCAGTCCCAGCTTAGATCGTTTTCCCATCGGCACAGAGCAAGTAAAGCTAGCTCGTCAAGTTGGTTATGCAACTGCCACACACTATCCCATCGCGAACGGTATGATGGGAATGCTGGTAGTGAGTAAACTTTAGATATTAGATTGCTGCTAATAGCTAATGACTAATGGTAAAATTAGGAATTATAAATGCTGAATTATCAATTAGAGTACTACTTTAATTTAATAATTTATAATTCATAAATCATAATTTACATTCTTCATTACTAATTAGGAATTACCAGTTATCAATTAGCAAATCCGAAATCCGAAATCCAAAATCCTGTGGATTGGTCTCATCTTTGGCTTTATCTGTCTCCCCCGGTAGTGGGTGCAATTATTGGCTATTTCACGAATGATATAGCCATTAAGATGTTATTTCGTCCCTACCGAGCACTTTATATTGGTACAAAAAGGGTTCCGTTCACGCCTGGATTAATTCCCCGCAACCAGGAACGCCTTGCGAAGAATATCTCTAAAACAATTATGGGGTCGTTGCTGACACCAGAAGAATTGCAAAAGCTGGCGCGGCGTCTGTTGCAAACTTCCCGCGTGCAATCAGCGATTCTTTGGTTGTTGCAATCGGCTATCGAGCAAATTCAAGGCGATAAAGAACATAAAAGTACAAAGATTGTCGCAGGAATTCTGCGCGATTTATTGGGAGAATCTTTGCCACGTCTGCTGAAGGTTTTGGCGCGAAAAGAAGACTTTTTAGAAGCACAGATCAATCAAATTTTTGACCAAATCTTGCTGGAATTTCAACTCAGCGAAGAACAATCAACTCGGCTTGCTGATTGGTTATTACAAGTCGTTTTACCGGCAGATGCAATCCGCCAAACAATCATTGATTTTTTAACTGATCGCACGATTCAAATTATTGATGAAAGCTTTCGCGAAAAAACTAGCGGAACTTATTGGGTAGTAGCAAATTTGTTTGGTTTACGCAATACTTTAACAAGATTGCGGACGTTTTGCTTGGATGAAAAAGAGACGACAAATAAACGCATACAAGAATTAATTCAAGAATTGCAGATGCGCGATCGCCTTAGAAAAATCCTGCAAAATATATCTTTACAAAACTTGCCAATGGGGACGGTGCGCCAATTGCGAAAGACTACCCGCGAAAGTGTGCGTCATTACCTGCAAACAAGTGGCAGTGATTTACTACAAGGATTAACTGATTCCGTTGACTGGCAAAATATTGCTTCAGTATTGCTAAATCGCCTTGGCACTTCTCCGGTTGTTAGTTCTTCCTTAGATGTGGTGAGTGAAGAACTGGCGCTAATTTTAGATAAGTATTTAGAAAAAGATTTAGAAAAGATTGTGGCTCAGGCAATACCCATTTTGTCAATAGATCAAGTAATTGTCGATCGCGTCAAGTCAACATCACCCGCTGATTTAGAAGCTGCAATTGAGGGAATTGTCAAAAATGAATTGCAGGCGATCGTTACTTTAGGCGGTGTTTTAGGTTTTATCGTCGGTTTATTTCAAGTAGTGTTATTCGTGTTTAGTCAATAGAGATTTGTACTTATTTACTTAGCTCGGACACTGAAGCACAGTTCTTTACAGCTAGCTGGCTAACTTACTTTGCATTCTTGGCGCAACTAGGCGAAGCATTATTGCTAAAACTAACAAGATAACTAAAGGTAAATAAATCAGCATTGACTGTTGAATTCTCAGGCTAAATTCCAATGTAAAAGCTAGCCAAAAAAAGTGCATTCCCGTAGTGTGCAAAATTTTCCAAGCACGTTGACCGATCCAAGCAGCCGGACGTTGAAAGGATGTTATGGTCATGGCAATAAGCAATAAATAACCGAAAGTGCCGCCAGGGTCAAATTTGGGAGTTAATCCAGAAGTAGCAAACCATAATCCGAAAATAGCGATCGCATGATAAGTATGCGACACTGCCATCGATATGCCTAAATAACGGCGATTATTTAAAAGCCATGCCGTGAAAGAATTTGACCAAATTCGCCGAAGTGCGGATGCAACAAAAGCACCAAGAAATAGGATACACGAAGTACGAGCAGTAGCTCTGATTGCCATCCGCATTGCTTGCTCATCAATTCCATGAAACAACCAGATGACAGCGACTATAGCACCAATCGCCAGCGTTGAAAAACCAACGATATTCCAACCTTGAAAAGCGGTGGTATCTTTCATACTTTCTTACTCCTGCTTTACTACTGATTGGTATTCAATTTAGCGATCGCTTCGTGTCGCTGTCTTGCCTAATCTTCCGAAAAATGTCTTAATCTTCACTTATATTGAAACTCCATCCCTTCATGGGTGATTTCTCCTAACAGACGCGATATATCGCGTCTCTACAACTCCTGACTTCTTTTACAGCGCATCTCGATATACCTTTGGTGTTGTTTTGGTGTGTTCGCGAAACACCTTGGTAAAATGACTTTGACTTTGAAAGCCAACTTGCTGACAGATTTCTACAAGTGTTAATTCGGGTATATGCAATAACTGCTTTGCTTTATCTATTCGGCATTTCATCACATATTGATGCGGTGTCAAACCTGTAGATTGCTTGAATAAAGTAGCGAAATAATGCGGACTCATCTGCACTGAAGCCGCAAGTTCAGCTAAAGTCAAGCTGTAATCTAGATGTTCATTGATGTAGTTTATTGCTTCCCTTAATCTATACTTGGGCAAACCACCTGTATAGTTCCGAATTTGTGGTTGGCGTGCAGAATATCTGCTCAATAAATGCACTGAAAGCGCAGTTGCCATCGATTCTACATAAAGCCGACTGTCAACGTTTCCTGTTTCTAACTCAGCCTTAAGTGCCAACCCCATATGTTGAATTAAAGGATCGCGTATGTGCCAGTGCGGTACAAGTTCGGTATAAGCTGCATCCACACATTCACAAGCAACACCGCTAACAATTGCAGGTTCAAGAAATAGTTCAACTAATGGAACTTCTCTATCAATCTGTGTCCTGGGGAAAGGTTGCGAAGCCGGAAGAATAGCAATATCACCACGAGCGTAATCCACTTGTTGCCAACTTTCGTTTAACATATAGCTGGCACGAAAATTATCAAGAGCAATAACAATAAAGTGCTGACCCAGGTACATTTCTGGCGTTTCGTCAGCAGGTTCTATTTCATATAGGAGGTTCAAGCCTTCCCATCCTGCCTCAAAGCTGGAGAGAAGGTGTAAGTGTTCGGGAGGTTCGTTGTTAGACACGGCTAAAGTCGGCTTTGATGATTTATCTCGTTAATTAAGCGGCTTGTCGCTAGGATAATGCATATATAAGTCTAAAAATCATCCACTATTTGAATATCTGTAAATAGATTGTTAAACAAAACCGATATTATGAATTCTCAACTTACCGATGCCCAAAATTTGCTTTCTGACTTGATTGCCCGTTACTCATCTAAAGTAGATTATTTAATGATTCGCTTGGAAGAGGCAGAAGATACTGATATTTTTTTGCGTGGCGATAAAGTAGAAACCCTCAGCGAAGGTATTTCAATTGGTGGACAAATTCGCGCTTGTTATAAAGGTGGGTGGGGTTTAAGTAGTTTTAACCAGTTAGCGACAATTAAAGACCGGATAGAAGAAGCGATCGCCGCAGCGCGTCTGGTTGGTGATGAAGAAACTATACTTGCCCCGATTGATGCAGTACAAGCGATATGCACTTTACCGCTTACAGGTACTAACCCGCGAAAAATTCCCTTGATTGAGAAAAAACAATTGTGCGATCGCTACACCGATTTACTCAAAAGCGTTGACCACCGCATCACCACTACTTCAGTCAGCTATGGTGACAGTTCCCAAAGAATTATCCTCGCTACTTCCGAAGGCACTTTAATTGAGCAATCTTGGGTGGATATGGAAATGCGTTTTGCCGCTACAGCTAAAGACGGCGAAACTGTGCAAACTGGAAGGGAAACCATCGGCTCTCGCAAAGCTTATGAAGACTTAGCACATTTGGATGAACAAGTCAAGAGTGCGGCTCAAAGGGCTGTTGCTGCTTTATCTTTGCCACCGGTAAAAGGTAATACTTACACCGTGGTCATTGACCCGATTCTCACCGGGTTATTTGTCCACGAAGCCTTTGGACATCTTTCTGAGGCGGATATGGCTTACGAAAATCCAGATTTGCTGGAAGTAATGACCATCGGTCGGCGGTTTGGTCCAAAAGAGTTGCAAATTTTTGATGGTGCTGCACCTCAGGGACATCGCGGTAGTTATTTTTACGATGACGAAGGCACACCCGCTACTACCACCCAACTGATTAAAGATGGCGTTTTGGTAGGGCGTTTGCATTCTCGTGAAACCGCTGGCAAATTGGATGAAGCGCCTACAGGTAATGCACGTTGTCTTAATTATCACTATTCGCCGATAGTGCGGATGACCAATACCTGGATTGAAAGAGGTACAACGCCAGTAGAAGATTTATTTATTGGTATCAAAGAGGGAGTGTACGCCCGTAATTGGCTGGGAGGAATGACAAACGGGGAAATGTTCACCTTTAGCGCTGGGGAAGCGTGGATGATTAGAAACGGCAAAATTGCCGAACAGGTTCGGGATGTGACGCTTTCGGGTAACGTTTTTCAAACTTTAGCAGATATTGAAGCGATCGGTGATGATTTTTACTGGGATGAGTCTGGCGGTTGCGGTAAAGGTGGACAAGATGGTTTACCTGTCGGTTGTGGTGGACCGAGTTTAAGAATACGTGATGTCGTGATTGGGGGTGAAGCTTGATTCAGTTAAGAGTTAAGACGCGCGGTAGAGACGCGATTAATCGCGTCTGTATGAGTTTTAATTGAATAATTTTGATTACAATAAGGCTAAATTAAGCAAGCTTGCACAATCAAAGAATTAGGCTAAAAATAACTTTGATTATTTAGAAAAAGCATCGAATAAACAAGGACTTCTTCAATGACAGCTTCTGTAGAACGTGGCTTAAACAAGATACCGCCTTTAGAAAGTGGCGACAGACTCAGCCGTCACGAATTTGAGCGCCGCTATACGGCAATGCCGCACCTCAAGAAAGCAGAATTAATTGAAGGAGTCGTCTACGTGTCATCGCCATTACGTTTTAAAAGTCATGGACAACCTCACGGTGATTTAATTATCTGGTTGGGGACTTACAAAGTTTCCACCCCAGGAGTAGAGTTAGGTGATAATGCTACAGTTCGCCTAGATTTAGATAATGAACCACAGCCGGATGTTTTATTATTAATAGATGAAAAATTGGGTGGGCAGGCAAAAATTAGTGAGGATGACTACATTGAAGGCGCACCAGAGTTAGTAGCAGAAGTTGCCGCTAGTAGTGCATCAAATGACTTGTATGATAAGAAACGCGCATACCGTCGTAATGGCGTGCAAGAATATATTGTTTGGCAGATTTTAGAAAATAAAGTTGATTGGTTCAGCTTGCAAAATGACGAGTATGTAAAATTAGAAGCTGATGCAAATGGTGTGATTAAAAGTCGCATATTTCCCGGTTTGTGGTTAGATATGACAGCGCTATTAACGGGAGAAATGACTAAAGTTTTAGCAGTGCTGCAACAAGGTTTGAATTCAACAGAACATCAGGCTTTTGTTGAACGTTTGTCACGCTAAATTTAGATTATCTTCTCCATGAAGACGGTACAAATGCTGTCATTGTAACGCTCAATTACATAAAAGCCGAGTTGCTTATAGAGGTTCAGTGCTTGTGCTTGTTTTTGTTCATCTCCACAGTCAAGTCTGACTTTCTTGTAACCTGCTTTCTTGGCAAAATCTAAGAGCATCTGTGCCATTTTTTTGCCAAATCCTTGTCCTCGGTAATCTTTGAGCAACCACATTCGCTTCAGTTCGCAGATGTCGTCATTTAAACGCCTAATTCCTCCGCTACCAACAACTTTATCATCATCGACAAGTACCAAAAATGTACCTTTATTATCTAAATAGTGCGATCGCACGTCATCTATATCTGACAAGGAATCATTATTTCTAATTACTTCTTCAGGAACCTGAAATATTTCTGAGCATACTGAAAATATAATTTGTTTAACTTCTTCAATTTGGTGTAATTTTATCGTTGTGATTTCTACCATTTTGTTTATTATTAATAGACAAAGCCAAATCCACTTGTTTTAGCAATATTTCTAAAGTAGAGTTGTTATCTAACACAATATCAGCACGCGTTGCTTTTTCGCTAATCGGCATTTGACTGTGAATTCTGGCTTGTGCTTGTTCTAAAGTTAAATTATTTCGGTGCATTAATCTTGCTAATTGTTGTTGTTCAGAACAGCTTACTACCCAAATTTCTGTAACTAAATCTGTCATTTGCGCTTCAAATAGTAAAGGCACAACAAACACCAGGGTATTGGTATTTTCAGTAATTGCACATAAAAAGCGATCGCGCACGTAAGGATGAATCAAATTTTCTACCCAAGTGCGTTCCGCTTGATTATTAAAGATAATTTCGCCGAGTTTTATCCGGTTGAGGCTATTATCTGCAAGTAAAATTTCTTCACCGTAACGTTGAGCGATCGCTTGGAGAATTGGCGAATCCACAGATACTGCGTCTCTAGCATAAATATCTGCATCGAAAATCGGTAAACCATAAGCTGTAGCTAAATAATTTGCAACAGTACTTTTGCCTGTGGCAATACCTCCAGTTAAACCAATTATCCGTTTAGTCATTGGGCATTGCCCATTTTATCAAAGCTTGCGTTAATCCTTCTAAAGTATGTTCTTCAGCTTCCACATCCACACGTCCCAGTAAAGAACGGCAATCTTTAGATGTTTGAGGACCTATAGAAGCAATACAAATCCCTTCTAAAGAATTTGCCACTGATTCTGAAAATAGTTTTTTTGTCAGTTTATTGAAACATTGTACAGTTTTAGAACTAGCAAAAGTAATCACATCAATGCTTTTATTTTGTAGCGCTAATTCTGCCGCTGGTGGGATGCTATTTGGGCAGCAAGATTGATATGCGGCAACTTCTATTACCTCTGCACCTTTGGCTGTGAATTCTTTCACTAAAACTTCTCGTCCACCGCTTTCAACTCTGGGAAATAATATTTGTTTTCCAGATAGTTCTTCGGGGAAGTTTGCTATTAAAGAATCAGCAATAAAGTTGGGGGGAATAAAGTCTGGTTCCAGACTGCGTTCTTTAAGTCTTTGAGCGGTTTTTTCACCGACAACGGCAATTTTGATTTTAGCTAAAGCCCGGTTATTTATATTTTGTGTGTTCAACCGTTCAAAAAAGTAGTCTATGGCATTGGTGGAAGTGAGAATTAACCAATGAAAATCGGATAAATGCGCGATCGCATTATCTAAACCTGACCAACTTGAAGGGGGAACGATTTCTAATGTTGGCATTTCAATAACAGTAGCACCAACTTCAGTCAGGCGATCGCTAAATTGACTCGATTGTCCAACTGAACGTGTAACTAAGATTGTTTTACCGACGAGGGGGAGACAGGAGGAGGGGGAGAGGGGGGGATGCAAAGAGGGGGGGAGGTTATTTGACATAACTGGGGGTGACTAGTAAGAATCGTCTAAGTCTATATTCTCAGATTGCAGGTATCTGCGTAACCCGACAACTTCGCCAATGACAATTACCACCGGGGATAAAGATTCTCCAGCGGTTTCTTCCAAAATATTGCCAAGTTGAGCTATGAAAATTTTTTCTTGGGGAGTACCCGCCCAACGGATAATGGCAATGGGTGTTAAACGCGATCGCCCATACCGCAGCAATTGATGTACAATTTCAGGTAGATTTCGCCCTCCCATCAAAATTACCAGCGTCTCTAAATGTGATAGCGCTTCCCAATCTAAAGCATCTGGTTCATGCGCTGTAAACACTGCAAAACATCGACTTAAAACTGGATCTGTCAGGGGAATTCCCGCTAGTAACGGTGCTGCTAAAGCTGAGGAAATTCCTGGTACTACTTCAAACTGACAATTTGCGTTTTTTAAAGCTTCAATTTCGGAAGTACAGCGTCCAAAAATAAATGGATCGCCTGATTTTAAGCGTACAACTTGTTGATTTTGCTGGCAGTATTTGATGAGTAAGTTGTTAATTTCAACTTGCGGTGTACTTGGTTTACCACCACGTTTGCCTACATCCAATTTGAGACAATCAGGTGGTACTAACTCTAACAATTGGGCATCTACTAAAGCATCGTAAACTAAAACTTCTGCCTGAGCTAAGAGATGATAAGCTTTTACGGTCAGGTATGCTACATCTCCTAACCCTGCACCCACGAGGTAGACTTTACCTTTTTGTTTAGTCATGACTTCTGAAGGATTTTGCACCGCAGATAAATGCGCTCCAATGTAGTGAGCACGCTTTGTGCTCACTACGAATCAAGTTTAAAAGTTTAATTTACTTGTCTGATATTCATTTTTTGAAACAGTTGATCAACTCGCTCAAGCATCTTAGAGTTTCCTTGCGTTTGAAATAATTCTCTGGCTTTTTTCAAAGCGACGATCGCATCATCTAGCTGCTGTTCTCTTCCCAAAGTGACTGCCAAATTATAATATGCGTAGGCATTCTTTGGATCGAGACTGATGGCTTTTTTGTATTGAGCGATCGCTTCAGTTGGTTTACCTTGATCGTCAAGCACATTGCCTAAACCGTTGTAAGCTTGTACATAGTTGGGATCAAGACGAATTGTTTCTGTATATTGGCTTTGGGCTTCTGTTAGCTTATCTTGCTCGTATAATGCTGATGCTAAGTCGTAGTGAGCGGATACATATTTAGGATTGAGGCTAATTGCTTTTTTATATTGAGCGATCGCTTATTCAATTTTGCCTTGAATTTCTAAAGCATTTCCTAAACCGCTGTAACCTGCTGGATTTGTCGGTTCTAAGCGAATGGCTTCTGTATACTCGGCAATTGCTTCTGTTATTTTACCTTGTGCGTGCAATGCACTTGCTAAATAATAGTGAGCGGCTGCATACTTGGGTTCAAGGGTAATTGCTTTTTTATATTGAGCGATCGCTTCTTCTTTTTTGCCTTGATCGTACAAAGCGTTTCCCAAACGTGCATAAGGCGGTGCATAATTGGGCTGTAGGCGAATCGTTTCTGTATATTGTGCGATCGCTTCTGTTAGCTTACCTTCACTGTAGAGAGCGTTGCCTAAGTTATAGCGAGCTTTGACATATTTGGGATCGAGACTAACAGCTTTTTGGTATTGGGCGATCGCTTCAGATAACTTATCCAGCCTTGCTAAAGTCAAGCCTAAATTAAAGTATGCTTCAGATTCTTGCGGTTCAAGGCTAATCGCTTTTTTGTAACTAGCGATCGCTTCAGTTGGCTTACCTTGATCGTCGAGAGTATTTCCCAAACCAATATAAGCTTTGGCGAAGTTTGGTTGCAACTCGATTGCTTTTCTAAAAGCTGCTTCCGACCCTTTTAAATCTCCTTGTTCATAAAGATTTACACCTTCTTCAAAGCTAGCAACTGCGTTTTTCTTTGAAGGCGCTATCGTCTGTGAAGCGTCTGGTGTGTTTCGTTCACCAACCCCTATAATAACACCGAAGGCAGTATTAATATTTGTCAAACATAAGCCGATAATAGTTGCAATCAGCAAATTTATTTTCAGCATTTTTACTAAAATATCTACATTTGGTTTAAATGCTTACTTTGCCTTATTCCCAATTTCTTACATCTCTTACTTTTTTATTTACGATAATTTACTTGATCTAGCTGTCATCTTGTCTAATAATTGACTTATTCTCTCAACTTTTTCGGTTTGTCGTTGTTTTTGCAATAAATCTTTAGCTAGTTGCAAGTTTTTTATCGCTTCTTCTCGTTTCTCTTGCTGCATGAGAACATTAGACAGACGCAAGTAAGCATCAGCATATTTGGGACTGCGATTAATCACTTCAGCAAAGATTTCCGCTGCTGATTCTAAATTACCTTGTTGTACCAAAACATCTCCCAACAGCAAGCGAACCACATCATTAGTAGAGTTAATCGAAATTACTTTGCGAAAAACGGCTTCTGCGGCTGGATAATCTTGTTTTTGATAAAGATTTACTCCTTCTTGAAATAAATTTGAAGTAATCAAGGTTTTCGCCGAGAAATAAATCAAAATGGCGATAGCGAGGATGACTACAGCAATAGCAAAAATTGAACTTGAGGGAATTTCTAACATTATGTTAAGCCAAAAGACAAGCAATAGGGAAAATTAGATATTCGGCAAAAAATAGCTTCCAGATGAATTGATAAAATTTAGCGATCGCGCTTTTATCTTGCAAGTCAACCGACTTACTTTTAAACCACATTAAACCCAGCGCTACAGCTTGAGTAATTACCAGAAAAACTGGATTAACTTCTGCAATACCTAGCACACCCACTAAAATCATACCTACATAGCAAACAGTTAACACCCAAAGCGCCAAATTAAACACAGCTTTTTGACCGAGTTGGATAGTAAAAGTAGTGATATTGTAGAGGCGATCGCCTTCCATATCAGGGATATCTTTAAAGATAGCGATCGCAAACGTAAACACCACAATAAACACCGTCAAAACCCACACTGTAGATGGAATACCTTGGTTTTGTTGCAACAGCCAATTAAAGTGCAAAAATAGCCCCAAATTAACAATTGCGCCGCGCACGCTAAAAATACACAAAGCCGCCCAAAAAGGAAACTGCTTTAAACGAATTGGCGGTAAAGAATAAGCCGTCCCAATCGCCAAACTAATAGTTACCAACCCTAATAAAAAGGGTCCACCCAGCCACGCTATAACTAATGCAAGAATACCGGCAATACCTACAATTAATTGTCCGGTACTGCGCGTAAACTCTCCCGATGCTATTGGCAAATGAGGCTTATTAATTTTGTCAATTTCCACATCTTCTAATTGATTCAGCCCGACAATATAAACATTGCCACACAGACAGGCAATCCATGCTGCAAAAAATTGCCCTAAGCTAGGAAAAGAAGATGACTTAGCGCTAGCAATCAAATACAAACCCAACACACTCAAAGTAGTGCCAATAATCGTGTGTGGACGGGAAAACTTCCAAAAAGCATACAACCAGCCACCTAGAAAGTTTAAATATCCTTGCTTAGAAATCTGACCCATAATAACTTTTGATTTGAAATTTTACATTAAAAAGAAATTAGTAATTGGGCACGGTGGCACGCTCGCAATGGGAATAAAAGAAGCGGCTGTAAGTGATGCGCGTTCTAATTAGAATTCCTTCTATGCCCAATGCCCAATGCCCTATGCCCTATGCCCCATGCCCCAATCCCTCATTTATTTCCACATAACAACCCAAACCGAATTAAACCACGTTCATAACCACCACGCATTAACCCTAGCGATAGCGCTCCAACAATAGTACTCCAACCCGATCGCAGTAATCCGAAAATTGCTTGGGGAGTGAACGCCGAATCAATCACTATATTCCAGAATGGAGCGACAGCTTGCGACCAATCAGCAGTGCGGATATTTTGTAATGGAAGTTCGCGGGCGATCGCTTCATACTGAGGTAAAGAAATCACATAAGGCAAACAATACACCCGGTAAATATCCTGCAAATGCTTTTGCTCATCTGCATTTAGCGGTGACTCATCAATTGGTCGATGACACCAAGTCACCATAATCAAAGTTCCACCAGGTTTTAGCACCCGATAACACTCTTGCATAAATTTGGCTTTATCTGGCATATGCTCGCCACTTTCCAGCGACCAAACCAAGTCAAAAGAATTGTCAGCAAAGGGCATTGCTTGAGCATTTGCCACCTGAAAATGACATCTACCACTCAAACCAGCCTCTTGAGCGCGTTCCGTGGCTCTACCCGCTTGCACGGGACTCAGAGTAATCCCTGTTGCAGAGGCATTAAACTTTTCTGCCAAGTACAGAGAACTACCACCAATTCCACAACCCACATCGAGGATATTCTCTGCTTGCTGCACCCCCGACCACTTAAGTAATTCTTCGATTAAGTCTATTTGCGCTTGACGACGGTCTTTTTTCAGCTTTCCATCTACACCGTAGTAGCCGTGGTGCATATGTTCGCCCCAAAGTTCTTCCCACAGACCAGAGGAAGCATCGTAAAACTGCTGAATTTGTTGATAAAGTGTTGCACTCATGAATTTACTGGAGAATGGGCATTGGGCAATGGGCATTGGGCATTGGGGAGGCAGTGCGTTGGGCGGGTTTCTCGACTTGAAGCACCTGCCGTCATCGGGCAATTTGAACAGGGGAAAAGGTTAAAGGGTGAGAAAGAAGAAATATTTCCCCCCCTGCTCCCTCTGCTCCCCTTTCCCCTCTTCAAGTCCCTAATCAAATAAACATACTGGTAGGCTACCATGTGTGCTTTTAATTAAATAAGGGTATTTTTGTTTTCAGCAAAGGTAAGCCCTATTTATCCTTCTTGTAATAATTGAAACTTATAAATTTTACCTTTATATGACTGTTGCTCGCACAATTTGCTTGGGGTTTCTGGCTATGATTGCTGTGGGAACCATCTTACTGATGATGCCTTTTTGTACCAGCAATGGTACGTGGAATGACTTAATGGTGGCATTATTTACTTCCACATCCGCAGTTTGCGTTACAGGTTTATCAGTAGTTGATCCAGGTACTTATTTTTCCTTTTGGGGACAGTTCTTTATTGCTTTACTAGCTCAAATTGGCGGGTTGGGCTACATGACAACCACAACTTTTCTCATCTTGCTAATTGGGCGGAAGTTTGACTTGCGGCACAAAATAGCGATTCAACAAGCTTTAGATCGACCGGGAATGAGTGGTAGTACCCAAGTTATTCGCTCGATCATTGCTACAACTTTAATTTTTGAAATTACTGGGACATTTTTACTTTTACCAGCTTTTGTTCCCAAGTATGGATGGAGTCAAGGACTTTGGTTAGCTATTTTTCATAGTGTGAATGCTTGGAATAATGCTGGTTTTAGTTTGTTTAAAGATAATTTGATTGGCTATCAATCTTCGGCTTTAGTAGCCTTTACCATCACAGCTTTGATTATCTTTGGTGGTATTGGTTATCAAGTAATTATGGAAATGTATCTTTGGTTACGCGATCGCTTCATCTATAAATCTAGGAACATAATATTTTCACTAGACTTTAAAGTCGCTACAATGACAACAGTACTACTTCTATTATTGGGAACAGTTCTATTTTTTGGTATAGAAATAAGAAACCCTCAAACCTTTGGTAATCTAAGTTTTCGTGACCAATTGTTAGCTGCTTGGTTTCAATCTGTTGCACCTAGAACTGCTGGGTTTAACACCATTGATATTGGCAAAATGACCAATGCTGGTCTATTTCTTACGATTGCATTCATGTTTATTGGTGCAAGTCCAGGTGGTACAGGAGGCGGTATGAAAACAACAACGCTGAGAGTTCTCACTAGTTGTACAAAAACCATTCTCCAGGGGAAAGAAGAAGTTTTATTATATGAACGCAAAATAGCAACATCTTTAATTTTGAAAGCTGTTGGTGTGTTTGTAGGTTCAATAACAACTGTGATTATTTCGACAATTTTAATTAGTATCACCGATCCCGAATTGGATTTTATTCAAATTCTCTTTGAAGTAGTTTCAGCCTTTGCCACAGTAGGTCTTTCTACAGGAATCACGGGAAATGTTTCTATAGTAGCGAAGCTCATCTTAATTGTCACAATGTATATTGGAAGAGTCGGTGTACTAGTACTGATGTCAGCTTTACTAGGAGATCCGCGCCCCACCAGGATTCACTATCCAGAAGAAAATTTACTCGTCGGCTAGTCAGAGAAATCAGGAGAATAGATAATAACTAATGACTAATTAAATATATGTATACCAAACTGGTAAAATGTAACTGTTCAGCTAAAAAATAAAATTTTTCATTAGTTAAGTCTAACTATTTTTTGTCTTAGATACAGACAGGGAAAATAAGGAAAACAACGTGAATCTGTCATCGTTAGGTTTTTTTCGCAGTCTACGTCACGATAACCGCCAATTTGCTGTAATTGGCTTAGGTCGCTTTGGTCGCTCGGTATGTTCCACACTACATAAACTAGGCTACCAAGTACTGGCAACAGATATTAATGAAAAGCGGGTATCCGACGCATTGTCAGAGCAGCTAGTTGGTCATGCTTTGCAATTAGACTCAACGGAACCAGCAGCATTGAAAGAAGCTGGAATTTTTGAATTTGATACGGTAATTGTGGCAATTGGAAACTACGTTCAAGAAAGTATCATCACCACGCTGAACGTCAAGGAGGGTGGTGTACCTCACGTAGTTGCTAAAGCCTCTAGTGAGGTTCATTGCAAGCTGTTGCGGCGTGTGGGAGCAGATCACGTTGTATTTCCTGAGTTTGAGGCAGGTTCTGCATTGGCGCGATCGCTCACCAAGCCTTCAATCTTAGATCGATTTGACCTTGACCCAGATAACAGCATCGTCGAAATTATTGTACCTGATGAATTTGATGGTAAAACTATTGCCGAACTTCAACTTCGTAACCGCTATGGGTTGAATTTGCTGGCGATGAGTCACGATGGTAAATTTATCATTAACCCTGACCCAACCAAGCGTTTACAGCGCGGTTCAGCAATAGTAGTTATTGGCTGCAACAAAGATATTAATCGTCTGCCAATTTAAAAATTAGGAATTGGGCAATTTGAGGAAGGGGAAAAGGTTAAAGGGGTGCATGGTAAAGGGAAGAACCAATTTTAAACAAATACAGTTGATTTTAAATAACTCCGCCCTTTACCCTTTTTTCCTTTCCCCTTTGCCCCTCCTTTTTTGGGTAAAGGGAAAGAAAGAAGAAATATTTCTTCTTCCCCTGCCTCCCCTGCCTCCCCTGCTCCCCTGCCTCCCCTCTTCAAATCCCCATTACCCCTTCCCACGAGGGTTAACAGGAGTTTCTATAGGCGTTTGTGGTAGATTTGGCATTTCTGGCTGCAAGGTGGGCTGTTCTTCAACTGAAACTGGTACATCCCCAGGATTGCTTTGTATTTGGGTTGAAGGAGTTTCTGGTTGATTTGGTGTTTCTTGATTGTTAGTAGAAGTTGGTGTTTCCGAGGGAGTTGAGGTTTGAGTAACTTGAGGTTGGCTTTTCTTTTCGGCAATTTGCTGCATTAGTTGCTCAACCTTATTAGCTTCCAAAAGGTTTCCCAGTTCGCGGTATTCATTGCGGGCACGTTTAAATGCTGCATTAGCTTTGTTCATTTCGCCTTGATTGTAGAAAGTTACTCCCAAGTTGTAATAAGCTAAGGCATTTTTAGGATTTTGACTAAGTGCTTGCTTGTAAGCGTTAACAGCTTCTGAAGCTTGACCTTGACTTGCTAGCAGACTGCCCAGATTAGAGTAAGCGATCGCATTGTTAGGATTTAGCTGCACCGCTTGGCGATAAGCGGCGATCGCTTGCGGTATTTCACCCTGCTGTTGTAAGGCGATCGCTAAGTTAAAATATGCATTGGCATTGTTACTATCAAGATTTATTGCTTGCTGATATTGGGCGATCGCTTCTCTTAGCTGACCTTGTTCATAGAGTGCCAATCCTAAATTATAATGCGTTGCAACCATTGTTGGCTCCATCACCAACGCTTGGCGATAAGCAGTAATTGCTGCCTCTTTTTGTCCTTGTTTTTGCAAGGCTAAAGCTAGGTTATAATACGCCTCACTCAAGTTGGGATTCATCCTAATCGCTTCTGCATACTCTTGCACCGCTGCTTCCAAGCGATTTTGCTGTAAAAAAATATTACCCAGATAATTCCGTGCTAGCGCAAGATTTGGATCTCGCTGCAAGGCTTGACGAAAGGCATATTCAGCACTCACTAAATCATTGCGGTTATAACGCATGACTCCCTGCTGGTAATAACTAGCTGCTTCTAAATCCTGAGTGACAACATTTTCCTGGGCAAGCAGCTTGTTTCCTGGTAACTCAGTAAACGTTGATGTCGCCAACACCAAAAACGCAGAGGAAGAAAACAGTACCATCTTGGAGGTGCAAAGAAACCACTGACAAAGTTGATATTTTTTAAACATGAATGGTATACCTGCACTTATTATTAAAGGCTTATAAGTCAGAGTACCCACCATAAAAGAGAAAATTAACATCGGGCATTGGGCATGGGGCATTGGGCATGGGGCATTGGTAATAATTCTTTCCCTTTCACGGCAGGTGCTACAACGGGGGGGAACCCCCGCAACGCACTGCCTCCCCTTTCCCCTTTACCCTTTACCCTTTTCCCCTCTTCAAAAAGCCCATTGCCCATTGCCCATTGCCCAATTCCCTACTCTCTTGCTTCCGGCAAAATTAGCATTGCATCACCGAAGGAATAAAAGCGATATCGAGAAGCGATCGCTTGCTGATATATATTTAGCAACCTTTGCCGACCAATTAAAGCACTCACCAACATCAGCAAACTAGAACGGGGCAAATGAAAATTGGTAATCAAACCATCAACTACTCGCCATTCATAGCCTGGATAAATAAATAAGTCTGTCTTACCGGAAAATGGTTCCAAATTGCCAGATTTAGCCGCTGCCTCTAAAGCACGCGTTACCGTCGTTCCCACAGCAATAATCCGTCCGCCAGATGCTTTTGTAGCGTGAATTTGCTCTACTGTTGCCGGGGGGACTAAAATCCATTCTTCATGCATTTTGTGAGTACTAACATTCTCCACTTCCACCGGGCGAAACGTCCCTACCCCTACATGCAAAGTTACAAAAGCTTGATTGATGCCGCGATCGCGCAAACGCTGCAATAATTCCGGTGTAAAATGTAGCCCAGCTGTCGGAGCTGCGATCGCTCCTGGATGTTGGGCATAAACTGTTTGATATTGTTCGCTTTCGGCTTTGGATTCAGTAATGTAAGGTGGCAAAGGTACTTCACCATACACATCCAACAATTCCAGTAAAGAAACTCCCTCTGGCAAATCAAATTGCAACAGACGCCCACTAGTTGCTTCATCCGTCTCCAGAACCGTAGCAGTGAGGGGGGGAGAGGGTGAGGGGGGGAATGAGGAAGAAATTTCTCCTTGTCTCCTTGTCCCCTTGTCCCCTTGTCCCCCACACCACGCTTCCCCCACTTCCCTTGCCGGAAAAATAATCGAAGCACCCACTTTGAAGCGTTTTCCTGGCTTGACTAAAGCTAACCAACAGTTGTTTTTTCGTTCTTCTAACAACAATACTTCTATTTCTGCGCCAGTGGATTTATGACCATACAACCGCGCTGGTATGACTTGCGTATTATTCATCACCAGCAAATCGCCTGGGTGTAATAGGTCAGGTAAATCACGGAATATGTGGTCTATAGGTGCTGAATATTTACCTGTATCACGAGAATTTACTAACAATAGCCGGGAGCTATCTCTAGGAAGTGCTGGATTTTGGGCAATCAGTTCTTGAGGTAATTCATAGTCATACCCAGCTAATGAACGATCTAATTCAATGTTTTGTGGTTCCTGGCTAAAAGTTGAATTCATATTGATTAGTGCTGGTTATGGCTGCATCTATCTAAAGATAGTTTTAAATAAAAAACCTAGTTTTAATTTTCTTTCATTAAAAGCGATCGCTTAATTTCATCTCTAGATTTTACGATGGATACTATTAGGTAACACGCAAACAAGAATATAAAAATTGGGTAAACCTCCCCATCGAGAAACGGGGGCTTTTACCCTAGTCAAGAGTGGGTCTATCTAGAAATAATAGAAATGTAGGATTGGCTTTGATCCCAAGCACCAAGATGGAATATTTGTATTACCTGGCAAATGCCAGTTTAACTCTAAGGGTGGTTCAACACCTCCACGGCAGACCCCAGACACCTGTTTCATTCGTCACCGTAATTCATCAAATTGATGGCTGGGTGGTTAGGGTCAAACTAAAGGGTAATGTTACACCCCAAGAAGATGGCGATTTTCGGGCTTTCTTAAGTGAATTAGGAATTTGTTACGAGCCACCAATGCGAGTCCAAATGGCGCTTTGGAGTTTGGAAGCAGGGCAGTGTCCTGTTGATGTGATGCGTCGCTATCAAGTAGCGATAGTTTCTCACGGTAACCCAGAGAAAGAGGAAATTGAAGCGTTTAGGCAACAGTTTGTCCGGGGACTGGGCTACTGTCCAGAAACCTTAGCCTAATTCCAGATTATTAAATTAAGATTGCCAATAATTATGGCTAATAGCTGCTCGTGGGAAAAGCTATTAGCCATTAGCTATTGTAGTGAGCGTCATTGACATCGAAAGCTGCGGGAATGTATTCTTGCAGCGTTAAATTATGTACCCCATCTGAGGAACTAGCTATAACTTCCTGGCTCGCAATAACCGAATCCCGCAGCTTTTTTGAGATTCGCTGACAGTATACTATGGCGACATCAAATCGGCAAGGATAATCCGCTTTTTCAGGATACTCTGATAAGAACATCTGTGCTGTACGCCAAAGTTTTGCTTGCTTTTGTACAGTGATAGCGCTTCTTCCCCCTGCATCCCAATTACCAGAGCTGCGAGTTTTGACTTCAATAAATGCCAGTGTCAAGTTATCTGATTTCGCGTCTTGAAATTGGGCAATGATGTCAATTTCTCCCCAACGACAAGAAAAGCGACGATGCAGAATAATCCAACCTGTGGATTGTAACCATTGGGCTACCAGGTCTTCTCCTAAAGTACCGATATCGGGATAATGAGATGAAGGAGGATTCGCCATTGGTTAAAAATAGCATGAATTCTATAGATAGCGATCGCATAACAATTAGTTTTACTCAATCCCCAACTCTGTTGAGGTTAGAGAGTAAAACAGTCAATCGCATTTGGGCAAGCATACTCAGTTTATTGCTTTGGCTATTAGTTTCCATCATGGCATCTTTCTATTCTGCGCCAAATGCTTTTGCGCTGGAATATAACAAAGAAATCTTGATCGAAGCTGATTTCTCAAAACGTGATTTAACAGATTCTAGCTTTACTAAAGCTAATCTTCGCTCTAGCAACTTTAGCCATTCTAATTTGCGTGGTGTCAGCTTTTTTGCGGCAAATCTAGAGTCGGTAAATTTAGAGGGTGCCGATCTCTCAAATGCGACTCTAGACTCAGCTCGTTTGATAAGAGCGAATTTGACAAATGCGGTTTTAGAAGGTGCGTTTGCCGCTAGTGCTAGGTTTGATGGTGCGATTATTGATGGGGCAGATTTTACTGATGTGCTGCTGCGTCGGGATGAGCAAGACAAACTTTGCAAAATCGCCAAAGGTACAAATCCCACAACGGGACGCAATACCCGCGATACTTTGTTTTGTTCGTAAACAAGGTAGGTTAATGTCCCAAAGCTCTGAGGGTCAAATGACCCTCAGACTACTTTTGGCACGCAAGTTTCAACAAAAGTCTAACGCGGTTCTCCGCCACTTTGACAACAGCAAAGTGGTCTGAGAAACCCCCCTGCATTCTTAGCTGTATTATTTCAAACAATAGCTTTTTGTCAAACATCCAGGGATAGATATTTAAAACCACTCATTGCTACGTTTTATTACAAATCAGTAGATGTACGTTCTTACACAAAAGTTCAAACTACAGCTTCGTTTTTCTGACAATCAAAAACTACCATCAAGCTGAGGTTAGGTGTCAGTTGGCGTAAAAGCCGCAAATGACCTTCTGCATCAGACTGATTGCGGAATCGAGCGATAATCTCTTGTTGCATATCCGGAAGTAAACGAGCAACAGCCCAAGAACTAAGGCGCTTTTTGTAAGCGATCGCACCAGAAGAGGAGACGGAATCGCTGTAATCTCTGTTTTGTGGCATGATATATGTTATCCTTATGTGTTTTTGTCAAGGGCATTAGTGAGTCTCTTGGGGGGGATGGACTAACGCCTTTTTAAATGATGCTCCCACTTGGATATCACAGGAATTATAGATTGTCAACAGTGCCCCCGCCACTTTCATAATTGATTTAGCGAAAACTTTAACATCGAGGTGCGGCTTTCAATCGCTTAACTAAGTCAACTAAATTAAAGATCAAACCTGCGTAGGGTCCCGCTTAAAGCGGTCAGATTTCTTGCTTTATTGCCCTTGGGTTACAGGTTTACCTAACGCACCAAAATTAAAACGCCAAGAATACGGCATCTTGGCGCTAACACACCCTACATTTTCAGAATGAGAATTATCGCGTTTTGTTCAGCAACGCTATGATTACCAATTTTTACCTAGCAAAGATTCAAATTCTGATTGTAAAGCCTTGATATCGGCAATTCTTGCCACTATTAAATTATCTCTGCCAGCATCAGTTAAACGTGATTTCCAGTAGCCAACACTGTCTGAATTGTTCAACCAAAACTGAATCACCGTATCTACGACTTGATCCAAATCCCAATTCCATTTAGGCGGAACCGGTTCTACAGACTCGATCAATGCATCAAGGGTACATTTATGCGTTCCTATGTATTCTACCCCTTGGTGTTGCGGTTTTTGGCAAATTTGCTCTTGATGATTAAAAAATTGCAAAACTGGAGATACACCTACAATATCAAAAGAGTACTTCATTGCAGTTGTTCCGATGAATTTTTTATTATTTTGAGGATACAAAATATTATCGCTGAAAAAAGTTAAATATTTCCCTATATCCAAGGTATTAAAATTACAAAACAAATTAGCACTTAAAACTCACGAGTGCTAATGTTTATAAAATTATTTGAGGTATTATTAAATAGTTTTAGGCATTAAACAAAGGGGTGCAGATTATTTTTAATATTTTTTTAAATATCCCACCCGCAGATTTTAAAGGTGAAGTGGCGGCTTTGTTGGCGGCTGGTTTGTGGGCTGTAGCTTCGGTGGTGTATGGGCGTTTGGGGCAACGTATTCCCCCACTGCAACTGAACTTGCTCAAAGGGATAATTGCGATCGCTCTGCTGACAATCACTATTTTTGTGCGGAGAGAATTTTTCCCAACTGTCACAGTTGTTCCCCTTTGTCTGCTGTTAGTCAGCGGGGTGATTGGTATTGGTTTGGGCGATTTAGCCTTTCTCGCGGCAATAAATTCTTTCGGGGCACGTCGTACCTTACTCATGGGAACTCTTGCACCACCAATGACGGCAATAATCGCGCAGATTTTTCTTCAAGAAAAGCTCAATGTGAATGCTTGGTGCGGCATTTTGCTTACTATTGTGGGAGTTGGTTGGGTGGTGACTGAAAGATTACCCGATAAGGGCGATAATTCGTCAACGCAACTATGGCGAGGAATCGGCTTTGGTTTATTAGCAGCGATCGCCAATGCGATTGGGGGTGTTCTCTCTCGTGCAGCACTTGCCAATACCACTATTGCACCTTTGTGGGCATCTTTGTTTCGGTTGATTGCAGGCGTGTTGATTCTTTTACCGTTAGTATGGTTATCTTGGCGTCGGGGTAGGATAATTTTGTCTGAGTTGCAATCAACGCGAGTAATTCTAGCAACTTGTTTTGCTGCATTTTGCGGAACTTACTTAGGTATTTGGTTGCAGCAGACGGCAATTAAATTTACTGCGGCGGGAATTGCTTTGACTTTATTGCAGACTAGTCCACTGTTTATCATGCCTTTAGCTATTTGCATGGGTGAAAAAGTCAGCTTGAGGGCGATCGCTGGTGTCGTTATAGCGATCGCTGGAATTGGATTATTATTTTATTTGCGGTAATAAGAAAAAGGGAACACAACTTTTGTTACTCAAATCTTATCAAGAATGTTGTTGCCAAAACACACAATTTTTTTGCGGTTCCGAAAGATTATTCACGAGTGATAGTAAATTTTGTTTAGGCAGAGACAATGTGTTGTAGAATGGCTGTCTTGGTTGTCTAGATGTGTAATCAAAAAAGACAGCGAATCTATCGTCAGCTACAGGTATCTTTCCTCGATGGAAGATGCTAGCAGTAGAAGCGAAAATTACTGTACCAGCAAGCCCTGTGCATGATTTCCAATTGGATGGAGATAGTGCTTGTTGCATAATTTCGTCTGTTATGTAGCGAGGGCGATATTTCAAAGACCGAGCGACTTTTGAGGTTAAAGACTGGGGAATGTATTGAAAGGGACCTCCATCTTCATTTACATCGTTTAAATAAACAATAATTTTCAGGACTTTTCTATCTTCCAAATCTACATGCCACAGTCTTGACTTTATCGCCACCTCATTGGCGATATCTCTGCGAAAAAATACCCCTTGATAGGCTACTGGTAAACCAAGATAATTTTCGACGATATTAAGTAAACGTTGTTCAAGCCCCCACAAGAAAATCTCTGGATGCTCCATCAGTTGTTGAGGAGTAGCATGAACAACAAACTCGTTTTTCTGACAAGAAATACTTTTTGGTATTTCTGACATCAGCTTTTTAGCAGCCTGGAAAAAACGAGGATTAGAAGGAATTCCTAAAGCTTCTAATGAAGTAATTACTACTCCATCACGTTTAATAGTCTCAACTAAAGTGCGATCGCTTGTTGAAATAACAGGTAGATTGACAAGATGTTTGTTCAGCGCTGTCTGATAAAGAAGCTCAGATTGAGCTTGTACAAATGGTATTTGCGTTAACTTCCTTATTATTCTATTACGTGCTTTTTGAACCAGTATGTACATAAAAGTAACCTTGTTTGATTGTACAGAATTTTATAATTGCATATAAATTAGTATAAACATATACTTTAAATATTTTTTTTGTTATTCGCAAAGGCAAGCTCAATATTCTCTAAACATCGATTATTACTGGAGATTTATTCATGATTGCTTTACAAAAAAATCTAGTTGCAATATTTTTCCAGTATTAAGGCTTAGTAATTGGTCCTAATCTATACATAAATCTTATAACCTGATATCAGATTACTGTCAAGTCCGTAACACTACCGAATCAATAAAAGGTGCAATTTGTTCTCTTGCAAAAAACAATTTTTCTCTTTGTGGTATGAGATTTTTTGCTATCTATAATAAGCTACGAACAGAGAAAAAATATCGTAGCTATGATCATGTAACCAAAAACTATTTACACAATAATTTCCGCCAACCGTAGGTTTTTACGATAAGAAAATGTAAAGTTGCAGGATTTTTTTATCTTCGTCCTTAAGAATTCAACTGAGGTAGATTCTGCCCAAAAGCAAGCTTATTAATTTTTCCAAAAACCCATATGCACAAATAAAAACTATTATTTCTTTGGCTTTGAATCTGCTTGTATTATGAAAGATTATAAATAGAAATACAAAAATTTGTCTAATTAGTTATCTATATTTTTAGATAAATTTAAAATTCCTTTGTAAAATCTAGTAATGCATTACGGTAACTTTATAAATTGCAAGTATTTTGGTGTAATAATAGAGACTAAGAAACTAATAAAGTAATAAATTATACTAAAAAATAAAGAAATTGCTTAGAAGGGATATTTGCAAAATGAAGGATAAGATTTTTTACATGGTTGTCCAGAGAATTGAACTCACCCGCTGTGATAGTATCGTGCTTTGACTATTAGAGAAGAAATGATATGGTGCGGCTGATTTTGACAGCGATTTTGCTGTTACTATTGACAGCATGTGGTAGTGGATTTTTGCCAACTAGCCAATTGGTGCAAAAAGCGATCGCAATTCAACTTGAGCAAACCCAACAGCAACTTGAGGGACAGCTAGATCTGGATTTTCGCGGTTTTGAAATCAATCGACTAAGAATTACCCAGGAAAAATCCTTAACGGTTCAAAACTTACCAGTTTTTCGCATTCGCGGAACTTACAATCTCGTCTTCAAACTACCAGAACGAAAGTTAACGCAACCTCAAAAACCCTTTGAAGTTTATCTACAACTTCAAAAAGAAGGTAAAACCTGGCGATTGCTGCTTCCGCAAAAGGATAGCAAGGATTCTCAACCAGTTTGGCGCAGTTATTCAATTGGGATTTAGCGGTTAGGACTAGATTGAAAATTCGGCGATGCTGATTTATGCAGGACTTACGCAAAGAAATGGAAAACAAAGCTTACTAGGACGCAGAGGACGCGGAGTTTAAGAGAGTTATTGCGCTCATTCCTATTATGGAATGAAAACCTTAGGCACTCGTAGCAAACATCCAAACAAAAGTGCAAAAATAAGGACTTTGGCAAAAAGTCTATTTAACTCATACCTCATATTGATACTCAGCATTTAACACTCATAAGAGTCCTGCTGATTCATATAGGCGTTTAAGCATCGCTGTGATTTTAGCACCATATTGCGAATCTGCTGACCAACGTCCTGATAATTTATCTATGGTTGGTGCTACACCACGAGTCACAAAGCGAAATCGAGGATCTACTACTTCATTAACTAAGGGTTCTAGGCTGGCGTAAGCTTTTAAATGTTGAATGTGCGCTCGCACTCCTGTTCTGGCGTTATTAAAGTTCGCCGCTTCTAAACCACCACCAATTGTGCCTAAACCTGCAAAGTTATTTTGCTCTGGTTTAATATCGCCGCCAAAGCGTAAAAATCCAGTTTCTAAACACATTTGACAAAAGGCGATATCATAGTTTACCCCTTCTACAGTTGCTTCTTCTCGATAAAGTTTTGGTAAGTCGGGAAACTTTGCCAAAGCGCTTTCGTTGTTGTTTTTTAGGAATAGCTGTAATTGCACTTCTGAGGTATAAGCACGCGCCATAATTTGGTCAATCTGATTAGGATTAATTACCAAGTTTGAGCGTAAAGAGATAGTGCGACTGGTACTGTCCCAGCTAATCGAAACGTTAAAATCTCGCAATTCAACTGCTTTGACATAAACAACTTTGCGATAGGTAATACGCCGCACGTTAGGTGCTTTTGATAAATCGATTCGCAAGCGATCTACTAAATCAATGGGGATGTATGCATTACCATTAATTAGTACTCCTTTCTCAGTGTAATTTTGACCGTTGATTTTGATGTTGATTGGCGGATAATTTGGATCTGGAGTAGGAGGAGAACCAGGATCAATTGTACCACTCCAGGATGCAAGTCCATCGGCGATTCCTAAGGCAAAGTCGCGACGGCGATTTTGCAGTAAAGCGCGATCGTCTGGACTGCTGAGAAAGCCAACTTGCATTATCATCGAAGCGATCGCTGTTTGCCGACAAAATGCCAAACTACCCAATCCACTATCTGTATCTGGCTTCACTCCTCGATTTGGTAGTTGAGGAACGCGACGCAATAACCCCACCAGCAGCAGTTCGGCATTACTTCTACGCTCCTCGTTGTTGGCAATGTAGAATACGCTAGCCCCACGCACAGAGGGGCTACTAGCAGCATCAGCATGAATTTCTAACGCTACATCGCGATCGCGTGCGCGAGAATTGATCCACTTGATAGTTTGCGCTGCGCTTAAGTCATCAGGAACCGCCAAAACTTCAAATTTACGCGATCGCAATTCTGTCACAATCAAATCTCGCAGCAGTATCATTTCCCTAGCTTCAGTTGTACCACCCGCGATTGAACCGGGATCGATTCGTGTTGCTTCTTTGCCTCCGTGAGCAGCCGAAATAAAAATGCGTCCCATATATGCGTATTTCCTCTTAGAAAATTAAGCGATTAGTGATTCTATACATCTTTCTTGGCTTTGGAACAAGAATATAATAGCGATCAGTTGTCCTTAGTCATTTGCTAATGACCAATGACTAATGACTAATGACTCTTGACTAATGACCAACCATGCAAATACCCCGCTTACATCCAGACACAATTGAAGAAATCAAACAACGGGCTGACATTGTGGATGTCGTTTCCGAGTACGTAGTTTTACGTAAGCGGGGTAAAGATTTTGTAGGCTTATGTCCCTTCCATGATGAGAAAACTCCTAGTTTCACAGTTAGCCAAACCAAGCAGATGTACTACTGTTTTGGCTGTCAAGCAGGGGGAAATGCCATTAAGTTTTTGATGGATTTGGGGAAGCACTCTTTTGCAGAGGTGGTGCTAGATTTAGCACGGCGTTATCAAGTGCCGGTGCAAACCCTGGAGCCAGAACAGCGCCAAGAGTTGCAGCGTCAGCTTTCTTTGCGCGAGCAGTTATATGAAGTTCTCGCTTCAACGGCACAATTTTATCAACATGCCCTGAGACAAGCAGCAGGGGAAAAGGCAATTGAATATTTACGCGATCGCCAAATCAAGGAAGAAACAATCCAGCAATTTGGCTTAGGTTACGCTCCAAGCGGTTGGGAAACTCTTTATCGCTATCTGGTGGAAGATAAACATTATCCAGTGCAGCTGGTGGAAAAAGCGGGATTGATTAAACCGCGTAAAGAAGGGGGGGGTTATTATGATGTGTTTCGCGATCGCCTGATAATTCCCATCCGCGATGTGCAAGGACGCGTAATTGCCTTTGGTGGGAGAACTCTCACTGATGAACAACCCAAGTATTTAAATTCACCGGAAACCGAGCTTTTTAGTAAGGGGAAAACTTTATTCGCTCTCGATCAGGCTAAAGCGGGGATTTCTCAAGTTGATTCGGCTGTGGTGGTAGAGGGATATTTTGATGCGATCGCTCTCCATGCTGCTGGTATTACTAACGTCGTCGCTTCTCTCGGTACAGCATTAAGTTTAGAACAAGTACGTAATGTATTGCGCTACTGTGATTCTAAACAGTTGATACTCAACTTTGATGCTGATAAAGCTGGGACGAATGCCGCAGAACGAGCGATCGGCGAAATTGCCGAACTCGCGTATAAAGGTGAAGTTAAGCTAAAGATTCTCAACTTGCCTAATGGGAAAGATGCCGATGAATATTTACGCGAATATAACCCGGAAGATTATCGAGAACTGTTAGCAAATGCCCCACTGTGGCTGAATTGGCAGATTGAGCAAATTACTCAAGACCGCGATTTGAAACAGGCAACAGATTTTCAGGAAGTTTCCCAAGAATTAGTTAAATTACTTAAAAGAATAGAAAATAAAGATACCCGAAGTTATTACGTTTCCTATTGTGCTGAAATACTCAGCTTGGGAGATACGAGACTGATACCATTACGGGTGGAAAATCTTTTAACGCAGATTGCACCAGCTAGAACGCAGCGTCAGCCAACGCCGCTACACAAGCATTCAAAAGCTCGTGTAGAAAAAGCATCTGTAATAGATAATAGCGAACCGGGTCTTTTAGATCAAGCAGAGGCTTTATTACTGCGGATTTATTTGCATTGTCCCGAACAGCGTCAAGCTATTATTGCAGCTTTAGAGGAGCGAGATTTACAATTTAGCCTTTCCCATCATCGGTTTTTGTGGCAAAAGATTTTAGAGATGACCGTTGACATAGATGCCAATTTAGTATCAACTTTGCAAGATAGATGTTTGGAATTTTCGGAGGAAATGAAGTTAGTTTCGCATCTGTTTCATGTGAGCGAGAAAGAACAAAAAGAAATTTTGCGTACTCCGCAAGTTATTCAAGTTACGACTGCTTGTATGGAACGAGTGTTGCGAGAAAAGCGCTATCGTTATTTTCGGAAACTCTGGGATCAAACCGATCCAGAAACAGAACCAGAGCGATATGAATCATATTGTAAAGCCTTCTATGAGGAAAACCAGCAAATTCAGGAATTAGATCGGCAACGGCTATATTCGATTACAGATTTGTTGTCGGGTTGATGTAGTGCGATCGGGCTGACCTCTCCCCCAACCCCTCTTTGAAGCGGAGAGGGGAGCAGGATTACTCCCCCTTCCTTACAGGGAAAGGGGTTGGGGGGTTAGCTCTGTTGAGAACAAGCTTGGACAATCCGCATTAAAACATTATCAAGTTCTTGTCTCACTTCTTCATTTTTAATTCGCAACAAACGCAATCCTCGTGCTGACAAAACTTTGTCACGTTCTGCATCATATTCAACTTGTTGTTCATGAATTTTTCCATCCACTTCAATAACTAACGCAGCAGCATGACAGTAAAAATCTGCTAGAAATCCATCAATAATCTGCTGACGGCGAAAGTGTAAATTATTCAAGCGATTTGCGCGAAGATGTTGCCAAAGTATTTTTTCTTCTGGTGTCATTTGGCGACGAAATTCTTTGGCAAGCTGTTGTTTAACGGAAGATATATCTTGTCCAATTACTATATTGCGAGTTCCCTCTTTTGTGGGTTTAGAGGGTTGTTGGGGTGTAGGGTTATTCATAAAATTTGTATGGAAATAGGTTTTTTATCTTTTCGATTATGGCTGACCTCTCCCTGACTTTGACTAATGTCAAAGTCGTCCCTCCCCTCGTAGGGGAGGGAAATGAAACTCCCCCCTTCCCTACGAGGGAAGGGGGGTAGGGGGGTTAGGTTTGCGTGTGTGCGTGGAGTGCGATCGCGTCAATACTTTTGCTTGCTAAAAATCCCTAATTTTCACCCTACTACTTAATTTCTACTATTGCTTGTCCAATAGTACAGGTTTCACCTCTTCGGCAGTAACCTGTACCAATAATGTCATTAAAAACTAAATCTACATCAACCACATAAATTTTAAATTCATCATTAGGAATTAAGGCACTGAATCTACATTTATAGGAATCCTTACATTCAGCATTGATAACAGAGTTAATGCTATCCCCTTCAGGTAAGCACATTGTACCTACTAGCTCATTGCTTACACAAATTGCTATATCAGGAGCACCTTTGCTAACATCCCAAAACTTTTCGCTTGCCTTTTGCTTCTCAACATCTATATAAATTGTAGCAATATCACCTCTAGCCCATACAATAGCGGGGTCAATCACTAAAATGTAGACAATGACAAAGAATGGAAGTAGCAGCTTTTTCATCATCAGGCTACATGAAACCGCCGCTGTATAAAAAGCAGTAACAAAAGTTAGGTTACATTGCTTGTACATTAATATTTATCTAATTTAATTATAGGATTTACTAACTTATGTTTAACTTTGATTTATACAAACAGTAAACAGTATTTATCCTAGAAAACAATGTTTGATTAGTTCAGCAATTTCACTGAGAAGTAAACTAGTTATTAAATTTATTTTAATAACAAATAATTATTAGACACACCTTAGTCCTTAAAAATACTAGTTTATTATATTGTTTTTCTTGTTTATGATGCATAAACCTTCGTTAATTCATATATATCAGAATCTTCTTATAATAATAAAAACTCGTGCAGTTCTTCGGTAGAAATAGGAGATTTATAAATGTTATTATCAGATTTATAAACATCTTCAAAAGATTCAATAGCTTCTTTTAACTTACTAATTGCATTTTCTTGACTATTTCCCTGTCCAATAATCCCATTTTCTAAACATAAAGCGACCCAATAACCTGTACTTTGCCTAAATACTACTGTGTAAAAGTCCATTTATGTTTACCTACTAAAGTTGTAATGTAAGGTGGGCATTGCCCACCCTATTTTAATTATCTCGCAGCCGTAGGCATACCCAAAATATCTTCAATTCTGGGCATATCTTCTAACGCAATCACTCTACCTTCATCCTCAAAACCACTTATTTGATCGAAGTTCAAATATCGATACAAATCATCAGCAAATGGATGAATTCTCTTCGCCACTATGTCCATATATTCCTGCACTGAAGGAATGCGTCCAAGTAGCGCACAAACTGCTGCTAATTCCGCTGAACCAAGATAAACTCGCGCATCTTTCCCCATGCGATTATTGAAGTTGCGGGTAGATGTTGAGAACACGGTTGTAGCGTCAGCAACTCGCGCTTGATTACCCATACATAAACTGCAACCAGGCATTTCTGTTCGCGCATTCGCCGCATCAAAAATGTTATAAACACCTTCTTCTTTTAATTGGTATTCATCCATTCGTGTAGGGGGACAAATCCACAGGCGAGTATTTACTGTTCCTGCACCTTCTAATACTTTGGCTGTTGCGCGATAATGACCGATATTTGTCATACAAGAACCAACAAATACTTCTTGTACTGGATCATTCACAACTTGTGATAATAACTTAATATTATCAGGGTCGTTAGGAGCAGCGACAATTGGTTCTTTGATTTCGTTCAAATCAATTTCAATGATTTCTGCATATTCTGCATCTGCATCTGCTTGCATCAAAACGGGATTTGCTAACCATTGTTCCATTTTGATGACGCGGCGCATGATGGTTCGGGCATCGGCGTAACCGCGTGCTACCATGTTCTTTAACAATGCAACGTTAGAACGCAGATATTCAGCAACTGTCTCGACACTCAGTTTAATCGTGCAACCTGCACAAGAACGTTCTGCTGAAGCGTCGGTTAGTTCAAAAGCTTGTTCAACTTTCAAATCTGGCAAGCCTTCAATTTCCATAATCCGCCCGGAGAAGACGTTTTTCTTGTTTTTCTTGTCTACTGTCAGCAAGCCTTTTTGAATCGCGACGTAGGGAATTGCGTTCACGACATCGCGCAGGGTGATACCGGGTTGCAATTCACCTTTGAAACGTACCAAAACAGATTCTGGCATATCCAACGGCATTGCACCCAAAGCTGCGGCAAAAGCGACCAACCCGGAACCTGCGGGGAAGGAAATTCCTAGGGGGAAGCGGGTGTGAGAATCGCCACCTGTGCCTACAGTATCGGGTAACAGCATCCGGTTGAGCCAAGAGTGAATGATACCATCACCGGGACGCAAGGCGACACCACCACGAGAAGCAAAGAAATCAGGTAATTCTTGATGAGTTTTGATATCAACTGGTTTGGGATAAGCAGCTGTATGGCAAAAACTTTGCATCACTAAGTCTGCGCTGAAGCCGAGACAAGCGAGTTCTTTTAATTCGTCGCGGGTCATCGGACCTGTGGTATCTTGAGAACCAACGGTGGTCATAATCGGTTCGCAAGATGTATCGGGACGCACACCTGGTAAGCCGCAAGCTTTACCCACGATTTTCTGTGCCAAGGTGTAGCCTTTGCCTGTGTTGGCTGGTTGGTGGGGACGCCTAAAGACGGTGCTGGGTTCTAAATTAAGTGCAGCGCGAATTTTATCGGTGAGGGTGCGTCCGATGAGTAGGGGAATGCGTCCACCAGCGCGGACTTCATCTAAGATTGTATCTGGTTTGAGGGTGAAGGTAGAAATAACTTCCCCAGCTTCGTTGGTGATTTCCCCTTTGTAGGGATGGATGGTAATCACCATGCCGGTTTCTAGTTTGCTAACATCACACTCGATGGGTAAGGCACCGGAATCTTCAGCTGTGTTAAAGAAAATTGGCGCGATCGCACTTCCTAATATATATCCTCCCGCACGCTTGTTGGGTACATAAGGAATATCTTGCCCCATGTGCCACAATACTGAATTTATTGCCGATTTGCGCGAGGAACCTGTACCCACTACATCCCCAACGTAAGCGACAGGATGCCCTTTTTTCTTTAACTCGGTAATTGTTTGTATACTTTCCGGCATCCGTGATTCCAACATGACTAAAGCATGTAAAGGAATATCCGGGCGAGTTGTGGCGCTTTGGGCTGGTGATAAGTCGTCGGTGTTGGTTTCGCCTGCTACTTTAAATACTGTGACGGTAATAGCTTCGGGTACTTCTGGACGAATAGTAAACCATTCCGCTTCTGCCCAAGAGTCTATCACGCGCTTGGCGAAAGGATTGGTTTTCGATAATTCTAAGACATCGTGAAAAGCATCATACACTAACAGAGTTTTGCTCAGGGCAGATGCGGCGTATGCGGCTATCGGTTCGGTTCCTTGTCCCCCCATCACCAAGGGTGTTTCGGAGGATGTGGAGAAGGATACGGTGGCAACTTGCAGCAAATCGATTAACGATTGCACGTTGTAACCGCCGATCATCGTGCCTAGCAAGTCTACAGCATCGATGGGTGAAATTAATGGGCTGGTGATTTCTTCTTTGGCAATACCTGTGAGAAATCCTGCTTTAACGTAAGCGGCAGGATCAACACCTGGAGAAACGCGATCGCGCAATAAATGCAACAATGTCTCTTCTTCACCTGCCGGCGGATTTTTCAGTAATTCGCACAACTCTGATGTTTGCTTTGCATCCAACGGCAGAGGAGGAATTCCTAATAATGCTCTTTCTTCAACGTGTTTGCGGTATGATTCTAACATTTTTATCTTCTCGATTGGGATTTTCTTTCTTTAATTATGAAATATTTTTAGGCAATACTTGGCTATAAAAGTTTAGGTTACTTTTATTACTGAAAGTCTTACTGGTAATCGGTTATTAGCAAGTTGTTTTTATACTGAAGGTATACTTTTCGTGAAGCGAATATATTTACACTTTGATGGAATACGAGCAACACTAAACTGGGTTGGTGTAGAATCCGAGTTGGTTATAAATTAATTAATCTGCTATAGCGGTGATTAGTTGAGTAGGTACTGAACTCCACCCCCCAACCCCCTCCCCGCTCTTCGTGAGGGGGCTATGATGTAGCAAAAGCTATAATTATTTATCGTTATTGTTGGTGTAACCAAGTTTCTAAATCAGCAACACTAGAAAAGTCTAGCAATGCTTCTCCTAAATTCTCTAATTGTTCAATAGATAAGCCTTGAATTCGCTCGATTAATGATGCATCAATATCACCAATACGGCGATTGAGTAAGCGTAGAACTAGACGTTGTTCTCCTGACTGTACAGCTTGTTCTCTGTCTCTTTGATAAAGTGGTTCTAATCGCATAATTAACTCCCTATCATCTGCTTCTAATTCTTGGTTTACTCTCAAGTTTTCGCGCAAGTTGTAAACTAATTCAAGAGTTGCTTTTTGGTATGGATGATCTAATGGTAACGCTTGCAACTCAATAACCGCTTGTGACTGCACATTCCCCCTACCTAAAAGCCTCAACCATAATGTCTCTGGTGTTTGGGGTAGTTGGTGTATTGCTACAATTGCTGTTCGCAACGCATCTGGCAGAAAATGTACTCCCGATAACCAACTTTCTTTTTGCATGGTTCCGAAGCTAGACAATCTAGTTTCAGATATGGTAGGTGTAAGAACCCACAATTTGGGTATTTCTGAGTCCTGAAGTTTGGTTTTATTGGCTTTAGCTTCTCGTCGCAATAAAGCCTTGACTTCTAATAATTTGAGAATACAGTCGCAGATTTCATCGGTAGAAGCTGGATTGCGGAAGGGTTCTATAATCGCAGGATTTTCGGCAAATCTTCCTAGCAAACCCAGTATTTGTATATTAGAGCTTTGCTGTTTGGCAGGAGTGAATAAAACATCTATTTCTTTAATTTCTCCTGATACTTTTTCTGATGCTTTGACTTCTCCGTAATCTTTTAATAGTTCTTCTAGATAGTCTTTGGCAAATTTATCATGTATAAAACGGGTCATTCAACTTTAAAATTGCGGAAGTTCTGGCTTAATGCAATGTTTTATTATATAGCAGTACAGGTCGGCGGAAATAAACCTACCATTGAAAATAGCCAGAAAGCCGAAAATTAAAGCCTTTTGACTTTTGACTTTTGACTTCCGCGTAGCGGTAGCAGTCCTGAATTATTCGTAATGAAATAGATCCCCGACTTCTTTGAGAAGTCGGAGATCTGGACACCTTGAATTTTCACAGATACCATTAGACCTCTTGCACTCATTCCCTAACACCCCACCCCGCATTTGCTGACGCAAACGCTCCCCTCCCCTTGGTAAGGGGAGAGGTTGGGGGTGGGGTTCTTTATTTTTGATTTATGCAAGAGGTCTATTCTAAAAAAGTTAAAAGCAGATTATATAAGCCTTTTGAATTTTGACTTTTGACTTCCGCGTAGCGGTACTAAGCGGTTATTTTATTTTCATCTGATGTTTTATCTGTATTAGTTTTCAAGCGTGTCAATCTGCTTTTACGGATACGTTCGCTGTCTCGAACACCACCTGCCAGTTCATATTCACTGCTGTTTTTGCCGTACTTGAAACCAACTCCCATCAGCATTTTGTCTGAAACCTGACCTAAGGTTTTTTCCATCTCATCTAACTTGTTTTTAGCAGAGTCAATCATCGCTATAGCAGCGTTATAATCATCAAGCATATTGTGAAATTTATCTATTAATTGAGTTAGATTTTCCAAGTTGTAAGTATTATCAAAATTGATGTTTGGATCAATAGCTTTTAGTCCGGCAACTCTAAACTCAGCTTTTTCTAAAATCCGGGAACTACGTTTTCTTCGAGACATAATTTTACACAACTTTTAAAGCTTTACAGAGCTATTTTGTCTCAATTAACCTGTATTCTGGTTCAGCAAAAAGCGCAGTTTTTTTAGCAATTTTTTTTAATTATGACCGTGATTTCTCTGAATTTAATGACGAAAGGTTGATTTTCAGGGAAAAATATTATGTTTAAGTTGTACGAGAACTACAATGTTGTTGCAAAAGCGATCGCACCTTTACTTCTTGTCAACAGCGATCGCTATAACATGAAGCTTTAATGTTGTAATCTTCAGCCTTAATGTTATAGCTTTAAGACTTCATCATATAACCCTAAGGCTTAATGTTGTAATCTTCAGCCTTAATGTTCTAGCTTGAAGGCTTAATGTTTTAACCTTAAGGCTTAATGTTGTAACCTTAAGAGTCAACATTGTAACATTGATGACTAAAGTTTGTTGGTGAGTGCAATCATCGCTACATACCCACCTCGCAAAACTTCCAACTCACTTCGCAACTTGGGTTCAAGAGACCAACTCTGCTCATGTTCCTTGGGACTCACCCCCACAGGTCGTCTAGCTTCCCACGCTTGCAACAACCGATGCCATTTAGCCAAAAACGGTCTTAACCCATTATTCAACACTGCGATCGCAATTCCCCCCACTCAATCACGAGAAGCACCCACATCGGCACCGGCAGCTTTGAGAACTTCGCGGGTTGTACCAAATAAACTATAAAGAGAGTTCATCGCTTCTCGTACCAAACCCTGGTCAACTTCCAATGGTTGTACAGCAATGCGCGTCACTAATTCCACATAAAGCGATTAAGCGGCTTTCCGTTCTGTGGGGTCAACTTTCCAAGCCATTGAACCAATGCCAAAAGGCAGACTTACAGATACAGTCTCTAAGGAAACGCGATCGCGCATATTTATAGTAAGCAAATTTAATACATTTATTTGTGTTTATTATAGTAAATAATGTTACTAATCTATAAATTATTCCGACTTTGACCTAAATTTTTATGGTAATATCTAGATATTTTTAACTAATTCAGATAAACTAATTAATTTGTCGGTTGCGTCACACTTACTTTGTATATGCCTAAAACTTACAACGTTGAAATTTTATACCAAGGCAAAACTCACACTTTGCAAGTTGCCGAAAATGAAACCGTTCTATCGGTTGCTGATGCAGCTGGTTTAGATTTACCGAGTTCTTGTCATGCAGGTGTTTGCACAACTTGCGCGGCTCAAATTATTCAAGGATCTGTAGATCAAACTGATGGCATGGGTGTTAGTCCAGAATTACAAAAACAAGGTTACGCTTTACTTTGTGTCGCTTATCCCCGTTCGGATTTAAAGGTCGAGACAGAAAAAGAAGATATCGTTTATCAACTACAATTTGGTAAAGGCTGAGAAGTATTGCTTCTTTGCTATTAACAACTAACAACAGGATTAACTAAAATGACTACTCATTTTATTACCGCAGAAATTCAATTACAAGAAACTCCTACAGAGTTACAAAAAACAATTGAAACAGAATTGAAAAAAGAAGGAGAACCTCTTCGCTGGGCAATTACCTCTGTCGATGTCGAACAACAATCGTGTACTGTAGAAGCTGTTGTGACTGTTAGTTAATAACTCTGAATTTTCAATTGCGTCCATACATTGCTATTTTAATTGTACCAACAGGCGTTGGGGCAGAAATTGGGGGTTATGCAGGAGATGCATTGCCAGTTGCAAAAGCTGTAGCCCAAGTTTGCGATCGCCTAATTACTCACCCCAATGTCCTCAATGGCGCCAGTTTATATTGGAATTTGCCCAATGCTTTCTACGTTGAAGGTTATGGACTTGACAAATTTGCAGCTTCGTCCTGGGGTTTGCGTCCAGTTTATCAAAATCGCATAGGTTTGCTTTTTGACCAAGGAATTGAGCCTGAGTTGCGACTGCGACACTTGCAAGCAGCAGATGCCGCCAGAGCAACCTTAGGATTGTCGTTGACAGATTATGTAATAACTGATGCACCTTTAGAAGTGGAATTGCGGTCATCGGCATCCGGGGCAAGTTGGGGGACAATTGGCAACCCAGATAGCTTGTTAAGGGCAGCTGAAGTACTGATTAATAAAGCTGGGGCGCAGGCGATCGCAGTTGTTGCCCGTTTCCCCGATAATATTGATGAAGAAGCCGATCAAAACTACCGCCACGGTAAAGGAGTCGATCCGATAGCTGGGGCAGAAGCGGTAATTAGCCATTTAATAGTGCGAACCTTTCAAATTCCTTGCGCTCACTCCCCGGCACTTTCTCCCGTACCTCCAGATCCCGATTTATCTCCACGTTCCGCCGCCGAAGAATTGGGCTATACTTTCTTACCATGCGTCCTTGTCGGTTTAAGTCGCGCTCCCCAGTTTATTGTCGGGGAAACTCATCAATTGCCCGAACCGACTGACATTTGGGCTAATCAAGTTGATGCCGTCATCGTACCCGCAACCGCCTGTGGTGGTAGCACTCTGTTAAGCTTAAGTAAGAGACGATGCCAAATCATCACCGTCCTTGAAAACAAGACTCAGATCCAAGTTCCTCCCCAACCGTTGGGAATCAAATCCATACAGGTAAACTCATATTTAGAGGCAGTAGGTGCATTAGTAGCACATAAAGCAGGCATCAACCCATCTGCCCTAAGCTCAAAAATATCGTCTTTGCAGTTATTTGTTAGTAGTTAGTAGAGACGCGACGCCAGACGCTACAACGGAGGGAACCTCCGCAACGCGCTGGCTCATTAATCGCGTCTGTACAATGGTATTAGGCATTTATCCCCCCTCTCCCCTGTCCCCCTCCCCCCTCTCCCCCTCCCGTGGAACAAGAGCAAAAGCAAGATCCAGAAATTCCCTACTTGACACGCACCCAAGTGCTTGTGGCAATGGGTGTGACTGCAATAATTTTGTGGATAATTGCCAAGTTGTGGTTGCGCTTTGGCAACGTGGCGATATTTCCTTGGCACTGGCAAGAAAAAGATTTACTTTTAGGGATAGCCTTAGGGTTAATCATCACCAGTGTTAGTGGATTAGCTTATCGTTTTTGGGCTGCTTACCGCAAAAGTGCAGATTATTACTTAGAAATAGTACTTAAACCCTTAGCTTTACCAGACATAATTTGGCTGGGGTTACTACCAGGATTAAGTGAAGAATTGTTATTTCGAGGTGTTATGTTGCCAGCTTTGGGAGGAGATCATGTAGCGGTAATTGTATCGAGTCTCTGTTTTGGCGTCTTACACCTTAGCAGTCCCCAACAATGGACTTATGTAATTTGGGCAACGATTGTCGGATTAATATTGGGATACAGCGCTTTAATTAGTGGTAATTTGTTAGTGCCGATTGTTGCTCATATGTTGACGAATTTGATTTCTAGTTATTTCTGGAAAATTCGGCGATTGTAGGTAATCTAACATCTTGCATTTCGCCGACAGGTTAAAACCTGCGGCTATAAATCGGTGTGGCGATCGCCTCTTTATCCAAGCGACATAACCAAACCAAGCTTACCATCAAGTAGAAGTGAATGAGGCGATAGCGAAGCGCAGCAGCGTTCGCGGAGCGTCTCGCTCCAGAAGCGCTGATCGCAGCCTTTGTTATCTGCCTATACCCTATCAACCATGAAACCGATACAACCTTGGCATTGGCGAAAGCTGCCTCTGGCTAAATTTAGTGGAGCGCAAGTCTTCGAGGCACTATTTCTCAATCTTAGAGGTGAAACCAGCAATTGTGATGTGGAAACGTTGCAGGGTCGTTCCCGTCAGCGTATTGCAACCCTTCTAGAAAGCCCAGTTACGCCTAGCACCCACCTAGCTCGATATTCCATTTGTGCAGGTTCTCCCCGCTTGATTGAGGGTCAACAGAGGCTATGGACACCGCCTTTAGGAGATATTCTTCCTTTTTTGCGCTGTCTGCTCAACTCTCATGAGCATGAAGACGCGAGTATGAAAGCAGAGTCGATAGTGCCTGCTGAACTTCCCTTTACAGGTGGTTGGTTGGGATGGCTCGGATATGACTTGGCATGGGAGATTGAGCAACTGCCCCAACACAAAGTTGATCCGCTTCCTTTCCCGATCGCCTACTGGTATGAACCCGAATCGTTTGCAGTTGCGGATCATCAACAGCAAATTCTTTGGTTAGCCGCTACTGACTTGGCTCAACTTACAGTAATGCAAAGTCAGCTAGAGCAAGCAGATGAAGAGAGGGGAACGCAAAATTTCCCGCAAGCCGACAAAACTACTCCCGTCACTCCGATTTTCCAAATGTCTCAGGAAGATTATATGCTGGCGGTGCAGCAAGCTAAAAAATATATTCAAGCTGGCGACATCTTTCAGGCTAACTTGTCTTTAAGGTTTGAAGCCCATACCCCTTTTGATAGCTGGTCAATCTATCAAGCTTTGCTTTCTATCAATCCTTCCCCTTTTGCCAGTTATTGGCAGACTCCTTGGGGGGCAATAATTAGCTGTTCGCCCGAACGGTTGATACAGTTATCAGGAAGGCACGTTCAAACTCGACCGATTGCCGGAACGCGATCGCGTGGTGCTACCCCCACAGCTGATGAGCAGTTAGCACAAGAGTTAATTGCCAATACCAAGGAAAGAGCGGAACACATCATGCTAGTTGACTTAGAGCGCAATGACATGGGGAGAGTCTGCGAGTGGGGGTCTGTAAAAGTCGATGAACTCCTCACTATTGAACGCTACAGCCATGTTATGCACCTTGTCAGCAACATCATTGGTACGCTACACCCGAACTTTGATCCGGTAGACTTGATTCGGGCTGTGTTTCCTGGAGGTACGATTACGGGTTGTCCTAAAGTGCGTTGTATGGAAATTATTGAAGAACTCGAACCCGTAAAGCGCAACTTATTTTACGGTTCCTGCGGTTATCTGGATTGGCGGGGAAATCTCGACTTAAATATTCTGATTCGCACTTTGCTATATACTCATATGAGCGATTCTACATCTGGGGCAATCGTTTGGGGACAAGTTGGTGCAGGCATTGTTGCAGATAGCGACCCCCAAAAAGAATGGTATGAGTCTCTACATAAAGCACAAGCTCAACTCAACGCTCTAAATCTGGCTGAGATATTTCAGCAGAATAGCCAGTAAGTCTGTATATGTCGCTATTTTATTCTCGTTCCCTACCTGAGTCAGGAACGAGAAAAAGTATTTTTACGAAGGCATTACTGTAGCCTGTGGTTGATGTTGAGCCGCTAGTGCGATCGCCTGTGGTAAAATTCGATGTTCCTCAACTTGAATCCTGGCGTGAAGTGTTTCTGGTGTATCATCAGGCAACACTGGCACCGCAGCTTGCATCAAAATTGCACCGCTATCCATTTCTAAACATACCAAATGCACCGTACAGCCAGCAATTTTCACACCAGCAGCAAGAGCTTGTTCTACGGCATTAACTCCCTTAAAACTGGGCAACAAACTTGGATGAATATTGATAATCTTGTCAGGAAAGGCATCAATTAAAATTGGTGTCACTAATCGCATCCAACCTGCCATAATCACCCATTCAACATCATATTGCCGCAAAGTTTGCACAATTTCCCCATCAAACTCTTCGCGGTTTTTGTATTTGCGGTGGTCTAAAAACACAGATGGCACACCCCAATTAGCCGCACGTACTGCTGCTTTAGCCGAGGGATTATTATAAATCAAAACTTGAATTTTGGCAGCAATTTCCCCATTTTTTATTGCTTGGGCAACTGCTTCAAAATTACTGCCATTTCCAGAAGCCATGATTCCCAATTTTAAAGGTGCTGACATCAGCATTTTCGGGAAAATATTCGGTGATATCAAGCTTGATGTAACTGAATTTATACTCATCTATTATTAAGGTAGAAGACTCGAACCAGCAGGACATTCAATTTGTCCCCCTTCCTTACTGGGGATAAATTTTAGCATTACTGGTGGTATTTTTGAAGGATTATTAGTTTCACAAATACCAGCAATTGTCAAGTTTTCTTTATTGACTTTAGTGACAAATACAGCACTAGTATAGCTTTTACTTTCCGGACTCTTGGCAATAGCTGTCATCATCACGCTTGAAGTTAGTTTACAGCACTTTCTCCTGTTATGAGGTACAGTTAGTAAGAATAAAAATATTATCCTTTTATGAAAGCATATTCAATCGATCTTCGCGAAAAAATAGTTGCAGCACATATTCAGGAGAAAATATCAA
>JAESFM010000058.1_pt1 | contig 63301 bp, 55 predicted proteins | sample 9266171 | NCBI WGS metagenome assembly JAESFM01 (sample SAMN14505069, study PRJNA617099) | algae metagenome | isolation source: Hassallia sp. WJT32-NPBG1 and co-occurring heterotrophs from well developed... | place: USA: Mojave Desert, Joshua Tree National Park, California | collected 2006-06-22 | reverse complement strand
AAACGTTTAAAAATTTCTGGCGCACAGTGGAAATTAGAAAATGTGCCTCGGATGCTACAGCTTAGATGTGCTTATCTCAACGGCCAGCTTGCTGCCTGATGTTTTTGCAAAGGTGAGATGCTCCCGTTGTAAACTATCTATGCGTCCATATTTTGCTGCTTCTTCTAATTGAACGCGGGAAAAATTGGAAACACCAATGGCGCGAATTTTTCCTTGCTCTTTCAGATGATTGAGGGCTTTCATGGTTTCCTCAATCGGAACTTTTTCGCTATTAAAAGTGCCAGAGGGCCAATGAATTTGGTAAAGGTCAATATAATCTGTTTTCAGATTTTTGAGAGAGCGATCGCAAGCTTGAATTACTAAATCATACTTCAGATGGTTGGCAAAAACTTTTGTCGCATACTCAACGCGATCGCGCACGTCTGATAATGCTTCAGCGACAATTTGTTCTGAATGTCCTTCACCATATACCTCAGCCGTATCAATTGTGGTAATACCCGCTTCAAATGCTGCTCTTATGGCTTTAATCGAGTCATCATCCTCAATTCCTACCCACATTTTTTTCCCGGCTTGCCAAGTTCCCATTAAGATGGGTGTGATTTGCACGTCTGATGTACCTAAGCGTCGCTTTTCCATGTTTAATTCCTCAGTGTTAATACCTTCTTTATATTACGCAGGGAAACTACTTAAGCTATCGCAATACAATAACTGGTGTTCCCAGACTCACCTGCTGAAATAATTCCTTAATATCCTTGTTGTACATCCGAATACAACCGTGTGACGCGGCTTTGCCTACTGACTCAGGATTGGGAGTGCCATGAAAACCAATCCAATTTTTACCGTTTGTCCAAAATCCAACCCAGTAATTACCAAGAGGATTTTCCGGGTTTCCTCCTGGGATAGCTTTACCTGTGAAAGGGTTTATCCAAGTAGGATTTTCCAACATGTCAAGTACTTGGAAATTGCCCTTAGGGGTTTCCCAGCCTTGGCGACCTACTGCAATCGGATAACTTTTAATTCGGGTTATTCCTTTATAAAGCGTTACTTGATGGCGGCTAAGATTAATTACTAGGCGAATAGGTTGAGTAACTAAATCATCGGCAGAATCAATCCGTTTATTTACTGAATTTTTGAATGAATTATTATCAATAACAGTTGATTCGTTAGCTAAGGATATCTGAGGTGTATAAAATAATCCAAATGCATAGATAAAAATAACTACTCTAGCTGATTGCTTTAAAATTTTCATAATTAAACTTTCACAAATCGAATCATTTAGTATCCAAGTATATTATTAATTTATACAACATCTATCTTGAGACTAATTAAAATAGAAATTACTCCTGATAACCAGTTAATTCTCACAAGCAGGTATCAGGAGTAATTTCAGTAGTATAGGAAAAATAATTGAGATTTGCACCGGGAAAATTTCGCCCTGCTGCTGTTATTGATAGCAGTCAGAAGAATAAAATTAACCCATGAGAGGCTGCAAGGTTAACAAGCTTGCCAGCCTATGTAGTAGAAATTCCCTAGGAATTTACCACAGCGCTCTGACACCTCGACCACCGGGATTTTGTCCCCCTGTTGTGTTGTCACCACCTGTATTTTGCTGCGTTCCGCCAGTGGTGCCGCCATTTTGATTTAGCTGTGTTCCGCCACTGGTGCCGTTATTTTGATATTGCTGCGTTCTGGTACGGCGCTGAATTTCATATTGCTGGGTTCCGGTAGTGCCGCCATTTTGATTTAGCTGCGTTCCGCCAGTAGTGCCGCCTTGATTTTGCTGGGTTCCGGTAGTTCCGGTAGTGCCATCTTGATTTAGCTGCGTTCCGCCGGTAGTGCCATCTTGATTTAGCTGCGTTCCGCCGGTAGTGCCATCTTGATTTAGCTGTGTTCCGCCAGTAGTGCCGCCTTGATTTTGTTGCGTTCCGGTGGTGCCGCCATTTTGATTTTGCTCCGTTCTGGTGGTGCCGCCATTTTGATTTTGCTCCGTTCTGGTGGTGCCATTTTGATTTTGCTGCGTTCCGGTGGAGTCGCCATATGGGAATAGCCCTCCTCTTTGAGAGGCTTGGGAGTATAATGTCTCATTTGTTGGGGCTTCACTAATGACCATGCTACGAGAACTGGAATTCGCCATTGCGAATGCCGGAACACTTACTAAAGCACTGGCACTAGCAACTCCCACAAGGCTAATAAACTTTTTAAGCAAATTTTTACTGTTGTTTCCGTTCATTATTATCTCCTTAGATTGAAATTAAAAGACTTTTAATCTACTAAAAGATTCGCTGAAATTTGGACAAAATATTACAGCACTTCTGAACTTAAATTTACGTTCCTCAGTTAGAAGCGTTGAACTTAATATTTGCATTTGTTATTAAAATTTAACCTTGTTAACTTCCGTGGTCGTCTGCCTAAAGAATGGTTTCATGTCAAAGTAGCTTGTAATTATAAATACAAAAATTATTGGAAGCTCTGTTGCTTTTACTACTTGATGCCAGATGTATTTTGTAAAAAAATTGCTATTATATTAATCTCAGTATTTTTACATTGATGACAAAAATAAATGATATTTGGTGAAATTATTAATTAAGGTTATGAAATTAGAGAATGTGTTGATTTTATGTTGTTAACTAGCGATCTCTGACTCAAGTCCACTACTCTTCTCAATCGCACTCCTATGCTGCGTTAGCTTCCCATACTCCAAAGAGTACGGGAACGCCTAAAGGCGATCGCGTCTACGCATAAACGAGAGTAAATGCACTAAATGTTAATGTTCGTCGATTAAAACACTACTAGGCATCTATGCAAACAACCACAATCCACGCTCTTAAAGAATGGGCAGTTGCCGTCAAAGCCTTAGAACAGGGCGAAACGATTATGCTGCTACGCAAAGGTGGCATTCATGAACAAGGTGGACGTTTCCAAGTTGCTCATGAGCAAATTTTGCTCTACCCAACTTATGAACATCAACAGTCTTTTATGCTCAAAGCTGAGTATGGCAAAGATGTACAGCCTGTGACATCTGGTTGGCATCCAGAAACAGTGTCGATCAGCAGTTGGGCAGAAATTACTGATATTTTGCCAGTTAGTGACGAGTCAATTGTCAAAGCGTTACTGCCATTTCATATATGGAATGAGTATTTTATTAGCGATCGCCTGATATGGAAAGCGCGTCAACCGCTTTACATTCTGCTGCTGCGGACTTACAAACTACCCCAAGTACAAGAAATTCCCTATCGCCGAGAATACGGCGGCTGTAAATCATGGATTGATTTAGCACAGACGATTAACTTACAACCCGCTGAACCTGTATTATCTGACTTTGCCTACAACCAACAAGTAGCAGAAATTCGCGGCATTGTCGGCGACAAGCTTTATGCTCCCTCGTTTTGAGGGGAAAGGGAAACAAAGAGGGGAAAGGAAAAGGAGAAGGAGAAGAAAAAAAGATATTTTTCTTGGTGGCGAAGCGCGATTGCACCACTAATTCTGCATGGAAATAAAGGTTGCGACACTTGCAATGTTATTTGCAGGTTAAATTTTGTTAAGAAATAGTAGCACCTAATACATACACTGAGGAAAACCGCAGATAACATTAGAGAAATCTTACCGTTAGCGGAAATTCCAAAGAAAGATTTTGGCGTTGCTGTTTTCTCGCAGCTTCGGGATGCCCTGCATCTATGGTTAAGTACAGATTAGTGGAAGTATTTAATTCGACATCAAGCAGAAGACTAACCTAAGAAAAATTACCCCGAAAGGGTGAGGGTAGACTTGACATAAGTCTGTAATTATGCAATTAAAGGAAACATGAGGAGTTTGCCATGCATCGACAAATGTGCTGGTTATCTAAATTTGGCGGCGATGGAGAGAAAATTTTGCACTTGCAGACTGAACCCCATCAACCGTGGCGTCCTTATACAGCTTTTCCACAATATGCAGTACCGGATTATAAAATACAAGGCGGTTCTCTGGGTTGGGCAACTTACCAAAAGCTTTTGAAAGCAGGCTGGACTCTGGTACATAGCGCACGGGCAAACGAGTTTAGCAGCCAATCGGCTGAAGTTAAAAGTTAGGAGTTAAATTTTCAAATTCAGTGTAACTAACCCAGTAAAATTTAGTATTCCACCAGAGTAATTGTTGCTTGTGAAGATAAGCCAATACAAGCTGCTAACTCTTCTAATGCTAAACGTTCCCGTGCATTTGTATTCAGCATATCCATTGCAGTTGCAACATAGTCAGGATTGGCAAGATAACTAACTTGATTGCGAGAAGTTGCTTGAGAATTAAGGCTAGCAATACGCTCGGTTTTTAGTCTTGCAAGAGCAAGCTGTTGCATTCGATAGGTGGCTATTTTCTTCGCTTGACGAGCTTGTAGGTAAGCTAAGTAGTGTTGTACAACTGATACCCGTTTTTGCTGTTTAGCTTCATGCCAACGAGCTTCTCTCATTGGTAATTGCTGAATACTGTTCAAAACTTTAATTGGGTCAATTGTCATAGTTATGGAAAAACTATTTTCGCTTACCGATATATTATCGGGTAATGTCGAATTTGTCGTAGTTTGAGATGGCAAAAACTCAACGCTCAAAATATCAGTAAAAGCGCCTAATCCCATTGCGTTTCTTGCTTCCTGTACTTGGGAAGACTTACGTTGCGCGATCGCTGTTAATTGCTCAATTATTTTCAGATCGCGATCGCTAATGTTGGTCTGAAGAACTTGTGCTTCATCATTAGCAAGCTGCTTGTCTTCGGAAAAAGTTGGAAAAGGAAAACTAATGAGTGTTAGCACAAGAAAAATCTTCAAGCTTGACAAGCAAGCTTTTGATTTATAATTCATAATTCATCACTTTGCGAAACAGTCAAAAAACTTTGCGTTCCTCCAAGTGAGCTAATATTTATTGCCGAATTCGCCACACTGGACGCAACTGTTTTTTAGCAAACATCGCTTATTGCTCATCAGCATGAGTTGACCCAGGTTGACTTGCATTACCATAGCTAGTTAGTGCCATCGCTTTTACAGGATTAGAAAACTCAATCGCGGCAACGTAAGAATCACCTGCAAAAGGTTGAAAGCGTCCGTTTTCTGCGGGAGCAAACTTGAGAACGCGGAAGATACCAAGTTCCCCGTCCCCACCATTAGCTGGTAAATCTACATTGCCATACTTCAGACGGAAAACCTCTCCCCAGGGCACATCTAACGTTCCGTAAGTCTTTTCTACCTTAGCTGCTACAGTTGACAATGTAGCAACAGCATTTTCAGGGTTAACCAAACCATCGGGTGTTGTACGCGGAGATTTTTCACTCCAAGGTTTACTAAACGCCTTATCTAAGTCCATCGCTTGCACCCAAGACGCAAAGAGTACCGCACCTTTACTATCTGCATTCGCTTGTCTATCCCAAGTTTCCAGTACACTAGCTGCACGTTTAGCTAACTCATTGCCGTACTGGTTTGCAGCAGGTATTAAATCATCAAGTATGCGGTCAGCTAATTCCATGCGCGTCGAATGCTTATATGCAATCATTTCGTCAAAAGAAATTTTGTCATCTTCTGCCAACATCCTGGCTGAACGTTGCGCTCGGAAATCCATGAAACGAGGAGCCATGTAAGGCGGATAATTATTTGCTTTAATAGCAGTGGGAAATGTAGTTGTCCAAGGTGGGTCATTGGCATTCTGCAACCAGCCACTTGGTGGATCGATGACGCGGGGTAAATCTTGATATGGGTGAATTTTAGTCCATAAAGTTTTCGAGGTATCGCCAGGAATTATACCTTCCCAATATTTAAAATCTCCTTGTTCGCGCACTGGAACTTGACCGTTAAACAGATGCATAATATGCCCTTCTTTATCGGCATACATCACAGTAAACATCGGTAATTGCAAGCGCTCAAGTACCTTTTGGAACTGAGTCAGATTTTGGGAACGTGCCATATCCCACCACTGTCCCAGCACTCCCAGTCGGTCAAGACCAACAACCCGCAGTGCGATCGCTTTGCCATCTTTTTCACTGACAACAGGTCCGTGAACAGAACTTTTCACTACTAGCGGTTGCTCTAGCAGCGTCCCGTCTTTTTGCTTAACCTTTAAAGAAAGGTTTTTTGTCTCAAAGGGACGAATTTTGCCATCAAAACGATAACCGTTGCTACTGAGGTTGAGTTCATAAGCGTCCCATCCATCATGGGTATTTACAGTATGAGTCCAACCCAAATTATCATTGAAGGCAATATTTAAAACGGGAATCCCGACCAAAGATGCTCCATAAGCATCAATGCCTGGGGCAGTTATTTGCGCTTCATACCACAGAAATAAATCTGACCAGGGAAGGTGTGGATTTGCCAGCAACATTGCGTGACTATTTGCAGAACGTTTGGGTGCGATCGCCCAACCGTTAGAACCAGCTTTTGGTTCTTGGCTACTGACACCCGCTACTTTCCCAGGGTCAACTACAAAAGTAAAATTAAGCACTCGCTGAAGATGAGCCAGTACATCCTCTCCTTTAACTGGTAAGACAGCTTCAACCGAGTCATCGATTAAATCACTATGTTCCTTTGCATAAGTATTTATCCCAGTAGCAAAGGCATCAAGGTAACTGCGAAAAGCTCCATTTTGTGCAGAATACCAAGAACCGGCGCGTTCGGGTACTCCCATTGTTAGTACCCATTTGTCCGATTCTAAATACTCTTCTCCCCAATATTCAGCAGCACGACCCCTTGCTTGACCGTACATACGCAGTAGCAAATTACCATGACTTTGCATTTGCGCCCAACCAAAAGCTTGAAAGGCACTTCGGGTATCTTTGCCGTATATATGCGGTACACCGTAGGTATCCCAAAGTATCTCAGTCGATTTTAGTGGAGAGCTGAAACTTTGGCTCCCCACAACCAAAGCAAAAATCAGACAAAATAGAAACGGTAAAAGTCGAAATGCCTTTCTTTTATATATTCTGAGGGCATAAAACTTTTTGGTAAAACGTGACCAATTTTCTAAAAAAAACAACTGCACTCTGTTAAGAAACATGGTAATTTTAGCGAAAGTTTTTCGCTCTTAAACTAGCCTGAAGATAGACCTACTATTGTTTTTGAGTAGCGATCGCCAGCCTTGCGCCTTTTACCTGACGCACCTTATCCATTACCGCTACAACCTGACCATGTTCTACCCCTTTATCGGCATTAATTACTACTACTGCGTCCGGGTTTGCACCAACTAAACCACGCACTTGTTCAGTCAGCGCATCAATCGTCGTCGGCTTTTTGTTCAAGCTCACCTGTGCTTGCGAATCTATCGTAACAGTGATTCTTGTAGGAACTTGGGATTGTTGGGATGTTGAAGCCCTTGGTAAATTTACAGGTAAACCTTCCTGTCGAGTTAGAAACAGCGTTGACATGATAAAAAACGTCAAAATCGCAAATATCACATCAATCATCGGCGCAATATTTATTTGCGGTGGAATATCAGGCTCATCTGGTAGTCGCATAAGATTTCTCTCCTCGTTCGTAACGACGACGATAAAGTAGTTCTAACTGTCCGCCATATTCTTGCATAAAAGCAATTTGACGTTGATACAGCCCTCGAAATGTATTCGCAAACATCAAGGTAAAAATAGCCACAACCAATCCTGATGCAGTCGATACGAGCGCTTCACTAATACCTGCTGTGACACTTCCAGTTTTACTAGCGCCAACATCGCCGATATTTAACGAAGCAAAGGAAGCTATCAAACCCAATACTGTACCAAGCAATCCCAACAGGGGAGCAAGGGAGATGATTGTCTCAAAGATATTATTAAACCGTTTGAGTACAGGTATCTCTGCCTGTGCCTCACTTTCCAAAGCCAAACGAAACTCCTCTGGGGTAGGTTCTTCCAATTCCAAAGCCGAGAGAAACATTCTGGCGATGGGTAAATCTGCATTGTTTTGCAGCTTATCTAGCGCACCCACCACATTATTTAAGCGATATAAATTCAAAACTTCCCGCACCACCCGACTTTGACGTTGATTGATACGATACCAAAAACGAATGCGTTCGATAATTAATGCGATCGCAGCCACACTAAAAATCAGTAGGGGGAACATCACCACGCCCCCAGCGACAAACAGCTCAATTATTCCCATCTTTTGCCCCTAAACAGTATGAATTTGCCATCAACGTGGATAACTAAAAAATCATAGTATTGAAACTAGTTTTCAACAAAGACTAGAATAAAAGCAGTCCTTATGTCAATCCTATTTAAACCTTGATGAGATAAGTTTTTATTATTGGTGGCTCTGGACTACCACTAAAAGTCAATGAAAGTTGCTATTGACTTGTCTCTTGGCTCAATCACCTCTTACACAAGAAGTCAATAAAACATTTATCTAATTAGTTTACTTTTGCAACCAAAGGTTTTATTGTAAAAAAGCAATAGTGAAAATAAGTAGCAATAGTTTATGAGCTTCTCCAGTATTGCGATAGAGCAGCGAGAGAAAGAAATCAAAGCGCTAAAAACTTTCTTAGTTTATAGCACAGTCGGCTCGTTGGTGCTGCACATCGCGGTACTGGCATCTGGTATTGGTAATCTTTTGGCGCGAGCACCAGAACTGGAGAACGAACCGATTGAAATGACTTTTGTTGAGCCGGAAGTCGAGGAAGCACCAATAAAGGAAGAAAAAAAGCCCTCACCTGAAGATAATAAATTGGGTGCTGGAAAGATTTTGACATCATCAGGAGGAAGTAGTGGTGGTTCAGCTGGTAGTGGTTCATCCACACAGTCATCTCCTCAAATTCAAGCGCCAACTCCCGTAATAGTTCAGGCTTTACCACAGGCACCCGTGCCAGTGCCCAAGCCTATTGAAAAGCCAATCGTACCCCAACCATTTACTCCCGTACAGAAGCAAGTTGAGACAAAGCAACCCCAATCTGTCACTCCACCACAACCGCTGAAGGAAGATCCAGTAGTTTCCAAAGAACCGCCAAAGCCAGTAAATAACATACCAAAGGAAACAACTTCAGTTCAAAAACCGCTGAAGGAAGATCCAGTAGTTTCCAAAGAACCGCCAAAGCCAGTAAATAACATACCAAAGGAAACAACTTCAGTTCAAAAGCCTGTTGAAAAAATTCAGCCCCAAGAATCACAAATTTCTCCAAAAGTCGCAACTAACACCGCTCCCGTACAATCATCGACTAGCACCCAAGAAAGTAGCGAGAACTTGACAAACACGCTAGGTAACATTAGAGATTTAAGAGCTACTCAACCAGCTTTTGGTAATGGTTCTTCTAATAGTACCTCCAGTACTGCTAATTCCACCATCGCTTCAGGTTTTGGAACTGGTAACGGTACTGGCAGCGGTACTGGTACTGGTACAGGAAATGGTTATGGTACTGGTACTGGCAGCGGTACTGGTACTGGTACAGGAAATGGTTATGGTAGCGGTACAGGAAATGGGAATGGTACGGGAAGCGGCACAGGGAAAATAGCTGCCGCACCAACAAAACCAAAGATACCCCAAGGTAACGGTGGTTCTGGAGATGGTCGAGACGCCTGTATTAGCTGTGAAAACCTTAAATACCCAGAAAGTGCCAGAAGGCGAAAAGTAGAAGGAGTAGTAGAAGTAGCTATAGATGCAGATAAAGATGGTAATGTTACTAACGTGCGGTTGACTCGTTCGAGTGGCGATCGCGAGTTGGATGAAGAAACACAAAGAAAAGCGCGGGAATGGAAACTAAAACCGTCTGAGGCAGGTAGGCAAGGAGTTAAGATCTCCACAAATTTCTCGATGAAAGGCTCTCGCCGTAACCGTGAAGTGGAGCAAAGGCAGCAACAACGGGCAGAACGAGAAAGGCAGCAACAACGGGCAGAACGAGAAAGGCAGCAACAACGGGCAGAACGAGAAAGACAGCGGCAGCTAGCAGGTTCTTCAGATAACAATAATTCTGGGGATGAAACACCAGGACGCAGAAGACGAAATCTAGAACCATCAGGGGAAAGTGCATCTTCTAATGAAGAATTGAGAAGTCCTAGATTAAATCAGGGTTTACCGCAATCTACAGAAGTGAGTCCACCCAAAAACGAAACTGAAACACCAACACCAGTAAGAAATCCTGAAGAAAGTTCTATTAATAATCCCTTGGGTCGTCCCGGAGAAAATAATTCTGGGTCAGCTGCACCAACACCGGACAGACCTAGGGAAGTTAATGGTGATGTCAGAACATCAGGAGAACAGCAACCACCGACTAAAAGAAAAAAACGGGAGTTGAATCAATCAAATCAGTCTTCAGATAGTACTAGCCAGTTGCGTGGTGTACTCCGTCGCAGTGGGGAATCTGCACCTGCTGCACCTAGTAGTGATGCAGAGGGCGAATAATATCAGGTTCGTTTGAACAGTTACAGCAGAAGTCAGGAGTTGTAGAGACGCGATTAATCGCGTCTGTACGGGAGTCAGGAGTCATATCATGTCCGTTTAAATAACCGTCATTGCGACCGTTCGCGTTAGCGTCTCCGACAGGAGAAGGGAAGCAATCCCAAAGACTTTACGACTGCGTCGTTCCACTCGCAATGACATGTAATGCGCAGCTTTCATGCTGACTTTTCAAAAGCCTCTAGGGGAACCTTCACCACGCGGATCGGCTGCTCCTTCTAAAGTTCCATCTTGGGTGACAACGATCGCGTTAACATTACCCCAAGGCGTAGTTTCCTTAATATTTTGTCCGCGACGGCGTAAATCTTGCACAGTCACAGCATCCAAACCCCAAGGTTCGGTTCGCAAATCATCGGGAAGCCATTGATGATGTATGCGTGGAACAGAAACAGCTGCACCTGCATCCATGTTGTATTCCAATACATTCAGGATGACTTGCAGCACTTGGGTAATGATGGTACCACCTCCTGGCGCACCCACCGCCATGCGTAAGCGATTATTTTCGGTGATAATTGTCGGAGTCATGCTGGATAAAGGAGTTTTGCGAGGTGCGATCGCATTCGCTTCATTACCCACCAAACCAAAAGCATTCGGTACTCCCGGTGCAGCTGCAAAATCATCCATCTCATCATTGAGCAAAATACCAGTTCCCGACGCCACCACCCCAGAACCAAAGCCATAATTTACCGTAAAAGTCAGACTAATCGCGTTACGCTGTTCATCCACAACGTTAATGTGGGTAGTTTCTGGAGACTCGTAGCGAAGACGAGGAGAGGTGGCAGATAAGGCAGATAATGCAGATGAGGGAGATAAGAAATTATTTCTTCCCCCTGTCCCCTGCCCCCTGCCCCCTGCCCCCTGCCTCCCGTCCCCTGGCTTGACTTCAGTTGAGGGTTTGGCGCGATCCATAGTGATTTGCGCCCGCCGAATTTTGGCGTATGCTCGGCTGATAACTTGTTGTGCAGGCACTTTCACAAAATCGGGATCGCCTAAATATACAGAGCGATCGGCGTAAGCAATCTTCATTGCTTCTGTCATTAAATGTAAAGCGTCGGGGTGATGCCATCCCAAAGATTTTAAATCTGTGTCCCCAATAATATTTAAAATCTGCAATAGGTGAACACCTCCCGATGAAGGTGGTGGCATTGAGCAAATTTTAGAAGAGCGAAAATTGCCACAAATCGGAGTGCGCCAAATTGGTTTATAAGATTTCAAGTCTTCAAGAGTAATTAAACCATTGTTTTTTGCCATATCGGAGGCGATCGCCCGCGCAATATTTCCGGTATAAAAATCTTGGGGATTTCTGGCAATTGCTGATAAAGTTTTTGCTAAGTCGCGCTGTACTAACCTTTCCCCTGGTTGATAAAATTCGCCGTTGCGAGTAAAAATTGCTCGCGCTGCTGGATTAGCGATAATCGCTTGTTTACGTTCCTTATATACCTGTAGAGAACGCCAAGTTGGTTGTTGACTGAGGATGAAGCCATTTTCAGCTAGAGCGATCGCTGGTTTCACAACTTCTTGCCAAGGCAGCTTACCATAACGACGATGTAATTCATACAATCCCGCCACCGTTCCTGGTGTTGCTACTGCCAAATGACCGTTAACACTAAGATTTGGACGCACCTTACCTTGAGCATCTAAGTACATATTTTTAGTAGCTTTTAGTGGTGCGCGTTCGCGGAAATCGAGCGCTTTCATCTCGCCGGTTTGCGCTGAATGCATTAGCAAAAATCCGCCACCGCCAATTCCTGCCGAGAAAGGTTCTACTACAGATATAGCAAAAGTTGTGGCAACTGCGGCATCAACTGCATTCCCTTTCTTGCGTAACATTTCTAACCCGGCTTCACTTCCTAAGGGATTAGCCGAAACCACCATTGCTTTTTTGGTGCGTAAAGGTAATGTTACGGCGGCTGATACTACTTGACTGTAAAATAATACACTAAGAGAAAAGATAGCAGACGCAACTTGTTTATATTTGCCGGTACGCATTTGTATATGATTTTGTTTGATATTTCTTAGGCTAGCGCCTGGGAATGCATTTTATACGTAATTATCTTCAAATGCGATCGCTTAATTATTGGCAACAATTGAATGGCGATCGCTTTCATGCTGTAAAAATTGGTCTAGAGAAATCGAGGAAGACGAAATGATAATCTTAAGTAGGCGAAATCATGTATGTTGAAAGTTGAAACACTACTCAATCCACCAGAATAGTTAATAATAGCAGCAAGTTGAGGACTGCGGCATGACGCTATCGAGCCACATAAATCTAATTGATCCGCAAACTGGAAAACGGTTTCCATCGGCTCCAGAAAAATCGGTGGTTTTGTCTAGTTCTCAAGCGGGATGGAGTCAGGATTTAACGCTAGAAGTGCAACGACTGCTGCCGATGGAAATTCCTGAACACTACATTGAAGGTCACAGGTTAATTATAAACTTGGGTGAGGCAGTGCGTTTTGGCTGGCGCGTTGGCGCACGAACTTATGAAAGCATTTTGCCTCCGGGTGGTGTTTGCCTTCAGTCGGATGGGGAAATTAATGCACCGTTTTGGCAGGATGAAATGACGGTTGCGGCGATCGCAATCTCACCAAAGTTAATCGCCACGCTGCTAGAAGACCGAACTCCTAGCGCGATCGAGACTTTTGCAGAACGCCGCTGTATTCTTGATGCTATGTCCTATGAATATGCAAGAGCGCTTTCTTCTGAGCTTGCGACCCCTGGTGAGCCTCTGTATGCGGAAATGTTATCGATGGGCTTTGCGCTACATCTGTTGACGACTCATAGCCACAAAGCCGGAAAACCTTTAATTCCTAAAGGCAAACTGTCTTCGACTCAGATTAAAACCGTAATTCAACTGACACGGACTCAACTTGCAACTGACCTGAACTTGAATCAACTGGCAGACGTTGCCCAAGTTTCTCAATATCATTTCGCTCGTTTATTCAAGAATACCACTGGACTTGCTCCTCATCAATTTGTGCTGCGCCTTCGTCTGGAACGAGCAAAACAACTGCTGACAACTAGACAGCTTTCTCTAACCGACATTGCTCACGCGGTCGGATTTTTCGATCAGTCACACTTCACCAATGTTTTTCGACGTGCTTTTGGTGTGTCTCCTAAAGCCTTTGTCAAAGCACTCCAATAACTGAGCAAGAATTTCCAATTTTTACCAGCCTACCTTCTGCGAAGATAAAACTGTTGGCAAGGGATAAAGCCCCAAAAGCCGCACGCACTAAACCTTTTAAGACCTGGAGTAATTATGCTTTCTGTGAAAACTCTTGCTTTGAATGCGTTCATACTCGCTTCTTTTGGCTTTATGGCTTTGCCCCATGCCACAGCAACCCCACAAATGCTTGAAGAAACAATTATGCCTCGCTCATCTTCTGCACAGGCAATTAATCAAGTCACGGTTCGCAAAGTTCAGTTTCTTAGTGGCGATACTAAAGTAGTTGGTAATCTGTATATTCCGGCAAGCAATGCGAAAGCACCTCGTGGAGCTGTGATTGTGGTCGGTCCCCAGTCCAGCGTCAAGGAACAGGTTCCTGCCGTGTATGCCCGCAAGCTTGCCGAACAAGGCTTAATTGCGCTGACTTTCGATCACCGCACCTTTGGCGAAAGTGGCGGTACTCCGCGCCAGATGGAAAACCCCACCATGAAAGTAGAGGATATTCACAACGCCGTCACCTTTGTGCGAGCTATGCCAGAAGTCAAGAGTGACGCGGTGGGACTTTTGGGAGTTTGTTCGGGGGGCGGATACTCGGCGCGGGCAGCTGCTAGCGATCCGTCGATTCGTTCTTTGGTGACCATCGCAGGTTTCTATCACGATCCGCAGGTGATGCGGCAATGGTTGGGTAAGAACTACGAAGCGCGTCTGAAAATGGGAAGGGATGCCAGGATAAAATACGAAAAGACGGGGCAAGTAGATTATATGACGAATATCGATCCCAAAAATCCCAATGTGGCGATGCCCGGTCAAGAAGCCTATGAGTATTACGGAACCTCGCGGGGTACTCAGCCGGGTTGGGTGAATCGATCAGCGACAATGTTCTTTGAACCTTTCTTGCAGTTCAATGCGATCGATGCAGGTCGAGATATCAAAGCTTCCACTTTGGTCATCCATTCTGATACTGCTTTAGTTCCAGACGGCGCACGCCGATTCTTTGGCAGCATTCCTACCACTGAGAAGAAATTGTACTGGATGAAGACAGCAAATCATATTGCTTTCTACGATCAACCAGAAGTGGTACAGGAATCTGTTGAGCAGGCAGCGCGATGGTTTAATCAGACACTAACTGTAGCTCAGGTTAATAGCCGTTGAACGAAGGCGATCGCTCAATTCTATAACGTAATCGGCAAAGTCAGGGTGAATGCAGTTTGACCGTTTGATGTTGAGTCAAGGGTGAGGTTGCCATTATGTGCGCGGGCAATTTCACGGGCTAGGCTGAGTCCCAGTCCGATTCCTTCTACCTTGCGGGTTCGCGCAGGATCAACGCGATGGAAACGGTCAAAAATGCGCTCTTTATCGCTCAGTGGAATCTCAATTGAAGCATTAGCGATCGTGACGTAGAGAGTTGTTTGAGTTTGATAAGCGTGAATTTTTATCCAGCCGTTGGCGAGATTATATTTAATGGCATTATTAAATAGGTTTTGCAGAACTTGAATCAGGAGATCGCGATCGCCTTGTATTCTCAGCTTATCTGTAATCTCGGTTTGCACAGCTAAGTCAGGAGCCAGCAGTTCCAGATCTTCTACCATCTCCATTAGCAACTCAGACACATCCACCTCAACTTTATACAAGCTCATTTTTCCCGCATCTGCCAAAGACAGCAACAACAGCTTGCGTATAATTGCACTCAAACGATGCACTTCATCCAGCAAATTGCTTAAGCGCTGTTGCACTTGGGAACCTGGCTCAACCTGTTGCAGCGTTCGTTCCAGTTCTCCTTGCAGAATGGTCAGTGGGGTTTTCAGTTCGTGAGCAGCGTCAGCACTAAAACGAGATGCTTGTGTGAAACTGCGTTCCAAGCGTTCCAGCATTTGGTTAAACACTTGAATCAGTTCAACAAATTCAATATCTGTTGTACCAATCTCAATTCGCTGATCGAGTCCTTTGACACTCACCTGTTGAATGACACCCGTTAATCTACGGATGGGACCCCTGGCACTACCAGAAATAAACCATGCTCCAGAAGCAACCAGCAGGAGCGCTGCCGGAATTGAAACAGCAAAGATATTATTAATAGTAGCCATCTCTTGATTGACGGCTTGCAAGCTAACGGCGATCGCAACCTGAATATGGGGAAATTTAACTGCCCCAATTCGCCAAGCTTTTGTTGCGGTTGTAAGCGTGACGAATTGAAGTTGGGGTGGACGAATAAAGGGCGATCGCTCTTGGTCTGAATTTCTATTCTCAGGTTTTGGCGGTGGTTCACCTTTAAACGGTGGTACTAGAGGTGTTAACCTAAGACGCTCAACCAACAGACGATTAACATCTTGGTCGGCAAGCACTTCCTGGGATTGATAAAGTGTATTGCCGTTTGCGTCAAGCATCAGCAGTGCGATGGGGATTTTCGTATTTGTTCCAAATGCATAGGATAATGACTCTGCGTAGAAGTGCCATCGCTCTCGTTGGGATGAATCGGGAAAACTGCCGTGCTCAAAGAAGTCTGATCGGGAGGTTACTTTGATCTTAAGTTCTTTTGCTGGAAACGGTGCGCGAACCGAGCGTGGAGGAGTTTCAGGCTTCGGAGCTCCCCGGAGCAACTGATTTAACAGTTGTGCATCGAGACGGCTGATCTGAGCATTGTAAATCTGAAACCAAGAAACTGCGGCAAATCCTACTAATGTGCTTCCAGCCAGAGCAGCAGATAATGAAGCAATTCGGAGTCGAAACGAAGGTCGTTTCATGATTAAGGCTCTGGCTGACGAAACCGATATCCAACCCCGCGAATGCTTTCAATCCAGCCTGCTTCATCAATAGGGTCAATTTTTTTCCGAATTCGCTGGATACAAACATCCACAACATTGGTGCTGGGATTAAAGTCATAACCCCAAACGTGTTCGAGGATCTGGGTACGGGTGAAAACCCGTCCGGGAGAGCGCATTAAATACTCTAGAAGATTAAACTCGCGGCTGGTGAGTTCTATTGCCCGTTGATTGCAAGTGACTTCTCGCATGATGCGATCAAGCTTAAGCGATCCAACCGAAAGGAAATTTTGCCGTTCGCCTATACTCCTCCGCACAACAGCATGAATTCGAGCCGCTAACTCTTCCACAAAAAACGGTTTGGCAATGTAGTCATCGGCTCCTAAATTCAACCCGGACAGGCGATCGTCCAGTTCATTCCGAGCCGTCAACAAAATCACCGGAGCATTCCGACCTTGCCGTCGCAATTCTTTCAAAATCGATAGTCCATCTTTTCCCGGCACCATAATATCGAGCACGATCGCGTCGTATTCATTATCTAATGCCCGCAGATAGCCATCATTACCATTGTCGCAGTAGTCTACGATAAATCCCTGCTCCTTCAGTCCAGCCCGGACGAAGTTAGCAATTTTTGCTTCATCTTCGACAAACAGAACGTTCACATGCATTAATTACTTCAGAAGCATTACTCCATTTTAGATTCATTAACATCAATGCTCAAATTACAAAACTGTAATTTAAAAAGTAGGCAATCTGTAATTTTAACAAGGCTTAATCAGAAATGTAAGCAATGTATTTTTTGAAGATTGATATGGAAAAAGATAATCGTCAACTAAATCGGATTCTGAGTCGAAGGCAGGCACTTGCTTTATTTAGGGCAGCTGGAACTGCAATGCTTGTTGGATGTATACCTAGAAAATCTAAGACCGCGCTGGCACAGTCAAGTGTATCTGTCCAAGGATCATCTACAGCAACTTATCCAACCTTGCCCGCGTGTGTCGTGAGTCCGCAGCAGACCGAAGGTCCGTATTTTGTAGATGAGAAGCTTAAGCGATCTGATATCCGATCCGATCCCTCAGATAATTCGGTGAAACAGGGGATGCCACTTCAACTGACGCTACGTGTGTCTCAGGTTAGCAGTAGTGGCTGCACACCACTTAAAAATGCGATAGTAGATATTTGGCATTGTGACGCGCTGGGTGTCTATTCGGACGTGAGCGATCGCAGTTTCAGTACCGTCGGGAAAAAGTTTTTGCGCGGGTATCAAGTGACAGATGCGGATGGAACTGTCAAGTTTACAACGATTTATCCTGGTTGGTATCCAGGCAGAACAGTCCATATCCATTTTAAGGTTCGCACAGATGCGACATCAGGGAAGAGTTATGAGTTTACGTCACAGTTGTATTTTGATGACTCGATCACGGATCTGGTACACGCACAGGCACCATATGCCAGCAAGGGACAGCGCACGTTGAATGCTGGAGACGGAATCTTTCAAGACGGTGGTGAGCAATTGTTGCTTAGACCCACCAAAACAAACCAAGCTTACGCAGCAACGTTCAATATTGGGCTTCAGACGGCTTGAGAGTATAGTTTTATGTGAGAGCGTAGGGCTTTTAAATGTATTGCAGGTCGATGCATTAACAATGCAAGCCGATGCATTAACAATGCAGGTCGATGCATTAACAATGCAAGTCGATGCATTAACAATGCAGGTCGATGCATTAACAATGCAGGTCGATGCATTAACAATGCAGGTCGATGCATTAACAATGCAGGTCGATGCATTAACAATGCGAGTCGATGCATTAACAATGCAGGTCGATGCATTAACAATGCAGGTCGATGCATTAACAATGCAGGTCGATGTATTTGGGCACATCGCAATGCGTCTACCAACACCCTAGTAGTCTGTCAAACTCATTTTGGCGGTTAGAGAGACGCGATAAATCGCCGTCTCTACAGAAAATCTATCCGTCAATTAGTCCTTGACGCACTACTAGAAGCCTGTAGGCATTTTTAAACGCAGAGCGACGCGGAGGTAAACGCGGAGAGTCGCAGAGTTATCGAATTAGTATTAGTCTGTAACTGCTGATTGATAAATTAGTCCAAGAATATACTAAGCAAAATTCGTGACTTTAGTCATGGATGAGTTTAGAACTATTGATACATATGATTGTTTGAGTTTATTTCATATGATGGATATCAAAAGTGTTTACACTAAAGCAAAAGCAACAAGTACAAAAAACGTATGCGTGTATCAGTAGCTTAAAGTGAGTTATACAAAAAGAAAGACAATATACAAACCTGTATGAGGCTCGATTAAAAGACTACTGATTCAAGAAATCGTTAATACAAAATTATCATACTATAGTTAACCTAAGTTTTTGTAGCAATGCCTGTCGGTAGCCATTATTTCTACACCGTAAATTAAAAATGAAACTAGATACATCACAGCCTATAGATTCCACAAATTTTTTGCCCGAACGAAAGAAGAAGAAAAAGGGCAGAATTAACTGGCTACCTTGGCTAGTGGCATTTTGTATTTCGGGTGGAGGAGGCTACGTAGTTTATCGGCAGGTAGTGGTTGTTCCCAAACAAGAAGCAAACCAAAAAGTTTTGACACAGCCTGTATCTCGTCAAAATTTAGCGATTAAGATTTCGGCGAACGGAACTGTTAAGCCCGAAAAGTCGATTAACGTCAGTCCGAAACAATCAGGCATACTGAAAAGATTGCTGGTGAAGGAAGGGGATACGGTTAAACAGGGTCAGATACTTGCGAATATGGATGATTCTAACCTGCAAGGACAACTCACCCAAGCCAGAGCGCAAATAGCACAACAGGAGGCAAACCTACAAAAAGCGATCGCAGGTAATCGTCCTCAAGATATTGGTTCTGCACAAGCAGCTTTAGATGAAGCTCAGGCAAATTTGCAAAAGGGACAAGCAGGTAATCGTCCTCAAGATATTGGTTCTGCACAAGCAGCTTTAGATGAGGCTCAAGCAAATTTGCAAAAAGCACAAGCAGGTAATCGACCTCAAGATATTGGTCAAGCACAGGCACGTTTACAAAGCGCTCAAGCCAACTTAAGTAAAGCAGAAGATGATTTACGCCGCAATCAGCAACTTTACAATTCTGGAGCCATTTCTCTTCAAACTGTAAACCAAAGCCGTGCAGATCGTGACAGTGCCCAAGGTCAAGTAAATGAAGCACAGCAAGCATTAGGGTTGCAAAAAGCCGGCTCGCGTCCAGAAGATATCGAACAACTAAGAGCTGTAGTCAGGCAGAGACAGCAGGCTTTAGCACTTTTGAAAGCGGGAACACGCACAGAAGATATCGAACAACTACGAGCTGTAGTCAGGCAGAGACAGCAGGCTCTAGCACTTTTGAAAGCGGGAACACGCACAGAAGATATTGAACAAGCACGCGCTCAGTTAGCTTCAGCTCGCGGTTCGCTGCAAACTATCCAAACCCAAATCAATGACACCGTACTTCGGGCACCTTTTGATGGTGTTATAACTCAAAAGTATGCTGACCCAGGCGCTTTTGTTACGCCAACTACCTCAGGTAGTGCTGTATCTAGTGCAACTTCTTCTTCAATCGTATCTTTGGCTTCTACAAATCAGGTTGTAGCAAATATAGCTGAAGTAAATATTGCTAAAATCCGTCTTGGTCAGAAAGTCATAATTACAGCAGATGCCTATCCAGGAAAAACCTTTGAGGGTAAAGTCAGTCAAATTGGCGCTCAAGCAATAGTAGAGCAAAATGTTACCAGCTTTCAAGTGAAGGTAGCCATTGTCTCGGATTCCGAAAATCTATTGCGCTCTGGGATGAATGTAACAACAGATTTTGAAGTAGGTCAATTAAAAAATGCTCTTGTGGTACCGACAGCTGCGGTTGTACGCCGAGAAAGGTCTACAGGTGTGTTTGTGGCGGGAGAAGACAATAAACCTGTGTTTACTCGGATTCAGACTGGCGCTACTGTAGATAAATATACTGAAGTTAAATCTGGATTGAAAGGAAACGAAAGGGTATTACTCAGCTTTCCACCAGGGTCACGACCTCAGTCAACACCACGAGGAGGAATTCTTCCTGGTGTAGGAGGTGGTGGTGGTAGTGGTCGTGGTGGCGGTGGTCGTGGTGGTGCGCCTTAAAAAGTTAGTTATAAATATAACAATATGCTTAAGGTTTTTACTAAACAGAAAAATAGCCGTACTGTCTCAGTGTCAGAAATCTTGTCAATGGCAGTGGAGACACTTTGGAGTAACAAATTACGCACAGGACTAACTATGCTGGGCGTGATTATTGGGATTTCCTCAGTAATTGCCATTACTTCTGTTGGTCAGGGTGTGCAAAAAGGAACCGAGCAACAGATACAAGCATTGGGTCCGGATGTTCTTTCAGTCTTTTCTGGTGCAGCTAGAAGCGGAAATATCCGTCAAGGAATTGGCTCTAGCAGTACATTAACTTGGGATGATGCGAAAGCGATCGCTCAACAAGCACCATCTGCCCAAATTGTCTCTGCTTACCTACAACGAAATGCACAAATTGTTTATGGAGGTCAGAACGATTCAACACCTGTTTATGGTACTGATTTAAATTACCCAGAAGTAAGAGATATCCAGATCGAAAGTGGAAGATTTTTTAATCAAGAAGAACTAGATACTGCCAGAGAAGTTGCTGTTATTGGACCTACACTTGAGAGTACTCTGTTTAACGACGGTGGCGATCCCATAGGCAAGAGAATCCGGATTAGAGGAGAGGCTTATGAAGTGATTGGCGTAACGCAGTCTAAAGGTTCCCAAGGAGGGATGGATCGAGATAACCTAGTTTTTATACCTCTTAGTACTATGTCAGCTAGACTTGTAGGTAACAATGCTTTATCTGGCGTTTCTGTGAGTGGAATTTTAATTAAAGCTGGAAATCAGGAACAGTTAGAAGCTGTTCAGTTTCAAGTTACAAATCTTTTACGTTTGCGTCACAATATCTACCCACCGCAGGCTGATGATTTTCGGATTACTAACCAAGCTGATATTATTAGCACCTTTACGAATATTGTTGGTTTATTTACGGTGATGGTGGTAGCGATCGCTGGAATTTCTTTAGTAGTTGGTGGCATTGGAATTGCCAATATTATGCTGGTTTCCGTCGTGGAACGAACGCGGGAAATCGGAATTCGCAAAGCAGTAGGAGCGACAAATTCTGCGATACTCAATCAATTTTTAGCGGAAGCGATCGTCATTTCTACTGTTGGTGGAGGTATTGGAATTGGAAGTGGAATTTTAATTGCTTTGGTGGCAGCAACTATTTTCAAGTTTCCGTTTGTAGTCTCTTTCTGGTCAATAATTGTCGGGTTTGGACTTTCGTTAAGTGTTGGTTTACTCGCGGGAGTCATTCCAGCACGAAGCGCTTCTAAATTAGATCCAATTACGGCTTTAAGAAGTGATTAATATTAATTATTTGCTCTCCCTCACCCTAGAAGGATGCGACTATAGGAACAGAGCTTACCTGCGTGGGCTAATTAGCGATATTTTTATAGATAAATGATATAAGAATTAACCACAGACGCGATTAATCGCGTCTCTAGAAACAAGTAACAACTAACAATTTAAAATCAATATGACAACGATGATTTGGATGGAATCTATTACTAAAACTTACCATTTAGGAGAAGTTACTGTCCCCATATTGAAGGGAATTCAACTCTCTATTGAAGAAGGTGAATATGTCTCGATTATGGGTGCGTCAGGTTCGGGCAAATCCACACTGATGAATATTGTCGGTTGTCTAGATCGTCCCACTACTGGAAACTATATTTTTGAAGGCAGAAACCTGACTACTTTTGATGATGATGAATTAGCGTATATACGCAACCAAAGAATCGGTTTTGTTTTCCAACAATTTAACCTTCTATCGCGTGCAAGTGCTCTAGATAATGTTATGTTACCTATGGTTTATGCGAACCTACCAAAGCCACAACGCCGTAAAAGAGCATTAGACGCTTTGAGAAGGGTGGGATTAGGCGATCGCATTTCCAATCGTCCCAGCCAACTTTCTGGGGGACAACAACAAAGAGTAGCGATCGCGCGTGCTTTAGTCAATAGACCTGCATTAGTTTTAGCAGATGAACCTACAGGAGCTTTAGATACTGAGACTTCTTACGAGGTAATGAATTTGTTAACAGAACTTAATGAACAAGGTATCACAATTGTGATTGTGACTCATGAACCAGATATTGCTGCTCAAACTAAAAGGATTATCCGAGTTCAGGATGGTTTAATCGTAAGTTAGTTTTGTAACCTCAAATAAACGTTCATGTAGCAAGCGCTTATTACTTAAGAACCTTTACTAACAAATACAAATCCCCGCGTCTTACCTGATTCTGAATCAGTTGTTGCCATCGCTTTCCACAAGTCTGCTGCTCTCACCCACACGGGGGGATATTTGTAACGCGAAACATCCAAAATTAAAAACCTATCTGTCTGCTCATTGTACGCCGCTAAGGGTGAGATATGCCCGCCTTTTTCTTGCCCAATTTCTTTGCGTAAGTAGTTAATTAAAATGAAATTCCCCGGCTGTTTTAAATTCTCTGCTGCTAAAGAGCGAAACTTTTCTATACTAGTGTCACCAGCATGATAAACATTAACTTTGACGTTATAACTTGCTAATAATCCACCAATTTGGTCTAAAGTCATACCTTTTTGAGAAACAACCTCAGCCGGAAGGACTTTTTTAGTTTTTTCATTGCTAAAAAAGTTTTCTTGAGTAAATACTCGATAGGGTTTATATTGCGGTACTTCTGGTGCGGGTATTCCTAAACTATTTAGCACCATCACAATACTAGCTACCCCACAATATGCTTGATTGTTTTGAGTAACAAACTGCGTGCTTAGGGGGAAAAAATCTTCTCTAGATTTACTGTCAATTAATAACTTTTCTCCTTCATCTGAGTTGAAGCCAATCAAATTAGGCGAAAGAGGTAGAGTTTGAGAAAGAACACTTCCACTCGCAACACAAAACCAAACAATACTAGCTTGAACTGATGTTTTGATAACTTGCCGGAAATTGGTATTCATAAATTCAGTCACTCATAAAAATTTTTTAGTAAGCACTTTACTGCTTAAATTACATGAGCAATAAACTGCTGATTACGAATTGCTAATATTATCTTTGGGTGAAGCTAAACCCTTCGATTTGCGAAACTGGCGTACAACGTCTTTGATATCTTGTAATTCACCCTCAACCAGATAATTTAATTGTCGCATTTCATCAGCAGTAATTCTACCAGAAAGTTGAGCGATCGCTTTTTTGACTTCCGGATATTTTTTCAAAGTTGCTTGACGCACAATCGGTGCTGCTTCATAAGGAGGAAAATACTGCTTATCATCTTTTAGCACCATCAAACCCAAGCGGGCAATCTGCCCATCAGTGGAATTACCATTTATCATGTCTACTTGTTTTTGCAGCAAAGCCCGATATATTAACCCCAACTCCATCAAGCGGGGAGATTTAGCAAAGCGTAAATCATAAGTTTTCGCTAATCCGGGAAAACCATCTTCCCTTTCCACAAATTCATAGCCAAAACCACCACGCCATTGAGGTGTATATTCAGCAGCTTGGGAAAGAGTTTGAATATTGTAACGCTTTGCATCTTCACCGCGAATTATCATTGCAAAAGTGTTTTCAAAACCCAAAGGTTTCATTACTTCTAAATTGAATTTCTGCGCGTAAGCTTGTTTCAACTTTTCGTAAACTACTTTTGGATCGTTTATAACTTTTTGCTTCAGTATACTTGTAAAAGCCGTGCCTGTATACTCAACATACGCATCAATTTTGCCAGCAATCAGAGCATTGTGTGTCACCAAAGCACTAGTAAAGCGGCGACGTTCGACTTTGAAATTAGTTGTGGTTTCAATTTGCTGTGCTAATAGTTCGCTTAAAATATCTTGCTCAGTGAAGCCTTTAGAAGCAACAACAATCTCAGCACTACTTTTATTATTGGAATTAAGCTGACAACTTGCCAGTGAAACTATTAAAGCAAAAGTTAAAAAGCAGAATACAAAAAATCTTTTAACATTCATGTTAATTTTTAACTTTTAATTTACTTTCTAGCAAACCAATAGCAAAATCTGCAATTAAAGCAATTACCGCTGCTGGAACTGCCCCAGCTAAAATCAAATCATTATTTACAACTGAAATTCCGCGAAAAATTAATTCACCCAAACCACCAGCACCAATTGCCGCTGCGATGGTTGCAATCCCAATAGCAATCACCGTCGCTACCCGCACACCCGCGAGAATCACTTGCATCGCCAAGGGAATCTCAACTTGCAACAACAATTGTCTATCTGTCATTCCCATACCCCGTCCAGCTTCCCGTATAGCTGGATCGACATTAGTAATACCAGTATAAGTGTTGCGGATGATCGGTAAGAATGAATATAAAGTAAGTGCAACAATTGCTGGAGTTGCGCCAATTCCGCCAATAAATGGCACAGGAATGAGTAAGCCAAATAGCGCCAAACTGGGAATTGTTTGCAGAATATTTGCAAGAATGAGAATTGGTTGCCGCAGGCTAGTTATGCGGGTAATCAAAATGCCTAAGGGAATGCCTATAAGTATGGCAATTCCAATTGCAATGCTTACCAAAAATAAGTGTTCTAGCGTATGCTGGAGGATTTCTGGAGCGTATTTGATGAGGAATAAATTGTTCATAAACTGTCTTTTGAAAAAGTTTCCAGGGTACGCAGACATTCAAGAAAGGCAAGGGCTTCTGGATGAGGCGATCGCCTAAATTCTGTCGGCGTATCTAATACTACCAATTCTCCTCCATACATTAGACCAATTCTTGATGCCAAAACAAAAGCTTCTTGAATATCATGTGTGACAAAAACAACCGTCTTGCCTAATTCTTGTTGTAACCTTCTAAATTCTTGTTGCAATTCTAAGCGTGTAATTGGATCAAGTGCGCCGAAGGGTTCATCCATCATTAAAACGGGCGGATCGGCTGCTAACGCTCTTGCCACACCCACCCTTTGTCTTTGCCCTCCCGAAAGTTCATGAGGATATCTTTGCGCGAATTGTTCGGGATTTAAACCGACTAATTGCAACAATTCATAAACTCGCGTTTTAATTTGTTTCGATTTCCAACCTTCTAAAGAAGGAACTAAACCCACATTTCGTTCAACAGTGAAATGGGGAAATAAACCAGTTTCTTGAATTACATAACCAATCTTTCGCCGCAATTTAATTTCATTCCATTGAGTTGTGGGAATACCATCAAATAAAACCTCGCCTTTTGTGGGAATAAACAGGCGATTAATTAATTTCATTGTCGTAGTTTTGCCGCTTCCACTACGCCCAAGTAATACCAATGCTTCTCCTTGACGGATGGTGAAGTTGAGATTTGATACTAACGGGCGATTATTGCGGCTAAAGGTGACATTGCGAAATTCGACAGCGATTTGGTTATTTTGCGGCATGGGTAATTGGTGCAGGCTGGCTTTATGTAATTATGTGATGATTTTGCGTTTCTAGCCTACCAAACCTCAGTTAAGTCCAAGACAAATCCCGGTAGTAGATTTTCTCCTGATAAAGTGGTGGGATTATCTAATATTTCTACATCCTGATTTTGCCTGTATATCTCGATATTGCGGTTTTTTCTATCAATTAACCACCCTGAAGTAGCTCCATTTTCTTTGTATTCCTCCATCTTTGCTCGCAATGTGTCCATGCTGTCAGAAGGAGAACGTAATTCTACAACAAAATCTGGACATATAGGTGGAAAACCTTCTTGTTGTTGGGGTGTAAGTGCTTCCCAACGTTCTAATTTAACCCAAGACGCATCGGGAGAGCGATCGGCTCCATTTGCTAAGTGAAAACCCGTAGAAGAATTCAACGCTTTACCCAGTTTAGTTTGACGGTTCCACAACCAAAGCTGCCCTTCAATGTCTAAGTTGCGGTTGCCCCTATCACTTCCAGTAGGAGGCATGACAATTAATTCTCCAGCTGCGGTTCTATCTAGCTTTAAATCACGGTTAACAGTGGCGAGTTCCTTGAATTGGCCGTGACTCACTTTGAATGCTTGGGGAATGGCGATGTTAAGGTTGAGCATAAAGCCTCTGTTGCGGCAAAAATTGCAGGCTGTTACTTAATCTATGGTGTCATAGATACGGAATCTAATATGCAATTAAAATTTTTCGTTTATTATCTAGACGAGTAATATTGGGTTTCATGTTGTTAAACCCAACAATTCATTAGTTACAAACTTGAGTTTCATTCCTCAACGCAACCTAGATTATGCTTAAAAATTACTGCGGTAAAAACACGCGCTCAAAAGGTTGGCGACGATAGCGACGATAAATATCGAAGTCTTTATCAAGAGTGGCGATCGCACTAATATTCAAACGCTCAGAAACCGCCACCAATGACAAATCTGCAAAATCTCCTGGTAAACTAGCATACTGGGCATTAAGTTCAGCGATACGGGGAAAATCTTCTACTAATAGCGGCTCACATTTGTAGATATTATTAGCAACAGCAGATAAAAAGTTATTTTGCAATTGCCAGTTAGGAGCTAATAACCACATTACCTCGGTAACACAACCAACTGTAGTTAATAGCTCACTGGTACAACTAGCAAAAAAGCCACGCACTTGTCTGTGGTATTCATCTGTCGAATCGTAATAAGCGACTAATATTGATGTATCTATAAGAATAGCAGGGTGATAAGTCATACTTCCTGCTTTTGAGAACGTTGATGTCGCTGTTGTAGATGTTCGGCAATATATTTCCTTCGCACATCTCGATCAGATAAATTACCGGGGCTATTAGGTAAAGTTCCAGGTAAGCTACCGACTTCTTCTAATCGCTGTAAAACGGTTTTTCGAGGCTGCAAGCTTTGCGAATGTTCATGTAGCAGCCGTTTAATCAATTCACTACTTGTTATTTTTTCTTGCGCGAGAATCTCTACCAAATACTTCTCGGCTTCGTCATCCAAATTTACGTTTAGCATAACAATTCCTGTCTTTTCTTTAGAGTATATATATTCATTTTTGCGCCTTAAGCCCCTCAGACTGGAAGTCTGGGGCTATACAAACAAAGCCTGCCTTCGCAGGCTTTATAGAGTCCGCGCAGAGGGACTTTGTTTGTGTAGCTGCGAATTCTATTCGCTTGGTATTTTGGCAACAATTATTTGGCATAATAACCAATATTGATCTACATACTTTGCTTGTATTCTTCTAATAGTTGCGGTATGTAATCATATCCATCTACACCAATTACGGCGATGATTTTTGGACGATGTTGTTGCAATGCATTATTAAAAGCTTCTGCACCCATTTGTCCTTGTAAAATTGTCAGTAACGCGGCTGCTTTACGCCACTCTTGAGAAGTAATTTGATTGAGCAAATACATTCCAAGACAACCTGTATAAATTGCTCTAGTAAAACTTGCCATGCTGTAATTTGCTTCAGCTAAATTCGCTAAATTTAAACCTTGCAAATATAAATCACCAGATGTTTGCGCTGTGTTAAAACCGTCTTCTAAATGTTTTATGGCGAGTTGTGGTTGTTCTGTTACTAAGTAGGCAATTCCTAAGCTGCTAACACACAATGCTTTACTTTGAATGTCGCCTAATTGTTCTGATAACTTTAAGCCTTGTTGCAAATAGCTAATTGCCATTTCATAAGTTTCTGGTTCAATTTCTTTGAGCTGCTGCGCTTGCATAACTTCGCTGTAGCCTAAATTTACCAGTGCGTTTGCTTCTCCGGTCCGATCGCCTGCTTGTCTACTGAGTATTAATGCGCGTTGACTGTTGTTAATCGCTTCGGCATAATTTTCAGATGCCACAAAAGTACGGCTGAGATGGTTGAGATTAGCTATTTCACAAGGGCGATCGCCTGCATTTCTAGCTATCTCTAAAGCTTGCTGATGAAATTGAAGCGAGCGATCATATTGTCCCATTGCTCGCTGTGAATAGCCTAAAAGTGTCAAAATACGCGCTTTTTCTTGGGTTCCCTCGGCTTGTCGCAGCGGTTCATCTAAATAATCTAAAGCATCTCGTAAATAACTTCCCGAAAATGAAGCGAAAATTCCGCCGTACAAGGGAAAGTACGCACGCTGGGCAAAGGTTCGCAAAATTTGTAACAACACTTGCGAAGATGCATTACTATAGCGGCTTATACCCTCAAAACCATTTGCTAACTGATTCCAAATGGCGGCAAATGTCAAGAAAGTTGAAATAGATAACTTTGAACCGGCTTTGACGTTGTAAGCTTGTTGGTCAAACCAGTTAACTAACCCGCGTTGCAAGTACTGCAACACCAATGTTAATTCCACCCAGTCGCTATCTGTAATAAAGCGATGCTGTTGGGCAAATTCAATCGCCGACTGTTCCATTGCCAGCGTGTGAAATAGTGCTTGAATTAAAGGGCTATTAACTGTCTTTTCCCAACTTGCCCAAGGACCATTTTCACCGGGTACACCACCAAATCCGATTGATGAGCGGTTTTGCTCGTACATCCAGCCGAGCAAATTATCAGAAAGTCGTTGCCAAGATGCTAAACCACGGGTGATACCTTCAGATAGTTGCAGAATTTCTTGATTTTCAGAACCCTGCTGTAAAGATTTTGCTAACTGCTGAAGTTGTTGTAAGTTCAGAGGATACTTTCGGTTAGGGTCAATGACGCGCAATAATGCCGCAAGCCGATCGCCTGCATCTGCGGTAATTTCTTTAACCGAGGAGGCGATCGCATTGTTAGCTTTATTTTGCTCTTGGGTGCGTTGCCATTGATTTTCAATCGTCTTGATTGCTCTTAAACTGCGGGTAGCTTTCGCTTTTTTGAGTTCATCTTTTTCTGAGTCTACCAAGCTTTGGGCGGCAGCGAGGCGATCGCTCAAAGCTAACTCAAAAACTTCACCCGTCCCCGAAGTTACACCCTTGAGCAACAATTGATAAACTTGCTCAACAGAGCTAATCTTACCCTTGAGGGTAGTTTGGACAATTTCATCGATTAAGGCTAGATAGCGATCGCGCAATGACAGAGAATCTGACACTTTAGCTAATAGAAAAGGTTACGTTAATTCTCATTTTAGTCATTGTTGGGGAATAGGGCATTGGGCATTGGGCAATGGGCAATGGGCAATGGGATTAAAGACGCTCGATTTTTGATGCGCGTTCTATTTTAATAGGATTCTTTCTATGCCCTATGCCCCATGCCCATTGCCCATTTCCATCAAGTCCGTCCAGCAAGATTTGCTACCACTGCCGCTAGTTCGGCTTGATTGACTGGCTTGGGAACGTGTAGCTGAAAGCCTGCTAAAAGCGCCTGTGTGCGGTCTTCTGCCCTAGCATAAGCTGTCAGGGCTACGGCGGGAATCCGTCCTCCTTGCTCTTCTTCAAGCGCTCTGAGTTTACGAATTAGGGCGTAACCATTTTCTCCTGGCATCCCGATATCGCTTACCAAGACATCAGGCTGAAATGCTTGCAAGGCAACAAGTGCTTCAATCGCAGATGCGGCTGCCATTACTTGTACTCCTAATGGTTCTAGCATTGTGGCGATTAACTCGCGGGCATCAACTTCATCATCCACGACAAGCACCCGCAAGCCTTCAAGGGTTGGCAAACATTTTTCAACTACTTTATTTGCCTCAGTGGGTGATAATTGCTCTAGTGTAGTTGGCGGTGCGATCGCAGCTTTACATGGCAGAGTAACAATAAACGTTGCTCCCTGTCCGATTCCTGGACTTTCGGCGCGGACTGTGCCACCATGCAATTCTGCCAAATGACGGACGATCGCCAGCCCTAATCCTAATCCACCATGCGATCGCGTGCTAGAGCTATCTGCCTGACGGAAACGCTCAAATACATAAGGCAAGAAATCGGCAGCAATTCCCTCTCCGCTATCTCTGACCCGAATTTGCACATCTGAATCAATCTGCACTAGTTGCACATCCACCTTTCCCCCGTGGGGTGTGAATTTGATGGCGTTAGAAAGCAAATTCCAGAGAATTTGTTGCAAGCGGTTGGCATCGCCTAAAACTAATCCTAATGATGAATCGGATATACTTTGAAGGCGAATTTCTTTAACCTCAGCTGCTGGACGCACAATCTCAAGTGCTGCTTCCACAACTTTTATCAATTTTACTGGTATGACTTTCAGATTAAGCTTACCAGTGATAATGCGCGATACGTCCAAAACATCTTCAATTAATATTTTCAAGGTTTTGGTATTGCGGTCAATTGTTTCTAGCGCACGAGCTGTGGTCTTTTCATCAAACTTACGGCTAGTTAGTAGCTGCGTCCAGCCAAACATCGCATTTAGGGGAGTACGCAGTTCATGAGAAAGGGTAGCTAAAAACTCGTCTTTCAAGCGGTTTGCTCTTTCAGCTTCGCTGCGTGCGGCTTTTTCTCGAAGTAACAGTTGTTCGCGTTCTTGCTCTGCTTTCTTGCGATCGCTAATATCGCTAATTAAAGCAACAAATCCTTCTACCGCTTTTTCTTTATTAAACTGGGGAACGTAAGAAACCTCAACATAACGGCTTGCGCCATCTTTGTCGGATACTTTAGTTTCGTAAGTGACTTCTTCTCCTGATAATACTGCTTCTATATAAGGACGAATTGACTCATAAACTGACTCGTCCAGAAATTCTTGAATGTGCTTACCATAAATTTCCGAAGCGGGAATGCCATACCATTCTTCATATTTCTGATTATTAAATCGATAGCGTTGCTGGGAATCGACATAAGAAATTAGAACGGGTACAGCATTTGTAATCAAGCGCAGTTGTTCTTCTCGTTGACGCAGCGCTTCTTGTGTTCGTTTGTGTTCGCTTAAATCTAGAGAAAATACTATTGTCTGTCCAACGCCGCTAGATTCCTGCAACAATGCACCACCAATTAGAATGGGGACACGACTACCATCTTTGCGGATGTATTCTTTCTCAAAGGGTGTGGTGCTTCCATGTATTCTTGCTTGTTCTAATGCTGGTACCTCCAAATGCAGGTATTCTGCTGGTGTCATTTCATCCCAGCGTATTTCCCCGGAGTGCAGCTCTTCACGGGTATAACCTACCATATTCAGGAAATAGTCGTTGGCGTAGCTTATCCCCCCGCTAAAGTCACCAATAGCCACCCCAAAAATATTTGATTCTACTAGTAGCCGAAAACGCTTCTCGCTTTCAACCAATGCTATTTCCGTTTGTTTGCGTTCTGTTATGTCTCGCTGAGTTCCCCATGCTCTAATTAAAACGCCATTTTCGACAATTCCAACAAGATTATTCACGAAGTACTTAGAATTACCATACTTATCTACTTCATGAGATTCTGCGTCAACTAGTCGGTAGCCAGAGCGAATAAAACTACGCAGATATTCTATATTATGGGGATCGCAGGCAACAACAATGTCTCCTAACCTTGTTCCAACAAGTTCTTCGGCACAAGAAAAGCCATACATCTGTGCCATGACATGGTTACATTCTGCTAAGTAACCATATTGATAAAAATGCTGAATTTGCTCATCTTCGGATAATTCAAGCAAAATTGGCTTTTCTACTTCAAAGCGCCAAATAGCTTCTGAACTTTGTTCTACAAAAGCGCGGTAGCGTTCTTCGTTTGCTTTTCCGGCATTCTCTGCATTTTTATACTGAGTTAAATCTAGTACAAAACTTATTACCTGCTCTGGATTATTTTCTAAAGTAGCAGAACCTAGTAAAATCGGGACACGGCTATTATCTTTGCGGATGTATTCTTTTTCAAAAGGATCGTGTACGCCTTTAGATTTTAGTTCGGCAATAGAGCGATCGCTTACTTCAATATATTCCGGTGGTGTCATCTCCTGCCAGCGCACTCGCCCAGATATTAAATCCTCACGCGTATAACCTACCATCTTCAAAAAGGCATCGTTAGCCTCGGCGATCGCCCCATCCATATCACCGGCAATTACACCAATAATGTTAGACTCAGCCAAGCGTCTAAAGCGTGACTCGCTCGCTTGTAACTTTTGTAGACTGATCTCTAGGTGCTGTTTGGCAGTGCCTAACTTTGAGGAGAGCCAGCTAATTAGTATTGTTACTAAGAAAAATACACTCAGCTGCACCGCAGTCTCAAAACTACCAACAAACAGCATTTGGGATGGTTTAATTAAAAAGTAGCCGATGGCTAAAGTAGACAAAGCGCTAGCCAGCATTCCCGGCTTTATCCCCCCATACCAGACACTAACCGTCACAGCAGCAATAAACAATGGAGAAATCAGCGGTGCCAATAGTGACTGTAGCAAAAATGTCAGTAGCCATGCGCTACCAACAGCCAGCACTGCCACAATATAAGGCAGAAGATGCGATCGTATTGCTTTCATTCCAAATGGATTCTCCTTTGGGGCAGCTGGCGGAAGGGAATGTTACTTAAAATACTTAGACAACCCGTTCACTCATTAGAGATTATGCATATGCATAATCTCTAATGAGTATTTATATTTTACACATCTATCTCAAGTAGTAAAAAACATAATTAATAAGATTGGCTGATATTCCTTCACGACCAACCCTCAGCTTCTGGCTAGGATTTTTTTATTGTCAATCACAATTTATACCATGTCCACGTTCGTAGAGACGTTAGGTTGTAGAAAGTCTCTACAATCGAAAAGACTTTTTTGAGATTTCTCCTGATCCAGCCATAGCTGTGACGGATAAACAAATGGTAGATGCACCCTAATTAAATTACTGCCCTCGGTTTCTGGCTGAGGGCTTTTATTATTTAAATATGGCTGGTAGTAAACTGGGAGCCATCCACACTGCATAAGCAATGAATGCAAATAGTAAGGTAGTCAAGGCAGTAAAAATATAGCTGATACACATCAACAAACCATCAGATTCTATACTGGCGACTGCTAATAGCAAAATTCCGACGGTGGGGATGGGATTGGTCAGGGGAACAGGTGAAATTAACAATATTGCTAACCAAGATATACAAAGCCCATTTAATCGCCAAGTTAAAGGATTTTTGGCTATTTTCATCAACCTGGGGCGGGTGATTTTCTCTAATATTTTAGTGACTCGCCGCAGATTTTGTAAAAGTGTCTGAGCAAAAACGCGAGGAAATTTGTAATTGGCGATTTTTTTAGGTAGCCAAGGCTGGCGTCTACCTAAAACCATCTGTACAGACAATAGCAAACAAGCACCACCAAAAGGACCCGTGAACCCAGGTGGCATGGGAAACAAAAAGGGTAAAACTAGTAATGCGATCGTCAAACTAAAACTCCGTTCCGAGGTTTCTGCCAGAATATTTCCTAAAGTCAGCGGCTCTTGCGCTAACCGTTGCAGGAGTAACTTAATATCTTGAGAAAACCTCAAATGTATTTGGCTTGATTTGATATGAGTTGCCACAATACCCTGCTTTAATTTAACTAAAACAATTTCATTAGTTAGAAATACAATTACAGTTGAGGATATTTCATTAAACCTCAAATTTTCATCTACCGCAAGCATGGCGTATGGTAATTGGTCATTGCCCTATGCCCAATCCTCATAACTTTTTGCTTGGTGGCATTAAAACAGACAATGCCTGAGGGATAACGCGGAAGTGGGCAGGGGTATAAGTTGTGATTTCACCATCGGTATTGATGGGACGCGGTTTACGGGTATAGACTTCAAATTCTTGACCATTCAGGGCGCGGACATTCCGCGAATTAATGTATCGCCCTTGTCGCATAGCAGGCAGTAAGAAAATAATTTGCCACCAACGCTTAATCTCCAAACTGTAGAGATCTAGCCTTTGGTCTTGGATTGATGCATCGTAAGCCACCGTCATCCCACCACCGTAATAACGACCGTTACCCACGGCAATTTGCACTGTTTTTACCTTTATCGATTTGCCGTTGATACGAATTTCTGCACTAAAAGGTCGAGATTCCCAAATTACTCGCAATGCGGTAGCAGCGTAAGCGAAGACTCCCCATCGTCGCTTAACTTCTTTGGTAAGTCGCTGAGTAATTTTTACACTCAGCCCTAGACTCGCAACGTTGAAAAAGTGCTTGTCGTTCACACACCCAAGGTCGATGCGTCGCACTTCACCATGAGCGATAATGTCACAAGCTTCGGTTAGAGAGTTGGGAATTCCTAAAGTTCTTGCTAAATCGTTGGCAGTTCCCAAAGGCAAGATTCCCAAAGGCAACTGGCTAGTTACTAAAGCGTCTACTGCCGCGTTTAATGTGCCATCGCCACCACCAATGATCGCCAAGTCAACTTCATGTTGATGGCGCTGGATAACTTCCGGTATTTGCTGGGCATTTTCTGTAGACTCTTCCAGTAAATCAAAACCCAGTTTTTTCAGATACTCGATTGCTTCGGACAAACTATTTTGTCCTTGGCGGGCATGAGGATTTACTAACAGCAGTGCGCGGCGGGGACTCATCAGTCTAATCTTTTGTAGTTTATATATATAATTATCCCCTTTTCCGATTCACCTGGTTCAAATCTTCTATAAACCGTGCTGAGTATGTTATGAAATATATTAAGGTTCTTAGTTACCCACGCTTATTATACGGTTATTTCCGTCGCTATATCAGTGCGTTTTTTTTTGTTTAGTTTTATTATATTGCAGTATTTTAATACCTAATAAATGGCAAAATTACTCAAAATATAATTGTGAGCTAAAAATTTGTGTTTCTAATACTGGCATTCACTCTAATATTATAGTACCAACTGAAAACAGTGTTTTTGACTGGCATCAATATTTCTCTTTAGATGAAATTGGTATAGACCATGAGAAAAATTATAATTATTTAAGTTTTGGTTGGGGCGATCGCGATTTTTATATGTCCAATTTTTCTTGGACAAATCTAAAAATTTCTACTACCTTAAAAGCGCTATTTCTTCCGACTCCTTCTGTCATGTACGTTAAAGGCTACCAAATAATCCCCAGTTATCTAGAGGTTAAATGTATTAAAATTAATCAAAAAGATTATTGGCAATTAATAAATTTTATTCAATCTACTTTTCAACTTGATGCTAATGGCAGGCAAATTCGTTTAGGTGATGGTCACACTAACAATGCTGGATTTTATGCGGCAAAAGGTAGTTACTCTATATTAAGAAATTGTAATTCTTGGACGAGCGAAGGTTTAAGGAAAGCTGATGTAAATACTCCTTTTTGGAGTGGACTTTCATCTGCAATTATGTTGCATTTAAAAAGTAATTGTAAATAATTATGTATTTTTTGGCTGACGCAGAGAAAGAACCCCAAATTATAACTTTTGTAATAAGTCTAATGCTTTAGTTCATAACCCTCATCCTGTCTTGGTTTTCGCAAAGTAAGAAGCTCCCGATAATGCAAAGTATCTCAGTAAAGCGCCGTGATGTAATATATATTTGCAGTAATCAAAGCAAAAACATGTTACACCGATTTCAATCGGCAAGAATTACCATTAAAGTCAAACAGTAAAAAACTGGTGTGTACTATATGTCAACAAAAAAGCAATTCAATAGCTTTGAAGATATGCTGTCAGCTTCTGATTTACCCGTGTTGGTAGATTTTTATGCTGATTGGTGCGGTCCATGTCAAATGATGGTGCCGATTTTAGAGCAAGTCAATGCTCAACTCACCGGAAAGATGAAAATCGTCAAAATTGATACGGAAAAATACCCTGAGTTAGCGAGTGCATATCAAATTTCGGCTCTACCAACGTTAGTACTATTTAAACAGGGCAAGCCTGTGGATCGAATTGAGGGTGCGATGGGCGCACCGCAATTAGTTCAGCATCTACAAACTGTGCTATAAAAATTATGGGTAATTGGTAATAATACGATTACCAATTATCAGTATAATTATGCTGGTAATTGGTAATCGCATAGTAAAGCTTTCGTACACACCAAGCTTGCTCAACTGATCCCTGAAGCGCTCACTACCTACGCGAACATTTCATGGAATCCGAACAAAGAATAACTTGGTTTAAGGTAGATGCCTACACTGTCCAACAAAGAAAAAGTTGGTACAGTCAAGTTGCAGATGCTTACAATCGTGCAAGACCACGCTATCCGATGAAGCTTGTTTATCGTGCTGTCGAGTTAGCTGAACTTGATAAAAACGCAATTATTCTTGAAGTGGGATGCGGTCCTGGAACTCCAACAACATCGTTTGCGAGTCTTGCTTTTTCGATGATCTGCCTTGAGCCAAGTTTAGAAGCTTGCGAGTTAGCACGACAAAATTGTGCCAAGTATCCAGATGTAGAAGTTAAGAATATCACATTTGAAGAGTGGGAGTTAGAGCCGACCAAATTCAAAGCGGTACTTTCAGCGACTGCTTTTCATTGGATTCCCCCGGAGATTGGCTATCCGAAAGCTGCTGATGCGCTGGAAGACAACGGTTCTCTGATTTTGATGTTGAATATGCAAGCTCAACCTGATTACGAAGTTTACCAAGTTTTGCATCAAGTTTATCAGATACACGCTCCGTCTTTGGGACAATATGAAACGAGAGAAACTCAGGAAAAGAATTTTAGAAGCTTTGGAAAGTTTGCTATTGACTCAGGTCGCTTCCAGGATTTAATCTCTGAAGAGTTGGTGTGTGAAGTCAGTTATACGATTAATGATTATTTGACGCTTTTAAGTACTTATTCACCATATATAGCGCTAGAACAACAGAATCGGGATTCTTTATTTGCGGCTTTAAGAGAAGCATTAGAGAAAAACTGTGGAGAAAGTATTGAGGTTTCGTATCTCTCAGGTTTTCATATTGCTCGAAAAATATAGTTTATCAAGAAGAATCGATTTTATCTCTTCAACCATCCCACTCCTTCTCTATCATGAAGACTGAATTGGTCGGGGATGTATTCATCGTTGACCGCTTTAATCCCCACCCTATGAGTACATTGAGGGTGGGGAATTCCGCGATACTGTTCAACGCTTCCCACCGATACCTGCTGCTTTGGGCATCTTTTCTTGGCGTCTTTGGCGGTTCGTTACTCTTAAGTTGTATACTCGGCGTTAATTTTCACATAGTCATAACTTAGATCGCAACCCCAAGCTTTACCCGAACCTTGTCCATTACCAACGCTAACTGCAATTATCACGGGATTATCTAGACTTTGAGCTTTGATTGTACTTCTATCCCCTGACAAATCATTGCTCATATTCGTCGCTGTCATATTTTCTGGTTTAGAAGCATTCGCTGCTGCTTGTTTTAAATAAGCACTCGCTGCGGCACGATCAAAAGGTATTGGTTGACCATTTTCCATCATTAAGAAATCCCCTAATTTAATTTGCAGGTTTTCTTGCTCAAAAGGAATACCTGCACGTCCGGCAGCAGCAGCAATGCGTCCCCAATTTGGATCGCGTCCAAATATGGCAGACTTAACTAAAGATGATCCGGCAATGGTTTTGGCGATTTGATTAGCTGCTTGTTCATCGGTTGCCCCACTAACTTGCACTTCAATAAGACAAGTTGCACCTTCACCATCACGAGCGATCGCTTTTGCTAAATGCTGGCATACTGCTGTTAACATGGCTTCTAATTTTTCGGCTTCTGCACCCATTTCGGTAATTGCTGGGGTGCGAGATTGACCGTTGGCAAGCGCAATCAAGCTATCATTGGTGCTAGTATCGCCATCAACGGTAATCGAATTAAAGCTTCTATCTGCTGCGCGACTTAACATTTGTTGCCAAAGGGTGGGCGCAACCGCTGCATCACAAGTGACAAATGCTAACATAGTTGCCATGTTGGGATGAATCATCCCCGAACCTTTGGCAATTCCACCAATTCGCACCGGGCGATCGCCTATAGTTGTTTCTAAAGCGATGGATTTTGTTACTAAGTCGGTGGTGATAATCGCGCCGGCAGCTGCATCTGAACCTGTTTCTGATAATGCTGCTACCAGCTTGGGAATCGCACTCCGCAAAGGTTCCATCTTAATTCTTTGACCGATTACGCCCGTAGAAGCCAGTAAAATCGATTCGGAAGGAATATTTAACGCTTGCCCTATTAGCATCGCAGATTCTAAAGCATCTAGCCAGCCTTCTTTACCCGTTGCAGCATTTGCTTGTCCCGCGTTGCAGAGTATAGCACGAGCGCTATGCTTTGCTTGCAAGCGTTGATGACAATAATCTACACAAGCGGCTTTTACTTGACACGTGGTGAATACACCAGCTGCGATCGCCTCTACATCTGATACTATCAAAGCCAAATCCGGCAATCCCGAAGGTTTTAAACCTGCGGTAATTCCCGCTGCTCGATAACCTCTAGGTGCTGTCACACCACCAGTAACTTCCTGCCAGTCTGCCATTATTCTTACCCAACAACTATTACTCTTTGCTTGAGGGGCGATTATATCAAGTCTTCGTCACCTGTAAGTAGTAATTTGTTAGTTATTAATAACTTGCCTATTTGAAGTGCTGGCACAGGCTAGTTTAGGACAAAAACGAAAAAGGAGAGCTACTTGGGCGGCTCTCCAGATCATCAGGGTGCATCTACTTAACATATAATACCACATTTGGGGTGAGGTGCAATACCCCTCATTAAGTTTTTTGTAAAAATCTTTTGACGCAACTTCTCCCAAAACCACAAAAATGAAAAAGGAGAGCTACTTGGGTCGCTCTCCAAATCATCAGGGTGCATCTACTTAACATATAGTACCACATCTGGGGTGGGGTGCAATACCCCTTATTAAGTTTTTTGTAAAAATCTTCTGACGCAACTTCTCCCAAAACCACAAAAATGAAAAAGGAGAGCTACTTGGGTCGCTCTCCAAATCATCAGGGTGCATCTACTTAACATATAGTACCACAATCGGGGTGAGGTGCAATACCCCCTATTAACTTTTCTGTGAAAATCTCTGACGCAATTTTTCTCAAAACCACAAAAATGAAAAAGAAGAGCCACTTGGGTAGCTCTCCACATCATCAGGGTGCATCTAATTATCACAGTATAGCATTTTAGGACTGAGGTGTTACACCCATCTTTAATGTACTTTTTATCAAGTTCTTGTGAAGAATTATCCGGGAAAATACCGTGAAGAGGGGGAAAGGGGAGACGGGGACAAGGGGAGTATGATTCAAAAATTCTCCTTGTCTCCTTGTCTCCTTGTCCCCTTGTCCCCTTGTCTCCTTGTCTCCCTTGTCCCCTTGTCTCCCTTGTCCCCTTGACTAGTTATTCAACTTTTGATCTACCAATTCGTTAGTCAGTTTTGGATCTGCACGTCCACCAGTTTGTTTGAGAACTTGTCCAACAAAAAAGCCTTTGAGGTTGGTTTTACCACTCTTGTATTTCTCTAGTTCCTTGGGATTGGCGGCGATGATTTGGTCAATAATGGGTTCGAGTACGCTAGCGTCAGAGATTTTTTCTTCACCTTTGAATACTTCATCGGGAGAATTACCAGCTAGCAACTCTGGTAATTTCTCTTTTGCTTTGTTGCTACCAATGGTACCCTTTTCAATTAGGGTGATAAGTTTTGCCAGATTGGTAGGAGTAAGGGCAATTTCGGTGATGCTGAGTTTTTGCTTGTTGAGGTAGGCAGCGATATCGCCCATAATCCAGTTAGCTGCTTGTTTGGCATTTGCACCTTTGGCGATCGCCTCTTCAAAGTACGCAGCAACACTAGTTTCCTCTGTCAACACCCGCGCATCGTAAGGTGAAAGTCCCAAATCAGATTCATAACGATGACGTTTTTCTGCTGGTAATTCTGGCAGTGTACTACGCCAAGATTCTAATTGTTCGTTTGTTACTTCAATCGGTGCTAAATCTGGTTCTGGGAAATAGCGATAATCGCTGCTTCCTTCTTTAACGCGCATACTAATAGTGCGTTGAGAAGTTTCTTCCCAAAGACGAGTTTCTTGAATAATGCGATCGCCAGCTTCTACTGCGGCTATTTGGCGTTCAATTTCATATTCAATCGCTCTTTGGATGGCGTTGAAAGAGTTCATATTCTTGATTTCCACCTTCGTGCCAAACTCTTTTTGTCCAATGGGACGCACAGAGATATTGACATCACAGCGGAGAGAACCTTCTTGCATGTTACCGTCACTGACACCGATATAGCGGACAATGCGGCGTAATTCTTGAGCATATTCAGCAGCTTCTTGTCCAGAACGCAAATCTGGTTCTGAGACAATTTCGATCAACGGTATACCTGCTCGGTTGTAGTCTACCAGAGAATAAGTAGAACCAGAAAGGCGATCGCTTCCCGCGTGTACTAATTTTCCCGCATCTTCTTCCATGTGCAGACGAGTGACGCCGATTTTTTTCCGCATCGGATTACCATCAGCATCGACTAACTCAATTTCTAACCAGCCATGTTCAGCAATGGGTAAGTCGTATTGAGAAATTTGGTAATTTTTTGGTAAATCGGGATAAAAATACTGTTTGCGGTCAAACTTGCTATATTTAGCGATTTGGCAATTTAGCGCTAAACCCGCTTTCACAGCGTATTCTAATACCTTTTCGTTGAGTACAGGTAATACCCCAGGTAGACCCATACAAACCGGGTCAATGTTAGTATTGGGGTCAGCACCAAAAGCCGTAGAACTATTAGAGAAAATCTTGGTGTTAGTACTGAGCTGACAATGGGTTTCTAAACCAATAATCGCTTCGTACTCAGTTTTTACAAGAGCAGCTGAAGTCATATAATCACATGCTTAGGCATAATCCTTCTTTAGGCTACTATTTTAGCCTGCTATTTACTTGCCCTGAAGACGGTTATTGCGGGAAGCGAGCTTACCATAGATGAAAAAATGCACAAATTGCTGCATTACGGAACTATTACTTAGATAGCGTTCAGTTTTAAAGCCACCTTGAACCAAAGCATACTCGAAACTGACTCTTTGGTTCCCACAATCCTAAAATGCTGATGCGACCCTTACGACTACCGACTTGTGCCATCTGCGCGATTGCTGGCAATTCGGCTGTAAATATAACTGACTGGACTTGAACAACAACATGCGGATTCATCTAAATACTTTAATTCGAGATGACCATCTGAGTAAAGCTTGCTTGAGGGTGTCAAGGTATGCTTGTTTAAATCGTCGTTTCTCTAGATATTTTTTTCCTTTGTGACTTTGGCGTGTGCGTTTCCATCGCCACCCTTTTTTTAAGCAACCGTCGTACTTTGTCTGAACTAAGGAATATGGATTTAATAAAATACAAAACCTCACCCCGATAAAGCTGTGCTTTTTCTCCCCTCTCCTTAGTAAGGAGAGGGGTAGGGGGTGAGGTAGATCGCAGGAAATGGCATATTATTTAATTTTCGTTCCTAAGTTGCATATGCCTGTTAAGAGCTAATTTTTCCGATAACGGATTATATATTAGTAAACGATGCGTGACTGTTTAGCTAACAAACCAGCAAGTCGTTCAGCTTCAGCTAAATTATCTTCCTTGTATGGTAGACCTTTAATATATGCATGATCGGGTTTGTCAGCCACTACGTCCAGACCAAGTTCACGAATCCGCCCGACATGAAGGCTAGCTACTCCAAAACATTTGTCAAACTTTTCAGTACATTGCTGGGGTGAGCAACTGGCAGCAATATTGACACAAAGACCTGTATCTTTTTCTTTTTCACGCAGAAAGTAAGCACCAGCATCTACTCTCTGTGTGTCTTCATTAATCCACCGCTTCTTAAGCAATACTCGGTAAACAATAGCGTTACAAGGCAAAGGTTCTGACTTTGGCTTCCCAGAGGCAGATTTTTCATTCATTTATTCACACCTTGTTTAGCCATTGCAGCCAACCCGCTAAACTCAACCCTGATACATCATTTACAACACCGTACTTCTGACCCTTTTCATGGTAAAGGTATGTCGATTTATTCGCTTGTGCCGCGCAAACAAGACGAACTTCTGTTTCTGCTTCTAATTGGCTCCATGTGAGTCGAATACCACCTTCGTCATTCGTAGAAACCCATGCTTTGGGGAAGCTATCTTTCATGAACCCAGACGCATCACAAACCAACCTCCATGCTTTATCAAAAGCATGAGGAGTAGGTTTTAAAATGCCTTCATCATCTTCGTCATCTTCTTTTAAAAGTTCAATTAGACGGTCTTGAGTGATTTTAATATTGGATTCACCACTTTCCTTCGGTGGAGCAACCGCAGCTTTACTCCACATTTCTTGAATAGTCAGAATTTTTTCTCGGCTGTTGTGTTCTTGGCTCTTATTTATTTGAGAAATGTAATCCTTGAGTAGTTTTAGCCTCCTAGCATTTTGCTGGTATAAAAGTAACTCCTTTTCTTGATCAGTAGGATTTTTGGTATTTAATTGAGTAGAAACAGTAATATTTCGTTTAAAACCATGAGGCAGTAAAGACGTAATGCCGTCTTCTATTAAAAATTCGGAATTATTTGAAGTTAGCTCTTCTTGTCTAGATATTGTAAGCATAGTTAAATATCCTCTGGTAAATAAGCTTTAAGACTAGCTTCAGATTCTGCCGCGCAAATTTGAAAATAATTTTTTATTTCCTCAATTTCAAATTTGCGCTGTTCTATCTCTTCTGCAAGAGTATTCCAATCTTGCTCAACAATAACTCCTTTGAAATTAACATTGTTAATGTTTAACAATCCAGTTTTACAACGCATCCACGAATTAATTGAGAAATTTTCAATTTTAATCTGTTGATGAGAGTGAATTTCAAAGTTTTCTGACCCCTTAAAAATAGTAGATTGTAACTCTGGCTTGCAGAATCTCTCAATAATTAATTTGGCTGGGTTTTCTGCTTTAAATGCCCGCGTCAAAACCAACGCTAAACGACCAACTTGGGTTCCCATGCCTTGGACGTAGCTCTCAAGTACCTGCATAGAAGTACTAAGTATGTCTTCTGGCTCTACCTGCTGCTCACTAGATTGCATCCAATAAGAAGTAACCCGCAGAGGTGAGATATCCAACCTATGAGTTTCATCCTTACTCTGAAGTATGACTCTGGGAATCTCTTGGGGGACATCTTCTGGCAAGGGTAGTGCCTGAACGTTACCATCATAACGATGAGAGTATTGTCCCAGAATCAGCGCCAATGCTTTTGGAGCCGAGAAGGTTGACGCATCTGGCGTAAAAATGGCTAACTGAGCAATAACTATGTTTAAGTCTCTGGCAGTAAGCATAATTTATAACGTAAATGCCATACCGTAAGTTTGGGACGACAAGTAGATAGGGTTCACTCCCTGATCATGAACTTCATTCAATGCTTTTTTCATTTAACAAGTCAGACAATAGAATCCCTTTTATTTTACGACAGCAAGGATTTAAGGATCTGCTGTCCTCCGCACTCAGATAGTATGTTTCACGTTTTCTTCACAAAATCACGACTCATGTTCGCGCTTTACAGTTATTTAACTCGTGTTGCACACTCTGATGTCTATTGCACTCTCGCGCCTTTTTTCGTTTTGCCTACGCTCCATCTGCCTTCGGTATGGTAGGTACAATAAACCTTAATAACTTCGTTGTATTTCACTGCCCTAAATTTGCCCTAAATTATTCCCGTAATTCAAGGTTTTTAGGGTATTTAACAGTACTTGTAATACCGTGAAATACGGCAAGAAATAGCTAACTTACCGCACAGAAGCGTTTTTCACTGAGATAATAATGCCATAATAACCGCGTGGCTACTGCTCTCCAAGGTCGCCAAATCTCAGCGATCGCTTCAATTTCTGCTGCTTTTGGACGATGGTCTAATCGTTTCACCTTCTTTATTGCCAATATTAACCCCAAATCACCTTTGGGTAAACTATCTCGTCGCCTGAGCGCCATCATTAAATATATATCAACTGTCCAATCGCCGATACCTTTGAGCTTTTTTAGCACAGTGCGTACTTCTTCATCATCCATCGTGTTGAGGCTAGATAAATCAAGCTGCCCTGCAATGATAGATTGTGCTAATGTGCGTGCATAAAGAGCTTTTTGCCGACTAAATCCTATTCGCTTGATTTCGACATCATCAAGTTGTAGAAATAACTCTGGAGTAATTGGAGAGATAGTTTCTTGCAAACGAGTAAAAACTGCTTTGGCTGATGCGAGAGAAACTTGTTGTTCTAAAATAATTTGGATAAGCGTCGCAAAGCCTGGTTCACGTACCCAAATTGGTGGTGTACCGAGAGTTTTAAAAATTTCCGCCAAGTCTGGATCTCGTGATACCAAAAAGTTCAAACCGTCAGCAAAATTTTCCTCAGTTAAAGTTTCTGGCATTGCCATCAGTTTCGATATAGCTTCTCAATACTATATAAAAATTATGCATTTGACGCATAAATAGATTTTGTCAGAGGTGTAAAAACGGTTATTTTAAGCATTAAATTACTTACTAGATTATTAAAATTTATCAAATTACTCGTACAGTGCTAGAACATCAATTCACTAATCCCAGAAACCGGATTTTTTTGAGCAACGATATTTTGTTCAAATCATGTATGAAAGCCCGGTTTCTCAACCTCAAGTTCTAAAAGTGAATTTGTTTTATTAGTGTTTTGAGGAAAAAAGGAACAGCTCCTGCCATTTGCCATTTTTGAGAAGCTTCCAAATTTTGAGTTATTTCGGAATAGATAATGGCACTGTAAAGAGCCGCCAAAGGTTGCGTTTTGTGAAAAAGTAAAATCAATTGTTCCATCGGTAAATAGATTGTCCAACTTTCTAAGTAAACATTGCGTAAACGGATTCGCATATCTGCAACGTCCGGAAGTTCCTCTTCAATCTTTTGCAAAAAGTTAACTATATCGAAAAAGGGGTGAGATATCGCTGCATCAGACCAGTCAAAATAGATATGCTTTCCATCAGTCACAACCACATTTTGCGGGTGCAAATCACCGTGTATTAGCGTTGACGGTATACCACAGACAGCTAACTCACGGCACATTTCCTTGAGATGAGAAGTCAAAGAGCGTAATGTTTCTATTTCAGTTTCAGAAAGACCTGAGTCGGTTTGCGGTACTAAGGCTGAGGTGTCTGCAAACAGTGGATCAATTTGGCTAGTTAGTCGGTCTACCTGTCTGTCAGGAAAGCCCAAAATAAGTAATTTATCTACTTGTTCAACAGCCTGAATTTGCATTTCGGCAAACAAGCGAAGTGCTGCTTTCCATTGGGAAATATCCGTAATTTTTGCAAGATGCTTTCCACCAAAATCCCGCATTAACATCCACTGCTCTTCTGTATCCACAGCCAGTATTTTAGGAAAGTAATTAGGATAAGTTTTACTTAGTAAATAGGTAAACTTCGGCTCATTAGCAAAGGTAGTAGGCGCTGCTTTTAAGTAAAGATTTCCAGAGGTTGTATTCACCTTTAGCAAACAAGAAATTCCCCAACTTTTCACTTGAATGATGGGAGCAGTAGCACTCAACCCTAAATTATTAAGTTGTACATTAATCCAAGCCACAGCTTTCTCAAACCAACCAATTTTCGCCCAAGTAACTCGCAATTCTGGTATGTTATTGCTGAGAATTTCAGCAACCCAAGATTTTAAGATTTGGCGCAGTTTAGGAATTACAAATGTCAGACTATCTAACTGATGAAACTCTATCCAACGTGCATTTCTCGGAAGTGTCCATTGTGGAGAGTGATTTTCCATTGCATACACCCTACACCCAGTTTTGGTTTCTCGACTGTAATCTTCATGAAAGCAATGCAATGTCGTGACATTTAATCCTAGTTGGACTTTGATTTCTTGATTGATGTGGTCTACAATCCCAAAGTGATGCTCGTAAGGAACAAAATGAGGCAAACACCAGCCATTTTCATTAGATACCATTAATAGTTGCGGCTGGGTTTTATGGGGAATAATGCTGTAATAGTCGAAATGAAAATCTGGAATGTGGTATGTAGCTACTTGACTCATAACCCGGTTCCTCTAACATCAATTTCCTGGCAATAATCAACACAGAGGAAGCCTCGTAACCCATGAAAAATCTTCCTCTCAATCATAAAAATGCTCTTGAAAGGTGTTTTCAATTTTGAAAGAAGTTACGAGGCTTTACTGCTGGCGAAACATAGGTGTAGCGAGTTATGAAATAGTACTGGTTGTTTCAGGATCATTTTAAGTATACAGCACAAACCCAGAGATTTAATCTTGTAGTGAGCGTTTGAGCTCTGAAATGCTCACTACGAAGAAGAAATTATTAAAAATCTTGGTCGATTATTAGGGCGTAAAAATCTTCTAGTTCATCTAATTCTTTTGCCTTTGTAATTAGTTTACCTGCAATTGTGAATGCTGCCCAGTAGTAAGGGTGATTGTACAGCTTTTCATCTGCTGCCAATTTTCCAGTTCTATACATTTCTGTTGCTAAATACGCCTTAATTCTAAATTGGTCGGCAGGCAAAGTATTTAGTAAATTTTCATACCATTTTTTCAATTCTGCAACAGTTATTTCTTTAAGCCATAAAATGGCTTCTGCGAAGGCAGTTGCTTCTAATTTGTTTGGCTGTCGTCGGCGATAAAACTCAATCATTAGTAAAGCATTTGCAGTTGATTCTACAGTCCACAAGGTACTAACTACATGAGCAGAACCACGACTTAAAAAACCACTTGCTAAACCTAGATACTCGGTCGTGATAGTTTGCTTGCTAGTAAGAGCAGTTTCGCAAGCTGAAAGAGTAACTAAATTGTAACTTGCAAGTGTCTTTTGGCAGATTTCTTGTAAGGTTAGTTTATCGTCACCTGATAATACCAGTTGTGATTTTTTCGGTTCAATAAAATTGTCAGTTCCATGACCTGTAAAATGAAATATATTGTAATCACCAGATAAGGTATATTCCACTACATTTTTAGTCGCTTGTGTTCCCTGGAATCGTTTGGGATTATCAAACATCTGGCAAATAGTTTCAGATTCAAGTTTGGCAAATTTTAGTGGTGGATAATCTGTACTGTTGGGATGCTCAACACTTAATAATTTCTCTTTATTTGCCCTGGGTTGTAGTTGCGAATTTAAAGATAAGCCGATTTGAGCGCTTGGCAAATAGGTAATTGTGTAATTTGTATCGACGCTGGGTAATTCTTCTTCATAATAAATATTGAAAAGGGCATGAAGAGGAAATCTGTGTAAGTCGCGGTGTGGAATTAATATTAATTGGTTAATGCCTTCAAGTTCATCTTCAATGGTGGAAATATTAAGGATATTTTTCAGACCCAAAAGCCTCTGTTCCATATCCATTAACCAGGAATGATTATTTTTGCTTTGTTTGTCTTGCTCTAAGCTGCGATATTCCTGGTATTGTTGATTCCAATCGTCTAGCCAATCTTCAAATTCCACCAAAATTTGCACGGCTTCAGGTAGGGTAAATTCATCACTTACTCCGGCAGTGATTATGGGTGTAAAGACGGGGATAGGCTCTGGGGCATTATCTTTGATAATGAAGGTGCGTAGAGCATAAGGGCTGATGTGCCAGTAAATGATTGCAGTTGTAGGATTCAGTAGTTGCTGAATTTGTGCGTAATTGGGTGAGTCAATGTCATCAGTCCAACCCAAAAGAAGCCAAGTTAAACAAGCATTTTTGTTGTATTCGGCAATTTCTAAAGCTTGTCGCCATTCGCCAGATTCTATGGCTAAATCAACAGCTAACTGTCCAAAACCAGCAAATTTTAAAGCTAATTGATTTTTAGTTTCTTCAGAATTTTGTTCATCTAATAAACGTTGCCATGCATCTGTCGCGTATTGTAATAGCTCTTGTGCGTATGTAATTTCCCCCAAACCTAAAAGGGTTTTAATGAAGTTTTGTAATACTTCTAGATGCAATTGGGGAAAATCTTCTTGTGTGAGGGTTAAAAGCGCCTGATTGTACTCAGATGCGGCTTGATGCCAATAATAGCGGGGTGTGGGATGTCTTTTTCCTCGGTCGTAGTGTGCGTTGGCGATCGCTAAATGTAATCTTCCCCAACCTTCTGGGTGTGTATCTTGGCGAACATAGTTTAACCCGGCTTCATAACTGATCAGTTTCGCATCATAATCGCCTTCTTTCAAAATCGGATTTACTGCGATTCCAGCGGATTTACCCCGACCAATCCAAGCTTCCCAATAATCTGGTTGAATTTGCAAAGCACCATCATAAGCAGCGATCGCTTCTACAAATTCTCCGATATGAAACAGCGCTACTGCTTGGTTATACCAAGCTAAGTGAAAATCGGGATTAATTTCTATAGCTTTGTCATAAGAAGCGATCGCTTCAGTTCGTCGTCCTAAGTTGTCTAAGGCGATACCTCTATTAAACCAAATCAAGTAAAAATCCGGTTGAATTTCTAAAGCTTTATCCCAAGACTCAATTGCTTCTGACCATTGTCCTAATTGTCCTAACACTACACCTCGGTCAATCCAAACTTCGGGATAATCTGGATCAATTAACAGTGCATTGTCGTAAGAAGCGATCGCTTCTGAGTTTCGTTGGTCTAAAGCGAGTGCAATTCCTCGGTAATACCAACTTTGCGGGTCGTGTGGTTGCAGTTCTAGCGCTTTGTCGTAAGTAAAAACGGCTTCTGATAGCCTTCCTAATTTCAGCAGCGCGAAACCTCGGCTAGACCAAGCTTCTTCGTAGTCTGGTTGAATTTCCAACGCGACATCAAAGGAGGCGATCGCTTCTTCAAACTTTCCTAATTCACCTAAGATGCCGCCTCGATTGTACCAAGCCTTATAAGAATCTTGTTTGATTAAGAGCGCTCTGTCATAAGAGGCGATCGCTTCGCTAAACTCTCCTAAGTGAAATAATGTCAAACCTAGGTTAAACCAAACTTCATACATCGACGGGTTAATTTGTAAAGCTTGATCGTAGGAAGCGATAGCCCCTGACAAATCACCAGTCTTGGCTTGCTGAAGTCCTTGATAAAACCATTCTTCCGCCTGAGTATCAGCACTAATTAGTTGTGCTGATTCAGATGATTGAACAGCCAGCCCCGAAGCAAGTTGCTGGACTAAACTGGTACTTTGGTCTAATCTGACCAACAACTCATCCAACGTCTGGGCTACATCTGGTTCTAAATTTGCCAACGACTCATCCCAAGTTGCTTGTACGGATGGTTCTGGGCTATTTTCGACCAACGTTTCGCCAACAGACATTGAGCGATCGCTTATTACCTCTACCTCTTCCACAACAGGCGTTATACTTTCAGCTTCTGGCGCTTGAAACTCCCATACCAGTTCGCCCAAGTTCTGTATCAACTCTTCCTCAGTTTGAGTTTCCTCTGGTGTCGGCGTTATACTTTCAGCTTCTGGCGCTTGGAACTCCCATACTAATTCGCCCTTTGCTGAAGCCCTAGGCACATGCTGAGTACTAGTTTCAGTTTCAGCCGCTTCATACTGCCATTCCAGTTCTTCAAAGTTATCCGCATCACCAACTTCAATAGCAGTGAGAACTGCTGTAGACGTTGTATATTCCGTATTTTCCTCGTTTTCGTCCCAATAAACTTCTCCTAAATTCCGCGTCAACAATCGGATACCAATGTCATAAGAAAGATCGCCAATTGTGCCGATATCAAGTTCACCCAGTTGCACCATTCGCGTTGCTAACTGATTATTCGGTGCAGGTGATGATAACAATTTTTCGCCAAAATTCAGCAACCAATCTAACCAACGGTCAACGCTAATCCGATTTTCGATCCGTTGTAAATATTTCTGCGCCCACTGTTGTCCTCGTGCCTGATGTACGCCTTCTAGCAGTTGATTATACAAAACTTCAAGATCGGCGTTTGTCAGTTCTGGTGCTTGATGCACCACATTTTGTCTTTTTCTACGGTTTTCAGAACGAGTCCGTTTCCTGCTAAAGGCGCGTTTCCACAATTTATTAAGCCACTTTACTAGCCGCTTGAGCATCTGCCGCACTCTGGATGTTGTTTCTCATAGATTTTAACGAGCGCTGTGTTAAAAAAAGCAAGCATTACGTAAAAACCTAGTAGATTATAAAGTGGAATGGGGCATGGAAAGAATCCTGTTAGTACGCGCATCTAAAATCGAGCATCTTTAATTCCCAATGACGCGGCTTTGCCTCTCCTTACAAAGACCAAGGCGAACAACGGAAGAAACCTCATGAGCGGGTTCAACTTCGGAGTGCGGGACGTTACAGGCAACCGCGCCCGTGTTTCACCACACGAAACTAGCGCTCCCCAATACCCATTGCCCCATTCCCCATTCCTATTGATTCGCAGCTTGAAATTGATTAAATAATTCCTGGACAATCAATTGCGGATCGTCTGTCTCAATTCCTAACTGTTGGGAAATTTGCTGCCGTAAGCCTTCATCCTGCTGTAACATTACAAACAATTCGTCTAGGGTGACGGTTTGCAATTCTTCCTCTGGAACAGTTTCTAACTCTGCTGGCGGTGCAGGATCGGTTGGCAATTCTTTTTTCGGCAGAGTTTCTAACTCTGCTGCTGGTGCTGTTGCTTTATTGGTTCGTTCGGGTGGAGTTGTCTTGATAACATCTGGTCCCTCATACTCCCATACTGGTTCGCTGACATTGCGTGTTAATAGCCGCATTCCAATATCATACGCAGTATCGCCGACTTCGCCGACTTCCAATTCACCTAGATCCACCATCCGGGATGCTAATTCATTATTAGGTGCTGATGATGCTAACAATTTTTCACTAAAGCGCCCTAACCATTCAAGCCAACGTTCACTTGAGACGCGATGTTCAATATTATGCAGCCACTTCAGCGCCCAAGCTTGCCCTCGTGCTTGATGTACTCCTTCTAAAAGTTCGGTGAAGAGAAATTCAAGATCCGTATCTGTCAGGGGTGGAGCGGGTTCTTTTTGAACATCACCCGCTGATGAAGATAAAGTCTGTTTTTTACCAAATAAGCGTTGAAAAAACCTTTTTAGCCAGTGAAGGAGCTTATTGAGCATCTGCTGCACCCCTGAGTGTTGGTTATTTTAAGATTGTAGCGATGTCTACGACACACTTCATCGCGGAAGCGCTGGAATCATAAATTATAAATTAATAAATTTTTACACTTTATATAAATTTTTATGTTGATGTAGATAGGAAATCAACCTTAAGAAGGAAGACAATTAGAAGAACCAATTTCGGTTTCCTAAAGATTGGGCGGTAAGTTTAAAATAGTTTCATGCCAAACTCTGATGAGTGGTACTAATCAACCTTGAAAAGGCATTGACATTCAATTCCATGTCTTACGAACCGCTGCACCACAAGTATCGCCCGAAGAGTTTTGCCGAACTGGTGGGTCAAGAGGCGATCGCCTCTACTCTTACTAATGCTATTCGTACTGCTAAAATAGCCCCAGCATATTTGTTTACTGGTCCACGAGGCACAGGGAAAACTTCTAGTGCAAGAATTCTCGCCAAATCCCTCAATTGTCTTAATAGTGACAAACCCACAGCAAAGCCTTGCGGCATCTGCGATGTATGTCAGGGAATCACTAAAGGCTATTCTTTAGATGTAATAGAAATTGATGCCGCCAGCAATACTGGTGTCGATAATATCCGCGAACTAATTGAAAAGGCGCAGTTTGCCCCGGTTCAATGTCGGTATAAGGTTTACGTCATTGATGAGTGTCTAACTGGAGACTCTCTAGTTTTAACCAGCGAGGGTCTTGTTAGGATTGATGACTCTAACATTAAGGGTAAAAAGGTTCTCAGTTACAATGATGCAAATCGAAAGTGGGAATTCCAAAAAGTTGTCAGATGGTTAGACCAGGGAGAACGTCAGACTCTGGTAATCAAGACAACAAACCAAGAAATCAGATGTACGGGTAATCATTTAATCAGGACAGTTGAGGGATGGATACCAGCAAAACACCTGAAAAAAGGAGCGAAGATACTATCCCCTGCGAGTGTGGATGCGGCACCCTCATTTATAAATTTGGCACGGATGGACATATCCGGAGATTTGTCAGAGGACACCAGTTCAAAAACAATACATACGGGCAAAAATCATACGATCTGGAATTCATTCTTAAACAAGCTGAACTACTGCGGCCTTTCTGTGCTTGCGGATGTGGAGAAAAGCTTGATGTTCCAGCCTTTTTGCGAAAAAAAGGCAAAGGACTTGTCACCATACAATCTCACTGGGAAAAACATCCATATCAAAAAGGACACGGAATTTGGGAACTTAGAACAAAAAATTTCCTTGCCGAAGCCGAGATTTTGTCACCAGAAATACTGGGACTTATTTATGGAACCTTGCTGGGAGATGGGTCTATCACTTACCCAAATAAACACAGTAGATTCCCTAGATTATGTTGGACACACGCAGAAACACAGCAAGAATGGTTGGAATATAAAGCCGATCGCCTTCAAAAACTGCGACCAAAGCTACGATTTGCGGCTAACAAGGGATACGGAAATACATCACTCACCTGCAAAACATTTTGTCATCCCCAACTCAAAGATGTCTTTGACATTGTTAAACCGAATGGGGACAAAAAATTTGTTTCTATGGACTGGCTTAGTAAAATTACGCCAGAAGGACTTGCTTGGTGGTTTTGTGATGATGGATCACTTAGTCTCAGTCCACAAGGAAGTCCACAGATTCAATTGCATACTGAAGGATTCTCTGGGGAAGAAAATCAAATTATTGTCAGATGGCTTACAAAAATGGGTTATCCAACAAAAACAAAGTTTTACACAAGGAGCAGCACAGACAAAACATACCACTACATATGGATGGGAGCGAACACGAGTAGAAAATGGTTGGCAGACCTCAAAAAATATTCCATACCCGCAATGGACTACAAGTTTGGAAACGGTCGAATCTGTCCACCTCGCTGGGGTTGAGCGAGTTTATGATATAGAAGTTGAGCATAATCACAATTTTGTGGCTAACGGTCTGTTAGTCCATAATTGTCACATGCTCAGTAATGCGGCATTCAATTCGCTACTAAAAACATTAGAAGAACCACCGAGACACGTTGTCTTTGTCTTAGCTACGACAGACCCACAAAGAGTTTTACCAACGATTATTTCTCGGTGTCAAAGGTTTGATTTTAGACGAATTCAGGTAGAGGCGATGGTGAAGCATTTGAAAGCGATCGCCTCGCTAGAAAGTATTAATATTTCTGATGACGCTGTAAAATTAGTTGCCCAAATTGCTCAAGGTGGATTGCGCGATGCAGAAAGTCTGCTCGACCAATTAGCACTATTATCCGGTGAAGTGATACCAGAGCGAGTTTGGGATTTAGTCGGATCGGTAAGCGAACAAGATTTGCTGGTATTAGTGAACGCGATCGCTGACAATAATCCCGAAGCGGTTCTTGACAGCACCCGCAAAATCCTTGACCGTGGTCGCGAACCTTTAACTATTCTTCAAAATCTTGCCGCATTCTACCGCGATTTACTCATCGCCAAAACTGCGCCCAAACGCCAAGATTTAGTTACTTGTACTGACCAAACTTGGAAAGCGATCGTTGAGTTCGCCCAAAAGTTGGACATAAGTACAATTTTGACAGGACAGCAACACTTGCGAACCGCTGAAGTGCAAATCAAAAATACCACTCAGCCGCGTTTGTGGTTAGAAGTCACATTACTAGGCTTATTACCCAACGCGAACACCCAACCCACAGCCCCAAGCGTAGCACCCATCACTACCTCAACTGCCTCAACTGCCTCAACTGCCTCTACTGCCTCTACTGCCTCTACTCCCCCACTCCCCCACTCTTCTACTCCCCCACTCCCCCACTCCTCTACTCCCTCATCCCCCCCCACTCCCCCACACTCCCACTCTCCCACTCCTCCACCGGAAGCCCGTCCAGAATCCAACGATGCTTCACTTGCAGAAACTTGGCAAAAGGTAGTAACTTACCTACCAGTTTCTACAGGTTCATTGCTCCGTCAAATGTGCCATCTGATTGAGTTTGATGGTAATGTTGCCAGGATTGGAATTAAATCGCAAGCTTGGTATAAAAGAATTCAGACAGAGCAGCCTATAATTGCCACAGCGTTTGAAAAGGCTTTCCAGCGTCAGATAAAAGTAAATTTAGAATTAATCAGCGGGTCACCACCTTCTACTCCCCCAAAGCCTAACAGTGTAAAAGCGCAGCCTCCGCCCACTTATCAAACTAATAATCAAAGCAATAATCAAAGCAATAATCAAAGCAATAACATAGCGCCGCCAGCAGAAGTAACGATGCCAGCAAAACAACCTCCTGCAAGAACTGAATCGCCCTCAGTTCCGCAAGCAGTGCAAATGCCTCCACCGCGATCGCCTGCACCACCAGCAGCCGTAGATGATATGGAAAATGCTGATCAAGTGGCGATCGCAGCTCGAAGCCTTGCGAAATTTTTTGATGGTCAAATTATCCGCTTCACAGAAGAGTCTGTAGATTTGCCAGATACAATTGCATCTGATTTGTTAGAAGAACCAGAAGTGGATGAAGATTAGGGAATTGGGCATGGGGCATTGGGCATTGGGCATTGGGCATGAGGAATAGGTAATAGAAAGAACTTGTCTTCAGTCCCCAGTCCCCAGTCCCCAGTCCCCAGTCCCCAGTCCCTAGTCTCCAGTCCCTTGATGTACAGTTTTCACCCATTTTAGCCGCTTTGGTCTGACTGACATGCGGGCAGTGGCGCTGCTCATGACTACAAACCAGTGGAACATATATATAATTCCGCGTAATGTTTGAAGCAGGGGGACAAAGTAGCTAGAAACGCGAAATTTTTTCTCTTTATCTTGGCGTATTCGCTTTAGACCTGCGAACATACCCGCCATTGACATTGTGACTGTCAAGCCGCTGACTGGACTGAGAATTGGTGGACGGTGCCGTGCGATCGCCATCAATAAATCTGGTACTGCTGCTGTGGGTAAAATATACATAATCAGCAAAAACATCAGCAAATCCCAGGTTTTACTTCTCCCCATGCGGTTGCGAAGAATTAAATCCCAATAATCTAAATAACGCTGATATCCGCCTTCTGCCCACCGATTGCGCTGATGCCAAAGAGCGATCGCATTTGTCACGCCTTCTTCTTCTACCGCTGAATTAAAAGCACAATCAATATCCCAGTCGTTTAGATGCAGGCGGAATGTCAAATCCAAGTCATCGGTGATGGTTTCCTCATTCCAGCCTCCGCAGCATTCTAAAGCTTCGCGCCGGACAAATTGACCATTTCCGCGCAGTTCGCCGATTCCACCAATGGCAATCCGTCGCTTTTGGAAAACAGCATCAACTGCCATTTCCGCCATTTGACCTTTTGTCCAAAAGTTTTCTTTCGCGTTGGCGATCGCTTTTCGTACCTGCACTGCGCCCAGCTTTTCTTTGGCAAACAAGGGTATTACCCGCAGTAGTAAATCTGGCGACACCTGAGCATCAGCATCAAACACCGCTATAATTTCCCCTTGAGTCAGTGGCAAAACTTGATTTAATGCCCCTGACTTACCGCCACTCGCTTCCGCTGAACGTTTTAATACCTTTAAATTATTGTATTTTTGCCTTAGTTGTGCTAATACCTGCGGCGTTGTATCAGTGCTGTTATCGTCAATAATCCAGACTTCGTAATTACCTTGCGGGTATTTTAGACTACAAAGATTCTCAACTAAATTAGCAATAACAGCTTCTTCATTTTTAGCCGCTACTAATACAGATACTTTTGGTAAATTACCCAGCATTTCCTCTTGGTAGGGGAAGAAATTGTTCTCCCCTACCAAATTTTCTTTGCCCGGTCTAGCAAACACGATCCTCAGGGCGTGAATTCCTAAGACAGTGGTCAATCCTAGGACAAAAATAGAACCCCAAGAAACTAAATGTAAAGCGATCGTGCCGCTCCAGACAACAGTCAAAACTAGAGCGGCTTTTTTTCTTCGACCTTGAAACCGGGATGGTAGAAACACAGGATCGGTTTCTACCTCTTCTATCTTCAACTCATCATCTCCCGATAGGTCAGAAAATAACGAGTTGAGCGGATCAAGCTCGTTGTAAGAATCGTTTTCGGGCCAGGAATTCGCTGGCATAAGTTACTTGATTCAATAACCAGTATTTGTCTACACCCATAAAGAAGCTGGGTATTAGGTAACACCAAACCGTGCAACCTTCACACACTTTTAGCTTACCTTGAGATTGGCGATACTGTTCGACTTCTTCCGATTCACGATAGAGGTCGTAAAGTCGCCCATTTATCGGAACTCCGGTTTGGGCAAAATGGTAACAAGGTAGTAGCAGCTCGTCATTGGGAGAAATCGCAATCACGGCATCCACCGCCTTACAGCGGGGATTTTTGGTGTCATTGCCCCCAGCTTCGATAAAAGCCAATGCAGCCTTATTGTAGCCGACATTTTTATATTTCCTGCCAGCAACTTCAATTGCCGCTACCATTTCCGGGGTAGGGTTCTTATTAGAGTTGTATTGGTCATAGGCGGTAAAGGCAGGGTTTAGCCAGACGCGAACAGCTAGTTTTTGTCCTAATGCTGCAACTTCTTCAATGCGATCGTAATTTTGGGCAGTCACGGTATGATTTAGTACCGGGTACTCTCCTAAAGATTGGGCGATCGCTACCGACTCTACCAAATTGTCAAAAATTTTCACCCCGCGTGAATGATCGTGAGTTTCCGCATCCGCACCATCCAAAGAGAAATTCAAAAAGTCCACTAACCCTTGAATTTCCTTGGCTTTTTTCGGATACAAAATCGTATTCGTCGTCATGCTGGTATAAAAACCCTGACGTTTTGCCTCTGTATAAATCTCCCCGACATCATGTCGCAATAAAGGTTCGCCACCAGTAAAGTCTACATACTTAGTCCCTAAACGGCGTAAATCTTCTAAATTACGCTTAATCGTTTGAAAATCAGCTTCTTTCCCTGGTTCTAATGCCCAAATGTTGCAAAAGTGGCAGCGGGCATTACAGCGATACGTCAAGTAATAATTTGCAACCAGCGGAGCCATAGTGTAAACCCACTAAAAGTTTTCCTTAAGACATCTTTAAACGTAGTTAACCAACAGTCAACATTCTTTTGGTAATAGTTAGTTGTTGCTGGCTAGTGGTTATTCTACCAACCATTGCCAGCGTGCTCATTGCCCCATAGTTATGCATGACAATTTTTTGGGAACACTATTCAAAGCTACCTACATCCCCGGTTGTCAACTAACTTGAGGAGTATTAAATTATGTCTTTTGAGCAACTTCAGCCAGCGACTCAACAACAAGCAAGCGTCTACTTACCTTACGTTCAAGGCAGCAAACGCGATTTTTTGCGTTATGCCATTGGTCTTTATGAAAAAGGCGTTTTGGAAGGAAAACGTAAAATAGAAGGCAGTGAACACGTTCCCTTTGTCGCTACTTGGAATATTGCCACCCTACCCTCAGACCTAACTCGTTGCCGATTTCAGTTTGATGGCGACGCTGAATTAAGTTATGAAGTGATGATGGCAAGTTTCGAGTTTATTAATTTTTTAATTGAACTGATGGAAAATTATAAGCGCTATCGCGTGACTGATTTTTCGCAAACGTTTTACCGCAAACTGCTGCGTATAGACGAATAAATGAGATGAAGTTGGGAAATATAACTCAATAATTCTCAGTTTTGGCAGCTTCGCTCAACAAAGGTACGATTTTGAGCTATAAAGTATCCTTGAGATTTGGGCGATCGCTTCTATAAACCAGTTTGGTAGCAACCTTGAGCGCGAACTTCGACCTAGAATTAGGATCTAGCTCGGTTCTACTTACTTTTGAAATAAGGAGTGCATGTGTGCCAAAATCCGCTAAGTATTTGTTGATTGGATCAACTGAGAGTTACAGCGGCAAATCTGCCACAGTTTTAGGTTTGTCATATCAGTTACAGCAAAAAGGACTAGATATTGCCTACGGTAAACCGCTAGGTACAAGTTTGAGTGAATTTGAAGGAAGCGTAGTTGAGGAAGATGTGCAGTTTATTGCCAACAGCCTCAATCTACCTTCAAACCGGATTGCACCCATAATGCTTGCTTTAAATGAAGTCGCTATACAAAAACGCTTGCGTGGACAAGACAAAACTGATTATCGGCAATCTTTAGCACAGCAATATTTACAAATATTGAGAGGTGATTTGGTATTGTTGGAAGGTCCTGGCGATTTGTCAGAAGGCAATTTATTTGACTTGTCTTTGCTGCAAGTGGCTGATGTTGTCGATGCGGCTGTGTTGTTGGTATGTCGTTATAAATCGCTGCTTTCAGTTGAGGCACTGTTATCTGCTAAACAGCGTATAGGCGATCGCTTAATTGGTGTTGTCCTCAACGATATCCCCCTAGCCCAAATGGAAGCTGTTGATACTCAGTTGCGTCCGTTTTTGGAACAACAAAATATTCCCGTACTGGGAATGTTGCCGAAAAATGACTTGCTACGCAGTGTTAGCGTTGGCGAATTGGTAAATCAGTTAAATGCCGAAGTTCTGTGTCGTAGCGATCGCCTAGATTTAATGGTGGAGAGTTTAGCAATTGGGGCGATGAATGTCAACTCGGCGGTGAAGTATTTCCGCAAACGGCGAAATATGGCGGTAGTCACAGGAGGCGATCGCGTGGAAATTCAACAAGCTGCTTTGGAAACTTCCACTCAATGTCTCATTCTTACCGGACAACTCCCACCTCCCCCTTTCATCCTCAATCGCGCTGAAGAACTAGAAATACCGATTTTGTCAGTAGATTTGGATACCCTTACCACTGTAGAAATTGTTGATCGCACTTTCGGTCAAGTGCGCGTCCACGAACCAATTAAAGTTCAGTGCATAAGCCAATTGATGGCTGAACATTTCGACATTAACCGTTTGTTGTCTCAACTCGGCTTAAATCCCGCAGTGGCTTTACCCTAAAACTAAATTTGTTCTAATACTGTGCGGGGCATTTTTTTCCTAGGATGTAGCAGCAGTCCTTGAACATCATCTGACGACGGTTCGGGAATTTTTCGCTCCAAGTGAGCGGCACAGGGATGAGATAAACGGGTAAAATGACCTTCTGTTACCATGCGGCGGTGAGCCTCCAACGTATTTGGTAGGCTGCTGTCTGCTTGCTCCCAGTGAACCACCGCAGCTTCATCGCACCAAGTTTGAATGTGTTGCATGGCTTGACGGTGTGCCCCTGAGTTACGGTAATACGAATTCTTTATGAAGCTGCGCTAAATAAAGCTTCAAGAATGAAGTCATAAGAGGTGAGAGAAGCAATCACCTCTGGTGTAATAGTTTCTAGCACAGAGGTTAATTTCTGACGCAGTTGGCAAAGGGTTTTACAATTCTCAAGAGTGCAGTTTGCTTTTGATAAACTCCCAAAACCTCTCAATTGGGTTCAATTCTGGAGAGTGAGGGGGCTGAAAAATTGGTATAATATTTTCTGGACTTTTCCCGAGTTTTAACTGTGTGAAATGAGCCTTGGTCAAATTGGATAACTGCAACGTCCTCGCCAAGTTCTGCTGAGAGCAACTCTAAAAACTTCTGAAAACAATCACCATCAAGATGTGAAAACTCGTAGAAAAAACTGTATCCGCTTAAAGGTTCAACGACACCGTACAAGTAAAAATTATCACCTTGCCACTGACTCAACCCGATGGGTTTGACACCGGGAGCGGTAATTAAACGTCCCGCAATCGTCTTTAATCCCAAGCGGGTTTCCAGAAAGGCACATATACCTAAGCCGCTTGCCTGACCCAAATTCCGGAATGTAAAAATTTGAGGGCTAGAGGGAGTTTTTTTTAAAGTGAGATAAGCTTTCTGGATGCTGTTTCCGGCTTTTGGGACGAGGAACTTTTAGTTTGGCACCTAAACTATAGCGCACAAGCTGATAAACCGTTTTGTAGGCAATCTTTAGTCCCAGTTCGTTCTAAGCGCCATTGTTGAATTTGACTGTAGCTGTGAAATCCTTGTGGTTCGGACAATCGCTGTTTCAAGCATTCCAAATTTTCTCCACTAACTATAGATTCTTTACCAGGCGCATGTTTCACACATAGCAACCCACTTCGTCCCTCGTCTTTATACCTTCTTAACCAACGGGTTACGGTAGCTTCATCCCGTCCTAAACGTTTGGCGATCGCACTCCGACTTGTGACTTGACCACTTTTAAGCCAGTACAGCATTTGTAATCGCTATGAAGCAACTTGCCTGCGTCGCATATTTAACAGCTTTTTCTAATTCTTCAAGGCTTTCTTTAATCTCGAAAGAGCAATCTTAAACCCATCACATTTAAACCAAACGCACCCTTGTTCTTAATTTAGCGCAGCTTCATACAGAAATGGTATAACTCTTCATCGTCGACTGATTTTCCCAGGTGGTTATCGTCCAATAAGCTCCGTAACCATCTCTCCAAATCTTGCCTTTGAGAAATCCTGGAATATTGATGATTTGCCATGATGAGAGTACATTGTGCCAGATAAAGGGTAGTAGATGGCGAGGCGGCTTGATATGTAAGCGTGTGATGGAAACGAACACCATAGTAAAATACCTCTTTTTGCTTGAATCTGGATGTTATTTTCTGCAATTAATTTAATATTCAACTAGTTGAATATATTTTGATTATATTCAAAAAGTTGCATATAGAAAGTAAAGAATTGTTATGGCTTTAGCACACGCGATATTGGTATCTCTTGTTGACAGTCCTTGTAGTGGGTACGACTTGGCAAAACGATTTGATGGCTCTGTGGGCTTTTTTTGGTCAGCGAGTCACCAGCAGATTTATCGAGAGTTGTCCAAGCTTGAGGATAACGACTGGATAACTGCCGAGATAATTCTCCAAGAAGGACGCCCAGATAAAAAGCTCTACCGCGTTACAGAGTCGGGAAAACAACATTTGAGGTCATGGATTACTCAGCCATGTGAACCGATGCCGATTAAAGACGATTTATTAGTGAAGCTTTTTGCAGGCTATGTTGCTTCCCGCGAGGAAATTTTGGCAGAACTAGAGCATCACCGCAAAGCTCATCAACAACGATTGTCAACATACAAAGATTTAGAGCAGCGGTCCTTTCAGAATCCTCAACAACTACCACAAGCAGAAAAATTTCAGTACCTGACTCTGCTTAATGGCATTCGTTATGAAACGAATTGGCTGGTTTGGTGTGAAGAAGTAACCGAACTATTAAATTGAGCAAGCAAAAAATTGTATTAATGTTTCACACAAGCAGACTCGTATATACACTCTGTTTGGTAGAATATCTGGGTTGTTTAATCTGATTCTGTCCATCTTTGAGTCAGTCCATAGACCTTATTAACCTCGATACATTAGCCCAAGAACTGGCGACTATCCAGCAAACAGGTTCTAAACGAATCGCTTTGTTAGGTTCACGTCACGTCCCAATTACGCATCAGAACCTCATTGAGATGATGACCTATGCCCTGGTTTTATCAGGGAATCGTATCATCACATCTGGTGCTACAGGTACAAATTCAGCTGCCATCCGGGGAGCAATGCGGGCTGATGCCAATTTATTAACGGTGATTCTACCCCAAAGCTTGGAACGCCAGCCCAATGAATCGCGCCAGCAATTAGAACAGGTAATGCATCTGGTTGAAAATCCCAGTAACGATCATCTGTCTCTTGCTGAAGCTAGTTACCTGTGTAACAAGGAAATAGTTTCTCGTTGCCAACAATTAATTTGTTTTGCTTTTCACGACAGTCGCACTTTGTTGCAAACTTGTGGTGAGGCAGAAGAACAAAGAAAAGTGGTAACGCTGTTCTACTTTGATTAGTCATTAGTTATTTGTCCTTTGTCGTTGGTCTTTTATTTTTGACCACTGACCAATGACTAATGACTAATGACTCTTGACTAATGACCATTGACCAATAACCAATGACTATTTTTTTGTACTCTATCGCAGCCGCTGCGGTGCTAATTTATCTGCCGTTTTTGGTAGTGGCTTATGCTCGTTTGCGTCTGGGATATGATCAGTCTGCTCCCCGCGCCATGTTTGAAAAACTACCACCATACGCGCAGAGAGCTACCTGGGCACATCAAAATTCTTTTGAAGGATTTATGATTTTTGCTGCCGCAGCTTTGATGGCATACGTAACGGGTGTGAATTCTCCTATCGCAGTAGTCGCAGCGATCGCTTTTGTTGCCGCTCGGTTGCTATACTCAATTTTTTATATTTTGAATATACCCCTTTTGCGATCGCTCATGTTTGCTGTTGGCTCCCTCAGCTGGGGTACTCTTATGTACCTGAGCATCATCCCACGTTAATAGCTAATTGGGGACTGGGGACTAGGGACTGGGGGCTAGGCACTGGGGACTGGGAAAGAAGTATTAAACAGACTTTTCCTAATCCCTAACCCCTAATCCCTAATTCCTAACCCCTAATCCCTAATCCCTAATCCCTAACCCCTAGTCCCTAGTCCCTAATCCAAAATGTTCTATGGCTTCTACCTATTCCTTCGATATTGTCAGCGATTTTGACAGACAAGAATTGGTCAACGCCGTCGATCAAGTTGTCCGAGATGTTAAAAGCCGTTACGATCTCAAAGACTCTCAAACTACTGTCGAATTAAACGAAGACAACATTACCATCAGCACCGACAGCGAGTTTACCTTAGAGTCTGTACACACCATCCTGCGCGAAAAAGCTGCCAAGCGCAGTCTCTCTCAGAAAATTTTTGATTTTGGCAAAGTTGAATCAGCCAGCGGAAACCGCGTCCGTCAAGAAATAAAACTCCAAAAAGGCATTAGCCAGGAAATTGCCAAGCAAATTTCTAAATTGATTCGTGACGAATTCAAAAAAGTACAAGCGTCAATTCAAGGTGACGCTGTACGAGTTAGCGCTAAAAATAAAGATGACTTGCAAACCGTGATTCAGCGCTTGAAGCAAGAAGATTACCCGGTGGCTTTGCAATTTACGAACTATCGGTAAATGGAGTTAGTTGTCGCTAGGAGTTGGTGGTTAATTGTTGACTGTTAACCAATAACTAACAACTCACCAACAAGCAAATTAACCTGGTCCCCCAATGCTTTTTTGAAATGCTGGACGTTCAGCTATCTGCTTGATGTAGTTCAACACAGCTGGATAAGCGCTCAAATCTAATTTGAGCATTAGGGTGAGAAACTGTAACTAAATCTCTTATCACCTCTTGTCATTTCTTCTGGAATGATAAGATAATGGGATGTAGTCTCAAGCAGAGAACTACAGATGACCAACATCCCAGAAATGACATTAAGTAT
>JAESFM010000057.1_pt1 | contig 63718 bp, 53 predicted proteins | sample 9266171 | NCBI WGS metagenome assembly JAESFM01 (sample SAMN14505069, study PRJNA617099) | algae metagenome | isolation source: Hassallia sp. WJT32-NPBG1 and co-occurring heterotrophs from well developed... | place: USA: Mojave Desert, Joshua Tree National Park, California | collected 2006-06-22 | reverse complement strand
ATGGCCTGCCGAGGAGTGATCTTCACCAGCCCCAGCGATGCGTCGAAAGCCTACCCCGATGTCTTCGAGACGCCTAAAGCAGCCGAGCATGCCCTCCACCGGGCTGGCCTGAATAGAGAGTCGATTTCCCCCCCATTCCCCTATGATTACCTATTCGAAGGGGAATGGGGGGGAAATACCCCGGTCAAGGTTTCTTACCGCCCGCAGGGCCGGGGGCAGCAAACCCGAGTGGCCTGGGCCCGCCTTGATCGCCTGAACGGCCTTCGGGAAGAACTCGAAGCGGTGCTCGGCCCTCTAGTTCTCTTCAATCTGGACGGGACGCCTGAGGTGTCAAACCCGCCGCCCCCACCTAACCAAGCATCAGCGGCCCAGGAACCGGTTAGTGCCTGGGAGGCAGTTTTGCACAGGTCTGCCCCGTCCTCTGATTCAGAGATTGATGGCGGTCGTTAATCCGGGCCGAGATGAGCACATGAGGAATCCGATCCTCGCTGCTAGTGAACGGACGAAGCCACGCACCTGAAACTAAGCCGCTCAACTGAGGCCCTACCACAAAGAGCGGCATCGAGAAGCGGGTAAGCAGTCCACCTTCTCATGCCGATCCGGCCGACAATGCGGCGATGGCCCCAGCCTGGAGCTCTTATGAGCGACGTTCCCGATACCCCATACGACCCGAGCTTGCGTGTGTTCGTAGACAAGCGCATCCGCAATGACGGCGCCAGACTGGGCCGCGTAATGAAGATGGACGCTACCAGACGGCGATTGCGAGCCCGCCAGATGAGCGAGCGAGGGGACCATCATGGCGCCGAGCGTGAGAGCCACGATGCCGCCTTCCTAGAATGCCAAGCCGATCGCCTCTGCGATCCACTCCAGGTGGTGGGCAGCCCGCTCAGTCCCGGTATAGGCGGCGAGATGGCCTCGGCCGATCCCGAGAAGCCTACGCCCTACCAGGATGAGGTGCGGCAACCGCCTGACCTCCTGGCCGCCGAAGCCACCGAGCACCGGCTGGCCCTCACGGGCAAGGTGTCGGGCGCAGCGTTGACCCTGGGCCTGGAGATGACCGATAGCATCGGCGCGCGCAATGCGCTGGAGCGCAACCTCGCTCACCAGATCGCGGCGATGCACGAGCTCGGAGTGACCTTGGCTGCCCGGGCGAACAGCTTCGCAGCTGGCATCCAATCCTTTGCCCCCGAGCCCAGACAGCAGGTCCAGAGCATCGAGGCAGCCCGGATGGCTCGGGCTGCGGCAAGGGCCCTGGAGGCTTCACAGCGCGGCATGCTGACCCTGGAGAGGCTGCGGAACGGGGGCCGGCAAGTCGTGACGGTCCAGTACGTGAATGTGCAGGAAGGCGGGGCAGCCGTGATCTCGGGGCGCATGGACAGGGGGGAGGGCCAAAAATGAGCGACCCTCTCGCGTCCCCGGCGAAGCCCCGACCCGGCGCACGAACAGCCGAAGGGCTGGAGCGGTGCCGCCGGGCGACCTGGAAGCACGGCGGCCGGAGCGCCGAGGTCATCGCCGGCCAGCGGCTCCGGGGCGAAGCGAGCCGTGTCGCTGCAAGCTTGCGCAGACTGATCCAACAGGCCGAGGCACTGTTGGACACTCCAGCCGGTTGCTGACGCCGGGCTTGCTGACCGTGGAGGGCCTGGGCCCCAGGGAACATCCGTGCCGCTGACCTCGTGCGAGAGGATGATCGACACTTAATCAGCGGCCATGCCAGTACGAACTCCCACGCCCGGCGGGCCGTTGGGACCACTAACGGCCTGCTGCGTCTGTCCGTTGGCATCGAGGCGGAGGCGGCCTTGCCGGAGGATCTCTTCCTCAGAGCCCTGGCGTCGACGCGCGGCTGATGCCCACCCATCGCCGTGAACCTGCCAGCCGTCGCGGCACACCGCACTGTCGCATGGCCCCACGACGGACACCGCCGCGGGCGCAGGGCGGCCAGGCGCGGCGGGGCAGACAGCCTGGACCGGCAGATTGATCGGCCGTCCCTCCTGCAGCATCGTGGACCCCAATCAGGCTGCAGCGAATGCGGCCGACGTCCCCGCCGGAGGAGCCCGCCCATGAACCGCCGCCGCCTGCTTGCCGCACTCGCCGGGGTGCCGGTCCTTCCTGGGATCCACGCGCATGCCCAGCCAGTTGTGCCGGGCCCCAGCTGGAGCCCCGAGCGTCCGGTCCGCCTCATCGTCGGCTTCGCCCCGGGCGGCAGCACCGACACAACCGCGCGCGTGATCGCCCAGGGGATCACCGCCGGGCTCGGCCAATCCGTGGTGGTCGAGAACCGCACCGGCGCGGCCGGCAACATCGCAACCGAGCACGTCGCTCGCAGCGCTCCCGATGGACACACCCTGGTTGTCGCCTCGATGGGGTCCCAAGCTACGAACGCGGCGTTGTACCGCGACCTGCCCTTCGACGTGGTCCGCGACTTCGTCCCGGTCTCGCTCGTGGCCCTGAGCGCGTGCCTGCTCGTGGTCCACCCATCCCTGCCGGTGCGTAGCGTCACGGAGCTTATCTCCCGCGCCAGAGCCGAGCCGGGAAAGTTGAACTGCGGCATCGCTGGGGCCGGAAGCTCGCAGCACTTCGCCGCGGCGCTGTTCGAGCACCGGGCCGGCATCCGCTTCACCCAGGTCTCCTACCGCGGCGGCGCGCCGGCGATGGCTGATCTTATCTCAGGACGGCTCGATCTGATGTTCACCCCCTTCGTCGAGACCATCCAACAAGTGCGATCGGGTCAGGTCCGGGTGCTCGGCACCACCCGGGCGGAGCGCTCCCCGCAGCTACCGGACGTACTGGCTGTGGCTGAGGAGCTGCCCGGCTACGAGTTCAACAGCTGGCTCGGCCTGTTCGCGCCGGCCGGTACCCCGACCCCAGCCGTGGCGCGTCTCTCGCGCGAGGTCGCGGCGGCGCTGCGGGCGCCGCAGACGCGTGGCCGCATGGAGGAGCTTGGCTATCAGCCGGTCGGCAGCACGCCGGAGGAGTTCGCCGCTTTCTTCGCCGCCGAGCTGCCTCGGGTCGCCGAGTTGGTCCGCATCTCCGGCGCCACCGTGGACTGATATCTGGCTGTGGAAGACGGATTCAAACCGGCTACACCCAACTGGGGATGCGCCCGGCAACCCCCTCCGCACCAGCATCTACTGGCCATCCGACTGGACGCTCTGGTGCCCGCACTGGCGTGCCAACCAGCCCGTCTGACTGGGAGGGGCCAACGGAGAGCCGCGCGGCCGCGATCCATCCCGCAGGCGGGCTGTAACACAGGCACGAAAGCCGGAAGCCGGCGGCTTGCCTACCCCAGCGGCAGGCCAACCCGTCAGCGACCGGACTTAGAGTAGCCTTGGTCGAAAGGGTGTTTTGACGCCCTCGCCGGGGTAATCGGCCGTGGTGGGCTTGGCGGTCAAATTCAAATTTGAACCTGGAGCGCCTACTATCCTGCTCACGGACGACCGCGGCTAGCGGCCGCACACCACGATGCTGGCCAAGGGGGAGGGGCGAGAAGGTGCCGCGGATACCACGCGAGGAACGTGCAATGATCCTGCGCCGGGTCGACCAGGAGGGGCACAAAGTGGCTGAGGTCGCGGCAGCCTATGGCTGCACGCCAGCCAACATTTACGCCATCCTGGGCAGGCTGCGCCGCCAGGGAGCCGGCAATGCCGACGTGGCCCCGACATCTGGCCCAACGACGACCGGGCCTGAGCCCACGCCTGCGCCGATACCAGCCGCCGCGGAAGACCTCTTCGCCAGCCAGCCCGAGGCAGCCTCGGTGCCCACGGCACCGCCACCGCCGGTCGACCCAGCGCCTGATCCGCTGCCGGCTGCGGCCGAGGCCCCACCGCGGCCCACACCACCCGCGGCTGAGCCACCCCAACCGCCGCCCAGACCTTCCGCTCCGTCTCGCGCGGGGCAGGGCGCGGTCGTACCGAAAACGGCAAGGCCGGCAGCGCCACCGCGAGCGGGGCGAGCCGGCTATGCCCTGCTGATGCGGACCAGCGATGGCGATGACGCGGTGCACCCCTTCCGCAGCCTTGACGAGTTGCTGTCTGCGGCGAAGCCCATCCTGCGCACCGCCGCGCGCAGCCCGGAGCCGATCTGGTTCTCGATCCAGCCGGTGGACCTCGACACCCTGGAGGAGGATGGCTGACCGCCGCAGACTTTCCTGTAAGCGCGAGATGTGCGAAATCTGCCCTGGTGTTGGCTGGCGCTGAACCGCGCCGATGCGTCGGAGCGTCGAGCGCCATCTGATAGCCGACCAGGGTCACGAAGCCTCCTGTCTCGTTCCAGAGCTAGTTTCCGGCGAGCGCCAGCCTTGGCTCCTGGGTGGGCCGGAAACGCAAAAAGCCCCATGACCTCGCTCTGAGGCCATGGGGCTCTTGCTGTTCTCCGTTGGGGAGGGGGGCTGTGGCTACCCGGCCGTACCGCCGGGCTTGGTCCGGCGCCGGTGCTCGAGCATGGCGCCCTTGGAAGGCGCGGAATTCGGGCATCCGCATGAAGCGGACGAGGTAGCCACCGCGGGTCAGTTCGGTCGCGAACTGCGTCACCGTTTCCCAAAGGCCACCTACAATCAGCGTTGGTACGCCGAGAGCGGCTTCGGCGAGTATAAGCGCCATCTAGGGCCGGTGTTGATTATTTGCAACGATCCGTCCCAGCTCGGCGAATTCGTCATTCGAGCCCTCACCGACGACTTCATGTCCCTCGCAGACGCCGCCTGAGCTCTTCAACAGTGCAGGTATTGGTGTGCTTTCAATCATCTCCAATCAGCTTGGCAGGTGATACGCCGAGCGCGTGTGCAAGGCGAACCAGGACCAGGAGCGTCGGGTTGCGCAATCCCCTCTCGATGCCGCTGACATAGGTGCGGTCCAGCTGGACCCGATCGGCAAAGTCTTCCTGGCTGAGGCCGAGTGCTACCCGCAGCCGGTTGACCCGCCTTCCAAGATCCACGCGGGGGTCGCCATCGGCGCCGCTCGGCTCCGGGCTTGGCCGGCGTGGCTTTCGCGCGGCACGGACCCGCATCGCGGAAGCCCCCTGCGTGTCCTTGCCCGCTGGGATGCCTCTTCGTCCCGAACCTGATGCCGCTGTCCTTGAGCGCCCGCTGCCTGTCATGCCGACAGCAGGCCGTGTGGCTGATCATCAGGCTACGTATTATGGTACGGTTGTTTATCGTCCTGTGTAATATAGTCTACAAGACGGAGGTGAGCTCAGCCCCGCCTTTCTCCCACCTCCCCAGACAGGCCCATCCGCCATGCTGCAACGGCTCCGCAATAGCGTCCGCGATGCCGCCTACGACGCCACCAGATACGCCAGCACCGTAATCCACGAAACCACCGTCCGGCTCGCCGTCACCGGGCTGTCGCGGGCCGGCAAGACCGTGTTCATGACCTCCCTCATCGCCAACCTCCTCGCCCTGGGCCGGGGGCTGAACACCTTGCCCCGTCTCCAGGCCCATCTGACGCGCACCGGTGCGTCCCAGCTGCGAGCCATCCGCCTCCTGCCGCCGGGCAGCGGCGAGGTCCCCGTCTTCGAGCACGCCCGCAATTTGGCCATCCTCGCGGCCGCCGCGCCCGACTGGCCGCCGCATACCGAGGACCTCGGCGAGGTTGCCTTGGAGTTCGTGCTCGAGCGCCAGGGTATGCTCGGGCAACGCCTCGGGCCGCGGCGCCTGCGCCTCGAGATCCTCGACTACCCCGGCGAATGGCTGATGGACCTGCCGTTGCTCGAGCAGTCCTTCGACACCTGGTCCCGCGAAACCCTCGCCCGCCTGCGCGAGGCTCCCCGAAGCCTGGCTTGTGCCCCCTTCCTCGAGCAGCTGGCCTCGGTGGAGGCCGGAGCCGCTCCCGATCATGGGCAAATCCGCCGGCTGCATGACCTCTATCGCAGCGGCCTCAACGCCTGCCGAACTCGCTTCAACCTGCGCCTGCTCCAGCCCGGCCGCTTCCTGTGCCCAGGGTCCAGGGCGGATGCACCGTTGATGTGGTTCTTCCCGCTCGAGGGCGCATCCCCGCATCCGGCCGGTGGCACGGCCGACGCCCTGCTGCGCGAGCGCTTCGAGGCCTACAAGGCCGATATGCGGGCGCGCTTCTTCGAAACGCACTTCGCCCAGTTCGACCGGCAGATCATGCTGGTGGACGTGCTTGGCGCACTGCATGCCGGCCGGAACGCCTTTGGCGACACCGAGCAGGCGCTGGCCCTTATCGCGGCCAGCTTGTCCTACGGCCGGAACCGCTTCGGTCGCGCGGCGCAGGAGATCGGCGGTGTTGCGATACGTTCTGCCCGTGTCATGCTGGGCAATACCGTCCCCGTCGCCAAAGCTGCGGCCGAGATGGAACACCTGCTGACCCGGCGACAGATCGAGCGCGTGGCCTTCGTCGCCACCAAGGCCGATCATGTCCCAGCCCTGCGACGCGAGAACCTGCGCAACCTCCTGCGCGACATGGTCAGCGGCACGCGCGAGCCGATCGGGGCCCGGCCGGTGAGCTTCCATACGGCGGCTGCCGTTCTGGCGACTGCCGATGCCGTCGTCCTGCGTGACGGGCTGTCGCGCGAGGTGGTCCGCGGCACTCCGCTCGGTGGCGATGCCGCAAAGCTGTTCGACCCCGGGGACGTCCCCTCCGGCCACCCGCACGAGAGCTTCTGGGACCGACCGCATTTCGTGCTGCCGGTCTTCGAACCGCCCCGGATCCAGCCCCTCGACGGTTCTAACGGCGTCCCGCACCTTGGCGTCGACGACGTGCTCACGGCCCTGCTCGAGGATGTCCTATGAGCGATCGTCCCGTGTCACCCGCCCTGTTCGACTTGCCCGTCGAGGGTGAACCTGTAGCGGTCAGCAGCCCGGTCCCTGACCTCATGGCCGAGATGCCACCCGTCCCAGAGCAGGACAGGGCGGTACCGATGGGTCCTGCCCTGCTCGACGCCACGGACGATATGCCGACAGGACGCATCGACCATGGCTGGGAGCCGCGCCTGCTGCGTCCCCCGGCGACGGTGCCGAACCCTCTGACCTGGGTCGCCGGGGGCCTCGGCCTGCTGATCCTGGGCTGGCTCGTCCTGTCGGCGGCGGGCTTCGTGCAGGATCAATTCGCCCGCTCGGAGGCAATGGGCTGGGTGACGCTGGTGGTGTTCAGTGCTGCCCTGCTGGCCATCCTGTGGGGGCTGTGGTCCGAGGCGAGGGCCCTCCGGCGGCTGCAGCAGGTTGAAGTGCTGCGTAGCTTGCTGTGCCGCGATGACGCCCCCATCGCCCCCGCTCGTACCCTGGCGCTGGAGTGGCTGAACGGCCTGGGCGCCCGCATCCCCATAGCGCCGGGTGCGCATGCAGCGGTCAACGCTGCGGCCGACATCCCCCAACTCCGAGCGACCCTGCATCGCCACCTCGCCGAGCCGCTGCGCCAAGCCACACGGCAGGCGGGTAACCGGGCGGCGCTGGAGAGTGGGGTGGTGGTGGCGATCAGCCCATCCCTGGCCTTGGACGGGGTGCTGGCAGGGTTGCGAGGCGTGTCGCTGCTGCGGGAGGTGGCAGCCATTCACGGCATGCGACCGGGGGCCGCAGTGACGTTGGGCCTGCTGCGCCGTGTGGCCTGGACGGCGGCGGGCACGTCGGGGATGGACCTGCTCGCCCAGACCTTGGCCGATGGCGCCCTGTCCCACCTGCCGGGGCTCAAGCAGCTTGCAGCCGCCGCCTTGCCCGGCGCTGGGCTCACGGCCTTCCGCCTGCGGCGCCTGGCCGAGGTCGCCGCCATGGCGTGCTCCCCGGTCTACCGACCGTAACAATCCCTGACATGCAGGGCCATCGGTTCGTATCCAAAGGATGGCCTCGCGGCCCGAGCTCTCACAACTCAGGCCATCTCCCTTATACCAAATCCCGTTGATCTCAACCTGTCCGCGGCGGAGGGCCGCCCTGATGCAGCACGCCCCGGCCTCGACGGAGCCGCATTACTGTATGGGTTCTGATCAGCGGGATTTGGTATTAGACACCCAGTGGGACAGGTACTCACCGCTCCGGCACCATCATTGCCGACTTTATCTTTTCGTATGCCGCTTCCGGATGCTGTCTCGACAGGTAACGGGATTAGATCAGGTTCATCGCTGACGGCTGAATGCCGGAAGCGTAAGGGAGGTGCATCCCTCCTGCCTGATGCTGGATGCGGAGTGTGAGGTTCGCACTTGGAAGTGCGAACCCTAGGTACGCCCTCCGAGGTGCAAACCCCCAGGCGTGCAAACCCCCGGGATGCGAACCAGAAAACACTAGTCAAACAGCGGCTTTCCGGCGGTTACTCCATTCGCAGCCAGGGGGGTTTGCACCCAGGAGTTTGCACTCCGGGACTCATACGCGTGCGCACGCGCGAGCGAGTCTGCGAACCACAGGCCCTGGCGGCGACGGCTGCTCACCCAGCGAAATAACGAAATTAGTTACAGAACGCGGCCTTGATCTCACGATCATTCCGCCTCGCCTTCCGGGGCTTGGCCGGCCAGAGCCATCCAGGCGAACCAGCCGAGCCGAAAGCGCAGAAAGCCCTGTGACCTCGCCCTGAGGTCGCAAAACTCATGGACCCTCCGCAGGGGAGGGTGGCTGTGGCTACTCCGCACACGGCCTCCAACGTCTGGCAGATGTTGCCGGCTTGCGAGCATCTCTTCGGGCCCGAGCTGCGCCACCTGGACCGCTCCGTGGAGAGGCAGCTCCAAGACCTGGGAGTATCCCCTCCGTAGCGTCGGCCGCGAGGCTCCCCTCCAACCAGACAACGCGGCTTCCGTCTGGTTGCCCACGACGATGCAGCAGCAAGACCGCCGACGGCCCTCAGGGGGGAAGTGCTACTGGTCAGGTACCGGCTTCCGCCCGTGTGTCATCCTAGGCGAACGCCATGGGGCTAATTCCTGGCAAGGCTGGCTGCCTGTGCCAGGTGCTGGTCCCCGTGCTGGGACTGAAGGGAGACTGCATGAGGGGTTCGGGCCGGCCCTCGCGCGGTGGTTAACGACGGCATGTGCGCCTTCGGGGCCTGCGCCTGCCGTCCAGGGGAGTTCAGGCATTGGGTGCTCCGGAGCATGGCGCCTGCATCCCCGAAGGGTCCGCACCCAGACGCGTACCGAACGTGCGTATCTTGGGGGTCCGCACCCCCAAGATACGCACCTTTGAGGGAGTGCGGACCCCCCTTAGGAATGCGGACCCCGGTGCGTACCGGCCTAAGGTGCGCACCGGCCTAATCTGCCAAGTCCCTGGAAACCGCCACTTCCACGCGGTCAACGCCGCTCGGGTTCCCAGTGCGCAGGAGGGGTACGCAGCAGGGGGTCCGCAGGTTTTGACCCACGCGCACGCACGCGCGTGCGAGGGCAGGGGCTGCCTCGGATGCCTTGGCCGAAGGACGGCTGATGACCTCGAGAACCAGCCAGGGCTGCGGGAGCCGTCACACGGCCCGTGCCGGATCACTCTCCCACCGGCCCGGCTCGGATGATGGGCCGGCCCGCGCCAGTGAACCTTGAGACAGGCCGGAAACGTAAAAAGCCCCATGACCTCGCTTTGAGGTCATGGGGCTCGTTGGGCCTCCGTAGGGTAGGTGGGTGTGGTGGCTACCCGGCCGTGCCGCCGGGCTTGGCCCGGCGCCGGTGCTCGAGCACGGCGCCCTGGAAGGCGCGGAACTCGGGCATCCGCATGAAGCGGACGAGGTAGCCACCGCGGGTCAGCTCGGTGTGGCAGGGGGCGCAGATCAACCAGCCATGCTCGGGCCGGTTGAGCCCGCGATGGAAGAAGTGGTCGAACTCGGCGCCGGCCAGCGGCTGGCCAGCCTCGTCGAGGACAGGGGTCTGGCTGCAGCAGGGGCACTGGCCGTCATGGGGCTCAGCCGCCACCGCCGCGCAGATCACCGCCTGGCTGCGGTTGGAGAAGTTCCGCCGCTTGCCGAGCAGGAGGTCCTGGGACGACAGCAGCAGGAACATCAGGTCCGCCGCATGCCGGTCGACCGTGTCGAGCCGGCGGTGCAGGGTGCGGAACTGCTGCAGGATGTGCTGCAGCAGCGGGTCCTCACCGGCGTCCGGGCCGTCGAGGTGCTCCATGGCGGAGCGCACCACGGTGTTGCACCAGAGGTGGAACTGCGGCGAGAGGTACCGGGCATAGGACAGCGCGAGTTGCCAATGCGCCCAGGTGCCGCCCAGCCGCCCCCGCAGGGTGGCGACCAGGCCATCGCCGTCGCAGACTAAGATACCGTCCTGGCCGGCATTTTCCGCCGCGGCGCCCTCGACCTCCGTCGTGGAGGCGCCGGAGCCGGCTAAAATGCCGTCCTGGCCGGTATTTTCCGCCGTGGCGCGTTCGGCCTCGGTCGCGTGGGCGCCCGCATAGGCGCGGAACCGTCCCGTCTCGTCGAGCGCCAGCCAGTCGCTGGGGCGCTGGTTGTCCGGGGCGCAGGCCGCCTTCCACATATCCGTCAGGTTCAGCATGGTGCCGCGCTGGCGGATGAGATGGCCGGCATAGATGAGCGACCCCGCGCCGCTGACCGGGGTGTAGTTGATGGTCATGGGTGTCTCCAACATCGGGTTCGGCCTTGCTCAAGGGCCGCGACGGTCGGCTTGAGAGCTACCGAGCCTGGCTGGAGAGCGGCGGGCCGGGGCAGTCCTCCAGCCCGGCAGGCTGCCGAAGCAGCCGCCGGGCTGGCCCGACCCGCCGCCGGTCAGGCGGACGGCCCGCGTCGGGGCGGCCAAGCTGGCGAGCCGGCCTGAACACCGCCGGCGCGGCTCCATCCGGGGCAGATCCGCCGCGGCTGGCGCGGCGGGGCCGGTGCGGCCGGCTTCGGGTGAGGGAAGCGGGCACCGGGTGGGCGTTGTCATCGCCATCCCGTGCCACCGCTGGCAGGGTCAGGGTTCGCAGAAGCGGCCGGCTCAGTGCCGGATGCGCGGTGCCGGGCACCCCCAGCGCCAGGGATGACGCTGGGGGTGCCCGCCGAATGGGATGACAAGGGGGGAGGGGAGAGGACAGCGGTCCCGCCGCTGCACGCGGCCAGGGGCAGCACTAGGCATCATCGCTGATGCCCTGGCGCCGTCCTGAACCGGCCAAGCTGTGCCTGGCTCCCGGTGGATGGACTGCGTTGCTGTCAGGAGCCAGGGGCCAAGCAGGGCCGTGCCTCTCACTACCCACATGGGAATGCCACCAGTCAATTTCAAGATCGCAACTAAAAGATTGTGGCTCCACCCACCCTCAAGCCACTCGGCAACGCCTGGGGTGCAGCCGATCAGCCTTCCGCTAGATGTTTGATCCCGGGATTTGATGGTGCAGTCTTCCAGCAAGCGTGGAAGGACGCGCTATGGGCCAGGTTCACCATTGGAGCGCCACAACGACAGCGGCGATCCGTGTTCGCGTCCGCGTCGACATCGGCGCAGATCACCTTGTTCTCCAGCCCCGCCGCCGCTGCCAGCACGATCCGGGCCCGCCGTGCCATTGCCTGGCCAGTCTTGCGAGCCCGCGCCAGTGACTCCAACTAGCGCCGCTCGGCCGCGCTCAACGTGATCGACACCGCAGGCTTGCCCACCACCGCCTCCTATGATCAGCCATGTGATCATAGGAACTTTTCGATCAGGACACTCGTGTCCCGAGGTCAACGCCGATCGAGTATCTCGAGCTGAGCACCAAAGTCCATGCTCGTTCAGAGTGTACGGCGTGCCAATTCTTGCTTGGCATTCCACACGACCTCCTGGTCCATGTCAGTCTGGCGGATCACCCACTGCAGGTAGTCGAGCGGCGCATCTGCCCAGGGCACGCCACGGTGCTTGCCGAAGGGAATATTGGGCAGAAGCTTCGGCTCCTGGGTCCAGGCGATCATCTGTTCGACTGGCGCCACCTACAGCAGTTCGGCTAACAGGTGGGCTGTCACCCAGGCATCCGGGCCCGCCCGGTGCGGCGGCATGGCCAAGCCCGGATCGAGGCGGAGCTGGCGCCAATAGCGCAGAACCTGGTTGGAGTGCCGCGGGGCTTCCGGCCAAATGCGCAACGCGACCTTGTAGGTACAAATCCACGGCAGGCCGTCGGTCACAGCCTCCGTCACGAACTGACGTTCGAACTCACAGTGATGAGCGACAAGGATGTCGGGCGGCGGACCGCCCCAGACTGCCAGGCGTAGCCGGTCGGGTGTGCAAACCGGTGTGTCGCCGGTAAAATCCGCTTCGGTTATGTGATGCACCGCCATCGTCTCGGGCGGGATCCCGTTCATGGGCCGGTAGAGGCGCGCCATTGGCTTTTCCACCGTAACCCCGCCAGCATCGCTTACTACGTCGGCACGACCGAACTCGATGATCTCGGCCGGCGGCGCCGTGCCGGTGGTTTCCAGATCGATGATGCGTAGCCGGGTCGTGTCCAATGATTGGTTCCACCATTTGGCGCTTCGTTGCCGTGGCCGCCTCTTCTGAGAAGACTGCTCGTCTCTCATCCAAGGCGGTTCCCATCAGGCGGGAGGCTCGTACGGCTGATCCAGTGCGGAAAAACTTGCGCCGGACGCTGGCTCGTGCCTGCAGCTACGTCTGGGGTGGCCTCGCTCAAAGATAGGCGCCCTGGGCATCGCGGAAGCTGCTTCTGTCGGTGCCGAACGAGAAGGACGTCGCAACCTACTCCCCGGCGACTTCGGGCACCGCCTGCTCCGGAAGCGTCCAGTTCTGACCGGGCTGACGCCAGGATGGCATGAGAGCCGGATCGGCTGCGAGCGGATCATCGCCCAGCCACACACGCGCGCTACAGAGCGTGTTGACCAAGTGCAGCTCCTCCACCGTACCACATTCGACTTCCAAAAGTCCCGGGCTGGCGAGAACCACGGCGAGGCATTTTGCCCGACTGACCGCGACGTTGAGGCGGTTGCGGCTGAACAGAAATGCGATGTCGCGCGGCAAATCCTCGCCGGAGGAAGTCGTCATGGAAACCAGCACGACCGGTGCCTCCTGCCCCTGGAACTTGTCCACAGTACCGACGCGCGCGCCTTCGGGCAGGTGGCGGCGGAGCAAATTGACTTGCACGTTGTAGGGCGCGACCACCAGCACGTCCTCCAGACCGATCACGTGCTCCCGCCCCGCGCGGTCAACCCATCGCTGGCCTACAAGCGAAGTCCAGAGGCGCACGACCTCCTCAGCCTCTTCGGGGCAGGACTGCGAGCGGTTGGCGTGTTGCACAAAGTGCATGCGCAGGCCATGCGGCGCGAGTGGTGCCGGCGCGCCCTCCGCCAGCAGCAGGCGCTGACGGGCTGCGTCCTCGTGCGCGCGCAACCGTCCCTCATAAATCGCCTCGGACACCCAACCGCAGAACGATGGGTGCATGCGGAAGGAGGTGTCGAGCAGGATGCCGCGTTCGGGGGGCACGGTCGACGCGCCCTGCAGCAGATGCTCCAGCGCGCTGACGCCCGTCCCGTCTGGGTGGGAGCCCTGGATCGGCTGTCCGAGCTGCTGCTGGTCCCCGACCAGCACGATGTTTCTCGCCGAAAGCCCCATGGCGACGAGGTTGGCGAGGGAAACCTGGCCCGCCTCGTCCACGAACAGCGTGTCCAGGGCGAGTTCCTGATCTTCCCGGGCCAGCAGGAAGACGGTGCCGGCGATGAGGTCGTAATCCTCCGTTACCGCCTTGTTGTCCGTGACCGTAGTGATGAACTCGCCGTCAAAAGCCTGCTCAGGCTTGCCGGCGGTCGCCTTCTTCACGCCAGAGAAGGAGAAGTCCTCCTCCCGCGCTGCGGCCTCGATGCCCTCGAGCAGGTTGTTGATGGCCTTGTGAGACAGCGAGGCGACGCCGACGCGGCGCCCGGCCCTCATCAGCGCCACCGCGACGCGGCTGGTCGTCCACGTCTTGCCGGTGCCGGGCGGCCCTTGGATGAAGAGGTGGCTCCCATCGAGCTCCGATACGGCACGAATTGCGCCGGCCAGAGCGACCTCGCCTTGCCGCAAGATCGGCGCCCCTGGAGCTTGGCTCACGATGCGCGGGAACTCTCGCCGCAGGATGCTCTCCACTGCCGCGAAGCGCCTGTCGCCCGCGGCGACCGAGGTCGCGAAGCGACGCATCGCGCCGCGGATTGCTGCATCCTCCAGCGGCGCGGCGGGGCCGAGCGAGAGCGTGTCAGGCAACTCGCCCGCCCTCACGCCGCGTCGGAGGACGAGCCGGCACGCATCCTCGTCGAACTCCACGATCTCGCCCGCCGGCTTCGAAGTGGCTGCGATGGTCGGCTTGCCCCCCTTACGGAGCTTCGTATCCTGCGGAGGGAATGTATAGGCACGGATGAAAGAGTGCCCGTCCTTCTCGCAGGGGCCGGCCTCGCGCAGGCCGCCGAGGCACTCGGCGTCCACGACCAACTCATCCTCCCGGCGTTCCATACGGTCGAACATCGCCCACCAATGCGGCTTCTGCTCGCGCCGGTGGAAGTCACAAAGCTCCGCGACGAGGCTGCGGTAGGGAATCTCTTCGTCCCTTACGCCATCGAGCAGGCTAGCCCGGAGGGCCTGCCGCTCGGCCTCCGCGGCTTGCTGCTTCGCCTCGCGCTCCGGGTCAGGAGTGGAGAGCGCTGGGTTGAGGAAGGATGCCTCCGCCGGCTTCAGGTCGAGCAGCCAAGCGTGCAACTCGGCGGTCGAGCGGCAATCGATCGCGTTGTATGCCTCGATCTCTGCCAGGAGTTGCGTGTCGCCCGACTCGCAGTACTCTTCATAGGCCACGATGCTGTCGGCAGCGGTGCCGACTTCTCCTTCCCGCCGCTCGCGAAAGAAGCGCTCCACGTATTTGAGCGAGTAGCTTTCCTCGCCGATCCGCAGGGCCTCGCGCAGCACAACGTAGAGGTCCACGAAGCGGCGCCGACGGAGCATGTCGTCCAGCTCCGCCTCCCGCGTCGCGTGGCGCATGGCCAAGAGCTTCAGCGCGGTCGGCTCGTAATGGTTATAGTGGTAGACGTGCGCGTTTGGGTGCCCGTCGAACTGGGTCTTGAGCCGGTCCATGAACTGCTCGAAGGCGTGCTTCTCGGCGGCCCGGTCGTGACCCCAGAAAGCTTGGAAGCGCCCTCCGCTCTCCATCCCGAAGAGGTACTCCAGCCTGCCGTCCGGGAAGAGCGGGTCGCCCTCCATGTCGAAGTAAACATCGCCAGGGTCGGATGGAGGCAGGCGCGCGAGGCCACGGCCGGGCTCAAAGGGCAACACTTCATGCACCCTCTCGCCCGTCACGCGGGCCCGGTGCTGTAGCAGCGCCTGCGACCGCAGCTTGGCAAAAGCCTCAGGAGCAAGGTCGGGAATGCGGTGGCCTTCGGGCAACGCTGCCAAGGCCTCTAACGTGTCAACGCCAGCCGCGCGGAGCTTGTGACGTTGGCTTGCGCGGATGCCGGCGACGAGGCTCAAGTGGTCGCTCAGCTGCCAGTCTTCCTCGCATCCCTCCAGCCAGTCGCAGAGGGCGCAGTAGCCGCAGGGCTCCCCCTCCGTCTCCCGCACAGCCAGCGCCATGAAGTCCTCCAGGCGCCGGCCGGCGAGGCGGGCGTAATGCACCACGTCGTGGGGCAGGATGATGTGCTCGCCTCCATTGCCGAGCTTCACCCGCAGTGCTGGCGGCGGGACGCCTTGCACCGCCTCGACAAGATCGGCGTAGAGGGCGAGTTGGATGGCATGGGAGGCTTTGGCGCGGGCGGCGAGCTTGGTGTCCCAAACTTCATAGCTCCAGGGCCCCAAGTCGGAGCCCCCCTCCACGCGCACCAGGAAGTCTGCGAAGCCGTGCCACCGCCCGCGTCCGAGCGCCGCCTGAAAGATGACGTCGGCGCCAGCGCGCATGGCCCTGACCGTCACGGCCACGCGGTCCAGCAAGGCGCGGCCATCGGGAATCTCCACGATGTTCCTACCACTCTCGCGGAAGGATCGAAGGAGCCGAGCCTCGTGCTCCAGCCCGCGCTTCTGGACGAGGCGTTGGGTGGCGTCGGCCTCGCCCTTTCGAAGGTTCTCGCCATCCAAGGCACGCCGGGCCAGGGCACTGGCATGCCGGCAGCCGAGAAAGGCGTTGAGGTCGCCCGCCGATAGCAGAAGACTTCCCTCGAACTGACGCATCGCCCGTGTCCCTTGTGCCAGCCTCATCCGGCATCAAGACAATTAGCACATCCGCAAAGAAACGCTATCGTCACGGAGTGCGGGCGGCTTGGCCGGCGTCCCCAGCTTTGGCGCGGAGCAGCGCGTGAACGTCCCGATGACGTGCGCCGTAGACCGAGAGCGACCGGCTCGCGTCGGCCCAGGTCGGCGGCGCGACAGGAGTAGGACGAGGCGCCTGGAGCGGCGCTCGGCCAGCAAGCAACGTGAGCGTCCGCAGAGAGGGACGCTCGGCCACGGGCTTGGAGGCCAGGTACGCGGCTGAGAGCGCAGTGCTCAGAATTGCGGCTCCTGCGAGGGCGCCGGCCATGCTGCCGACGCGCCAAAGCGCCACGATGAGGCCGAGGACTGCAGTGCAGGCGGCGATGATGACCAGGGTGTTGGGCATGCACGCCTCTCAGCTTTTCGCTTGGCCGGGGACGGCCGGCAGCTCGCCGAGACGCCGCAACAGCCCGTCCAGTGCCTCCCAGTGCTGGGCCAGGCCCTGCAGCACGCCCTCGAAGCCTTCCAGACGATCCGCCATGTCGGCCAGCATCTGTAGGGCATCGCGTGCGACCGCGCGGGTCTGTGCGAGGTCGGAGGATGCCTGCAGGACGCGGGCGTGGGCCGAGATCGCAGTTGCGAGCAGTTCCATACCCTGGCTCGCGTCTTCCAGGCGGCGGAGCGCCTGGCCGGCCTGCGCCGCGAAGCCCGCGACCAGACGCGCCTGTGCCTCCCTGGCGGCAAGCGTGGCCGTTTGAGCGGCGGCCTCGACCTCGGCCTTCATGGCGTCGGGTGAGTTGGGCGCTGCCGCCCGCGCCCGCGCCCTCATCGCCTCCAATTGTGCCCGTGTCACCTCAGCCTCGCGCTCCGCACCGCGCCCTGCCGCCTGCGCCTGCGCCAGGATGCCGCGGAGGTTCTGAAGCTTGCGCCTGTGCGAGGCCTGCACCTCTGGCATCCGGGCCGACAAGCGGCCGAGTTGCTCGGCGCCCTCGGACCAGATCCGGGACATCTCGGGCAAGAGGTCGTCGATCGCCTGGGTGCCACGCAGGCGCTCGAGCAGCCGCGCCTCAGCCTCGGCCATGCGCTCCAGCGTCCGGACGGCCTCCTCCGCGCCCTCCGCACGCAGTGCCTCCGCCTCGGCCTTGAGTTGCGAGGCCCAGGTCCTGACCTGATCCTCGACGCGGGTGGGCGCCGGTGGTGCCTGCGCCGCCGCCGGGGCGGCGAGCATGAACGCGGCAGCGATGCCGGCGAGCAGCGCACTCCTGAGGTGGTCTGGGGCGGTCATGGCGATCATCCTCCTGTGGCATGCCGACGATGACGGCGGTGCCCGTCAAATCCTGACGTACGCCCGGGTGACCCTCTCGACGGAGGACCTGAACAGATGAGTGGAGCTTCACCGAAAAGGATCGCCCGGCTTGGCCACGACGTGGTCGTGGTCTTCGGGGCGCTGGAATTCTTTGCACCTATTCGGCTGCGCCTGTTCCACGTCGGCGAGCGGACGTTTCTCGGCGTCGCCTATCGCATCGGGCCGGCTCCGGAGGGCGGCGAGCTTTGGACGCCTGACGCTCTCGGACCCGACGACCTCCGCATCGTAGCAGCACACATCCCCTCCGTTCGGATTGCTGCGCCAGGGTGTCCCACCACCCTTGAGGTGTCCGAGCTTGACCTCGCGCAGCTCGATCAGCTGGCGGTGGAACCAAGGCGCCGCAGGCTACGGCTTTCTCGTCGAGGCCGCCCGGCAGGGAGCGCTGCCGAACCGGCCGAGAACCGAGGGCCGCGCAGGGGTGTGGCGATCCAGCTTGGTCCTCGACGACCTCGGCGCGCAGGATGAAGAGGGTAGATGAGCTGCCATCCCGCCACGGCGGGGGTAGGGAAGTTCGGCGCTTCGACGCCAGCAGCCCCCTCGTGGCTGGGACGGCCATGTGAAGCCGAGCCACGTCTGCGGTCAGGGCGCCACCAGCGGTGACGAGGATCCGCTCGCCTAGGAAGCGGCCAGTTGGCGCATGTGATGGCACGGGCACCCGTCTCTGGGGGCGATGAGCGCAGCCTCAGGGTGGCACGATGTGACCTGCAGCCACATCAGGTCGGGGCCGTCGCCCAAGTGCTGCACCGGCAGATACCGGGCGGCTTGTCGACATCCCGGGAAACAACCCGGAGGCCTCGGTGCCGGTGGAAGTCCTCATTCTACCAATCGAAGTAGATGAGGCAGGAGAACTCTGCATTCGGCTGCACCTCCGCATCCCGGGCGGCGAGGAAGGCACCAGAAGCGGGATGGGATCAACGGCGACCGGATATGTTGCCTCGCACAGCACCTATACCGTCAAACGGAACTCGATAACGAGCGTCCAGCCGCGGACGGATGCGTGCGCGCCGCCTTCGGACTATTTGCCACTGGGGATCGCGCGCTAGCCCGTCAATTTCTGACGTAGAAGACGGCGATGGTGCCAATCCAGACAGCAAGAGGTCATCATAGTGACAGCCAAGCCGATCTCCATTCCCCGCGCGCAGTTTGGGTGGTACCTGCGCAACGCATTGATGTCGGAGGCGCGGGACGACTTGCTGAAAGCGCTCCGCAGCCACGCAGCCAACATAGCCTCAGTGCGAATGGGCGAAGATGACGATCTTTGGGAAGGCAGCGACGACAAGAAGCAGCGGCCCGTGCCTGCTCCCGGCAGCGCGAGGCACACCGAACTGGTGCAACGACTGACTTCGCGCCTCGCGCTGTACACCTCAGCTACTCCCGGCCGCGAGCCTTTTGAGACGAATGTTGGCTACGCTGCTGAAGCGTTCGGCCTCGCGGACCTGGATGTCGAAATCCTGCGGCTCGTGCTCCGCGTACGCCGGAGCGCCAGCCTGCGCGACTTCGCTGTCGAGGCCTGCCGCACGCTCAACGACGTGGCGCGCACGGTAGCAGCGCTGTTGGGCGTTGCGCCGTCGCAGGCTGAGGAATGCCTGGCTCCCACGAGCCGCCTGCTCAGCTGCGGCCTCATTAGCTACGACCCGGAGGTCGTCGACTTTGCCTTCACCCGGCATGACGGCCTGCACCTCCCAGACTCCCTGCGGACCGCCATGTGCAGCGCGTACGTCGACCGCGACGCATGGGCCGAAGCGGTCATTGGACGCCCGATGACCCCAGCGCTTGATTGGGAGGATTTCGCCCATATTGGCGAGGCGGCGGAGATGGCGGCCCGACTGCTGGATGCTGCTGCGCAGACCAGAGCGCGTGGCATCCACGTCATGCTGGCAGGTCCGCCCGGAACCGGGAAGACCGAGTTCGCGGCGGCGCTCGCGCAGCGCGCGGGGCTGGTACTCCATGCGGTGGGCGAGGGGCGCCGTGGCAAACGCGAACTCGACCGGGCGGAGAGGCTGGCCGCCCTGCGCGCCTCTCATGCCATGCTGCAGGGCCGGCCCGGTGTGGCCGTCCTATTGGATGAGGCGGAGGACGTGCTTGAGTCCCGCCAGGCACATGGCGAGCAGAAAGCCGACATGTCGAAGGCATTCGTGAACCGGATGCTGGAGATGGCGCCGGTGCCGACCATCTGGACATCCAACGCCCTGCACCAGATGGACCTGGCCACCATACGTCGCATGTCTCTCATCATCGAGGTGAAGGTGCCGGATGCACCGGCACGGGAGCGCATCTGGACCCGCGTGCTGGCGGCCGAGGGCCTCGAGGTCGCGCCGGAGGCACCGAAGCGGCTTGCGAAGCGTTGGACGGCGCCGGCGGCGGCAGCGGCCATCGCTGCCCGCACGGCACGCCTCGCCGGTGGTGGTGAGGCGGGTCTGGAGACGGCGCTCGGCGGTATCATGGCCGTCCTCGGACGCGAGCGCGCCCTGGCGGACTCGCCTGAGGCGCGTGGTGGAGCCTTCGATCCAGAGCTCACCGCATGCGCGGAGGATCTCGACGCGCTCTGCGCGATGCTGGCGCGTGAGGATGCGCCGCGAGACTGGTCGCTTTGCCTGAGCGGACCGCCCGGCACGGGCAAAACCAACTTTGCGCGCCACTTGGCCAAGCGGATCGGCATGCCGGTGCTGCAAAAACGTGCATCGGACCTGCTCTCGATGTGGGTGGGAGGGTCGGAGAAGCAGATCGCCGGCGCATTCGCAGAGGCTCGGGCCAACGGCTCGCTGCTGCTGATCGACGAGGCGGAGGCACTTCTCTTCGACCGCAGCGCGGCTGAACGCAGCTTCGAGGTGAGCCAGGTGGACGAGATGCTCACCTGGATGGAAAGCCACCCTCTGCCCCTGGTCTGCACGACGAACCTCCCCGAGCGCATGGATCGGGCGGTGCCGCGCCGCTTCACGTTAAAGCTGCGCTTCGAACCGATGGACCCTGCGCGCGCCGCGCTCGCCTTCCGGCGTATGCTGGGGCTCGAGCCGCCGGCCTCGCTGCCCGACGGTCTCACCCCGGGCGACTTCGCCGTGGTGCGGCGGAAGGCGGCAATCCTTGGTGTTGAGTGCGACGCGTGGCGGCTCCTGCGCTGGCTTGAAGAGGAGGCGGAGGCCAAGGGAAAGTCGCCGAGGCCCATTGGCTTCCACCATGCCAAGCGTCCTGTGCCGGAGCTCGAGCTCGCCGTGCCTCCACGTGCAGCGTAAGACAGCACGTGGGTGCGCGACTGCGTAGGACGGGACCCATGATCACGTCCTTTCAGGGGCGCCGAGCGGAACCACCTTCGGCAACAGCAGAACCGCGTAACTTGGCCGAGGTTTGCCAGGCAGGAAGCGCTCGGCGGAGACCGCCCGTGGTCGATCTTCCGCCGAGCGCACAGCAGACCCTGAAGTAGGACACCGGCATCCTCACTGGCCAGGAGGGCCGACACGCTAGCAAGGACGAAGCAGCAGTGATTCCGGGCTCCTGCCGGCCGCTCGATCGAAGTCCGCAAGTTTCTGGAAGGAAAGCCACCTTACGATGATCAGGAGGTTCATGCCGACTGGTTCACCCAGAAGGGAACGAGTGCGTCATGCGCGAAGGGAAGCTCGTCCTTGAGCCGCTGGAGTTCCGCCGGCTGGACGTCTCCCTTGCGGGAGCCATGATAGCGGCCGGTTGAGTGCCGGGGGGCGAATGTACGAGCGCGTCGAGGATTTGCTGCGTCTGGCCCTGCTCATGCAAGGCTCAAGGAGTGGCGTCTCACTGGAGGACATCACCGGCGAGTTCAAGGTAAGCCGCAGCACTGCCGAGCGCATGCGGAACGCCGTCTTGCGCGCCTTCCCGCAAGCCGAGGAGGTCCCAGGGACGGAGCGCGTGAAGCGCTGGCGCATTCCCGACGCCATGCTGAACCGGACCATCGCCGTCCAGGCCGCCGAACTGGAGGAACTCCACCTCGCGGCTGAGCGCCTCCGATCAGAGGGGCTCGACGAGCGCGCTGGGCTGCTGGACGGCCTGCGCGCAAAGGTCGCGGCGCTGATGACGCAGGCCGCCCGCAGCCGGATGGAGCCGGATCTAGAGGCACTCCTGGAGGCGGAGGGCCACGCCATGCGCCCGGGGCCACGCCCTGGTATCCCCGAGGGACTACTGGCAACGCTTCGCCAGGCCCTAGCGGGATGCCTGACCATCCGCGCCCGGTATCGCCGCCGGATCGGCGGCCGTGTGGCATCCGTCGAGCTGGAGCCGCACGGCGTCCTGTTCGGTCAACGCCACTACCTGGTTGCCTTCCCTGCCGGGGCCGCGGCACGCTTCCCGAAGCTTTATGCATTGGCCAACTTGTCAGACGTCGTGCCAACAGGGGTTGGATTTACTCGACGTAAGGGCTTCGATCTGCGCGCCTACGCTTCGCAGTCGTTCGGGGTCTTTCAGGAGGAACCGCAAGAGGTCGTCTGGCACTTCGCGCCGGAACTCGCCGCCGACGCCCTGGAACACCATTTCCACCTCAGCGAGCAAAAGCGCCGGCTCGACGGCGGCGGCGTCGAGGTGCGCTTCAAGGCGGGCGGCCTGCTGGAAATGTGCTGGCACCTTTTTACATGGGGCCCCGGCGTCGAGGTTGTATCTCCCGCAGCACTTCGCGACCGGTATGCCGCCCTACTTGACGCGGCACTTGGCTCGGCTGCGCCGTCCAGCCGGCAGCGAGTTGCCTGACGCCGATGGCCTAAATCCTCCTGCCATGGACCTGCGATCCGGCGTGCCTCCCTGCCGACCGCCGGATGGCAATCGTGCGGGAGCACCAACGCTGCAGCGCCTGCGCACCGCACTGCCCAATAGCCATACAGTGTTCCCTCCATGGCCACGCTGCTGCCCTTCTCCTTCGAAGCATGAAGCCCGCTACCGGGCGACACGGTGCTGGCAGTCGAGGCGCAGCCCGCAGCGCTGCTCAACCGGCTGGCAGAGCGGGTTGAGCGTCTCGTGGCCGGGGGCTACGTGTCGGAGCGGAGCGTGGTCCTGACCCGGCGCGGGCTGCATAGCCCCGTAGCAAGGAGGACTGATTGGATCGCCGGACACGTTACGCGGCGGCTGGCAGGCTAGGATGCGGAGGAGCAGGTGGCGCTGCGGCGTCCAGCGAGAAGCACGCTCCTACAACCGGAGAGCGCGCAGCACCTCCTGCAGCCGCGCGGGTGAGGTTCCTCCCAGGACGGCGCGTGCCAGTCGCGCCGCATGGCGGTCTTCCGTTGCCACGCTCTGGGCTAGCAAGGCGATGGCTGCGACCAGCGGCGCGAGGCCTAGCTCGTTGGACAGCGCAATTACCTCCGTCACGGCGGCGGCGCGCCGTAGGGGACCGGCAACCCCGGGAGGCAAGCTGTCCACCTCGCCCCTTCGCAAGCCTTCGGGGTTTGCGGACCAGTCAATGTGCTTTCCAACACTGGCCAAGTAGCCCGACGCTGGCAGGAGGCCCGCTGCGTTCCCCTGGCGGCGGAGGAAGGTGGGAATTTCGAGCCCAGTCGGTGGCGACCCATCTTGCGGCGTGGCGGATTGATTGCTCGCTCTACTGACGCGGCGGAAGATTCGGCCGAAGCCATCTTGCGCGGGTGAGGCTGGCGCGGGTATCCGGAACTGTCGGGCGCTGGAGGACAGCATCTCCGTGGGCGGCAGAGGGGCGCAGTGAACGGAGCCGCTGCCCGCCGGCGCCGATCTCGGCGCCATCAGCGGCACCTTTTTTTGGGCCGGAAGGCCCTCCTGCGCCGCGCCTGCCTCGTCCACCAGCACAAGGCTGGTGAGATGGCAGCACAAACCTTCGGCCTCGGCGAGCGCCGCAGCGGCATCCTCGGTCAGACGGGGCAGCAGCAGGGTTGCGGCAACGGCCGCCACCGCCCGGGGTAACGGATCATCCGGGCAGGAAACCGGCAGAGCAGGCTTAAGCCCGAAGCGGGCCGTCACCCGCATGCCGCCAACCAGTGCCTCGGCCTCGTCAGGCATCGCCTCCTCGGCAGCACCGATGGCTAGGTGTGGTCGGCGCAGGGCAGCGAAGGCCCGGCGCACCGCCTCGCCCGTTGCGGCATCGGCTGCGACGAAGATCCGTCCGCCGGTGAGCGCGGCGAGGTGACCAACCTGTGCCTCAAGGCTGGTCTCGCCGATCAACACCACCGAGAACCGCCGCCCTGACCTGGCCGCGGCGTGCACGTCGAGCCCCCAACTCTGGCCGTCCGTGATCAGCAGCACGTCCCGGCTCGGCTCGCGGGCCAGCGCGGCGGCGATCGCGCCGCCGATCTCGGTGCCGCCCTGTGGCGGCCCGAGCGCCTCGACGGCGGCAAGGAAGCCGCCTCCTCGCCGCGGCGCGATTGGCTGGGCGGCGTCGTCAAACTCCCAGAGACTGATCCGGTCCTCGGGCCGTAGCGCCCCGGCTGCATCGCGCAGGCCTCGCACCAAGGCTTGGTGTTTCGTCGTGGTTCTGCCGTCCAAGACGACTTGGCTGCTCATCGAGCCGCTGCGGTCCACCAGCACTACCGCGTCAATCGGTGCCTCATCGACCGGGGCTGGGGCGACCCGCAGCGTGATGGCGCTGCCATCGGCGGAGTGGCCCCGCAGGTCACGTCCGCTCCAGCCGGAAACGCGGAGATCGATTGGTTGATCAAGACGGAGCCGCGCGCGGCCATCAAGGAGGTCTGCGTCACCCAGCAGCGCCGCCTCGCCGTCCTCGCAGCGGACCTCTAGCTCGGCCTCGTGTACCAAGTCAGGGTCGGTGATCAGATCGTCGCTGTCGGGAAGAGGGGAGTGGCCGTAGAGCTCGCCCACCGTGGTTGGGATGCGCAGGACAGCCGCGCCGTCCTCGGCGGCGGCCATCGGCATGGCCCAGTCCGAAGCCACCTCGACCTCGGCGCCGGGCGGGATATGGGCGACGGACAGGACGTGCACGCCCCGCAGCGCCTCCTCGTGCAGCACCGCCGTCCTGCCCCGGTCCACCGCATCCTCATAGGCCTCTCGGGCTGCCCCGCGCCGACGGGCAGCGCCGCGTAGCACCCGCCCCCCGATCTGGGCCTGGAGCCGGAACAGTGTTGCGTGCACCGGCACTGGAAAGGTGAGCGTCGCCTCGATCGAGGCTGCTTCGGCATTCCTGAACACGCGCTCGGTCCTGACCACCGCGAGGCCGCCCGTCAGCAGCACCCGGATGCGGGTGGCTGCGAGCGGGATAGGCCGACCGGAGCCGGTCTCGACGGCGCCGTCGCGGAACCGTCCCAGCGGATCGCCCTTAGCTGCCGTCAGCGTCACCGGGCGCAGGATCGGTGTCTGGGCCATGCTTGGACGTCTCCATCAGGATGTCGGTGATGAGTTCGGTGATGCGCTTGGCGAGGGCGCAGGGGGCGGGCTGGTCCTCGGCGCTGCTGGGGAACAGCGCGGGGTCGATGCTCAGGGCGAGGCCGGGCGCTACAGGCAGAGTGACCGGCCCACCCCGGCCCTCACGCAGCAGGCGGATGGCGGCCGGCTTGAAGCCAAGGGCCCGCAGGCGCTGGTAGCCCCGGATCGCCGCTACATGCACCTCGCCGTAATAGGCATTTGAGCGCCCGCCTTCCGGCGGGGGCATCAATCCTTCCGCTATCAGGTAACGCACCTGGCGCGGCGTCTCCCCGGTGAGCGCTGTGAGTTCGTGAATGTTCATTGACCATCTTTCGACGCAATCTTTGTCGAACGTAGGTCAAGACGCAAGCCCTTTCGACATTAGGATTGTCGAAAGCTGTCGACAGCTGGGCAAATGGTTCTGCCTGAGCCCGCTCCTGGTCCAGCGTCAGCGAGCTGTTATTGATGCGGCCCTCATTGTCTTGATCTGATTGACTGGGGATCCAAGTTCGCGGGCATGAGGCACGTGGACATGCGCAAGCTGCCCGCGGCGGCTCAGGAAGAGCGCCGGCGGCAGGTGGTCGGGCTTCGTCAGCGCGGCCTGACCTTTCGAGAGATTGCCGAGCAGGTCGGGCTGAGCCGGACCGGGGTGATCAACATCTGCCAGCGCTTTGCAGCTGAGGGCGCGAAAGGGCTGGTCAGCAAGCCGCGCGGCCGCAAACCCGACGAACAGCGCCTGCTGGATACGGCCCAGGAAGCTGAGGTGCAGACGCTGATCCGCCGTCACACGCCGGACGAGCTGGGCTTGCCGTTTGCGCTTTGGAGCCGGGCGGCGGTGGGGATGCTGATCACCCGCCGGTGCGGGGTCGCACTGGCGGTGCGCACGGTGGGCAAGTACCTGGCGCGCTGGGGCTTCACCGCCCAGAAGCCGATCCGGCGGGCCTACGAGCAGGACCCGGCGGCGGTGCGGCACTGGCTGCGGCGAGACTACCCGGCGATCGTGGCACGGGCCAGGCAGGCACGTGGCATCATCTTCTGGGGCGACGAAACCGGCCTGCGCTCGGATGACGTGCGCGGCCGCGGCTACGCCCCGCGTGGCCGGACACCGCTGGTTCGGGTCTGCCACAAGCGGGCCAGCCTGAGCCTGGTCTCGGCGGTGGCCAACAAAGGTGAACTGCGCTGGATGATCGTCGACGGTGCGGTCAACGCCCCGACCCTGATCCGCTTCCTCGAGTGCCTGATCCGCGACGCTCGCCGGAAGGTCTTCCTCATCCTGGACCGGCTGCGGGTGCACCGCGCCCGCCTAGTTCAGGACTGGCTTGCCGGGCACAGCTCCAGGATCGAGGTGCATTATCTGCCGCCCTACAGCCCCGACCTGAACCCAGACGAGGAAGTGAACGCCAACCTCAAGCAGGCGGTCCCGCGCAAGGCGCCGGCGCGCAGCAAGCAGCAGCTGAAACGTGCGGCGATCAGCCATATGCGTAGCCTTGCCAAGCGGCCGCAGCGGATCCGCTCCATCTTTCAGCACCCGCAATTCCGCTACGCCGCGTAGTCAAGACAATGGGGGCCGCCTCAATAGGGGCCCGATCTCCGGGCGGCACCTCCTGACCTTGCGAGAAGGCAGGCAGGATACCGTTATGGCGGCGCTCAGCCATACGCCGGTTGACATCGAACACCCTGCTGGATGTCGGTAATGCCGAAGCCGCTACGGGAGCCCTGCAGCAGCATGGCGAGCCTGACGGCGCTCTGGGAGCGCTCGTACAGCCTGCTCATCTCATCCTGCCGGAACCTGCGTGCCACGTCGGATACCGCCCGCCCATGGCCTCCGTGCCGTAAACGTCAGCCAGCGCCATCATGTGGCTTGGGTATGAGCTTTCCATTCACCATCTCGTACTCGCGCCCCTCCCAATCACGCCAGACGGCATAGGCCTCACGGTCGTTGTAAGGAGGCTTGGCCAGGACCCATTTCACTATCTCTTCTGACGGCAAGCCAGGCGGCATCTCGTAGACTTTCTGCGGTCCGGTCGCGAGCAAGCTGAACTCGGCGACGAAGTCGGGGGAGAGCAGCAGGCGCTCTCCGGTCGCGTCGTCGGTCGAGTAAACGGGCGGCTCGAAGGGAAGCTTGAGCCACGTCCAGAAGCGTTCCGGCCCGCGCGGCGTGCTAGGCGCAGAATTCAAGCCGAAGCGCCGCTCCAGCGACCGTCGCGCCCGGAGCTTGTGTGCACCACTGGGGATCGTCTCGACCCAGTCGGCGAGCACCTCGGGCGGAGCAGGCGGAAAGTCGCCGGCGTCCTCAGCCAGCAGCCAGTCCAGGATTTGGCGGTTCGTCCTCACATTCATTGCGACGCCCCTTCATTCGGCAGGGCAGAAGCGTCGCGGTGCAGCACGTCAGGTGCTGACGCACGGATGGAAGTCGGTGCCGTTCTATCCGCAACCTGCAGCACGGTCATCCAAGGCGAGCCTCCGCGCCAACACGATGACCAAGCATTCACGCCTCTGCTCGCCGATGATCGAGAACGTGCAGATTCCAATCGCCGGACAACATGTCATGATCCTGCGGGGCTGGGAGATCGCCTATCCAAGTCTGGGGGTTTCAGAAAATGTGTGGCTACTGCACCGAGGGCATCGCGTTCGACATCGCTCAAGCGGAGGCCGAGGATCGGCGCTACGAGTGGTTGGACGATGGCCACGACCTCGTCATGGAGATGTTTGTCCAAGAGACGTCGGACGTCGATGCCGCACTCGCCCTGGAGGCCCGATTTCCGCTCTCCGCGCTGTGCCGCCAAATCGAAGCCACGTGGGGGCGTGGCAGGCGCCCGCCATCTGTCCCCCGCAGCGGGCACGCAGTGATTGGCGGGTGGGTTCCACCATCCTCAGTCGCTGCAATAGACGCCGCATCCGCCGAGGAGGCAGCCTGCGTCCTTGAGCGCTTCGTTGCATGGTGGAGTGGAGCACCGGCAGGCACGCCGGCAGACGCCTCGCTGCGCCACCACTCAGATCGCGCCTCTGTCTTCACGGTGATGCTGCCCGAGCTCTGGACGGCTTTCGCCGTGGTCAGGCTTTGCTGCTCCCCGGAGAGGGTCGTGGCTGTCGCCCAGGCTCTAGCTAAGATGCTTCACCCCGAAACCCCTTCTTTCGAAGCGCGGGAGTTGTGGCTGCAACGGAGGGCTGCCTTGGCTTGGTACGACGTGGCGGGATCGGCCATGTTCGCACAAAAGGCCTTAGGAGTCGTGCGGCCGGAACTTCTGGATTACGTCGCTGTCATGCGCAGACGAGAGGATACACCGAGGGTCTGATGAGACCTGTGCGCGGATAGCGTTTGAGATGCTTTATGGCTGAGTGCGACGGCTGCGTTCAGCGGGACTGCAACGATGTCAGATGGACTGCTCGGAGAACTCGCTCAGCTCATGCCGCTGGGTTGCTGAGCAGTGTGAGGGATCGGCGAAGGTTGTAAGCGATGGCGGTGAGATGGACCTGCAGGGTAGCCTTGGCCAGTCCTCGCCATCGCATGCGGCGCAGTCCGTAGCTGCGCTTCCAGGTGCCGAAGATTTTCTCGATGCGGCAGCGGACACGCTGGATGTCGTAGTTCCAACGACGGAGCTTGCGCAGCGTGTCATCGCCAGGGCGACCCCACATGCTGGTCTGCACGATGCGGGGTGATCCACCGCGGACAGCGACCGCTGCGCCGAAGATCGGGCCACGGTAGGCGCTGTCGGCATAGACCTCACCGAATACCTCAGGCAGGGCACCGCCGCCGGCTCGGCCGTCATGCACATTCCCCGGTGTCACGCAGAGCGCCTCGACCAGGTCGGTATCGGCATCGGCACCGACATGGGCCTTGAAGCTGTGGATCGCCTTGCGTCGCTGGTGACCAGCCCAACCGGCCTCCGGATCAGCGTGGCTGGCCGAGGCAATCACGGTGGCGTCGACAAGGGTACCGGTCTTGACCGTGATCGCCTTGGCCCGGAGTTGGTCTGTCACCACTTCGAACAGCGCTTGGTTGAGGCCGTGGGCAACGAGTTGAGCCCGCAGCCGCACGAAGGCCGTACGCTCGGGTGTCGGTTCATGGGCCGAGAAGCCGCAGAAGCGCCGGAACGAGGCGCGATCATCGAGCGCCTCGGCCAACCGCACGTCGGACAGGTCATGCCAGACCGCGATCAGCATGGCCTTGAACAACGCCAAGGGTGGCCAGGCCGGCTCCCCTTTCGCAGAACAAGAAACATCGCGCAGCTGGTGCTCGACCGGCGCCCAGTCGATCAGCCCCAGCAGCTTGTCCAAAGTTGACTGACGTGCAGCACCTACAGAGCTGAACAACAGCGTGGCCTGGCCAATCCGACGACGCGCCATGGAAGCCTCCGCCGCTGATCACCCGCAGCGAATCAGAGCCAAGCTCCAACGTCCAGCGCTATCCGCGCACAGGTCTCCTGATACCGAATCCCACTGACCAGAACCCATGCCGTAAAGCGTCTCCGCCGAGGCCGGAGCAGACTGCGTCAGGTGCGCCTCCCGCCGCTGACAGGTTGGGATCAGCGAGACTTGGTATCAGGAGACCTGTGCGCGAGTCCCGTCAGCCACATTCTGTAGCGGCTGTCGCAGGCGCCCAGGCGCCCAGGCGCCCAGGCGCCCAGGCGCCCAGGCGCCAGATGCTGTGTCTCGGGCGATCCGCGCACAAGTCTCATGAGTCCACTCTCAGGCACCTTTGATCCACAAATCAAACAGGTCACAGCCACGGTTGAATGCCCACCATACCAAGGCAGAGCGTCGCTCTAGCAAATTATACGGGGTCACCCTCATCAGAGCAGAGCTTGCCGTGCCCGTTCCAGGAACAGAGAACATTCTTAATGCACTGTCTCTGTCGACAGAGAATTTTGCTATGCGGGATCGCCACTTTGCGGCCGCGGCTTGACGGTATGCAGGATGTGATGCCGCGGTAGGCAAGAGCCGGGCGGAAGCAGTAGCTGCTCTAGCCCTTGTTCCCGGTCAGGGCATTGGCACGTGGCAAGCGGGCAGCATCAGCGTGGCGCTTTCCTAGTCTGCGGCTTGTTACTGCCATAGACCACCGCGTTGCGAACGGCGAATGGCACGTGTGGCACGCCTTTCTGCTCTAGAAAGCCCCGAAAGCGCTGGCGGGCGATTCGATAGGCCATGGTGTGCCCGCCTGATGAATGAGGCCAACCCGGGTCATTCCTGGCGGCCCGACACTCAGCATAGACCTCGGTCCATATCCGCCGCCAGTCTGCCTCGTGCTTGGCTTCCTCTTCGTCGTAGGTGCGCCGACGAGCCAGCGCCATTTCCAAAACAACCTCTGCCTCCACGTCGAGTGGCGGAAGGAGGTTGTCGGCCCGTAATTTCGCACGTTGAGCTATCTCCTCTCGGATGCGGCGTTCGACCTCGCCCATAAGCTTCACCATTTGCGGTAAGTGTTGCGTGTTTATCAGGGTAGCTGCGCCACCGGGTGTTTGGCGGGCGGTCCCGACGTACTCGCCGTCTACTTCGACTAACCGGCGGGCCGCGCGTGACGGAGTACGCAGCCATCCTCGAGAACGCTGACGAGAGAAACTTCGTCCCGCACAAGCACCCGATGTTCTCCTGCCATACCGAGCCTGGCTTGAGCGCCGGCGGACCAGACCCTAACCCGCGTGGGGCTGCCGACCGTCGGCTCACCACCGTACGAATTGGTGCGTTTCCAACACCTGAGACGTGCGGGCTACTGGAGAACCATAAACTAGCAGCCGTGTTCGCGCAGGAGCTCGCAGACAAAGGCGGGCACCACCTCGGTGGCTGGACCGTGCCGCGCCTCACTGAAGCGCCTTGTGCCTTCAGTCGGCTCAAGATTCAGCTCCACAGTGCGAGCGCGGCCCGTGACCTCGGCGACGAAGCCAGCTGCCGGGTAGACGTTGCCCGAGGTGCCGATCGAGACGAACAAGTCGCACTCGTCGAGGGCAGCGCCGATGCGCCCCATCTCCAGCGGCTCCTCGCCGAACCAGACGACAGCCGGACGCAGCCATCCGGCGCGGCTACAAGCCGGGCATGCCGTCTCCTTGGTGATATTGTCCGCCCACAGCAGCGTGGTCGCACAATGCAAGCAGCGCGCCCTCATCAGCTCCCCATGCATGTGGATGAGCTTGCGGCTCCCCGCTCGGTCATGCAGGTCGTCGACGTTTTGAGTGACCAACAGCATCTCGCCAGGCCAACGGCGCTCAAGCTCCGCTAACGCCTCATGGGCCGCGTTCGGGCCGATGGCCGGGTCGCGCAGCTGGGCGCGACGAGCGTTGTAGAATTCATGGACGCGGTCGGGATCACGTCGGAAGGCCTCCGGCGTGGCCACATCCTCGATACGGACCTTTGCCCACATCCCGTCCGCGTCGCGGAAGGTGGCCAAGCCTGACTCGCGTGAGATCCCAGCGCCGGTCAGCACGACGATAGCGGGGAGGTGGCGTTGAGGCATGAAACATTTTCTCCCGACCCAAATGGCAATCAACCGCGTAGGGGGCCTGCCGGGCAGACTGCGGGGCTCGTCCGCGACGCCTCTGGGCCTCCGGCTCTCCGGGACACTTGGGGAAAGCCCGCTACTGATCATAGATGAGGCTGGCGAGGACGTTGCCTTGCGCAATCATCTGCCCACTCGGCGTGCGTGTCCTTCCGTCGCTTTCCGAATAGTAGCCTAGCATATGGCCTGCCACCGACCGGGCGACCAAGCGCGATCCTTCCCGCCGAATCGTACCGAGCAGCTTGCCGTTGGGACTGCGGATCTCCTGTTTTTCCATCTCGGTCTCCTCTCCTACAGGCCGAAGCCACGACGCAGCGTTGGCTAGCCAGCGTCGGCCTCAAGGGGGCTGATGATGCCGGGTAAGCCCGTCAGAACCTGAAGTAGGTGTGGAGGCCGCGCCTCAGCACAGGAATGGTGGCCGGCTGGTGCGCCGCCCACTTTCGATAGCAAGATGGAGATCCCCTGTTTGCCGAGCCATAGGCAGCAGACGCAAGCAGCCTTCTGGCTACCGTCGCGCTCCGCCATGCCTTGCTACGGGACGGGCCCGTGCGCTTGAAGCAAGAGATAGCGCTGCGCGTCCTCTGGCCGATGCCGAGGCAGCTGGCGACAAGCCTCTCCGGCGGGGTGTCGTAAAGCCGGAGGGGCTGATCGGCATCGGCACGGTCTGGTCTAGCTTGGCCGCGATCCCGCAAGGTCGCAAAAGATGCAACAGAACCACCAGGACCAACCTCGCCGCCGCTAACGCCAGGGCGGGCGAAGCGCCGCTCTGGTTTGCGGTCGACGTCGGTCCGGCCGGAACATGAAAGTAAGAATTTCTACCTTCCGGATTCTCCCACGCCGGATTTCAACGATCTGAAGCGGACGAAGCGTTTCATTGCCGCCAACACCAATGAGCTGGTCGAGGCGTTGCTCGGCTGGCGCGGCCAGGTACGGCAGATAACCGCGGAGAGGCGGCCGCAGCACGCCCAGGGGTTGCTCCGCGACGTTGCGGACGGGGTCTAGTCCGAGGTCACCATCGAGGCTGTGCGCCGCCTCGGGGCTGTCAGCCTACAGATGAATTCCACCTGGGCACAGCTGCCACCCACCTGGATCTGTCCTTGCTGCCAGCGGGCGAAGCCCGACATCATCTTCCTTTCCCCGAACGGTGCGGCGATGTACGAGGCCATCGAGCACCATGACCATTTTGGAGGCTACATTAACCATGCCTTCCGCCGGATCTCGAGGCTAGTTGGAGCCGCTCGCATCCAGGGGCGAGCGAAATCCGTCAGCGTCTAGCATCGTGTGTTGTCGCCTTCGACGCCAGCGTCATCTGCGAGGCATGCAATGTTGCCGAAGGCAAGGCGGCGCCTGGCAGCAAGGCCTTCAGCCGCTCCAGCAGATCCTCTGCCGGCGCGACTGGTGCCGGCGTGGCCCGGAGGTGGCTCAGTAGTCGGTCGTCGGCCAACAGTGCAGCTTTCACCGTCAGGTCAGGGAGGGCAACTAGGGAGCTTCCGGCAGCGCTGGGCCATCCAGTTCCCAGCGCATCATCGCAAGCCACTTAGGATAGAGGATCTCGATCGCGTCGATGACCTTCGGCAAAGCCTCGATGACGGTGTCCTTCGCCTCCATGCCAGGCTCGCGCTCGAGATAGTAGCCGAAGCCTGGCCCAAGTCTGGATGCAGCATCACGCGCGGCTCGCGCTTCGTCTGGGCCCGCGCTCCTGGCCTGCCGCTCCAATTCCTCGCGTTTCACGTCGGTCAAACGGGGTTTGAGTTTCAGGCGGGCCTTGCTCGCCAGGGTATTTCGCAGCTGGTCGAGGCATGCCCGCCCGCAAGCGAACATTGATCGCTTACCGAGCCTGGGTCCACTGACTGTGTAAAATTCAAACCGGCTACGCTCCGCACCGATGTTGAGCCGTAACAAGCCTTTGTTGCCAGGGCCGACGATGTCGATCGTAACTCGCATGTTGCCCTCGGGAAGCACGATAGCCTTTCCAGATCCCGCATCCGGATTGGAGGGCCTGGCCAAAAGCTTCCCAGCGAGGCCAGTAATCTCCTCCAGCTCGTCCTTGTCAAAATGCCCGGCCTTAAGCGAGGCGAACTCCTCGACGCAATGAGGCTTATGGCGTACCGGCGACTTCCACGACCGCAGCATCGCTGCCACCTCGGGCAACATCTCGCGCCAAGTGGCTGAGAAGCGGCGATGAAAGACGAAAGCTTCGGCGAAGGCGCAGTAGCGCGCCATTTCCACCTCCCAGGCGGACATGGTGTAGTTCGCAAGGTCAGATAACTCGGACCCGTCCTGAAGCCGGAACACGCGGATCGGCTTGGTTGCCCGCCTTGAGAGATTGTCTGGAGCATAGCGAAGAAATGGGCGCCCGTCGATGCGCCCTCTGCCCTCGAAGGTAAACCCTTGGCAGGGATGGCGCAGGCGCGAGAGCACTCTGTCCTCGGTGCCGAGCACGAGGCAGCGTGGAGCCACCATAGCCGCCGTGAAGGCGCCGTCGAAGTACGCTGCCGGATCCTTCAAAAACTCGACCCCAGGCACCTGCCACTTGAGGGGCACGACGTGCTCATCGATCGGATTGCGCTGCGCGCGCACGAGGCTAGCGTACCACTCCGGGTCATCGGCCGCGAGCAGCCGATCCCCCGAAACGAAGGCGGCAGGCAATGCGTAGCTGGCGGCTCTCACCCGCTTCTGTACTTCCTTCCCGAGCCAAGCAACGCGAGCGCGGTCGTCGCTGAGTAGGGATGGCTCGCGCACCACCTCCTCGATGAGCGGCAGAACCTGCCGGACGGCGTCCTTCATCTTCCCTTCGGTTACGCCGATAGAGGCATTGCACGCTTGCTCGAACTCGTCGCGGAGACGGCGAAAGGGGTCGTCTCTCACCTCCGCAGGTCTCCCGTTGCCAAAGGTGAACTGCCCGGCCGGGCGAACATGCCGGGTGACGAAGTCGCCAGTGGGCGGGGGGTAGCAATGCGCTGCACGAAGGAACCTCTCCAAATCGGCGCCATCTTCGGCCCATCAAAACGATAATGCAATAAATGACATAGCGAGCGCAACGCTGCACTGGCGCGTCTTTCAGTAAGGGTCAGCTTACAGCCACGGCTTGAGCTTTTGGGCTGAGGTTCCAAGGCAGCAGGTCATCGATTTTGCTGGCGGGGTGTCCCTTCGCCAGCCGGTCGAGCACGGTGGTGATGTAGGCCTCTGGGTTGAGGCCATTGAGCTTGGCGGTCTCGGCGATGGTGTAGATAACGGCCGCACGTTCGCCGCCTGCGTCGCTGCCAAGGAACAAAAAATTCTTCCTGGTCATGGCGATGCCGCGCAGCAGGCGCTCCGCCAGGTTGTTGTCGATCGAGAGCCGGCCGTCGTCCAGGTAGCGCATCAGCGCATCCCATCGACCCAGGGCGTATTGCAACGCCTTGCCCAGGTCGGACTTGCCGGACAGCCGGCGCCGCTGCGCCTCCATCCAGTCCTGCAGCGCGGCCAGCAATGGCTTGCTGCGGGCCTGGCGCTCGGCGTGGCGCTGCTCGGGTGACAGGCCATTGATCTCGGCCTCGATGACGTAGAGCGCCTGGATCCGTTGCAGGCCTTCCTCGGCGATCGGCGATCTGGTGCGCTCGAACTCGTCGAACAGGTAGCGCCTGGCGTGCGCCCAGCAGGCGACATGCTGGACCGCTGGTGGCTGGCCCTGCTGCGGCCGCCAGATCGCGTTGTAGCCGGCAAAGCCATCCGCATGGACCCAGCCCTGGAACCCGGCCAGGTGGCCCTGGGGACGCTCGCCCTTGCGGTCCGCCGAGTAGCGGTAGAACGCCACGGGCGGTCCGGTCCCGTTCCAGGGCCTTGGATCATGGGCATAGACCCAGACCCTCGCCTCGCGGGTCTTGCCGCGGCCCGGCGCCAGGACCCGGATCGGCGTGTCGTCGGTCCAGAGCACCCGCTGTGCCAGGGCATGGCGGCCGATCGCCTCAGCCAGCGGCCGCAGCCACCAGGCGGCATGGCCGACCCAGTCGGCCAGGTCTGCCGCTCGATCTCGACGCCCTCGCGCGCCAGGATGCCGGAGAGCCGATAGAGCGGCAGGCCGTCGACGTATTTCGAGACCAGCACATGGGCGAGTAGCCCGGGGCCGGGGCGGCCGCGCTCCACCGGCAGGTCCGGCGTCGGGGCCTGCAATACCGTCTCGCACGACCGGCAGGCGTAGCGGGGCCGGACATGGCGGATGACCTTCAGCCGAGCCGGCAGCTTCTCCAACACCTCGGTGACATCCTCGCCCAACCGGGTCAGCCGGGCGGGGTCGGTGCAGCCGCAGCGGCAGGCCAACACCGGCTCGTGCAGGACGGTCTCGCGCGGCAGGTGCGCTGGCAGCGGCTTGCGGACGGGCTGCTGGCGCGGCTTGGTCGGCGTCGTGAGCGCCGCTTTCGCCGCGGCAGCGGCCTGGGCTTGGTTCTCCTCCAGGTCGCCGATCAGCATCTCCAGCTGGCCGACCTCCGCCGTCAGCCGTTCCGAGGATTGGCCGTATTGCTCGCGCCGGGCGCGGGCCAGCTGCACCTTGAGCTTGTCGATCTCGAGCCGGCTGTTCAGCAGCAGCGCATCGCGCTCGGCCAGCGCCGCGTCCCGCTCCGCCAGCAGGCTGCGCAGCGCGGCGATCTCGGCATCGGCGTTGGGTACGGCGCGGTATCCACCGGCCAATTCTAGCCAGCGGCATGCCCCAGGCAATTCGGAATCGGCATCCAGCTACACGGCTGTCTCCGGCCGTGCCGTCCAGGCCGGCATCCGCCAGTCGATCCCCTCCAGCAGCATCGAAAGCATCGCCGGCGTCAGCGACACCACGCCACTCGCCGCCTGCGGCCAGATAAACTTGCCACGTTCCAAACGTTTGGCGAGCAGGATTAGGCCCTGTCCATCCCAGACCAGAATCTTCAACAGGTCACCGCGGCGGCCGCGAAAGCAGAACAACGCGCCGCCATAGGGATCCTGCGCCAGCACCGTCTGCACCTGCGCCGCCAGCCCGTCGAAGCCCTTCCGCATATCGGTCACGCCGCAGGCGAGGAATACCCGCGTCCCGGGCGGCGGCCCGAACATCAACGCCCACCGAGCTCCGCCAGCAGAACCCGCAGCATTGCCGGATCCACCGCACCGCTGATGCGTACCGTCGTCCCGGACGGGAACGTCACCTCGAGCAGACCAGGCACCACGTCCACCTTTACCGGCGCGACCGTCGCGGCCGGCGAAGGTTCCGGCACGACCGCGACCGGGGCAAAGCCCGACATGGCCGTGGCCAGCATCTCGCGCCGCCAAGTGGACAGTAGCCCGGTGCCAATGCCGTGCCGGTCCGCCACCACCTTGGCCACCGCGCCAGGCACCAAGGTCTCGCTCACGATCCGTAGCTTGTCCTCGGCCGACCAGCTACGCCGGCGGACCGTCCGAACCCGGACCTCAACCCCGGAGCCGGCACCACGCCGTACCGAACCCTTACGCGCCTCGTAAGCGTCGCCTACGAGCTCAGCCGCCATGTCCATGTCGTCTGCCATGCCCACGACATCAGTCAAAAGCAGCCTTCACCTCAAGGCGGGCAACAGCTGACGGTTACCGCGGTCCGAACGTGGTGCGGCTGAAGCCGCAGCCGCGAAAGCTGGAGGTGAGTGCCAAGGAGGCCACCGAGACAGGAACGGTCATCACCTATCTCAACAAAAAAGCTTTTGTCAGATGATAATCGCGGGCGCCAAGGCCGACACGCACGCCTAAGCGGCCTGCTGGACCCTACCTCGCGGGGGGCAAGAGAGGTCCAGAACCATTCGCTTGACGTCCCGTGCCCAGGGTTCTGCGGCGTAGAAGCGCCACATCCCGCGTCGATCTGAACGGTCTTCATCAAGCATGGCTTCTACCATTGCCCGCGTAAGTCCAAAGCTGCGTGCCACAGTCTGCTCAATCAAGACGTGCGCACGGACCGGGTCCTCCGCCTCGCCGCGGTTCTGCAAGTAACTTTCGAATCCGGCCTCACCGAAGCGCGGGTTGGCATCGGAGAGCGTGAGCGCGGCGGCGGCGAGCCGCTGCAAGTCCACTTCTTCAAGCTTCGGCCACCACATGGCTTCTAGGTAAAATTTGTTGAGGTGCAGGCCGGACACCAAGCGCCGAGCAATCCAGTCGAAAATCATCGAGTTGAGCACCGCCAAGCCCACGAGTGCGGTCGTCCTGTCCCTGAACACGAGCACGGGCGCGGTGTTGCCGCACCACCATGCGTCTGGGACGAGCGTGGCATGGATTGTCCGTGTGTTCGTGGCGGAAGTCACATCGCAGATGGCCACGCGCGCTTCGGTACCAGTACGCGGCGCGATGACGAACTGAGGACGGCACGAGGACAACGACCGGTTGCTATTCGACTCCCACCGAGCTGTCCGGCCAGAGCCGCTGATCCAGCTCTTCTGGAAAAAATCGTACTGCCCCACCATGCGGCCTTCCACCAAGGGCACCAAATTCCGCCTTGCAACGCGCTGGACCGGCGTTGTTCCGCGCGTCGATGGCGAAGCATCCTCCCAGCGCGTAAACAGCCCCTTTGCGCGATCGAGTGTGAGGTCCACCTCGCGCGTGTAGTGCACCTTCCCAAGGCTGCCGCCTTCGAAGAAAGGCGAACCGACTGCTGCGATGTGGGACAGGATTTGAAGATCTTGCTGGGAGCGAACTTCGGGTATCATGCTGCCGATGCCACCGAGCTGCTCTAAGTGCCGCCGCTGGACGAGAACATGCTCGGCGCCGAGCTCCACCAGCTTAGTACACATGCCACGGACGCCGAACGCTTGTGTGCCGGCGTCCGATCGAGTGCCGACGAGGACGCCGAACTTGTAGCGACTGTCGATGGGGAACAGCTTGTCGACATTCTCGATCACCGACCAGCGCTCTAAGGACATCTGCTCAAGGTAGCGCCGCCGAAGCGGCGCCATCCCTGCGTCGGACGCCAGAGCTGCCGGAATCAATGCACCTAGGCGGCCGCCGCCGCGGAGCAGGTGCGGGGCGAGTTCCACGAAGCCCTTGTACAGGTTCTTGTCGCCGCGGCCCTGGGCGCTGAAGAGCGGAGGCAGATCTGGAGCGCCTGGTCGTTGCTCGGAGAGGCGTTCCGCAATTGCTCTCCTCGCCTCTGCGGCTGAGTGGCCGTCGGGCAGTGCTTGGCGAAGAGATTCCCAAGGCGGGTTCATCAGAAGGGCGTCAAAGGGAGCACGTGCTTTTTCTGCCCACCAGTCGGAGGATAGCGCGTCCCCGACTACGATGTTCGCAGCGATAAGCGGCAGGTCCGAGGGGAGGGCGCCAGACGCGAGCCATAGGAGATGACAGCAAAGCTCTCTGGCATCTGGGTCCAGCTCAGCACCGTAGAGGTGGAGAGCGACGGTGCGCTGCCTTGCTGGCCCGCCGCAGCCCGCCAAGACGCGGAGCGCCGCAAGCAACAAAGAGCCCGCTCCCGCGCTCGGATCCACAACACGCACTGTCCTTCTTTTTAAAAGAGGCTTCAGTGTGAGGCGGGCGAGTTGGTCGGCGAGCTCGGTGGGTGTTGCATAAGCGCCTTGCGACTTGCGACCTTCGCCCGCCGCCTGCCACTCCGCCACCCATGCCTCAAGCGCCGCCGGTGCGTTGACGACGGGGGCCACTCGCGCTGCGGCAGCTGCCAGTCGGTCCCAGGCCGCGTCTTGTGCCCGAAGACGCGGGAGCGGATGCAGAACTACACGCGGCAGCATCGCAGCGAGCGTCGTGCCGCCCCAAACATGTGGAATGCCATAATGATAATGGTTCGGTGCATGCACCGCCGCCGCGATCATGGACAGATTTGCGAGCCTACGCGCAGTTTGCGGTTCGCCGGCCAGCCGAGCCGCCGCTGCACACACTTCCTCCCATGCCTGCTTCGTCATGTTGCCACCGCGTCGGACTGTACCCCAGCCTCCCAGGCCCCTGCCTTCATGTCGAGGACGGAGAAGATTCGGTGTCCTAACTCGTCGTCACCGGATCCCGCACGGTAGGAGAAGAGGCCAAGTCCCAGGGCGACCACCCGCCCCGGCGCCCCGCTCATCGAGGGGACCTGCCAGCAGGCAGCCTCGAAGCGCCCTGGGTAGACCAGTACCGAGAGGGGCGCTCCACACGCTGACGCGGTGCAGAGAGCCTGGAAGTAGTCCTCGCGCCGTGGCCACACCTTCGAGCCCGGTACGAAGTCCGCGTACTTCGCCTCGAATGTTGCGATGGTCCGACCGCCCTCGGCAAGTTCGCCGTCTGGCACCACTAGCCGCTCCCCAGCAGCAATGCCGCACGGCTGCACGAGTAGCGGCACGTTCCGCTTGGGAACCGCGGTGATCGAACGGCCATGAGCCGACGAGATCCGAGCGGCGGCGCGAAGACCACGCTGTAGCAGACGCTCAAGGAGCGGCCACGCCTCGATGGCGACTGAGACCGCTTCTCGCCGTCCGCTAGGGCCTAACAGCGACCGACGGGCTAATATCGCGCTAGCGATCTTCCACGCTGGATCGTACGAGAGCCATTGGGATGGTAAACGCCGAAGCTCGACACCAGGCAGCGATGAGGCAGCATTGGGCGGCAGACCGGGTCGTAAGTCTTTTTGCGCAGCAAGAAGACGGGCGCGAATATTTGGCGAGCCAGCGTAGTTGGAGAGCTGGCCAGCCACGGCCGCCATTGCGTTTGTGAACGCGTTATCGGCAGTCAAATGGCTTAACTCGGTAGGAAAAATATGAGGTCGGTGGAGCGCATGCCGCAGCCAGCTGCTTGCATCCAATTTCCCCCGGAGCGCGGTCCGTATGCTCTTATGCTGTTGAATCAGTAGAAGCGGCCCGTCTCGACGCAAAGCCCGCTCCAGCCTAGTGGCGTATATCGCAGCTAGCAGGGGCAAAAGAGACTTTCGCTCCCCCGATAATCCGCCACTTCGCTCTCCCGCTGCATCAATGCGATCAGGCCCAAGTAAAAGGCTCAGGATTGAAGCAACCCAATCGCCGTCTGGCTCTGTCTTGGGCGTGACCTCCAACGTTCGGCCGCCGGACAGGCTGATCGCACCAACAACACCCTGAATTATAAGCTTACCTGCACTAGCATCAGATAAGGGCCATGACCTAAAGCGAAGCACCGATTTCAATCTGGTAAATGCCAAGTTTATTTCAGCACGCGTCGCGGCATCTACCCATATTGGCTCCCCTTCTACACAAGGCAGCAATCGAGAATCACCGTACATTTATAACAAGCCCCAAAAGGCTACAAGCACCTCTTCAAATGGGCGCCTAGCCTGCGGCACGATTTCCAACCGCGGATAAGAAACTGTTTGCATGTCGTCGGCCGGTATGTGCCATCGGGAAACGCCCACGGCGGATTGAGTTGGTGCCTGTGAGGCACCAGAGTCGCCTGCTCGAAGGATGGCCGCTAATGCTTCGTCTTGATCGGTGAAAGTCAGGCGCAGCGTTGCTCCAATCCTGTCATCAAATGCATGCGCTGCCGCTCGGGTCAGTTCCTCAACTGTTGTGCCTGCGACCGGCCACAACAAGGCATGCCCGAGTTGAAAGTCAGTTCCAAGAACTAGGCTAATTCTGCTGTTGAGGCTTCGGAGCATTAAAACCAGCAGTCTCTTAACTTCCTCCTTGGACCAGTTCGCCGGATTCGAGTCGGATGGCGCAAACGTTTCGTTTAGCCTAATGTCCGAGATACCAAAGTGCCGTGCAAGCGCGTTATAATCCGGCGGTACAGAGATAATTGCGAATCGGCGCCTTAACGCCGCGTCGAGGGGAGTAACTGAGCGGTCACTACTGTTGAGCGCGGCGACAATTGAAAGGGAAGCAGGTAGACCGAACTCTGTAGCGACAGCAGTCTCCCTACCCGCGTTTGCATAAGTCGGCTCAACATTCATGGCTTCGCGCGGATATGGTCTGGTAATTTTTGCGCCCCAACCTTCAGGCCGATCTAGGCGCTTGTCAGCGTCCAAGAGAGCAAGAGTGTCCCCGAATATCGCTGCCGTAGGTCCTCGATTAAATTCGTCAATGATCAGCATCGCTCGACGTTGCGGCGCACCCGTAGCCCAATGAGCTAGCGAGACGAGCGGACCAGGCCGTGCCGTCAGTTTGAAACCGTCTGCAACCATCGAGGGCAAAAGGCCCGCTACAAAGTCCTCGTACCCATAGGAGGGGTGGAAAACGACGGTCAAAGCCCGGCGGTCGTCAGCACTGATTTCTTTCCAAGCGTAATCCCAGGCCTTTGTGTCAAAAAATACTCGCCCGGCTTGGCTGAGGAACTCAGCGCGGAGGTCCTCAAGCGCTACGGTTTTTCCGGTGCCAGGTGGACCAACTAGCAAAACGTTCGGGTCGCGGTAGAGCGAATCTGTTATTTGCTGAAATAGCTCCTTCGCCCTAATCGCGGGCGGCGGTGGAGTTTCGAAAGTTACGGCTCCACCACCAACGTTGTTGGGAAGAGCGTTGATTGCGTCGCGGACCAGTTTAGGAAGAGTTGCTATGCCTCTTCCTTCCTGCCCCGCAGGAGGATTTCCAAGATATGCCCGAGCATGCAGGTTGTTACCGTCGTCTCTTAATTTAATCGATACAATCCACGGGTTTAAGTTTTTTGCAAAAAGGGAATGGAACTCGGCATCCGCTCCTGCCTCGGTCGTTATATGTGGAGTACCAGGAATCGTTATCGATAAATCGGCAGCAGGATCACCAACTCTCCATGGCAACGGAGACTCACTCATTGGTAGCCAGGAAAGCTGGCCTCGAAGGTCTCCTTCAGCGGCGGACATTCGCCATTCGCCGGGTCTCTCACCGCCAGGCCATACATGGCTAACGGGCACTGACGCATTACCGGTTCTGCCAAGGGTTCTATCTATGACGGGGTATTGCGCAGCTGGAGACTGCAGAAAATCTTTAGAATATTTTGTACTTCCAGAAATGCGGCCGTAAGTAGCTGCAAAAGCAGCCTTTCCATATCGCCAAAAAAATACTGCCTGAACTTCGCGGAGGTTCATTTTTTGTAATCCGATCCGGTAATTATTACTTCAGGCGAAGCGCTAGGTTCGACATCCCTGCGATTCTGGGCTGCAACTGATCGCCGCGTGGTTAGACGTATGACATTCGCGAAAGAAAACAACTCTCGTACGGTGGATGTATCGCGGTTCGAAAGAACCCACATTACTCCACGGCGGGATAAATCTTCACACCCAGCGGCCAGATCGGCAAGGCTGGCAAGTCGGAACCTAGTCTCGGTATACCCGGCAAATTTACTTGTGTCGGAGACCGGAAGGTATGGTGGATCTAAATAGACAAAGTCACCGCGGCGAGGCTTTTTGAGAGCTTCTCTGAAATCGAGCTCTTCGATGTCTGTTGAAACCAGCACCGAACTTATGTCGAGTATAGTTGAACGGTCGATGCCTCGAAAGGGTCTAGCGCCCCATGGCACATTGAATACGCCCCACCGATTGACTCGCCACAAGCTATTCCACGAAGTCTGGTTCAAGTAAAAAAACCGAGCAGCGCGTGCTATCGGATTTATAGGTGTTTCGCTCCGAATTAGGTAGTAATCGGCTTCACTGTCTCGGCCTACGTATGCAGTTAATGCATGTAGAAAATCATCCGGTTGTTCGCGGACAATTTTCCATACGTTTATCAACTCACCGTTTAAGTCAGACAAGAACGCGCGCCCTGTTGCCCGCTGCCGAACAGTGAAAAAGACTGAACCGGCGCCAAGAAACGGCTCGTAGTAGTTTTTGAACCGGCCAGGAAAATGAGGAAGGAGTGATGGCATTAACCTTGTTTTACCGCCAGCCCATCGCAAGAATGGCTTGACACTCTTTTCAAGCTCTAGGCCCTCTAGGCCCGGAAGCCAAGAGCTTGACGGCGCCATCTTGGTAGCCATGGTAGTAAATGGCATGTCTTCACTTGCTGTGATTGTGGGCCGTCGCAACGGAGAACTAAACTCTTTTGTCAAGATCGTTGGTGTCCGAATGGGTGTGAAGATGGTTGTTGCTCAGGCACCTGAGCTTAGCTTGCGATTCGCTGAGTGCCGACCTGCCGGGCGGCAGAAACCAGCCTACTGATTGTTGCGGGATTGACCTTGAATTGGCGAGCAGCTTCGGCGCCCGTCCCTCGTCCAGTCATCACTATTTCCAAGATTTCGGCCCGCTGCTCTTGGGTCAGCTTGGGTCTGCGGCCGCCTCTCCGTCCACGAGCTACGGCAGCAATCAGGCCGGCGCTCGTTCGCTCTCGAACCATCGCTCGTTCGAATTCCGCAAATGATCCGCACATCTTCATCATCATTCGACCGGCTGGAGTGGTCGTGTCGATGGCCTCCGTGAGCGATCGAAAACCAGCGCCAGCGCACTCAATCTGGTCCATGACGTGCAGGAGATCTTTAAGCGATCGGGACAGGCAATCGAGCTTCCAAACCACGACGACGTCCTCGTGCCTAAGCTGCCCAAGCAGTCGTTGAAGTTCTGGCCGATCCCAACGTCCACCGCAGGCGTGTTCGGTAAATAGGCACGAACAGCCGGCTGCATTTAGTGCTTTGACTTGAGCATCTGATCCTTGCTCTTCGACCGAGACGCGCACATAGCCAAAAAGCAAAAGCGACTCCATCATGGCGGTAGGGTAGGTGCCTAGAGACTCGCTTAGGCAATAGGTTTCTGCAACAGGAAAAGCACGGGTTTCGCGGGAGGGGTACCGACCTTGGGGTAAGCGTCCGTTGCCTCCAAGACCGGCCCTCTGATCCTCCCCGGTTTGGGTGGACACCTCTGATACGCTCTTGAGGAGCGAGGCAGGTGATCCGATGGCAGCGAAAGCAAGACGGGAGTTCACCCTGGAGTTCAAGCGTGAGGCTGTTGCCCTGCTGCAGGGCAGTGGGCGACCGCTTGCGCGGGTCGCGGCGGAGCTGGGCATCCAACCCTCGATGCTGCGGCATTGGCGGGCGGCCCACAACGGCGATCCCGCTCGCCCGCGTGCCGGGCAGCCGACGGGATCGATCGCGGCCACGGGACCGGCGGCTCCGTCTCCCGCCGACCTCGCCTCGGAGAATGCCAAGTTGCGACGCGAGCTCGAGCGGACGCGGATGGAGCGCGACGTGCTAGAAAAAGCCATCGGCATCTTCGCGGAGGTGCCGAGGTGAGGTTCGCCTTTATCGAGCAGCATGCCGCCACCTATCCGGTGCGCCTCATGTGCCGCGTGCTCGAGGTCTCGCCGAGCGGCTACTACGCCTGGCGGTTGCGTCCCGAGAGCCCGCGCTCGATTGAGAACCGCGCCCTCGTGGACGAGATCCGGCGCCTCCAGGCCCGACACAGGGGCCGCTACGGCAGCCGACGCATGCATGCCGCCCTGCGGCTCGAGGGTCACCGGTGCAGCCGAGGCCGCGTCGAGCGCCTCATGCGCCGCCACCGCATCCGGGCATTGGCCGGGCGCCGCTTCCGGCCTTGCACCACCGACAGCCGCCATCACCTTGCGGTCGCGCCGAACCTCCTGGCTCAGCGCTTTGAGGCGCCGGCCCCCAACCGTGTATGGCTTGCCGATCTGACCTACATTCCAACCGGCGAAGGCTGGCTTTATCTCGCTGCCGTCCTCGACCTCGCCACCCGGAAGGTGGTCGGCTGGGCGATGCGCGACCATATGCGGGTCGAACTCACTCTCTCGGCTCTCATGATGGCGGTACAGCGACAGAGGCCGGGGGCAGGCCTGCTCCAACACTCGGACCGCGGCAGCCAATATGCGGCCGAGGCCTACGTCGCGCAGCTCACCACGATCGGCGCGGTCGCCTCCATGAGCCGCAAGGGCTGCTGCTACGACAACGCGCCCATAGAGAGCTTCTTCCACACCCTTAAAATCGAACTCGTCCACCAGCAGCGTTGGGCAACCCGTGACGATGCCCGCCGTGAGCTGTTCGCCTATATCGAAGGTTATTATAATCGAGCCCGTATGCACTCGGCCCTCGGCTATCTCACCCCCGAACAGGCCGAGCAGCGTATGGCAAGCTAAACCCCCGTCCACCCAAACCGGGGAGGATCAGCTTTCAGCAGGGCAGGGTTGTGGACTCTGTCAGCCATCCAGGCGAAAGCATCATACTTATCTGACTACGGACTGACCTATTGAGCCCATTCGAAATCCGTTAGGGGCTGAATGCACCTAGTCTCGGCGATCAACTCATCCAAGCCTCGCACCAATGATCCGACAACTCGGCTGGCCTGTCCTCCGTCGCCAATAGGTTGAGATCAACGGGACTTGGTATCAACGAGTCCAAGTTCCCCACCTTGGCTGACAAAGTCCACATTCCATGGACGCTTGTGGCCCTTAACAGTGAAGCTGGCTATCGGGACGAGCCGCCAAGTTCGGCCCAACTTGGCTGAACGTGAAGTGCTGCCGCGAATGGCCCGATTCTCGAAGGGAAAGGGACTTATACCAAGTCCCTGTCATCCCGACCTATCAGCCGCGGATCGGACGTTGCAATCCGCAGTGGTTGCAACCGCTATGCTTGGCGCTTTCCCGTGATTGCGGCAAGCCCTGCATCACTTGCGGTAAGGGGGGTTTATCGCATGTGTGGATGCCCCCTGCGGGTCAAGGCGAATAAGCGACGCAGGCATCGAGAGCACGAGCGCAATCCTGTGTTCGACCTGGTATCCGGCCGATCTTGGCAAGCCGGGAGGCGCCAAGCCGGGCCATGAGGGCCACAGCCGTGTCCGGATCCCCACATTGACGGCATGAACCCCAACCTTGGCAGCAAGAGCTGGACGTTCAATCAGACAGTCAGCCAGGATTAAGGCTGTCTCCCATTCGAGCCAAGCGGAGGACTGCGGTCCACAGGCAATGGGGTCGTCGATGCCCGACAGACCATCTCTACACTGTCGTCAATGCCACCAATCTGTGCCGAATTTGCGCTTAATAGATAATAGCCTAGCACCGTGGCCGGATCGACCCGCCCAACAAGCCCCTTTCCAAGCTGTTTGCTCGTATCCCGGATCTCGAAGTGGAGATGCGGATAGTTTTTGGTTTTCTTTGCATTTCCAGTGAGTCCAGTCTTAGCAATGACCTGTTTGGCTTTCACGAAATCTCCGGATTTGACCAACACTTCGCTTAAGTGGGCATAGAATGCATATCGAGTTTCTGAACTGCTTTGATCGGACGAACCGATAAGATTGAATTGAATAAGAACCTGTTTCCCGTAGTCGCCTACGTCATTGGGTTCTATCCACAAAACAACACCCTCAGCGATAGCAAAAGTATCTGTGCCTTCTGGAGCATAAAGATCCCAACCCTGATGGTTCTTCGTATTGTTGTTTCGAACCTTACCGTAAGCTGCGTGTGAAACTTTATGTTGGACGCCTTGGTCGCTGCGGAGGCGCATGACGGCGAGCGGATTATAGAGCGGCATTTGATTTCCCCGGCTTCTACCTTCACCATCGCAACATAAAACTCAAAACAGTCTCGTTGGCACCTGTTTTTGTGGAGTACCAGGCCAGCGTGTTGCATGGGTCAGGGGCTTGGACGCATTCGTCCCCGCCTGCGCTTGCGATCAGGCGACGCGGACGTATTCGGGCCGCCCAAGCTCGAGCATACGGTTCAGCACGTTGGCGGCGATGGCCACCTCAGTCGCCTGTCGCCCATCCGTTCGCGAGCGAAGCCAGTCGCCGATGACGCGTTTCCACCGGGAGATGTCGGCCTCTACCAGGGCGCGCCAGTTATAGCCCGACGCGCGCTGCCAACCCATGCGGCCGCGTTCGGCGATACATCGCAAGTGCGCATCCCGCTGCGTCGGCGCGGTTTCGGCTGCGACGCTCGGCACCGCGCTCGCGCGTGGCGGGACGACGACGGCCGCCTCGGGATGGCGTGCCGCGACCTCGGCATCGACATCGTCCCGGTCGTAGGCACCATCGCCGATGAAGGCCGCCACCGAACCATCGACCCGGTCGAGCAAGGGGCTGACTTGCGAGCCGTCGTCAGCATCCCTGTCGGTCAGCACCGAGGCGACGATCTGGCCCGTGTCGGCGTCGGTAGCGAGGTGCAGCACCCGCCAGGCTCGGCGCCGCTTGCTGCCATGCTTCTCCTCCAGCCAGCTGCCGGGACCGCACAGCCGTAGTCCTGTGCTGTCCACCAATAGGTATACGGGCTCACGCCCGCAGCGCGGCCGCGCCACCTCGAGCGTCTCGGCGGCTGAGGGTCGAGTGGTCCGGCACGGCGAGGTTGAGGCCAAGCAACTGTAGAATGGAGCCGATCAGGCCCTCGGTCTGGCGCAGCGCCAAGCGAAACATAGCCCGCAGGGTCAAGGCGGTGGCGATCGCCAGCGCGGAGTAGGTGGGCTGCCCGCCCCGGCCAGTGCGCGGCTCGGCCCTCCAGGCCTCGATCGCCTCCAGCGTGAACCAGACGGTCAGGCTGCCGCGGGCGCGCAGCCCGGCATCGTACTCGGTCCAGTTGGTGACCCGGTGCTTCTGCTTGGGAATATGGTGGCGCCGATTTCCGTTCGTTTTGAAAGGCACGACGGCGGTCCCTGGAGGGTTGAGGGGGATTCGCCCCGGCTTCACCCTACCCGAAGCAGCCCAAGCCGCCGACCCCTGCAACAAAGTGCCCCCGAGGAGCTCAGCCCCAACCCGTAGCTGCGAACGCCGCCCGCCGCCTAACCTCGGCATCCGCGGCCTTGGCCGTATGGATTCGAAGAACATCGCGGCCATGCAGGAACAGGTCGAGCGCTTCGCTCGCGCCTACTACGCGAAGAAGCTCGGGCTGCCCTTTGAGGGCAAGCCCGAGGAAGAAGGCTAGAGACCGCGCGACAGGCCGGTGACGCCAGGCCGATACACGATGATGCAAAGCTCGGTCAGCGGGAAACGGGAAAGGCCGATGCTGTTGTTGCCGGGCACATCTGTCCAAGTGATCCTTTCGGAATACTGGCTGCGCTGATCGCCGGTACCTGTCCCGTAGCGCGCGGCGAGCGCCGCACGGTAGCGGTCGAACAGGTTCGGACTGCAACTCTCCTTCTCCAGCGCCACAAGCTGAAGCTTGGAAGCCGCATCGAAGCAAAGCCAAGCCTCGAAGGAGTCCCTGTCTACCGAGTAGTTTCCTCTTACAACGCACGCCAAGTCGGCGCGTGAGTATTTTTGATCGAATGGCACTCGGCGTAGGCTGCCGCGCGAGGCGGCGACAGCATCGTCAGCGGACATTCCCCATCGGGTGAATTGCCAATCGGCGCGCGATGGTGCCGCGCCGAGCAGGAGGGCCGCTCCAATGGCGGCGAGAAAGCGCAGGCGCGACACTGAATACCTCACGTTACGGAGGCGCCATTATATGCGCGCGTAGGTTTATCTGCGAGCGCAAAATGACGTTTCGAGCGCTGCGCTCGGGCTTGCTATGCGAAGAAGCTCAGTCTGCCCTTTAGGGCAAGCCCGAAGAGAAATGCTAGAGCCCGCGCGACAGGCCGCTGCTGCCTGGCTTGTAGAGGATGTCGCACACCGCGACATCTTGTTGCACGGGTCAGCGGCCTGGACACACTGAGCCCTGCTCGGTTCTAGGATCATGCGGTCCGGATGTACTCCGGCCGCCCAAGCTCGAGCATGTGGTTCAGCGCCTTGGCAGCGATGGCCACTTCGGTCGCCTGACGCCCATCCGTTTGTAAGCGTAGCCCGTCACCGATGACGCGCTTCCATCTCGAGATGTCCGCCTCTACCAGGGCAAGCCAGTTGTATCCTGATGCCCGCTGCCAGCCCATGCGCCCACGCTCGGCAATACAGCGCAGATGTGCATCCCGCTGTGTCGGCGCGGTCTCAGCTGTGCCGCTCGGCACCGCATTCGCCCGAGGCAGGACGATGATGAACGCATCTGGATATCGCGCTGCAATCTCGGCATAGACGCCGTCTCGGTCGTAGGCTCCATCGCCGGTAAGGGATGCCATGGAACCATCGACCCCGCCGAGCAAAGGGCCGACTTGAGAGCCGTCATCGGCATCCCTGCTGGTCAACGCCGAGGTGACGATCTGGCTGGTTTCGGCGTCCGTGGCAAGGTGGAGCATCTTCCAGTCCCGGCGCCGCTTGGTGCCGTGCTTCTCCTCCAGCCAACCGCCCGGACCGCATAGCCGAAGACCGGCGCTGTCCACCAGCAGGTGCACCGGCTCGCGCCCGCAGCGTGGCCGCGGCACCTCCAGCGTCTCGGCCCGACGGCTCAGGGTGGAGTGGTCCGGCACCGCAAAGTCGAGGCCCAGCAGCTGCAGAATGGAGCCGATCAGACCCTCGGTTTGGCGCAGCGCCAGGCGGAACACGGCACGCAGCGTCAGGGCCGTTGTGATCGCCAGGTCCGAGTACTTCGCTTGGCCACCCCGGCCAGTGCGCGCCTCGGCGCGCCACCCTGCAATCGCCTCGGCCGTGAACCATACAGTCAGGCTGCCACGGGCGCGCAGCGCGGCATCGTACTCAGCGGAGTTGGTCGCCAGGATCTTCCGGAAGGTGATCACGGGCAGCCAGACTGCCTCTGTGACAGAACTACGGTGGTTTCAGACGGGACTGCTTTGACGGCTCTAGTCAGGTCGCGAAGCGCTGCAACCTGGGCAGTTGCAGAACTCTTGATGATGGTCCCGAGCCGCTCCACCACCTCGGTCAGGGACGGGCCTTCCTGGGGCTTGGGCGTCAGTAGCTTGACGATGTTGTCCCACCTCGCCCTGCTCGAACTGCCGCTGCGCCAGGGTAGCGAGCGACTGGTTCATGAGCGTCAGGGTGTCGTTCAGGCCCTCGAAGACGGCGATCAGGTCTTTGTCCATGATCCCGAGGGTGACCCCTCGTGGCGCGAATGGGTCCCCCTATCCGCACGGTCGAGGACTGCACGCAGGAGGCGGTCCGAGACGTCCGCCTCCTGCCAGTCGGGCAGGCGGCGCCAACATGTCATGCCGGGCCCACAGCCCGTCTCCTGCGGCAGCATCTCCCACGGGATCTCCGACTACAGGACGAAGAGGATGCCGGTCAGGGCCGCGCGGTCGGGCAGATGAGGCCGACCGCCCCTCGGCTTCGGCGGCAGTAGCGCTTCACGCCGCCCACAGCGCATCGGGGATAAGGGGCCTGCTCCTGCGCTCAAAACACGCCAAACCAAATTGTTAGACGCTCTTAAACCGCGTGGCTGATGACTTCGGCAGGAAAGCGGAACCCGGCGTAGAGGGAGCTAGCGGCTTCCGATCTCATTCCGGATATTTACCGGACCCGGGGCAAGCGGCCAACTCCTGCTATGCTGACGGTGCCGATTACTCTGCGCAGTTGCCGCTGAGTCCGATCACAAACCCCTAGGGCACTGAGCTAGCCCTCGTTGCGGCGGGCGGCGGCGATCTCCTTCCCTGCCCAACCCTCGGTGATCTTCACCAACTCGGTGACGTCGCCATTGGCCCCGCCGTCCGCCATGGCGAGGCCATAGAGCATCTGCGCGGCGCGGCTCGTCGGCATCACCAGCCCCAGCGCCTCGGCCTCCTGTAGGGCGAGCCGCATGTCCTTGGCCATCAGCTCCATCCGAAAACCGAAGTCGAAGCGCCGGCTCAGCACCGGGCCGGTGGCAAAGCGCTCGGCCGGAAAGCTGCGGCCGGAAGATTTGTTGATTGTGTCGATCATCAACTCGGGGTCGATCCCGGCCTTGGCGCCCATGGCCAGCGCCTCGCAGGCCGCAGCCCAGGTGGTCGCCGCCAGCAGGTTGTTCACCAGCTTCAGAGTCTGGCCCTGGCCGACCTGGCCGCCGACCAGCACGGTATTGGCGCCGATCACCTCGAGCACCGGGCGCACCCGGTCGAAGGCCGCCCGGTCGCCGGCCACCATCACCGCCAGCGTGCCGGCCTCGGCCCCGGCGACGCCGCCGCTGACCGGGGCATCCAACGCCACGACGCCGCGCGGCGCGAGGCCGGCCGCCACCACCTGCGCCGCCTGCGCCCCGGTGGTGGAGAGGTCGACATAGATCCGCAGCGCATCGCCTTCGGCTAGACCGGCCACGCCGAGCGCCACCTGCCGCACCACCTCGGGCGTCGGCAAGCTGACCAACACGATGGCCGCCTCCCCAGCGACGGCGGCGGGGCTGTCGCGTCCCTCCGCCCCGCGCGAGACGGCGGCGGCCTGCGCCACCGGGTTGAGGTCATGCGCCAGCACCCGGTGCCCGGCCTCAAGCAGGCGCCGGACCATCGGCACGCCCATGGCGCCGAGACCGATGAAGCCCAATGCTTCCCTCATAGTGGCTTCCGTCACGGCTGCACCAGCGGGCAGCCGCCCTCGGCCAGCGGGCGGAAGGCCTGCTCGCCTGGGACGGTCGAGAGAATGCGGTAGAGGTCCCACGGGCTAGTCGATTCCCCGGGCTTCTTGACCTCCACCAGATGCACGTCATGCACGTGCCGGCCATCCGCCCGCACCCGCCCACCCCGGGCGAAGACGTCGTCGACCGGCAGCTCCCGCATCTTCGCCGCCACCGCCATCGCCTCATCCGTACCGGCGGCCTCGATCGCCTTCAGCCAGTGGCGAACGCCGGAATAGACACCGGCCTGGTACTGCGTCGGCATGACGCCGCGATGACGCTCAGCGAAGCGGCGGGCGAAGGCGCGGGATTCCTCGTTCTGGTTCCAATACCAGGCATCCACTGAGACGACGCCTTGTGCAGTTTCCAGACCGAGCGACTTGATGTCGGTGATGTTGACGAAGAAACCGACCAGCCGCTGGCCCTGCCGTGTCAGGCCAAACTCGCCCGCCTGCTTGACCGCATTAACCGTATCCGTGCCGGCATTGGCCAGCGCCACGACTTGGGCGCGGGAGGATTGCGCCTGCAGCAGGAAAGAAGAGAAGTCGCCCGTGTTTAGCGGATGCCGCGCCCGGCCGAGGACCCGGCCGCCCTCGGCGTTCACCACGGCTTCCGAGCCGCGTTCCTGGGCATAGCCGCCCTCGTAGTCAACCGTCAGATAGTACCAGCTCCGGCCGCCCTGGGCCATGACGGCGTGGGTGATGCCGCTGGTCAGGGCGTAGCTGTCCAGCACCCAGTGAAAGCCGACCGGCGAGCATTGCCGCCCGGTCAGTTCGGTGGAGGCGGCCGAGGTATTGATGATGATGCGGTTGCGCTCCCGCCCCACCTGCTACACCGCCAGTGCCACGGCGCTGTTCGGCATGTCGATGATCATGTCGACCCGGTCGGTGTCGATCCAGCGGCGGGCCAGGGCGGCGCCGACATCTGGCTTGTTCTGGTGGTCGCCGCCAACCACTTCGATCGGCTTACCCAGCGCGCGGCCGCCATGGTCCTCGGCCGCCATCCGGGCGGCGACCATGGAGCCGGGGCCGGAAAAATCGGCGTAGGGGCCAGAGACGTCGGTCAGCACGCCGACCCGCACGACGTTGTCAGAAACGACTGGGGCCGCGGTTTGGGCAGGTGCCAGCGACGGCGCGAGCAGCGTGATAAGGGCCGCGACGGCCCTGCGGATCCTGGACATCGGTCTTCCTCCTGTGTGGCGCTTTGGGCACCTTGCCGCCCAGGCTACACCACCGGAGGAAAACGGCCAGCCGCGCCCCGCCAACATCCCGCCCCGCTGGCGTTCCTCCCGGGCAAGGCAGCAAGAGGGGCACGGACGTGGAGACCGGATCGGAGCCAGCCAGACAGGTTAGCCAGACAGTCGGGTCACAGACCCTAGCGCCCAGAGGGGAGACCAGATTTCTAGGCCTGGTATGATGAAGGGCTGCCGCAAGAAAGTGTGGTGACATTACGTATTCATCGTCCGGGCCCTGTTGCACAATCCAGGTGAAGGGCCCGACTACCTTTCTGTTCTGGTTTGATCAGGCGATGGCGACGGTGTCGGGCATGCCGAACCGGTTGTAGGTGTTGAGGATGGCGCAGCGGATCTGGACCTCGGCAACCTGACGGGCAGGACACGGGCCCACAGCCGCTCGCCTAGGCGTTTGAGGCGCGACATGGCTGTCTCGGCCAAGCTGCGACGGTGGTAGCCGCTCTATCGTTTCCAGAGACGTCGGCCGAGGGGCTTGATGGCCCGCTGGGTCTCGTCGCGCTCACCCGCTCCTACGGTCAGCGTCTTCCATGGTTTGCCGTTGCGCCGGGGTGGCACGAGCAGGGCTGCGTTGCGGGCCGCTGCGGCCGCGTAGGCCGTGCGGGTGTCGTAGGCCCCGTCGCCGCCGATGTCGGCGATCCGCTCATCGTCGGCACCTGCGTCAGCAAGCTTGGAAGGATCTCGCCGTCGCCGTGCCGGTGGTCGGTCATCTCGACGGCCCGGACCTCGTGATTGTCTGCATCGACCGCCAAGTGCACCTTGCGCCCGACCCGGCGTCGATCAGCGCCGTGCCGGCGCACCTTCCACTCCCCCTCGCCCAGCACCTTCAACCCCGCGCTGTCCACGATGAGATGCAGCGACTCACTCCGGGAACGGTAGGGAATGACCACCGTCAGCCCCTGCTGCCGGCGCGAGAGGGTGTTGTAGTGCGGCACCGGCCAGCCGGAGCCCGGCCAAACGGATGAGGCTTCCTACCAGGCCCTGGGCCGCCGGCAGCGGCAACTGGAACCACACCGTCAGCGTCAGCGCGCACTGGATCGCCGTGTCGCTGAGGACCCGAGGCCGGCCCCGCTTGCCTGTGCCCTCCGGCGCTTGCCAAGCCAGATCCGGCGAGAACCACACAGTCAGGTCACCGCGAGCTATCAAGCCCTGATCATACTCGCACCAGTTCTAGATCCGGTAGCGCTTCCTCCGCCGGTCAGGCCCCGCCGTATCCCTCCTCATGTCCGATCACCTACGACCTTTCTGCAACATCGCCCTTTCTAATTCTCATTTCGATTATTCATAATACTGGAATTTCGGCCTGGGGCCGCGTACCAAAGTCCGATCCGGACCTTTTTCACGCGGGAAAACATTGGAGCGGCGCTTGCGCCCATAAGTTCGGTCCCGCATCATCCGGTCTCACTTTGGGAGATGGGAGATGGCTGCAAAGGCTACCTGCCGCATGCTTGTACTTGGCGGTTCAAAAGGGGGTTGTGGCCGATCAACGATTGCACGGAACCTGCTAGTCGCCGCTAGTTTAGCCGACATCAAGGTGGTCGGTGCCGATCTCGATCGGCAGGGTACCTTCCTCAGGTGGAGCGAGCGACGCGAGGTTGCCCGGCAGAAGCTCCCTCAGATTGTTCCAACGGAAGTCTTCAGTGCAGAGGTGGGCGACTGGCGCTCAATCCTTGACCAAGTGAAGAGCTACCAACTCGCCATCGTGGACACCGCGCCCGGCGTCGAACACGATATGACTCCAATGCTCGAGTTGTGCGGCAGAGCCTCGCTGGTCTTGGTGCCGACTTCGCCCTCCGGTGACGACCTTGAGAGTGTCGCACCTTGGTTCAAAACCTTGACAGATGCAGGTGCCAACGCCGAGTTCGTGCTGAACCGTGCGAACCGCCGCACCCGCTCTTACGCCGCCGCCCGAACCACGCTGCTCCGGTATGGCGCAGTCGCGCCGGTGGAAATTCCGCAGTTGGAAGAAATCATGACGCCGTTCAAGGCGGGCCTCTCAGCCGTAGACTACGAAAACAGCAAAGCCGCCGACGCAATGAATGACCTTTGGCTCCACGTGCGCCGGGCAGTGAAACTGTGAGCCGCCTTCGAGCAGGCGCCGCTAAGGGCGCACTGAAAGACCTCGAAGCAGCCGGTGATGCGCGTGACCTCGTCGCCGGCGACCGCCGCTTCGGTCAGGCACAGGCGATTAAGCGACAGCAGGATGAGGGCCGGGAAATCATCCACGAGGTGTTCGCGGGCTTGCCCATCGCTCAAAACCCCGACCGCATCCGTGAAATCCTTGGCGCTCGGTCCGTGATCTTTGAGAACTGGGGCAAAGCTTCGACGGCCTTCTTAGCGATCGGCCGCACCCTCCTGAACCTGCGTGAAACTCTGAGTCCAGAGGAAGATCGTGCTCTGCGCCGAGGCGCGAGCCGACTGTTTCCGTTTTCAGACAGCATGGTCTCGAAGCTTGTCGAGATCGCCCGCGCGGTACGGGAGGGCCGCATCCCCGAGCCGCAGCTTCCTGCCGCCTACTCGACGGCATACGACCTCGCCAAGGCGCTGCGCGACGAGCGCGGTCTGCAGCTGGCAACCGAGCGGAATTTGATCCGTAACGACGTGCAGCGGGTCGAAGTCGAGGCGTTGAAGCGCGATCTGCGGGATGGCCGCAGGCTTGGCGGGCGGATCGTTGATGCCACCGCAGATGATGAGGCCGTGGAGGCCGGGGGCGTACCGAACGGCCGCGTCAGCCTCGATGCCCTCCGTGCACGGCAGGCAGACCTCCGTCGACAACGGGACGAGGCTGCCGCCCGACTAACCGAGCTCGACCGCGACCTTATTGAGGTCACCGAGCAGCTCCGGATCGCGGAAGGCGACGTTGATGAGTGATGGCACCTTGCCGCACAAGCCGTGCGGTCGGGCGGGTTGGGGTAAGCCGGCGTAGGGGCAAGCCCTCGCTTCATGAGGAAAGCACGCTGTGCTCTTCAAGGAGGATGCCGATCGGCGCCCCACATCCCCAGGCAGCGCAACAAGCCAACGAACTGGGCGGTGTGAAATGCCGGCCCCGCACGTCCGCGGTAGTTTGGCCTTGTGGTTCTCCGAGGCGGCAGTTGAGGGCTGGCGCGCTGAACCGCACATATCTGGGCGGTTAGCCGAAGTGGCCGGCTCTGGCGATCGCAACTACCCTGACGCCTCGGGCCGTGTTCCGCTTGGCGTGGCGCCAAACTGATAGCCTGATCGGCTTCATCTTGCAGTTGCTCGGCCTCGATTTCGCGGTGCTCGACCATTCGACCCTGAGCCGCCGGGTCGAGGCGTTGGAGGTGGCGCGGCCGCGCTGTGGAAGCGAGTCAGTGCACCTGCTGGTGGACGGCACCGGGCTGCGGCTGTTAGGGCCGAGTGGCTGACTAGAGGAGAAGCACGGCACCAAGCGGCGGCGAGCATGAAGGGTGCTCTACTTGGCCACCGACGCCGGCACCGGCGAGATCGTTACTTTAGTTCTGGCAAAACAGATGTTGCGCATGGTTTATACCCCTTCCCCTGGATAGGGGGGGCGGGGGGATCACTCCGGACGAGAGAGGCTACCGAGGGCGACCAGCTTCGGTCCGACCGGCGGGCGGGAGGGATAGAGGATTACCCCGTCATCTGCGACCTCGACACGTGCCTCCGAATAGGCGGCAACCGCTGGGGCAAGCCACCGCTTGAAGTCGCGGCGGAAGGTATGCATCTCGGCGTAACCGAGGCCGAATTGCTCCTTGAGCGCCGCCCAACGGACCGGTGTCGGCGCTTTCAAGGTGTGTAGCCGGTAGGCGAGCCAAATGTAGATGTCGAGGCTGACGCTGAGCCCGGACAGCTCCCGCAGCGCCGTTTCGCGCAAAGGAACGGGATGTTGGCGCAGTGCTTGGTAGAAGACCTCGTCTAGGACAACGCGGTCTTCCCAGAGATCACCTTGCGGGCCGCCAGCGTCTTCGACCGCCCGTTGGAAGCGCAGCCCGGAGCGGACAAAGCGCCCTGCCTCCCATCCGCTTGCCATCTGGTTTTCCCATGAAAATTTGAGGCTGCAGGCTGCGATCCTGGCCGCTTGCTCGCGCAGGGCGCGCCCGGTCTCACCGCCCCAGGTAAGACCCATCCTTCCAAGCCATTCCCGCATGCTGCGACCGAGTTCGACCTCGCAGGAGTTGGTCCGCACGGCTTGCGTCTGCAAGTAGAGCAGGATCATACGCGCTCGTGCGCCATAAGGGACGCCGTAAAGCTTCGCTTGGCCCATACCGCGCCGAAGGCGGCCAGGTTCTATCATCAATACGACACGGTGGCCACGCTTCTCCCAGACTTGCTCGTCCGACAACCGCTTGTGTGGCAAGCCTGTGAGGCAGAAGCCAGTATAGGTAATACCGATCTTGCCGGCTTCGTCCCCGAGCACCTCTGCAGCAATGTCGATCAGGCCGCGTTGTTCGGGCGCCATCATGGCTCGTGCTTGGTCACGCCCATGGGCAAGCACCAGCTTTCGAGCCCCGTGGTCCGCGTCCTGCACTATGCTCTCTTCCTCAACGCTGTTGGACCATGGCGAGACGCTGTCCACTGCGTCAACGGGGGGATCACTCCGGGGACTAGTAGGAGGGTAGTAGGATTCTAACTAGTTGAAGTACGGAGTAATCCCCCCGTGGATAACCCCGATTCCCGGAGCTTTCCCCCCATTTCGCGTGAGTGATTCCCCGTGGATAGATGTCACGTCTAAGGATAAGCCGCTCCGGAGTGATCCCCCCACCCGACTGCGACTCGAAAGCGGGCCGGAGTGATCCCCCCACCACCGCCGGCGTCAGCGACTACCGGAGTGATTCCCCCAATAGTCTCGCTAGCGCCCAGGAATGTGCCTAGCACCAGTGGCGTTCCCCAATGTCGAAGGCGTGCTCAAACCGACGGCGCCCGAGGTGGGAGTGCCTGATGCACTTAATCCCCTAACCGCCTGCGGGCGGCATGTGCGGTACCTCAGGGGCGCGAGATGCGCGGACATGGCGATGTCCCGGCAGGCTTGACTAGAACAGGGTGGTCTGCGGCCGCTGCGGGGTGCTGGCGGCCGGCTTGCGGCGCGGCAGGGCAGGGGGCAGGGGGGCCGGACGGTTGGGGGTCTCGTCAGGCCCGGCATAGCCGTCATCGGCGATCAACCGTAGCTGGACCCCGGTGCCAGCGGCCGCCGTCGCGGGCAGCTCCAGCGGCACCGGCCAGAAGCACTCGACCCGGTCCTCGCCGCGCAGCGCCAGGAACACCACCCGGACCACCCGGCCAGCGCCGTCCGTCTCGACCGCCAGGCGGAAGGCCAGCCCCTCGGCTGCCGCTTCGCCCAGTGCCAGGGAGAGCTGCTGGACCTCGACCTCCTGCCGCTTGAGGGTGCGCTCGGTCGGCTCCTCGGCGGCGCCGCGGTAGAAGCGCACCGGCACGCCGTTGCCATTCCCACCGATGACGAAGACGAAGTGGGCGCTGTCATCCAGCACCTCGAGCCAGGGGTAGTCGCCCGAGCTGGCAGCCCGCTGCAGCCGGTGCCGGCCGAAGGCAAAGGCGCGGCAGCCGACCGACCAGGGATCGTCGCCCAGCTCGTAGCTGGCCATGGCCAGCGCATCGCGCCGTGCATTGGCCAGCATGCGGGCGCAGATCCGGAGCCGCTCCTCGGTCAGCGCCGGGTGGAAATCCCAGGGCAGGCGTGAGGGCGAGGGCGGTTCGGCGTGCTCCATGGCGTCACCATACCATGGTGCTGATCAATAACAGCTATGCAGCGGCAGCGACTTGCTGCACCGATCTACCTTACAAGCTTGTCGACGCAATTACCGGGTAATGACATTGCAAAAGACAAACACACCCGTAAATCGCTAGGAGAGCTACCCGGGTTGCCTCGGCAATTTGGACGATGTCACAATCCGCGACCGTCACCTCGTAGAGTTTTGAGTATGAAGGTGCGGCAGCCATGTCAACTAGAAATAGACCATGACCGGTTCAGCCTTGTAGAGGCGGCCGTTTTACAAATGGATACCTATGTCAGACGCTAATCGCGTATTTTCGGGCCAACCCAGGCAGGCTACATCTTCCAGGCAAACGCGGCACATTGTCACCGCACCTCGAAAGAACAGCGGCGGGACCGTCCGCGGTCGGGTCGTGGAAGTCGTGCATGTCGCGCGGCGTTTGTCGGGCCCGATCAAGGATCAGCCGTCTTCGACACCATGGCATGCTCACGCCGAAGCTTGGCCCGACGGGTTTCATGCAAAGCCACCTGGACCAGCCTTGCCGCAGGAGGCGCAACCCACGGCGTCGGAGAACCGGCCTCCCATCGTCCACGTCATGCCGGCGTGGGAGCCATCGGTGCAGCAGCCAGCATCGGCGGATGCTGAGCCCGTCGAAGGGCAGAACAGCACGCAGGCCGTCGAGGGCCGCAACCGACGTGATGCAAAGCCACGTCCGCCGAAGTTGAGGATGCGGCGTTTTGCGGACCCCTTCGCCGACGGCGATGACGGCGCCAACTGCATCCGCTGTGGGTATCTCGTCGAACGGACCCGGGAAGCGCGTGGCCTGTGGACCTGCACGAAGTGTGGCTGATGTGTCGGCGGTGAGACTGCCGAGCTCGCTGATGATTACCACATGGCATCACCACCTTCTCTGAACTGAATCACCTGTGTTTCGCACAACAACCGCGGTTGTTGTGCCACCTGCGCCAAGCAGTCAACACTGTCCGCTGCGATCTTAAGCTCGCGTTTAGAGTGGCGTCGTCATGCTAGAGGGTTAAGCGGGTCCTGCCGTCTTCTTTGCGCCTTGGCTCGACGAAGCCAAAGCGGGCACCGAATGGGTCCTCCGCAACCACGGCGAAATCGCCGCCGGGGATCTAGTCGGGGCCGCCAAGCACGCGTCTTCCAACGCTAGACGTTATGTGGGAGATGGACCTCACCACCACCTCGACCGGCAAGTGGCAGGCGGCGGTCGTCGTCGCCGTCGACCACTACTCGACTGGGGGCATCGGCTTCCAGACACCTCAACACCTGCGACTGTAGTCGAATGGACGCGCGTAGCACAGCGCTACCTTGTTCGATCTGGCCTCGAGCCTCTTCAAGCCAGGTTTGGTGCGCTAAGCTTGACTTGAAGATGAGAAATAGGGAAACTCTTAGGGCATTTGGTACAAAGTCATGTTCACGACACAGGACGCTATAGACGCCTATGCAGCAGAGCTAGGCATGAAAAGTGCTAGCCTTTTTCGTTATGCTCGCGCACTTAAAGAAGCTGTGGATGCAAGTGGAGAGCGACGGGAACTCTGGCCTGTTAGTGGTCCTGGTGGTGGAAAAAACGCAGCTCATCCCACAGGAAGTCATTTAGCAAATCTAATGCTTTCCCTGGTTGCAATACAACCGGCCGATGCCGTGCGTGTGGTTGATGAATTACGGACTTGGCAGCAAGGCTTAAGCTTCGACGCCGCCGGAAAACCATATGAGGACCATCAGAGAGAAGATGCAAATTTAGGGCATTTTTTGCAGTTTTCTATTGAGACTTTAGCTTGTGTTGACACAGCTACGCGTAGGCAGTGGGCAGTTAGCATGGCTGAGGGCAGTCTTAGTGTGAACCTTGAGCGCGGTGTAGCGATGGCAATAAATTTCAGCGTCCACCAGTCTCATTCAAGAATGCACACTTTTCTCTCTTCGAAAAAAAGCGGACACATCAGTGTGGGGAAAACACAGGTGCAACGCATTGTTCAAATTCCATTAAGCCTTATCGCGGTTGCGGCAGATCTGTTGGCTGATATTGCTCACTCGAATAAAGACGTTAAAACGGCGGCAGGGAAACTAATGACGATATCGGTGTCGTAGAATGTTGTTGTCATGAATAAAATAGAAATCGAGGCGCATACACTTAATATATTGTTTGTTTGGAAACAGATCGTGGCGCACGGTGGAAAGGTAGCAAAGCTGTATACAACTGGTGCTGCTTGACTTGTGGCAGCATCACCATCCTCCGCACGACTCGCACCCGCGATGGCGAGCGCTTTGCCACGAAGCGGTGGCGCTGGAATGCGACCCTCAATCAGTGGATCAGCATCGCCTATGACGCCGGCGCGCGCTTCCTTTTCGAAGAGCGTGCCGTCGCCAACCTCGAGGACGTGGCCGCCGTCATCAACGTCGTGCGGCGCGATCCACGGGCCTTCATCGTACGCGGCGTTCCTACCGAAGCCGTGCGCGCCGAGATGGCCGAGCGGCCGGGCCTTACCTATCGGCGCCGTAAGATCGACAAAGCGGGCGTCCCAGCGACGCTGGCCGAAGCCCCGTTGCGGTGGGTCATGTTCGATATCGACGGGTGGTTGCTGCCGGCCTGGGCTGACCTCGCCGGCGACCCGGAGGCCGTTATCGATGTGGCGATCTATGATCTCCTTCCCGAGTGCTTCCATGATGCGATATGCTTCTGGCAACTCTCGGCATCGGCCGGCTTCAAGGTCGGCATCCTGAAAGCGCATTTGTTTTTCTGGCTCGCTGAGCCGATCGGCAACGCCGAGATTAGGGCCTACATGAAGGTTCACGCCCCGCTGGTGGACCGTGCGCCTTTTCAAGCAGCCCAGCCTCACTACATCGCGGATCCCATCATCGAAGGCGGCCATGACCCGCTGCCGCGGCGCATCGGCTGGCGCCAAGGCAGCGACGATGCCGTGGTGCTACCGGCAATCGATCTGGCTGCCCTGCAGGCGCAAGTTGCAGCCCAGCGGACGCGCACGCTGGAAGGCGCCGGGCTCTCCGGCATCGCGGCCAATACCGTCGAGGCCGCGCTCGCCTTGCTGGGTGACACGCAGGGTCACGAAGGCTGGCACCACCCGCTGCGCCGGGCGACTATGCTCTATGCACTGCAGACGCCGGTTCGCCAGCGAGATACCGACGCGTTGAAGCAGATATGCCGGGCCGGCATCCGCGCCGCTGTCGAGCGCGAAGCCGGGATGCACGCCGCCGCCGACATCGAGCGGTTCTGCTCCGACTTCTACCTGAATGCCCTCATTGAAGGCGCCTTCCGCCTCGCCGACAACATCAATCACGACGCTCCAGAGGGTGTGCGCCCTTTCCACGACGCCCCCGGACATGACGCCTCCCCAGCGCGGGCCCGGCTTCAAGAGCTGATAGACGACTTCTTGACCAAATCTGAGGTTTGGCACGCCACACCTCAGAGTGAACGTGGCGAGCCCCGTCACCTCGGCCTCGCCATCGATGTCGGCGGTGGCAAGAGTACCATTGGCCGAGAATGTGTCGCCGGCTTCAGCTACCGTCAGCGGGAGGAATGCCGCCCTAGCCGCGTGTTCTGGGGTGTGCCCACTATTGCCCTTGGCCGCGATGCAGAGAAGCACTTTGTCGAGCTAGCCGGTGTCAGAGTCGCAATCCACCGCGGCCGCGAGCAGGACGACCCGTTGGTCCTGGGCAAGAAGATGTGCCTGGATCTGCCCAGCGTCGCCTCGGCGCTGGCCGGCGGCGAGAGCGTGGACAAGGCGGTGTGCGGTAGTTCGGAAGGTCGCTGCCCCTTTTTCGGGGAATGCGGGTATCAGCGCCAGCGCCAAGCCGTTGACGCGGCAGATATTATCATTGGCGCGCATGAGCTGATCTTCCGCCCGACAAAGGGCATCACCAATAACCTCGGTCTGGTCGTGCTTGACGAAGCCTGGTGGCAGGATGGCATTCAGACCGAGCGCTTCATTACCCTCGACGGCCTTGCCGCCGATCCGCTGGCCGAACCGGTGTTCCGCATGGACCACAAGCCCCAGGTGGTCGACGACGAAGCGACCAACGATTTGCACACTATCCGCGCCAAAGTGGAGCGGGCACTCAAAAATCACCCCGAGGGCTATGTCACCCGTACCGCGCTGGTGGACGCCGGGCTGACTGCCGAAAATTGTGGTCTGGCCGGCAAGCTCGAATGGCAGCGGAAGCGCGAAGGTCTGCAGCGGCCGGGTATGAGCGCGCAGGACCGGAAGAAGGCGCTGGAAATGGCCGGAGTCAACGCCCAGCTGCCGCGCTTCGCCGCATTCTGGACGATCCTGCAGGACTTGCTCGGCAGCCAGGACGAGGCCACCGGCCGCGCCGAACTCCAGCGTCGCGAGGGCAAAGATGGCGCGCAATGGGTGGTTGCCCTGAACACTCGGCGCGAGGTGTCGGAAGCGATCAACGGCCTCCCGATCCTCCTGCTGGACGCCACGCTGCCGGCTGAGTTGGTGAAGCCGTACCTGCCCGACCTCGAGGTAGCCAAGCCGGTGCGGATTCGGGCGCCTCACATGGAGGTGCATCAGGTGGTCGGCGGCTTCGGCAAGACGAGCCTATTCTCCTACTCCAGGCAGCAAGCGCTCGTCGGTGCCGAAAGCGGTCAGGAAGAGCAGAGGGAAAGCGCTGCGGACCGAGGCAAGCGGAAGCGCGTGACCGAACTCCGCGACTTCGTGGCGGGCATCAGTCGCGGCCAGATTGGATGGGATGGCGGCGTCGGCACGCTCGTCGTGACCTATAAGGCGATCAAGGCGCAGTTTGCCAATCTGCGCGGGGTGGAGACGGCACACTTCAACGCCGTGGCCGGCCATGACCGCTGGCGGAAGGTCCGCAACCTGTTCGTGATCGGGTACCCGCAGCCCAAGGCCACCGATGTTCGGAAGATAGCTGCCGCCCTGACCGGCCGCGCCATCAACCTCGCCAGTCCTGCAAAACAGAGCCGGGGCCTTCGCATGAAAGACGGCATCCTCCGGGCTATCGAAGTCCGCGTCTATGAAGACCCAACCGCCGAGGCGGTCCGCGCCGCCATCGCCGATAACCAGGTAGTGCAAGCGATCGGTCGGGCCCGAGGGATCAACCGGACCAGCGCTGACCCGGTCCGGGTGTGGCTGCTGGCCGCCGTAGCGACTCCGCTGGAACTGGCCGAGTTGCATAGATGGGCCGACCTCGCGCCGAGTCAGGTTGAGCGCATGGCCTGCCGAGGAGTGATCTTCACCAGCCCCAGCGATGCGTCGAAAGCCTACCCCGATGTCTTCGAGACGCCTAAAGCAGCCGAGCATGCCCTCCACCGGGCTGGCCTGAATAGAGAGTCGATTT
>JAESFM010000056.1_pt1 | contig 64362 bp, 61 predicted proteins | sample 9266171 | NCBI WGS metagenome assembly JAESFM01 (sample SAMN14505069, study PRJNA617099) | algae metagenome | isolation source: Hassallia sp. WJT32-NPBG1 and co-occurring heterotrophs from well developed... | place: USA: Mojave Desert, Joshua Tree National Park, California | collected 2006-06-22 | reverse complement strand
TCAACCGCCCGAACCAACCGCCGACGAAGGTCCGCAGACAAGGGTGCCGTCATCATCGCCTCGACGCCGCATCAACAGCGTCGAATCAGAACGCGCGATTCCAAGCAACATCAAAGTGCTCTAGCCGACGGTGATCCCCGCCTCCCGCACCACGCGGCCCCAGCGCTCCGTCTCCCGCCGCATGAGCGCCGCCAGCTCCGCCGGGGTGGAGCTGGCCGGGTCCGCGCCCGCCTGCGCCATCCGCGCCCGCACCGCTCCCTGCGCCATCGCCTCGCCCAGCGCGGCATGCAGCCTGGAGACCACCGGCGCCGGGGTCCCCGCCGGCGCCAGCACCGCACCCCATGAGGTGCTCTCCGCGCCTGGCAGCCCGATCTCCGCCATGGTCGGCACCTCCGGCAGCAGCGCCGAACGGCGCGGCCCCGTCACCGCCAGCGCTCGCACCCGCCCGGCCTGGATCTGCGCGATGGCCGAGGGCAGCTGGTCCAGCATGAACTGCACCGTACCCGCCACCGTGTCGTTCAGCGCCGGCGCGCTGCCGCGATAGGGGACGTGCAGCACCTCGACCCCCGCGGCGAGCCGGAACAACTCCGTCACCATATGCGTCGACGACCCCGACCCGGCCGAGCCGTAGGACAGCGCCCGCGGCCTCTCCCGCGCCAGCGCCAGGAAGTCCTGCACCGTCCGCGCCGCGACAGCCGGGTGGACGATCAGCACATGGTCCGTGGTGAAGGCCATCGAGACCGGTGCCAGGTCCCGCCCCGGGTCGAAGCCCAGCGCCGGGTAGAGATGCGGGTTGATGGTCAGCGTCCCCGTCGTCCCCATGACGATCGCATGCCCGTCCGGCGGGCTGCGGACGACGTTCTCCATGCCGATATTGCCGCCGCTCCCCGTGCGGTTCTCGACGATGACGGGCTGGCCGAGACCCTCCGTCAGCCGCTCGGCGAGGATGCGCGCGGCGACATCCGTGCCGCCCCCGGCCGGGAAGGGCACGACGAAGCGGATCGGCCGTTGCGGCGCCCATGCGTGTTGAGGACCCTGGGCCCGCGCCAGTCCAGGCGCGGCCAGCGCCGCGCCGAGCAGGCTGCGACGAAGCATCATCCCGTTCCTCCCTTCCCCATTCAACAGGCGGCTGCGTGCCGCTCCTTCATGATCTCCAGCACCCGGTCCGGCTCCTCGGCCCACCAGCGCCGCGACAGGATCTCGACTTCCGTGGCGCCGCGGTAGCCGGCGGCCTCCGCCATCGCCCTGATGGCGGGGATGTCGATCACCCCGTCCCCCATCATGCCGCGGTCGAAGACGAGGTCGCTGGTCGGCACCAGCCAGTCGCAGACATGGAAGGCGGCGATCCGCCCCTGCGCCCGGCGCATCTGCCGCTCCAGCTCCGGGTCCCACCAGACATGGTAGACATCGAGCGCGATGCCGACGCCCTCGCCGAACTCCTCCACGAGGTCGAGCGCCTGCCCAAGCGTGCTCAACACGCTGCGGTCCGCGCAGGTCATCGGATGCAGCGGCTCGAGCGCGATGGTGACGCCCGCCGCCCGCGCCGCCGGCAGCACCGCGGCGAGCCCATCGCGGAACATCGCCCGCGCCGCCGGCAGGTCCTTCGACCCCGGCGGCAAGCCACCCCCCAGCACGACCAGGCAACGCGCCCCGATCGCCGCCGCCTCGTCGATCGCCCGCAGATTGTCCTCGATGGCGGCGCGCCGCCCGGCCTCGTCGGCCGCAGGGAACATCCCCCCGCGGCAGAGCCCCGAGACGAAGAGCCCCGCCTCCCGGATCCGCCTTGCAGCCGCGGCGACACCCATCTCCGCCAGCTTGTCCCGCCAGGGCGAAATGCCGGGGATGCCATGCCGCGCGCAGCCCTCGATGCATTGCGCGAGGCTCCACCGGTCCCGGACGGTGACGGTGTTGAGCGAGAGCCCCTCCATCACGCGACGCCATGCACCGCGAGCAGCGCCCGCATCCGCGCGGCGGCCAGGTCCGGGTCTTGCAGCAGCCCGGCCGCATCCGCCAGCCGGAACAGCTCCGCGAAATGCCCGATGCTCCGCGCCGATTGCTGCCCTCCGAGCATGGTGAGATGCTCCTGGTGCCCATTCAGCCAGGCCATGAACACCACGCCGGTCTTGTAGAAGCGCGTCGGCGCCCGGAAGATGTGCCGGCTCAGCGGCACCGTCGGCGCGAGAATGTCGTGGAAGGCCTGCAGGTCGCCCGCCTGCAACGCCGCCAGCGACCCGCCGACGGCCGGCGCGATCGGGTCGAAGATGCCGAGCAGCGCATCCGAATGCCCCTCGGCATCCCCCGCGATCAGCTCGGCATAGTTGAAGTCGTCCCCCGTATACATCCGCACCCCGGCCGGCAGCCGGCGCCGCATGGCGATCTCCTTCTCCTTGTCGAGAAGGCTGATCTTCACCCCATCCACCCTGGCCGAATGCGCGGCGATGACGGCCAGCGCCGTCTCCATCGCCTTGTAGTGCTCCCCCGCGCCCCAATACCCCTCGAGCGCCGGGTCGAACATCTCGCCCAGCCAGTGGATGATCACCGGCTCCCGCACCTGGCCGAGGATGCGCGCATAGACCCGCTCGTAGTCGGCCGGGCCCCGTGCCGCCTTCGCCAGCGCCCGCGAGGCCATGAGGATGATGCGCCCGCCCATCCGCTCGATGGCCTCGCACTGCTCCTCATAGGCGCGGATGACGTCGTCGACGGTGACGTCCGGCGCCGGCGCGAGGTGGTCGGTCCCCGCCCCGCTCGCCATCACCGCGCCCGGCACCTCGCGCATCGCCTCCAGGCTGCGGCGCACCAGCTCCTGCGCGCCCGCCCAGTCGAGCCCCATGCCGCGCTGCGCCGTGTCCATCGCCTCGGCGACGCCGAGCCCGAGCGACCAGAGATGCCGCCGGAAGGCGATGGTCCGCTCCCAGTCCACCTTGATGTCGAGCCACGGATCCTGTTCGGCGCGAGGATCGGCGACGACATGCGCCGCGGCCAGCGCGATGCGCGGAAAGGGCGGATGCGCCTTCGGAAACGCCCGCGGCTCGCTCAGCGTGAACCGCTCGATGCCCGTGCCCTTCGGCAGGTCGATGCTCGCCACGGCTCAGCCCTCCAGCGCCGGCAGGTCGATCCAGCGGCGCTCCCGCCAGCTCCTCAGCCCCGCCTCGGCGAGCTGCACGCCCTTGGCGCCGGCGAAGAGATCCCAGGGGAAGCTCCGCACCTCGCCCGCCAGGTAGCGCAGGAACATCTCCCACTGCACGCGGAAGCCGTTCGGATAGTCCTGCGTGCTCGGCACCTCCTGCCAGCCGGCGAAGAAGTCGATCGCCTGCGGGATGTCGGGGTTCCAGACCGGCTTCGGCGTGTTGACGCGGCTCTGCGTCCAGCATTTCTGCAGGCCGGCGATGGCGCTGCCATGCGTGCCGTCGACCTGGAAGGTGGCGAGGTCGTCGCGCCTGACCCGTGTCACCCAGCTTGAGTTGATATGCGCGACGATGCCGCCGCGGAGCTGGAAGGTCGCATAGGCCGCGTCGTCCACATCGGCCTTGTAGGGCCGGCCGTCCTCGCCGATTCGCTCCGGGATATGGGTGGCGCCGAGGCAGCTCACCGCCTCCACCTCGCCGAAGAGGTTGTCGAGCACGTAGCGCCAGTGGCAGAGCATATCGAGGATGATGCCGCCGCCCTCGGCGGCCTTGTAGTTCCAGCTCGGCCGCTGCGCCGGCTGCAGGTCGCCCTCGAAGACCCAGTAGCCGAACTCGCCCTTCACCGAGCAGATGCGCCCGAGGAAGCCGCTGTCGATCACCATCTTCAGCTTGCGCAACCCAGGCAGGAACAGCTTGTCCTGCACCACGCCGTGCTTGATGCCCGCGCGCTGCGCCAGCCGCGCGACCCGCAGCGCATCATCCAGCCGATCCGCCGTCGGCTTCTCGACATAGATGTGCTTGCCTGCCGCGATCGCCCGCTCGATCAGGCCGGCCCGCAGCTGCGTCGTCGCCGCATCGAAGAACAGCTCGTCCCCGGGATCGGCGAGGCAGGCATCGAGGTCGGTCGAGACCCGCTCCACGCCATGCGCCCGCGCCAGCGCCTCCAGCTTCTCCCGGTTGCGCCCGACCAGCACCGGGTCAGGCATCACCCGGTCGCCATTCGCCAGCCGCACCCCGCCATCGGCGCGGATGGCGGCAATGGAGCGGATGAGGTGCTGGTTCGTCCCCATCCGGCCGGTCACGCCGTTCATGATGATGCCGATGCGCCGCTCCGCCATGGCCGCTTCTCCCTGGATTTAAGTAACCATCCAGTTACCCGACCCCGAAGTCAAGGCCGCAAATAGCCCAGCACCACCTCGACGGCATGCCGCTCCCGCGCCCCCAGCGCCGCCTCGCCGCCGAGCTCCGCCCCCAGCACGGTCGAGAGCGTGTACTGGTTGGCGACGAAGAAGTGCCCGAGCCCGACGATGGTGATGTAGAGCTGCACCGGGTCGACATCGCGCCGGAACACGCCCGCCTCCGCCCCTCGCGCCAGCACCGCGCCGATCTGCCCGAGCAGCGGCGAGTAGAGCGCCGGCACCCCCTCGGACCTCCGCAGATAGGCCGCGCGATGGATGTTCTCCTGGTTGAGCAGCGCCACGAATTCCGGATGCGCCGCCGTATAGCGCAGGTTGAACTCGACGAGCCGCCGCATCGCCTCTTCCGGCGGCAGCGCCTCGACCCGCAAGCCCCGCTCCTCGGCCCGCTTGGCGGCATAGGCGCCCTCCAGCACGACGAGCCAGAGCTCCTCCTTGCTGCCGAAATAGGCGTAGAGCATCCGCTTGTTCGCGCCCGCCCGCAGCGCGATCTCATCGACGCGCGCCCCCGCCAGCCCCTTCTCGGCGAATTCGGCCAGCGCCGCATCGAGGATGCGCTGCCGCGTCGCCGCGGCCCGGGGCGAGAGCCCGTCCATCACGCCGCCAGGACCTTCGCCAGCAGCGCCTCCGGCACCGCCTCATCCGCCTCCGCCAGCGGGTCGCGCGGCAGCACCCGGTGCCGCAGCACCAGCCGCGCCAGCTGCAGCCGTTCCGCGTCCTGCAGCCGCCCGGCCTCCCAGGCCATCGCCGCCGCGCTAGTCAGGTGATAGAGCGCGCTCGCCGCCTGCCTGGCCAGGGCGGGCTCCCCCTGCGCCCGCTCCGCCAGCGCCGCCGCCCGCTCGAAGGCCGGCATCGCCTCCGGCAGCGCCTCCCCATTGCCGAGCAGCCCCTGCAGATGCCCCCTGAGCACCGGCAGCGAGCCCTCACGCTGCGCCGCCCGCAGCACGTCGAGGGCGACGATGTTGCTCGTCCCCTCCCAGATGCTGCCGAGATGCGCATCCCGCACCAGCCGGGGATCGGCCCATTCCTCGATATAGCCGCAGCCGCCGCGCACCTCCATCGCATCGCCGGTGACGCGCCGCGCATCCCGGCAGGCGCGGAATTTCAGCAGCGGCGTCAGAATCCGCAGCAGCGCATAGGCCCCCGGCTCCCCCGCATCGCTCCGGCGCATCGCCTCGGCCGCCTGGAACACCATGCTCCGCGCCTGCTCCATGGGCAGGACGAGCTTCATCAGCTGCCGCCGCATCAGCGGCATCTCGACCAGTCGGCGCCCGAAGGCGATGCGGTGCCGGGCGACGAACATCGCTTCCGTCACCGCCCGCCGCATCAGCCCCGCCGCCCGCATCCCGTTCGACAGGCGCGAAGCATTGACCATGTCCGCCATCTGCCGGAAGCCCGCCTCCGGCTCGCCGACGAGGAAGGCCGTCGCCCCCTCGAGCCGGATCTCGCCCGAGGCCATGGAGCGCGTTCCGAGCTTCTCCTTCAGCCGCACGATCCGGTAGGCGTTGCGCGTGCCATCCGGCCGCTCCCGCGGCAGCAGGAACAACGAGACGCCGCGCAGTCCCGCCGGCCCACCGGCCCGCCGCGCCAGCACCAGCGCCACCCCCGCATCCGGATTGCTGCAGAACCACTTGTCGCCGAACAGCGCCCAGCTCCCATCCGCCTGCTCCTCGGCCATGACGGCGGTGGCGGCGATGTCGGACCCGGCCCCCTGCTCCGTCATGAACATCGCGCCCTGCCGCAGCGCGTCGAGGTCGGTCGATGTCAGCCCCGGCAGGTAGCGCGCCACCAGCCCCGCATCGCCGAACCGCCTGAGCGTCCTTGCCAGCGCATCCGTCATGGAGAGCGGGCAGCACAGCCCGAATTCGGCCTGCACGAAGAGATAGCTCAGCGCATATTTCGCCGCCGGCGGCATCGCCTCCGGCCAGCCCAGCACGCCCGGCCAGTGCGACATCGCCGCCAGCCCGAACTCGCCGAAGGCGATCCGCTCCATCTCCCGGTAGGCCGGATGGACCTCGATCGCCGCCGCATCCTCGCCCCGCCGCGTCCGCGGCTGCAGCACCGGCGGGTTGCGGTCGGCGGTGCCGGCCAGCTCGTCGAGCCTGCCGCCCGCCAGCGCCCCCATCCGGTCGAGATGCGGCACCAGATGCGCCAGCAGCCCCTCCGGCAGGTAGAGGCCGAGCAGCGGCCGCAGCCAGGGATCGGCGCGCCAGAGATTGATCCCCCGGGCATCCGGCACCGCCTCGGCGCCGGTCGGGGGAGGCAGGAGAGGAAGACTGTCCATCGCCGCAGCATGCAGCCGCTGGGCCGGTTCATGCTAGCCTCCACGCAAAACGACGGAGGAAACCCATGCCCGCCACCCGCCGTGGCCTGATCGGCGCCGCCCTGCTCGCGACGCCCGCCCTCGCCCAGCCCGTCGAGCGCTACCCGGACCCGGCCGTCCAGATCCTCGACCCAAGCTTCAGCCGGTATCGCCTGGCACTGGCCGGTGTCGAGCGCCTCTGGACCGGCGCCCGCTGGTCCGAGGGCCCCGCCTGGTTCGGCGACCAGCGCTGCCTCATCTGGTCGGACATCCCGAACGACCGGCAGCTCCGCTGGAGCGAGAGCACCGGACAGGTCGACATCTTCCGTTCCGCTTCCAACAACAGCAACGGCAACACGCGCGACCGGCAGGGCCGCCTGCTGACCTGCGAGCACCTGACCCGCCGCGTCACCCGCACCGAGCCCGATGGCAGCATCACCGTCATCGCCGACCGCTTCGAGGGCAAGCCGCTCAACAGCCCGAACGACGTCGTGGTGAAGTCGGACGGCTCCATCTGGTTCACCGACCCGCCCTTCGGCATCCTCGGCTATTACGAAGGGGAGATGGCCCAGCCCGAGCTGCTGACCAACCTCTACCGCGTCGACGGCCAGACCGGGCAGATCACCCTCGCCACCGGCGAGGTCGGCCGCCCCAACGGCCTTGCCTTCAGCCCCGACGAGTCGAGGCTCTACGTCGTCGAGGCCGCTGCCACTCCTCGTGTCATCCGCGTCTTCGAGGTGGACGGCGCGACCGGCCGCCTCTCCAACAACCGCGTCTTTCACCAGTGCAAGGAGGGCGAAACGCCCGATGGTTTCCGCGTCGATGTGGACGGCAATCTCTGGTGCGGATGGGGCATGGGGCGGGAGGAGCTGGACGGCGTCCGCGTCCTGAACCGGGACGGTGCGCCGATCGGCCATATCCGCCTGCCCGAGCGCTGCGCCAACCTCGCTTTTGGCGGCCGGCACCGCAATCGGCTGTTCATGCCAGCCAGCAAGTCGCTCTACGCTCTCTACGTGAACACCCAGGGCGTAGCCGGGGGCTGAACGAACAGGGAAGGACGCACGCATGACCATCGCCGCCGTGATCCGCGAGAAGGGCCGCAACGTGGTCTCCGTCTCGCCCGAGGCGCCCATCGCCGAGATCGCCGCGATCATCGCCTCCCGCCGCATCGGCGCCGTCGTCGTGCTCGCCGATCATGGCGGCCTCGCCGGCATCGTCTCGGAGCGGGACGTGGTCAAGGCGCTCGCCAAGCACGGCGCCCGCGTGCTGGAGCTGACGGCGAGCGACCTGATGACCCGCCAGGTCACCACCATCTCCATGCACACCTCCATCGACCAGGCGATGGAGATCATGGATGCCGGCTATTTCCGTCACCTGCCGGTGATGGAGGATGGCGCGCTTGCGGGCATCGTCAGCATCCGCGACCTGGTGAAACACCGCATCACCCTGCACCAGCGCGATCTCGAGGCGCTGAAGGCCGCCGTCCGGCAACCCGGCGTCTAGGGCGGTCCGCCTGCTCCGATGGAGTTGCCGCCTGATCGAAGTTCGGGCTGGCCCGCCCGCAGCAGGCCCGGCCCACTCTCCTTCAGCCAGGCGACCGCCGCATGCCGGTGCGGCGTCAGCCGCTCGACCAGCGCCCAGAATTCCGGCGAATGGTTCATCGCGCCGAGATGCGCCACCTCATGCGCGACGACATAGTCGAGCACCCAGCCCGGCGCCATCACCAGCCGCCAGGAGAAGGCGAGCGTGCCATCCGGTGCGCAGCTTCCCCAACGGCTCCTGGTATCCTTCATCCGCACCCGCCTCGCGCCGAGGCCGAGCGCCGCCGCATGCCGCGCCACCAGCGCCGCGATCCGCTCCATCGCCTGCTCGTGCAGCAAGGCGCCGACGCGGGCCGCCACATCCTCGCCGCCGCCGAGCAGGATCGCGCCCGGCTCCAGCCAAGCCTCGCCGATGCGGTCCTCCACGATGCGGACCACATGCGCGGCGCCGCCGACCGGAACCTCCGCCCCCGCCTGGAAGACGACGGGCGGTGCCAGCGCCGCCAGCCTCTCCCGCACCCAGGCCGCATGGGTCTTCAGCAACGCGACGCCGGCGGGCCGCCCCGCGCGCGGCGGCAAGGTCACCACCACCGAGCCGCTCCGCACGTCGATCCGCAGGCTCACCCGCCTTGCCCGGGCCGAACGCCGCCACTGCACGGGACCGGGAAAGCCGGCCTCCTGCCCGAAACACTCGTCGCCATGGTCCATCGGGCCACCATGCGCAGCAAGCGGCCCGCAGTTCAACCCGGCAACGCCTTCAGCTCCGTCTCGACGAAGGAGAGCGGCACGCTGCCGGCATTGACGACGTTGTGCTCCACGCCCGCCGTCCGGGTGTAGGAAACGCCCGCCTTCAGCTCTGCTGTCACCGCCTCTCCGCCCGGCAGCTCGACGAGCAGCGTGCCGTCGGTCACCGGCACGACGACATAGAGCCAGCCATGCCGGTGCCAGCCCGTCTCCGCGCCGGGATTGAAGTCCCAGCGCGTGACGCGGATGTTCTCATCGTCGATCTGCACGGTGCCGACGGCAGGCTCCCGGCAGCGGAGCGGCTCGCTCATTCGGCGGCGGCCTTCACGCCGAGCCCCGGCAGCGGCAGCGCCCCGGCCGCTTCCCAGGCCTGCCAGACCGCATCGGCCTGCGCCTGCGACAGCTTCAGGTGCGGCGGGCGGATCGTGCGCCAGCCGTCGTCGCCCGTGCTGCGTGCGATGATCTCGCGCAGGCCGGGGATCAGCGCCACGCTCGTCGCCGCCTTGCGCGTCGCCGTCAGCACCGCCTGCGCCCCGTCCGCCTCGGCGCCGGTGCGCTTCGCGTAGACGATGCCGCCCCAATGGCTGTTCGCATTGCTCGCGGCTGTGATGCAGCCCGCGCCGCCCTCGGCGAGGATCCGCTGCACATACTCGTCGGAGCCCGAATAGACCTCGAACCCGTCCCCCGCGAAGGCGTCGATCATCGCCTTCATGTTCGCATAGTCGCCGCTGCTGTCCTTGACGCCCTTCACCGCGCCCGGGAAGGCTTTCAGCAACCGCTCGATCAGCGAAAGGCTGAAGGGCACCGCCGACTGCTGCGGGAAATTGTAGAGGTAGAGCGCGATCCCGCCGCCGACGCGGTTGATGACCTCGGAGAACCAGGCGAAGAGCCCGTCATCGCTCGGGTTCTTGTAGTAGAAGGGCGGCAGCACCAGCACACCGCGGCAGCCCTGCGCCTTCGCATGCAGCGTCAGCTCGACGGTGTCGGCGAGGGAGGCGGTGCCGGTGCCCGGCATCATCGTCGCGGCCGGCACGCCATGGGCGACCAGGCCTTCCAGGATCTGCTTCCGCTCATGCAGGCCGAAGCTGTTCGCCTCGCCCGTGGTGCCGAGCACGCCGAGCCCGTTGCACCCATTGGCGAGCAGCCACTTGGCGTGCCCCGCCATCCGCGCCGGGTCGGGCGAGAGGTCGGGCTTCATCGCCGTCAGCACCGCGGCATTCACGCCGCCGAACAGGGCATCCTTCATGGCGTCTCTCCTTTCCTGAGCGTGATCGCCGGAGGCTGGAACGGCCGAAGGCGTGAATCACGCGAACAAACATGACAAGCCAGGCATTGACCGCCGATCATCGCCTGGCCGGAGGTCTTACCTTGCGCGGCAGGTGTCCCGGCCATTCCACCACATGGTCCTCGAGGGCGCCCGCCTCGCGCTCCGTCACCGCGCGCCCGCGCACCGAGACCCCGGCCTCGTGCACGGTCTCGGGCGTGCCGGAGATGAGCGGGTGCCACCAGAACAGGTCGCGCCCCTCCGCCACCAGCCGGTAGGCGCAGGTCGGCGGCAGCCAGTCGATCGCGGCGATCCGCGCCGGCGTCAGCTTCACGCAGTCGGGCACATGCTGGCGCCGCTTCGCATAGTCGCGGCAGCGGCAGCTCTCCGTATCGAGCAGGCGGCAGGCGACCTCGGTGAAGACCACCTCCTCGGTGTCCTCGTCGCGCAATTTGTGCAGGCAGCAGCGCCCGCAGCCGTCGCAGAGGCTCTCCCACTCGGCCCGGCTCATCGCCTGCAGCGGCTTCGTCTTCCAGAAAGGCAGGATGCTGTTCACCGCGGCACCTTAGACCTACAGCCCCAGCAGATCGAGCGTCCGCCCGACCACCTTCGCCTCATGGAAGCGATCCGTGGCCCGCGCCCGCCCGGCCTCGCCCATCCGCCTCCGCAACGCGGCATCGCCGGCGAGCCGCCCAAGCGCCGCCGCCAGCGGCCCGATGGCGGCCGGCGGCACGAGAAAGCCCGTTTCCCCCTCCGCCACCATCTCCCGGGAGCCGCGGATATCGGTCGCCACCACCGGCAGGCCGCAGAGCATCGCCTCGATGACCGACATCGGCAGCCCCTCGAAATGGCTCGGCAGGGCGAAGACATCCGCCGCCGCCATTACCCGCGCCACGTCGTGCCGGTAGCCGAGCCGCCGCACCCGTCCCGGCATCGCCGCCTCCGCCCGGGCAAACCAGGGCTCCAGGTCCTCGCCGTGATCCGTCGCCAGCCGCTCGCCGACCACCCAGAGCCGCGCCCCCGGCACCGCCTCCATCGCCTGGAGCAGTTCCGGATAGCCCTTGTGCCGCACGAGCCTCGAGACGGCGAGCACCACGCACTCCCCCTCCCCGGCCCCGAGCTCCGCCCTGACCTCGGCCCGCGCCCCTGCATCCGGCCGGAACAGCGACGGATCCCGACCGTTCAGCACCGGCTCCGCCCGCAGATGGATGCCGAGCCGCCTCGCATCCCCTGCCTCCTCCTCGCTGACCGTCAGGTAGGTATCGGTGATCCGCCCGGCCGCCCGCTCGAGGGCCAGCGCCAGGCCCCGCCGCCAGGCAGGCCCCGGCTGGTTGAAGAGGAAGCCATGGCCGGTATAGGCAATCCGCGGCACGCCAGCCGCCTTCGCCGCCGCCCGCGCCAGCAGCCCGCTGATCGGCATGTGCGCATGCACCAGGTCGAACCGCTCCACCCGGAACACCCGGTGCAACTCGGCCAGGCACCTCGCCTGCGCCACCGGGTTGAGGCTGCGCGCCATCGGCACCGGGATGACGCGGAACCCCTCCGCCCGGGGCAGGTCGAGCAGCGGCCCCTCGGCACAGAGCCCCACCACCTCATGCCCCCGGGCGCGTGCGCCCCGCATCAGCGGCAGCAGGAAGTGCCGCAGCGAGAAGTCGACATTGGTGACCTCGGCGATCTTCAGGGCGCAGTCAGGCTTCCGCCGCCTCGCCCGGCGCCGCGGCCGCCGTCACCCGCCCGAGCGCCCATTGCACCGTATCCTGCCCGGCCTCGGCCGAGAGCACGATCTGGCCGTTCCGGCGCTGCTCGCCGCCGAGATAGAGGCTCTCCTCGAGGCTCACCACGGCCCCCTGCGCGCGCAGCCGCCAGCCCTGGCCGGAGGGCAGCCGCAGCAGCACCGCCTGCTCGTCCTCGACCAGGCTCGCCGTCACGCCGGGATGCAGGTGGAACCTCACGACGAAGGCCGGCGGCCTCGCCCCCTGCTCCGCCATCTCGACCATGTCCTCGCCGCGCAGGTCGTCCCCGGACTCCGCCAGGTAGAGCCGCCGCCGGTGCACCGCGCCGAAGGGCTTCCGCCAGCCGTCATGGCTCGCCTCCAGCCATTGTGCGCCATTCGCCTCGTGCCGCTCCTGCTCGACGCGCTCCGGCCGCCGCCCGAGCCCTTCCTCGCGCAACTCGCTGCTGTTGGTATCCGCGAGGATCAGCGTCGAATGCGCCGCCGTCGCCCGCAGCGCATCCCGCCAGGCACCCTCCGCCCCCGGCGCCGCACCGCAATTCACCACCAGCCGGTCCCGCCCGACCGACATCTCAAAGGACAGGCTCCCGGCATGCGCATAGCGGTCCGCCCCGCGCGGCATCCCCGTCTCGGCATCCCGCGCGCGCGCCGGCGGCGGCGCCGCGGCATCGGCGATGACCAGCGTCCGCCCGGCCTGCAGCCGGTGGAAGCCCGTCTCCTCCAGCAGCATCGGCGCCCGGCCGCGCGCCTGGCCCTGGGTAAGGACGAGGTCGACGAGCCCCGCCCCCTCCTCCCGCGTGCCGTTGAACTGCGCGAGGCCACCATCCCCATGCCGGAACAGCCTGAGCGCCTGCCCCGCCCGCTCCAGCACCGTCGCAAGCAGCGCCGGTGGGTTGATGCCCGCCCCGTGCAGCAGGTTGCGGATCTCGATCAGGTCCTGCATCGCCAGCAGCTGCTGCGCGGGCGAGCGCTCCACATGCCCGCCATCGGGGTGGAACTGCCGCTCCAGCTCGCCCGGCAGGAAGCGGAGCGCCCGGGTCATCCAGGCCTCCTCCTCCAGCGCGACGGCGGCCGCGATCGCCCCCTTCAGCGTCACCAGCGCCCCGCGATGCATCGCCTCCGCCGGCAGCGAGGCGACGACCCCCCGCGCATCCTGCGCCAGCCGCACCAGCAGCCGCTTGCGGAACCCGTCCTCGGCGGTCGCCGCCAGGAAATCCCAGTGCCCGAGCCAGGCCGAGACCCGCGCCGCCGCCACATCCGGCGCCTGGGCCAGCACCTCCTCGGCCCCGCGGCCGAGCCAGTCCTCGGCCAGGTCCCGCGCCCGCGTCCGCGCCGCATCCGTCCCGAGCGCCCGCAGGTCGCGCAGCCAGGCGAAGCCATGCACCGCCGCCCGCCAGGCCACCGGCCCCGCCGCGCCATCCCAGCCCGCCCCGCTCTCCGGATCCAGCCGATGCGTGGTGCCGAGATGCTCGAACTCGCCGCGCAGCAGCCGCGCACCCCGGTTCGCATCCCCCGGCCACAGGTCGCGGAAGGCCCGCGCCGGCGCCTCCGGCACCTTCACCGGCCGCAGCCCGGAGATGAAACGCCGCGTCCCGCGGATGATATCGCGCATCAGGCCATCACCTTGGGTCGGAGCGCCTGGATGGCCTCCCTGTAGTCGGGCTTCCCGAACACCGCCGTCCCCGCCACGAGCACGTCGGCGCCGGCCGCGACGCAGCGCGGCGCCGTCTCCGCCGTCACCCCGCCATCCACCTCGAGATCGATGGGCCCGCCGCCGGCGGCCTCATGCGCATCGATCATCCGCCGGAGCGCCGCGATCTTGCCGAGCTGGCTGTCGATGAAGCCCTGCCCGCCGAAGCCCGGATTGACCGACATGACGAGGATGAGGTCGCAGAAATCGAGCACGTTCTCCACGGCACTCACCGGCGTCGCCGGATTGAGCACCACCCCCGCCCGCTTCCCGAGGGCGCGGATGGCCTGCAGGCTGCGATGCAGGTGCGGCCCGGCCTCCGCATGCACGCTGATGACATCCGCCCCGGCCTCGGCGAAGGCGGCGAGGTAGGGGTCGGCCGGCGCGATCATCAGATGCACGTCGAAGGGGATGTCGAGGTGCCGCCTGAGCGCCTTCACCACCACCGGGCCGAAGCTGATATTCGGCACGAAATGCCCGTCCATCACGTCGAGATGGAGCCAGTCCGCCCCGGCAACGGCCACCGCCCGCGCCTCCTCGCCGAGGCGGGCGAAATCGGCGGCAAGCAGGGAAGGGGCGATCCTGACGGGGCGATGGGGCATCCCGCCGGTTCTAGCGGCGGCGGGCGGGCGCGGGCAAGGCGCCGCGGCGCCGGGCAAGCCCTCGCGCGACGGCTATCCCGAACTTGGCACGCATTTCACGCGCATGACATATGGCAACCGGTTCAGGCCCGCCGCCACCGCGCCACGAAGAACCCATCCATCCCGCCCCACTCCGCCCAGAGGTCCGGCCGCGTCCGCAGCGTACCGCCCCCGCTGATCGCCCCCTCGAGCCCCGGCACCTCCTCCGGCCGAACCGGATCGGCGACGAAGCCCTCCGGTGCCGCATGCCCCTCTCCCTCCTCGGGCTGCAGCGAGCAGGTGGCGAAGACCAGCCGCCCGCCCGGCGCCACCCGCCGCGCCGCCGCGGCGAGCAGGGCCCGCTGCACCTCCGCCATCGCCCCCACATCCCGCGCGCGCTTCAGGTAGGGCACGTCCGGATGCCGCCTTATGGTTCCCGTCGCCGTGCAGGGCGCGTCGAGCAGCACCGCATCGAACTCCGCCCCGCCGGCATCCCAGGCAACCGCATCCGCGTCGACGACCTCCGCCGCCAGCCGCAGCCGCTCCAGGTTCTCCCGCAGCCGGGCCGCCCGCCGCGGCTCCCGCTCCACCGCCACGACCTGCCCGCCGGCCGCTGCGAGCTGCGCCGTCTTCCCCCCCGGCGCCGCGCAGAGGTCGAGCACCCGCTCCCCCGGCCGCACCCCGAGCACCCGGGCCGGGAGGGCGGCCGCCGCGTCCTGCACCCAGAATCCGCCCTCGGTGAAGCCCGGCATCTCCGCGACCCGCGTCCCCGGCGGATAGCGCCAGCTCCCGGTCGGCAGCGCCTCCCCCCCCTCGGGCGCCGCGGTGCCGGGCACCAGGGACAGGTCTAGCGGCGCCTCCGCCCGGTGCGCCGCCGCGATTGCCCGCACTCCCGGCCCATAGGCCGCATGCCAGGCCGACCACAGCCAGGGCGGGGTATCCAGCCGCTCCGCTTCCAGCCCCTCGAGCGCCGCGGCCCCCGCCTCCGCCACCCGCCGCAGCACGGCATTGGCCAGGCCCGAGAAGGGCTTCGGCACCAGCGTCACCGAGCTGGCCACCGCCGCATGCGCCGGCGTCCCGAGCAGCAGCAGCTCCGCCGCCCCCATCCGCAGCGCCTGCCGCACCTCCGAGGGCGGCTCCCGCCGCAGGTAGGGCTCCAGCACCGCATCCAGGCTCCCCGCCCGCCGCAGCACGGCGCCGGCGATCCGGTGCGCCGCCGCCTTGTCGCGCGGCGCGATGCCCTTCGGCAGCGCATCCAGCGCCTCCTCCAGAGGGCGGTGGCGGGTCATCACCGCCTCCAGCAGGGCGAGGGCGGCGCGGCGGGTGGGGGAACCGAGATGGGAGGACATGCCAGCGGTTTATGGCCCCCGCCCCCGCCCCATGCTAGTGCGCAGCCCCATGCACCTGTCGGCCCTCTCCAGCTCGGACCCTTCGCTCGGCCTCCTGCCGGATGCGCTGCAGCGCCGGCCGAAGCTCTTCCTGGTGCTGCTCTGCCTGCTGCTCTGGCTGCCGGGCTTCTTCACCCTGCCGGCGACGGACCGGGACGAGGCCCGCTTCGCCCAGGCCAGCCGGCAGATGGTCGAGAGCGGCGACTATGTCCGCATCCGCTTCGGCGAGGAGGAGCGGAACAAGAAGCCCGCCGGCATCCACTGGCTGCAGGCCGCCTCGGTGCATCTGGTGGAAGCCGCCCATCTCGGCACGCGGGACATGATCTGGCCCTATCGCCTGCCGAGCCTCGCCGGCGCCCTGCTCGCCGTGCTGGCGACATTCCACTGGGGCCGCGCCCTGGTGGGACGGCGGGCGGCGCTGCTCGGCTCCGCCATGCTCGCCTCCTCGCTGGTGCTGGTCGCCGAGACCCATATCGCCAAGACCGACGCCGCCCTGCTGGCGGCCATCGTCGGCGCCATGGGCCTGTTCGGCCAGGCCTATCTCCGCCCGGACGCCTTCACGGCGCGGCAGGCGGCCGGCTTCTGGCTGCTGCTGGGCTTAGGCATCCTGCTGAAGGGCCCGATCGGGCCGATGGTCCCGCTGCTCGCCGGCATCACGCTTGCCGTGAGTGATCGCGAGGCGCCCTGGCTCCGCGCGCTCCGCCCCGCCTGGGGCGTGCCCCTGATGATCGCGGCCGCCGCGCCCTGGTTCATCGCCATCGGCATCGCCACCGAGGGCCGCTTCTTCCAGCAGGCCATCGGCGGCGACATGCTCTCCAAGATCGGCTCCGGCGAGGAGAAGCACTGGGGCCCGCCCGGCTACTACCTGCTCACCTTCGCCATCGCCGCCTTCCCGGGCGCGTGGCTCGTGCTCGCCGCCCTGCCCAATGCCTGGCACGACCGGCTGAACCCGCCGACCCGCTTCCTGCTCGCCTGGGTGGTGCCCTCCTGGCTGGTCTTCGAGGCGGTGCAGACCAAGCTGCCGCACTACACCCTGCCGCTCTACCCGGCCCTGATGCTGCTCGGCGCCGCCTGGGCGATCAACCCGATGCGCAACCCGCCCAGCCGCTGGTGGCGCTGGGCCGGCATCGCCGGCCTCGTCCTGGTCGCCGCCGGGCTGGCCGCCGCGGCGCTGGCCGCGCCCTGGTACCTCGAGCGCCGCATCCTCCTCGCCGGGCTGCTGGCGATCCCGGCCGCCGGGGCGCTCGCCTTCCTGCTGCTGCGCGCCGCCCGGCTGCGCGCCTGGGGCCGCGCCGGGTTGCTCGGCGCCCTGCTCGCCGTGCCGCTTTACGCCTCCATCCTCGAGGGCGTCGCACCTCACCTCACCCCGCTCTGGATCGCCCCCCGCCTCGCCGAGGCGGTGGAGGCCCGCATCCCCGGCCTGCCGGCCGAGCGCTTCGGCATCACCGGCCATTCCGAGCCCTCGGTGCTCTTCGCCCTCGGCCAGGATGTGCGTTTCCTGCGCACCGGCGCCGATGCCGCCGATTTCCTCGTCGCCGGCTCCGGCCGGGTGGTCGCCGTCGGCGACCGCGCCGAGGCCGACTTCCGTCGCCGTGCCACGGCGCTCGCCCTGCTGCCTGAGGAGATCGCCAGCGTGACCGGCTTCAACTATTCCCGTGGCCGATGGGTCACGCTCCTGGTCTACCGGCTGCCGTCATGATCGCCTGGGCTTCGGACCTCGTCGTCTCCGCCGGGCTGGTCGGCGTCTTCCTGCTAATGGTCGCCGAGAACCTGTTCCCGCCGATCCCGTCGGAGGTGATCATGCCGCTCGCGGGCTTTGCCGCCGCCCGTGGGCAGCTCACGCTCGGGGGGGTGATCGGCGCCGGCATCGCCGGCTCGCTCGTCGGCAATGCCTTCTGGTACGAGGTGGCGCGGGCCTTCGGTGCCGAGCGCATCCGCCTCCTCGCCGACCGCTACGGCCGCTATGTCGGCCTGACGCGGGAGACGCTCCTCCGCGCGGAGGACGCGCTCCGCCGCAACGGCGCCCTGGCGGTCTGCCTCGCCCGCATGATGCCCGGCCTCCGCACCGGCATCTCAGTCCCGGCCGGGCTGGTCGCCCTGCCGCGCACGGTCTTCTACGGCTTTTCCGCCCTCGGCACGGCGATCTGGACCGGCGGGCTGGCCACCGCCGGCTACTTGCTGGAGGACCAGTTCCACCTGATCGAGGACTGGGCAGGCACCGCCGGGCTCGGCCTGATGCTGCTGGCCTTCGGCGTCATCGCGCTCCGCATCCGCCGGGCGCGCCGGGCGCGGCAGGTGGGATAGCGACCCCGGACCATGATCCGCGACCGCTGGATCGCGGATCATGGTCGAGGCACCTGTTTTGTCGCATGCTTCACGCCTCTGGCCGTTCCAGCCTTCGGCGATCATGCTCTAGCGGATGGCGATCGGGTTGATGATCGCCTGCACCGCCCCCCGCAGCAGCGGCTGGCCCAGGACAAAGAGGAATTCCTTCGCCCCGTCGCGCGCCAGCGCCCGCGTGTCCATCACCTCGAGGATGTGGATGCCGTTCTTCGCCAGCAGCGTCTGGTGCCCTTCCCAGACGCGGTTCGGGTTCTTGAAGGGCACCGCCTCCACCCCCCAGGTATCCGCCCCCACGGCGACGACGCCGAGCGAGGCGAGGAACTCCGCCGCGCCATTGTCGATCCCCGGCTCGCCCTTGCCGAACCGTGCCGGGTCGCGCTCCAGCAACTCGACCCAGCCGGTATGGATGAGGATGACATCGCCCTGCCGCACCTCGACGCCCTGGTCGCGCATCGCAGCGCGCAGGTCGTCGGCGGTGATGACCTCGCCCTCCTCCAGCATAGGCTTGCTGCGCGCGCGCGCCATGTCGACGAGCACGCCGCGCGTCACCATCGGCGGGATGCCCTCGACGCCGAGCCGCGTGACGCCCGTGGTGCGGATGAAGTCGCGCGCGTGGTTGCCGTTGTAGAAGACGTTGTCGATCCCGAGATGCGCGAAGCTGTCGATCTGGCTGCCGACTCCGAGCCAGCCGGTGAACATGTCGTCCGCATAGGATACGTGGTTCTCGGAGGGCACCGTCGCCCCGAACTGGTCCGGCATCATCACCGTGACCGAGGCGCTGCGCGGCGGGAAGGCCGGCGTCTCCCGCCCGACCGGCACACCGAGCCGGTAGACCTGCCCGCGCTGCACCAGCCGCGCCGCCTCCAGCACCTTCTGCGGCGTCAGCAGGTTCATCGCCCCGATCTGGTCATCCGCCCCGTAGCGGGAGGGATACCAGTTGGCCCCCGACTGCTGCCCCGAGGCCGCGAGCGGCGCCAGCATCGCCGCCGCCAACATCGTCTTGCCGATTTGTCGCAGCATTGTTTCCTCCCGTAACAGAGCCGGGAGGATAGCGGCAGGCGCCGCTCTGCCGGCGGTCACGCTGCCGCGATCTGCGGATCAGTCAGCCTCGCGGTGCAGATCATGCGTGACGATCCCCGGCACCTCCGGTGGCAATTCCAGCCACTCCCGCCGCTTCAAGGTCCGCACCGTGTCCTCATAGCCGCTCGCCCAATGCTCGCGCATCGTCTCCGGGCCGAATTCATAGTCCTTCGACTGCCTTTCATAGGCCCGCGCCTGGTAGACCATCTGCAGGATGGTGAGCCGCGGCAGCCGCGCCAGCCTCTCGCGCAGCGTGCGATCCTCCTCGCTCAGCGCCGCCTCCGGCACCTTGGCGAGGATCTGCCGCAGCCGCACCTGCCATTCCCGCCGCGTGGTGAAGGCATCCGTGTTCATCCGCGTGCGCGACGAGTAGCGGATGTCCTTGTCCCGCGCGAGCACCTGCTCCAGGTCGCGCGGCAGGGGGCCGCGGGCGGGAAAGAGATCGACCTGGAAGACCAGCGCGTCGCGGCAGTCGACCTCGTCCTCGAGCAGGTATTGCAGCGGGGTGTTGGAGACGAGGCCGCCGTCCCAGTACCAGGCGCCCTCGACCTTCACCATCGGCAGCCCCGGCGGCAGCGCGCCGGAGGCCATGACGTGCTCCGGCGCCAGCTGCTGCTGCGCGTTGTCGAAGTAGTGGAAATTCCCCGTCGTCACATTGACCGCGCCGACCGCGAGCCGCGGATGCCCGCCCGGCTCGGCCAGCAGCTGCCAGTCGACCAGCTCCTCCAGCGTCCGCCGGAGCGGCGCGGTGTCGTAGAAGGCCGTCGCCCCCGCCGCCCCGCGCGGGGCGAGCCAGGGGTTGAGCGTGTTCGGCCGGAAGAAGCCCGGCGTGCCGAAGGCCAGCGTGTTCAGCGCGCTCGCCCCGTTGCGCAGCCGGCGGAGATCGTCGCCGTCCGGGGCGAAGGGCCAGACCTGCCGCTCCGTCACCCGCTCCCAGAAGGCGCGCAGCCGGGGCAGCCGGTCCTCGCGGCGGTTGCCGGCGATGATCGCGGCGTTGACCGCCCCGATCGAGACGCCGGCCAGCCAGTCCGGCTCCAGCTCCGCCTCGTGCAGGGCCTGGTAGACGCCGGCCTGGTATGAGCCGAGCGCCCCGCCGCCTTGCAGCACCAGGGCAATGCGGCTGAAGGGGCAGTGGATGGGCTCCATGGGTATACCTCCGCAAGCGGCAGCGGTTGCTGCACCGGAATGCGCCCGGCTGCAACTCCCTCCCGCATCTTCCCTGCCCGTCCTATCTTAAGGGCCCGAGGGAGGACCCCAGCATGGACGGCACCACCGCCACCCGGGCGAACGACCAGCAGGCCCAACTCGAGGCTCTCTATGCCGAGATGCGGCCGGAGAGCCTCTACCCGCTCTGGGAGGTGCTCTCCGCGCTGGTGACGCCCACGCCCCGCTCCGCCGCCCTGCCGCATCGCTGGTCCTACGCCCCCGCCCGCGCCTGGCTGATGCGCGCCGGCGAGCTCATCAGCGCCGAGCAGGCGGAGCGCCGCGTCCTCATCCTCGAGAATCCCGGCCTTCCCGGCACCTCCGCCATCGTGCCGAGCCTTTACGCCGGCCTGCAGCTCATCCTCCCCGGCGAGGTCGCGCCCTGCCACCGCCACGCCCAATGCGCGCTCCGCTTCGTGATGGAGGGCGACGGCGCCTTCACCGCGGTGGATGGCGAGCGCGCGGTGATGCGCCCCTTCGACCTGGTCCTCACCCCGAACTGGCAGTGGCACGACCACGGCAACACCAGCGACAGGCCGATGATCTGGCTCGACGGCCTCGATATCCCGACCGTCCGCTTCTACGAGGCGAGCTTCGCCGAGCGCCTCCCCGAAGCCTCCCACCCCGAGACCGTCCCCCCCGGCGACAGCGCCCGCCGCTATGGCCGCAACCTCCGCCCGCTGCGCGGCACCGCCGCGGACCGCCGCCCCGCCCGCCAGCCCCTCTTCCACTACCCCTACGCGGAATGGCGCGAGAGCCTTCTCGCCCTCGCCGCGGCCGAGGCGCCCGACCCGCATCTCGGCCACGCCCTGGAGTTCGTGAACCCCGCCGATGGCGGCCCGGTGATGCCGACCATCGCCGCGCATGTCCGCCACCTCCCCGCCGGCTTCGAGACCCGCCGCCGCCGCAGCACGGACGGCACGGTGATGGTCGTCGTCGAAGGCCGCGGCACCGCCCGCATCGAGGGCGTCGAGCATCCGCTCGCCGAGCGCGACCTCCTCGTCATCCCCTCCTGGCACGCGCTCGAGCTCCGCGCCGAGACGCCGCTCGTCCTCTTCGCCTATTCGGACCGCGCCGCGCAGGAGAAGCTCGGCCTGTGGCGGGAGGAACGCCTCCCCTGACGGCCGCGGCCCCACCCCGCCTCCGCCTCACCGACACGCCCGACCCTGCGACGCAAGGCCACATCCTCCAGGCCCTGATCGCCTCCAACGAGGCCCGGGCCGGCCCATCCGCGCGCCGGTCCCTCGCCATCCTGATCGAGGACCAACAGACCGGCGAGACGATCGGCGGCCTCTTCGGCCGCACCGCCTCGCGCTGGCTGACGATCGAGACGCTTTTCCATCCCGCCTCCGCTCCGCGCCGCCGGACTCGGCCGCCGCCTGGTCGCGCAGGCCGAGGCGGAGGCCATCCGCCGCGACTGCATCGGCGCCTGGGTCGATACCTTCGACCACCATGCGCCCGGCTTCTACGAATGCCTCGGCTATCGCCGCTTCGCCGGGATGGAGGACCACCCGCCCGGCTACCACCGCATCCTCCTCCGCAAGCCGCTCGGCAGCGCGGCCGGCTGACCGCCGCCCGAACCCGACCGCTCCCCAGGCGTTCCGATCCCAACCACGGATCAGGACACCCGCCATGCCGAGCCCCACCGAGGACCGCCCCGACAAGACCCGCGACCCCAACGTCGAGGCCGCGGTCGAGGACACCTTCCCCGCCAGCGACCCGGTCGGCAACACCGCCGAGCAGGGCACCCGCGCCGTCCCCGCTCAGGACATGATGCCTAGCCAGGTCGGCGCCCAGGCCGCCGGCCTCGCCAGCTTCACCGTCCCCTTCCCGAGCCAGGAGAGCGCCAAGCTCGCCCTCGAGACCCTGGTACGCGAGGGCCCGGTCGATCGCCGCTGCGCCGAGATGAGCCAGGAAGGCGGCCGTACCATGCTGCGCATCTCCGCCCCGCAGGCGGATGTGGCCCGGCTGAGGTCCATGCTGAAAAGCAGCCCCTCCCCGACCTAGGAAAATAAACTTTACAATCAAGTTTGTTGCTAATACGGTCCTTCCTGCACCGCGCAGGAGGGACCGATGCTCCACCCCCCCAACCCCGACGCCGCCGCCTTCTTCGCCGAGGTAGCCACCCGACCCCCGGTCGCCGCCTGGTCCATCGCGCTGGTCATCGGCGCGCTGGCCCTCTTCGTCGCCGGCATGGCCTGGCTCCTCGCTGCCCTCTCGCGCCGCCTCCAGGCCGCGGCGCAGCAGGCCGGCCCCACCGCCTTCGCCCGGCTGACCGAACTCCCCTGCGGCGTGCCGGACGGCACGATCCGCGCCCTCATCTCCTGCTTCATCGTCATCTTCGGCTTCCTGCTGATCGGCCTGCAGAAGCCGCTCGGCCTCGCCAGCGCCGAGGCGCTGACGGGCTTCATCGGCGCCGTGATCAGCTTCTACTTCGCCACCCGTCAGACCGAGCAGGCCCGCGCCGCGGCGGACCCCGGCACGGCGCCCGGCGCCGCCCGCATCGCCCTCGACGCCGCCACCGCCGCCCGGCTGGCGCCCGAGGCCAGCCTCGCCCGTACCACGATCGATGCCGCGGCCGAGGCTCTCCGCACCCATGCCGGCATCGCCGGCGCCGCCGCGGCGGCCATCGGTGCCGCCGGCCCGTCGGCCGGCCCATCCATCGGCCTGATCGCCGACGCGCTCGGGACGCTGCGCGCCAGCCCCGCGCTGATCGGCCTCGGCGGCCCCGCCGGCCTCGTCGCCGCCATCGGCCTCGGCGCCCTCCAGGCCATCGGCCAGGGCACCGAGCATTTCGAGCGCTGGAAGGCCCGCATCCTCGACCGCCCCTATACCGCCAACCTCTTCCCCCCGGGCCCGGTCGATGGCGCCGTCGCCCTCTCGGCGCTCGAAGCCTCCCCCCTCTTCGCCCGCGCCTTCCTGACGCCCGACCTCACGCCCGCCGAGCGCTTCGCAACCGCCGCCCGCCTCGCCACGCTGGCCCGGGGGGAAACCGAGCCCGCCCGCATCGCCCTCGACACGCCGGGCCGGTTCGCCAGCGCCGACGAGTTCGCCGCCGGCCTCCAGGAGTTCCGCGGCCAGCTGCTGGACGGCACGATCGACGCCGTCGACGCCCGCCCGATCGACCTCGCCCCTGCCGGCCTCACCGCCCCGCCCGTCTCCCAGCAGGCGCTGCGCGGGGCGCTCGCCACGCTCCGCCAGGACCCCGCGGGCCGCGACCTCGACCGCCTGGTCCTCCTGCTGACCGGCATGGCCGCCAACCCCGACCTTACGCGCGCCCAGACCGCCGATCTGCTTCGCCGCCAGCTCGCGGCGGCCGCATGAAGGCGCTCCTCGCCCTCCTCCTGCTCGCCGGCTGCGCCACCCAGCGCCTCGCCGCCGACAAGGACCTCCTGGCGAGGGGCGATCTCGCCCGCCTCGCCACCCAGCCCTCGCCCTGCGCCGGTCCCCGCCCGGAATGCCGCCAGGCTCAGGAGATCCGCGCCGAGGCCTGCCGCCGCCAGGGCGATCTCCCTTGCGCCATCGCCGCCTGGCAGGCCGCCCTCGGCCCGGACAGCCCCCGCCGCATCCCGCTGAACCTCGCCGCCGCCGCCCGGGACGCGACCGGCAGCGGCATCGGCGACCCGGCCCGCAACGCCGCGGCGCAGCTGCTCGCCGCGGAGGCCCTCCGCGCCGGCAACCCCGCCGATGCGGAAGGCTGCGGCCATGCCGCCTCCGCCCGTCTCACCTTGGCCCTGCTCGCCCCGCCCGGCCCGGCCCGCTGCTCCCTGCTCGCCGCCCTGCCGCCGGCCTGCCGCCGCGACGCATTGCCCCGCCCGCTCGCCGCCGCCCTGCACCGGAGCTGCCCATGACCCAGCGCACCCTCCGCCTCACCCAGCCGATGATGCGCGGCGAAGACGTGCTCCAGCTCCAGCGCCGCCTGCAATCCGGCGGCTGGCCGGCCCCGGTCGCCGCCCTGGTGCGCAGCGCCGACGGCCTGTTCGGCCCCGCCACCGCCGCCGCCGTCGCCATGCTGCAATCCCAACTGGGCCTCCCGCCCGACGGCACGATGGATGCTGCCCTCTGGTCCCGCCTGATGCCCGGCGCATCGCCGCCTGCGGACCCGCTTTCGCCCGCCGCGCTCGCCGCTCTCGGCCGCCCGCATGCCCGCTTCGGCGGCGGCACCCGCTGGTCGCTCACCAGCCTCGGGATCGCCCTCGAATCCGGTGACCTCCCGACGACCCCGGCCCATGAGGCGATGATCCGCCGCATCCTCGCGGCCTTCGCCGGCCCGCTCCAGGCCTCGTCGCGCCGCCACCGCCTGCCGGTCGAGCTGCTCGCCGCCTGCATCGCCACCGAGTCCGGCGGCGACCCCCTGGCCGAGCGCCACGAACCCGGCTTCCGCAGCTACGAGGCGACGCCGCACCGCGTCTCCATCGGCTGCATGCAGACGCTGATCTCGACCGCCTCGGCCGTCCTCCGCCGCCCTGTCGCTCCGGAGGAGTTGCGCCGCCCGGAGGTGAGCATCTCCGCCGGCGCCGCCTTCATCGCGGAGGCTGCCCCCCGCACCCTGCTTGACCCGCCGGTCGTCGCCTGCGCCTACAATGCCGGCGCCATCCGCCACGACCCCTCGCCGGGCAATCGCTGGCGCATGCTGCAATACCCGGTCGGGACCGGCGCCCATGCGGACCGCTTCTGCGCCTTCTTCAACGCGGCGTTCCGCCTGCTCCGGCGCGATCCCGCCTTGGCCGGTCAATTCTTCAGCTTTCCGCCGCAGCCCATCGAGCCGGCGGGGGGCCAGCCACCGCGCCCTCAAGCTGCCTGAAGCCTCCCGAGGGCGCGCTGGCCGGAGGGTTCTCGTCAGGCGGCCTGGACCCCCTTGGTGGTGCTGTACTCGAAGTGCAGCGCCTCCCCGGGGAAAACCCGCGGATGGATCGCATGCGCCGCCATCGCCGCCTCGGAGAAGCCCTGGAGGATCAGCTTCAGCTTCCCCGGGTAGGTGGCGATGTCGCCGATCGCGTGCACGCCCGGCAGGCTGGTCATGCAGGTCGAGGGCTCCACGGCGACATGGCTGTGGGAAAGGCCGAGCCCCCATTCCGCGATCGGCCCCAGCTCCATCGACAGGCCGAAGAAGGCGAGCAGGTGGTCCGCCGGCACCACCTTCTCCTCGCCCTTCAGGGTCGCCAGCACGACGCCCGAAAGTCGCCCCCCATCCCCCTGCAACCCGTGCAGCTGGTAGGGGATGGCCATCTCCACCTCGCCCTTCGCCGCCGCCTCCTCGAGCCGTGCCGCGCTCTCCGGCGCCGCCCGGAATTTCGCCCGGCGATGGACCACCACCACCCGCTCGGCGACATCCTTCAGCGACAGCGCCCAGTCGACGGCCGAATCGCCGCCGCCCGCGATGACGACGCGCTTGCCGCGGAACTCCTCCCGCCGCGCGACCGCAAAGCGCACCGCGCCCGTTGCCTCGTACCCCGCCAGCCCCTCGAGCGGCGGCCGGTTCGGCCCGAAGGCCCCCGCCCCGGCCGCGATGATGACCGCCTTGGCCCGCACCTCGTCCCCCGCGCCGGTGCCGAGGAGATAGGTCTCCCCCTCATGCACCAGCCGCTCCACCCTGCGCCCGAGCAGGTAGGCCGGCCGGAAGGGCGCCGCCTGCGCCTCGAGCTGGTGGATCAGCGCCGCCCCCTCGATCGCCGGATGGGCCGGGATGTCGTAGATCGGCTTCTCCGGATAGAGCGCCACGCATTGCCCGCCGATTGAATCCAGCGCATCGATCACCACGCTCCGCATCCGCAGCATGCCGCACTGGAACACGGCGAAGAGCCCGACCGGGCCCGCGCCGATGACCGCCACATCCGTCTCGATCGCCGCCATCATTCTGACCTTCGAAGAGCCCCGCGTATTAAGGGCGAAGCCGCGCTATACCAACCCCTCGATGCCCCCTTTGACCCTGACGCTGCCCGACGCCGAGGCCACCGCCCGCCTCGCTGGCCTACTCGCCCCGCGTGCCCGGGCGGGCGATGCCATCCTGCTCGACGGCCCGCTCGGCGCCGGCAAGAGCGCCTTCGCCCGCGCCTTCCTCCGGGCGCTCGCCGGCGACCCGGGCCTCGAGGTCCCCTCGCCGAGCTTCACCCTGGTGCAGAGCTACGACCTGCCTGACGGGCTGGAGGCGCACCACTTCGACCTTTACCGTCTCGACGGCCCGGCCGACCTCCGCGAGCTCGGCTGGGAGGAGGCCCGCCGCGGCCTGGTCCTGGTCGAATGGCCGGACCGGCTCGGCCCGCTGGCGCCGGAGGGGGCGTTGCATCTCCGCCTCGCCCACGCCGAGAAAGAGGACTCCCGCATCGCCACGCTGGACGGCTGGCTCGGCCGGCTGCATGGGCTGGCGGGATGAGATTCCCCGAACCCTTCCTCGCCGCCCATGGCTATGCGACGGCCGCGCGCCAGCCGCTGGCCGGCGATGCCGACCTCCGCCGCTACGCCCGCCTGGCCGGCGGCCCACGCCCCGCCCTGCTGATGGACGCCCCGCCGCCGCAGGATGTCCGCCCCTTCCATGCCCTCTCCCGCCACCTGCTCGCCGCCGGCTTCTCCGTGCCGGAGGTGATCGCGGCCGACGAGGCGGCGGGCTTCCTCCTCGTCGAGGATTTCGGTGACGCCACCCATGCCGCGCTGCTCGATGCCGGCGCCGATCCCCTGCCCCTCTACACCGAGGCAGCCGAGGCGCTCGCCGCCCTGCACGCCGCCCCGCCGCCCCCCGGACTCCCCGCCTGGGATGCCGAGGCGATGACGCGCGCGACGGCCGCGACCTTCCTCGCCTGGTGGTGGCCCGCCGCCTTCGGCACGCCGCCCGCCGGGTCCGTCCGCGCCGACCTCGCCGCCGCGCTGGCCGAGATGCTGGCCCCGCTCGGCGGCGCGCGGGGCTTCGTCCACCGCGACTACTTCCCCGCCAACCTCATGCGCATCGAGGGCCGCGCGGGGATCCGCCGCACCGGCATCCTCGACTTCCAGGACGCCGCCATCGGCCACCCCGCCTATGACCTCGTCTCCCTCGTCGAGGACGCCCGCCGCGACGTGACGCCGGAGGTCCGCCGCGCCACCCTCGCTGCCTATCTCACGGCCCGCCCCGGCCTCGACCGCGGCGCCTTCCTCGGCGCCATGGCGGCCTGCGGCGCGCAGCGGCATCTCCGCGTCGCCGCGCTCTGGGTCCGGCTGGCGAGGCGCGACAGCAAGCCCGGCTATCTGATACACGGCCCGCGCTGCTGGGCGCTGCTGGAGCGCGCGCTCTCGCAGCCGGCCTGCGCCCCGCTCCGCCGCTTCCTCGATGCCCATGTGCCGCACGACATGCGGAAGAATCCGTCGGAGGCCGCTTGATCACCCTGACCCATGGCATGGTCCTCGCCGCCGGCCTCGGCCTGCGGATGCGGCCGCTGACCGAGACCACCGCCAAGCCGCTGCTGACGCTGCAAGGCCGCAGCCTGCTCGACCGCGCGCTCGACCGCCTGGACTCCGCCGGCATCGAACAGGCCGTAGTCAACGCCCATTGGCATGCCGACCAAGTCGCCGAGGCCGTCGCCCGCCGCGACTCGCCCCGCATCACCCTGCAACGCGAGGAAGAGCTGCTGGAGACCGGCGGCGGCGTCACCCGCGCCCTGCCCCTGCTCGGCCGCGGCCCCTTCGCCGTGCTGAACGGCGACAGCGTGATCCTCGACGGCCCGAGCCCGGCGCTGGCCCGCATGGCCGCCAGCTTCGACCCAGCGACGATGGACGGGCTGCTGCTCGTCGTCCGCACCGCGCAGGTGGATGGCGAGGTCGGCCGCGGCGACTTCCATCTCGACCCGCTGGGCCGCATCCGCCGCCCGCGCGAGCTGGAACTCGCTCCCTACATCTTCTCCGGCGTCCAGATCCTCTCCTCCTCGCTCTTCGAGGGCGCCCCCTCCGGCCGCTTCAGCCTCAACCGCCTCTACGACCGCGCCATCGAGGCCGGCCGGCTCTACGCTCTTGTGCATGACGGCATCTGGTTCCACCTTTCGACGCCCGAGGACCTGGAGCGCGCCGAGGCCTCGATGCAAGCTGGATTGGTGAAGGCGCTGTTCTAGCGCCGTTCTGCTGGTATCCTCACCCCGGTGACCGTCTTCCACATCCCGACGCATCTGCCCTTCCTCGACTGCCTCGCGGCCGGGGTGCTGCAGGCCGTGCCCGGCGACGCGCCGGAGCGGCTCTCGCGCGTCACCATCCTGCTGCCGACGCGCCGCTCGGCGCGTGCGCTGCGCACCGCCTTCCTGCGCGCCGCCGACGGCCAGGCCCTGCTGCTGCCGCGGATGCGGGCGCTGGCCGGCCTTTCCACCGAGGATGCCGACGAGCTTGCGCTGCCCGCCCTGCTCGACCTGCCGCCGGCGGTCGACCCGCTGCGCCGGCAGGCGGTGCTGACCGGCTTCATCCAGCGCCTGCCGCGCGAACGCGGCGGCCCGGCGACGCCGGACCAGGCCTGGGCGCTGGCCGGGGCGCTGGGCACGCTGCTCGACGAGATCGCCCTCGAGGAGCGCGACCTCGACCTGCTCGCCGAGACCCCGCCCATCGCACTCGCCGAGCAGTGGCTGGAGCGACTCGAGTCGCTGGTGCCGGAGACGCATGCGGCGCACTGGCAGATCACCCTCGCCTTCCTCCGCGGCGTCATGGCGCAGTGGCAGCACTGGCTGGAGGGCGAGGGGCTGCTCGACATCGGCATGCGGCGCGCCCAGGCGCTGCGCGCCCAGGCCCTCGCCTGGCAGCAGGACCCGCCGCAGGACCCGGTGATCGCCGCCGGCATCGGCGTCGGCGGCACCATCCCGGCCGCCGAGGCCTTGCTGCGCGTCATCGCCCATGAGCTGCCGCGCGGCCATGTGGTGCTGCACGGGATCGACGCCGCCTCGGCCGAGGCGCGGGTCTGGGACGCCATCCCCGAATCGCCGACCCATCCCTATTGCGGCCAGCGCCGGCTGCTGGCGGCGCTGAAGCTCGGCGCCGACCAGGTCGCCCGCTGGCATGGCTGCCCGGCGGAGGAGGCCGAGCGCGCCGCGCCGCAGCGCCGGCCGGACCTGCTGGGCATGGCGCTCCGCCCCGCCGCCGGCCTGCCCGCCTGGCAGTCCCGTCGGCCTGAGGAGTGGCGCCCGGCGCTCGAGGGCCTGACGCTGCTGACCGCGCCCGACGCCCAGGCCGAGGCGGCCGCCATTGCCCTTACCCTGCGCGAGGCGCTGGAAGACCCGGCCGCGCGCGCCGCCCTCGTCACGCCCGACCGGGACCTCGCCCGCCGCGTCTCGGCGGAGCTGGCCCGCCACGGCGTCACCGCCGACGACTCGGCCGGCGAGCCGCTGGGCGAGACGCCGACCGGCAGCTTCCTCCGCCTGATCGCCCGCATGGCCGCGGCCGAGCTGGCGCCGGTGCCGCTGCTCTCCGTCCTCAAGCATCCGCTCTGCGCCGGCGGCTGGCCGCGCGAGCGCTGGATCGCCGCCGTCCGCCGGCTGGAGCGCGCGGCGCTGCGTGGCCCGCGCCCGGCGCCGGGGCTGGCGGGGCTGCGCGCCGCCGCCCGCGCCGGCCTCGCCCGCGAATCGGAGGCCGAGGCCCTGGCCGAGGTCACCGCGCTGCTCGATGCGCTGGAGGCGGCGCTCGGCGCCTTCACCGGCCTTGGCCCCAGGCCGCTTCCGCCCGCCGACCTGCTCGCCGGCCACCTCGCCGCCGCCGAGGCGCTGGCGGCGACGCCGACGCTGCCGGGCGGCCTCCGCCTCTATGCGGGCGAGGAGGGCGAAGCTCTGGCCTCCCACCTCGCCGCCCTTGCGCCGGCCATGGCGCTGCTGCCGCCGCTCGCGGCCGAGGCCTGGCCCTCGCTCTTCGATGCCGCCATGGATGGCGCTGCCGCACCCAGCCTCCGCGGCAGCCGCGGGCGGGATGGCGGGGTGCATCCCCGCGTCGAGATCCTCGGCCTGCTGGAGGCGCGGCTGCTGACCTTCGACCGGGTCGTGCTCGGCGCGCTCGACGAGACGGTCTGGCCGCTGGCGACCGATCCCGGCCCCTGGATGAGTCGGCCGATGCGGCGCGAATTCGGCCTGCCGGAGCCCGAGGCGCGCATCGGCCGCGTCTGCGCGGACTTCCTACTGACCGCCTGCTCGGCGCCGGAGGCCGTGCTCTCCCGCGCCCAGCGGCGCGGCGGCGCGCCGACCCTGCCGGCGCGCTGGTTGACACGAATCGAGACCTTCCTCGCCGGCCAGGATGGGCTGCGCCTCCCGCCCAGCCCCGCCATCGCCTGGGCCGCGCGGCTCGACCGGGCGGAGCGCGCCCTGCCATGCGCCCGCCCCGCCCCGCGCCCGCGGCCGGAGCAGCGGCCGGCGCGCCTTTCCGTCACCCAGGTGGAGACGCTGATCGCCGACCCTTACGCCTTCTACGCCCGGCATGTGCTGCGGCTCTTTCCGCTCGACCCGCTGGAAGCAGATGCGGGGGTGCTCGACTACGGCAACCTCGTCCATGCGGCGATGGCGGGCTTCGTCCGCCGCCTCTCCGGTCAGCCCTGGCCGGGCGAGGATGCGGCGCGGCAATGGTGGGCGGATGCGGCACGGGCGGCGCTCAGCGATGCCTCGCCGCGGCCAGGCCTCGCCGCCTTCTGGTCGCCGCGGCTCGCGCGCATCGGCGAATTCGCGGTGCGGCAGGAAGCGGCGCTGCGCGAGGGCACGGCGCCGGTTCCGAGTGAGGTGGAGGTGCGCGGCGAGCTGCCGCTCCGCCTCGGCGGGCGGGAGGTGGTGCTGACGGCCACGGCCGACCGCATCGACATCCTGCCGGGGGGCCTCCGCATCATCGACTACAAGACCGGCGAACCGCCGAGCGGCGAGGCCGTGCGCGACGGGCGCAAGCCGCAGCTCACGCTCGAGGCGGCCATCGCCGCGGCCGGCGGCTTCGCGCGCGTGCCGGCCGAGGATCCCGCGGCGCTGCTCTACTGGCGCCTCTCCGGTGGACCGAAGCCGGGCGAGGAGAAGCCCGCGGCCGAGGACAAGGCGCTGGTCCGCCAGCTCGCCGATGCGGCGCAGACGGCGCTGATCGACCTCGTCGGCGGCTTCCTGCTCGGCGACCGGCCCTTCACCGCGCGGCCGCATCCGAAGCGCGCCCCGGCGGGCAGCGACTACGACCATCTCTCGCGCCTCGCCGAATGGGCGGGCGCCGAGGATGCGCGGGGCGGCGCATGAGCGAGAACGCACGCCTCCGCGCCGAGCAGCAGCAGCAGGCGGCCTCGGACCCGGCGGTCTCCGCCTGGGTGGGCGCCTCGGCCGGCTCGGGCAAGACCAAGGTGCTGATCGATCGCGTGCTGCGGCTGCTGCTCGACCCGGACCAGGTGCCGGGGCGCATCCTCTGCCTGACCTTCACCCGCGCCGCGGCGGCGGAGATGCAGTCGCGCCTGCGCCGCCGCCTCGGCCAGTGGACGGTGGCGGACGAGCCGGTGCTGGCGGCGCAGATCAGGCGCCTCACCGGGCTGGAGCCGGATGCCCGGCGGATCGAGCGCGCCCGGCGGCTGCTGGTCGAGGTGCTGGAGATGCCGGGCGGCATGCGCATCTCGACCATCCACAGCTTCTGCCAGAGCCTCCTGCGCAGCTTCCCGCTCGAGGCCGACCTGCCGCCGCAATTCGCGGTGCTGGAGGAGCAGGACGCCGCCGCCATGCTCGCCGAGGCGCGCGAATCGGTGCTCGCCAATGCGGGCGCGGTGGCGCAGGAGCTGGCGCTGCTGGCGGGCATCGCCTCGGCGGATACCTTCGCCGACGTGACGCGGGCGCTGCTGCATGACACGGCACGGGAGCGGCTGCTGCGCTGCCTCGACGGCTGCAACGGCGTCACCGGCCTCCGGCTGCGGCTGGCCACCGCGCTCGGCGCGCCGGACAGCCTCGACGAGGCGGAGGTGGTCGCCGCTGCCTGCGCGGTCGAGGAGGCGCCGCTGCGCCTGGCCGCGAGCCTGCTGGGTGCGAGCAAGAACGAGAATGACCGCAAGCGGGCCGAGCTGCTCGCCGCCTGGATCGGCGCGGCGGCGGAGGAGCGCGCGGCGCGCTTCGCCGATTGGTGCGAGGTCTTCCTCACCAGGGAGGGCAAGGCCCGCGCCGCCCGCAGCCTGCTGACGAAGAGCGTCGGCGCCCGCTACGAGGAGGTGCTGGCCGCGCTCGTCGCCGAGGGCGAGCGGCTGCTGAAGGTGGAGGAGCAACGCGCCGCCTGCCGCCTCGCCGCCGCGACGGGGGCGCTGCTGGCGCTGGCCGCGCCGGTGCTCGACCGGAGCCGGGCGCGGCAGCGCCAGGCCGGGCTGCTCGGCTATGGCGACCTGATCGACCATGTGCGGCGCATCCTGCAGGACCCGGGCAGCGCCTGGGTGCTCTACAAGCTCGATGGCGGGCTCGACCACGTCCTGCTCGACGAGGCGCAGGACAGCAACCCGGCGCAATGGGGCATCGCCGCGGCGCTGACGGCCGAGTTCTTCGCCGGCGCCGGGGTGGAGCGCGGGCGGGCGCGCTCGCTCTCCGCCGCGGCGGTGGAGGCGCCGGCGCCGCGGCGCACGGTCTTCGCGGTCGGCGACATCAAGCAGGCGATCTACGGCTTCCAGGGCGCCGATGCGGCGGGATTCGCCACCTGGCAGCAGCATTACGGGCAGCAGGTGCAGACGGGCGGCGGCGAGTTCCGCCATGTGCAGCTCGACGTCTCCTTCCGCTCGACGGCGCCGGTGCTGGCCCTCGTCGATGCCGTCTTCGCCGATGGGCCGGCGCGGCAGGGCGTCGTCGTCGGCGGCGCCGCGCTGCGGCACCTGCCGGACCGGCAGGGCCATGCGGGGAGCGTCGAGCTGTGGCCGCTGCTCCGCCCAGCCGAGACGCCGGCGCCGGAGCCCTGGCTGGTGCCGCTGGAGCCGGAGCGCGTGGCGAGCGCCGAGGCGCTGATGGCCGAGGCGCTGGCGGCGCGCATCGACCACATGATCCGCCATGAGCGGCTCCCGGCGCGCGGCCGCGGCGTGCGGGCGGGCGACGTGCTGGTGCTGCTGCGCAAGCAGGCGAATGTCGCCCTCGTCCCGCTGCTGGTCCGCGCCCTGAAGGCACGGCAGGTGCCCGTCGCGGGCGTCACCCGCGTCAAGCTCGTCGAGCATATCGCGGTGATGGACCTGCTCGCGCTCTGCGACGTGCTGCTGCTGCCCGACGATGACCTCCAGCTCGCCGCGCTGCTGAAGAGCCCGCTGATCGGCCTCTCCGAGGAGGGGTTGCTGGCGCTGGCGCATGGCCGCCGCGGCTCGCTCTGGGGCGCGCTGATGGCGCATCAGGACGCGGCGGCGGATGGCACCGCGGCGCGGGCCGCCGCCTGGCTGGCGCGCCTGGCGGGCCGGGCCGACCTCGTCACCCCGCATGCGCTACTGGCCGAGGTGCTGGGCGAGCCCTCGATGGAGGGTACCCGCGGCCGGGCGCGGCTGCTGGCCCGCCTCGGGCCGGAGGCGGCGGATGTGCTCGACGAGCTGCTGCACGCGGCGCTGACCCATGAGCGGCGGCATCCGCCGAGCCTCCAGGGCTTCCTCCACTGGCTGCGCCAAGGCGGCGCCGAGGTGAAGCGGGAGGCGGAGGCGGCGGGCGATGCGGTGCGCATCATGACCGTCCACAATGCCAAGGGGTTGCAGGCGCCGATCGTCATCCTTCCGGATGTCGGCAGCGGCACCGGCTCCGAGGCGATCCGCTGGCTGGAGGGGGATGGCTTCCACCTGCCGCTCTGGGCGCCGAACAAGAGCTTCCATGCCCCGGTCTTCCTCGCCGCCAAGATGGCCGACGAGGCGCGGCGGCAGGAGGAGGAGAACCGGCTGCTCTATGTCGCCCTGACCCGCGCCGAGGACCGGCTGGTGGTCTGCGGCTGGGGCAAGGAGCCAGGCGAGTGGTACCTGCATGTCGCGGCGGGGTTCCGGCGGATGGCGGGGGCGGCGGAGCATCGCTTCGACCATCTCGGCTTCGGCGCGCCCGCGGGCTGCGATTTCGGCGACTGCGTCCACTGGCGGCTCGACTGCGCGCAGGAGGAGGAAGCGGTGCCGGACAGCCTGCATTCGGCCGAGGCCGAGGCGGGGCCGCTGCCCGACTGGGCGACGCGGGCGGCGCCGGCGGAGGCCGCGGAGGCGGCGCTCAGCCCCTCCGCCCTGCCCGGCGAGCACGAGACGCCGGCGGCCGCCCCGCATGGCGAGGCCGATCCGGGCGGGCGGCGCTTCCGCCGCGGGCGGGTGATGCACGCCCTGCTGCAGCACCTGCCGGACCGGGCGGCGGCGGAACGGCGGGAGGCGGCGGCACGCTTCCTCGCCCGGCCGGGGCACGGGCTGGAGCCCGCGGAGCAGGCGGAGATGCTGGAGGAGGTGCTGGCGCTGCTGGCCGCGCCGGCGATCGCTGCCGCCTTCGCGCCGGGAAGCCTCGCCGAGGCGCCGATCGCGGGGCGGATCGGGGGACGGCTGGTCACCGGCCAGGTCGACCGGCTGGTGGTCTCGCCCGACCGCGTGCTGGTGCTCGACTACAAGACCAACCGCCCGCCACCCGCGACGCCCGAGGAGGTCGCGCCGCTCTACCTCCGGCAGATGGCGGCCTACCGGGCGGTGCTGCGCCAGGCCTTCCCCGGCCGGACGGTGGATTGCGCCCTGGTCTGGACCTATGGCGCGCGGCTGATGCCGCTGCCGGGCGGGCTGCTCGATGCGCATCTCCCTGCGTCCGCGGCATAGCCGCCCCGCGGAGGGACCGGCCTTGACCCGGACGCGCCGTGTGACGAATTCTTACGCCATGATGGGGCCTTCCCGGCCCCAGGAGCGAGGCGCAGAACGATGAGCGAACTCACCAAGGCCGTGACCGACGACAGCTTCAAGCAGGATGTGCTCGACGCGTCCGGCCCCGTGCTGGTCGACTTCTGGGCGGAGTGGTGCGGCCCCTGCCGCATGGTCGGCCCGATCCTCGACGACATTGCCCGCGAGTACGACGGCAAGCTGACCATCGCCAAGGTCAATATCGACGAGAACCCGATGACGCCGAACGAGTATGCGGTCCGCGGCATCCCGACCATGCTGCTCTTCAAGGACGGCAAGCTGCTCGACACCAAGGTCGGCGCCCTGCCGAAGACGGCGCTGAAGGATTGGATCGCCGGCAAGATCGACTGATGTCGGCAAGGGGGTCCCGGTTTGGCCGGAGGCCCCCATCTCCGTGGGATGAAGCGGATCCTGCGGACCTTCCTCACCCTTCCCATCGCTCTCCCCTGGGCCCTGCCGGCCGCGGCGCAAAGCCCGGCCGGCTTTCGCGTGGCGGAGTTCGCCACCGGCCTCGAGCGCCCCTGGGGCGGCGCCTTCCTCCCCGACGGACGCCTGCTGCTGACCGAGCGACCGGGCCGGATGCGCCTGGTCGGGCGGGATGGCGCGGTCTCCCCGCCGCTGGCCGGGGTGCCGGCGGTGGAGGCGCGTGGCCAGGGCGGGCTGCTCGATGTGGCCCTCGCGCCTGATTTCCAGCAGACGCGGGAGGTCTATCTCTGCCAGGCGGCGCTGGCGCAGGGCGGCGCGCTGACACGGCTGGTGCGCGCCCGGCTCTCGGCGGATGCGACGGCGCTGGAGGGGGCGACGCCCATCCTCGATGCGACGCCGCCCCAGGAGAGCGGGCGCAACCACTATGGCTGCCGCATCGCCTTCGGCCCGGACGGGGCGATGTATCTCGCGACCGGCGACCGCTACACGACCAAGATGCGAGCGCAGCGGCTTGACGACCTCGGCGGCAAGGTGCTGCGGCTGGCGCGGAACGGCGCGGCGCTGGCCGACAACCCCTTCGCCGGGCGGCCCGGGGTGCGGCCGGAGGTTTTCACCTATGGGCATCGCAACCCGCAGGGCCTCGCCTTCAACCCCTGGACCGGGAGCCTGTGGGAGGCGGAATTCGGCGCCCGCGGCGGGGATGAGGTGAATGTCCTGCGGCCGGGGCGGAATTACGGCTGGCCGGTCGTCACCAAGGGCGTCGACTACGACGGCAGCCGGATCGGCGAGGGCGCCTCGCGGCCCGACATGGAGGAGCCGGTCCACCACTGGGTGCCCTCGGTCAGCCCCTCGGGCATCGCCTTCTACACGGGCGACGCCTTCCCCGCCTGGCGCGGCAGCCTGTTCCTGGCGGCGCTCAACCCGCCGAGCCTGGTGCGGCTCTCGACGGAAGGCGACCGGGTGACGGGCGAGGAGCGGCTGCTGCAGGGGCGGGCGCGCTTCCGCCAGGTGCTGCAGGGGCCGGACGGGTTCCTCTACCTGCTGACGGATGAGGGCACGGGGCGGGTGCTGCAGCTGCGGCCATGAAAAAGGCCCCGGGGATCGCTCCCCGGGGCCGGTCCTCCTGCCTTGCGGCGAGGGTCAGCCGTCGCTCTGGCGGACGCCCATGAACTGCATCAGCATCTGGAACAGGTTAATGAAGTTCAGGTAGAGGCCGAGCGCATCCATCACGCTGCGCTTGCCGGCCAGCTCGGTGCCCTCGGCATAGGCGTGCTCGACATAATCCGCCTTGATCCGCTGCGTGTCATAGGCGGTCAGGCCGGTGAAGATCACCACGCCAAGCACGCTGATGGCGAACTGCAGCGCCGTCGAGCCGATGAACATGTTCACCAGCCCCGCGATGATGATGCCAATGAGGCCCATCATCATGAAGCTGCCCATGCGCGTCAGGTCGGCCTTCGTCGTGTAGCCGTAGAGGCTGACGGCGGCGAACATGCCCGCGGTGATGAAGAAGGTGCGCGCCACGGAAGCGCCGGTGAACACCAGGAAGATGTGCGACAGGCTGGCGCCCATCACCGCCGCGAAGGCCCAGAACAGCGCCTGCGCCGTCGTCTTGGACAAGCGGTTGATGCCGAAGCTCAGCACCAGCACGAAGGCCAGCGGCGCGAACATGGCGATGTAGGCCAGGATCGTCGGCTGCACGGCGGCCCCGCGCGGCGTCATCACACGCTGGTAGAACAGCGCCTGGAGCTCAGGGACGTTGGCGATCATGTAGGCGACGATGCCTGTCAGCACCAGCCCCGAGGCCATCCAGTTGTAGACCCGGAGCATGTACGCCCGGAGCCCGGCATCGACGGCGACCGCGTCGGCGGTCGACGCACGACCCCAGCCTGGCGCACCCGTCGTGGTACGATAGTCGGGTTGAAGGGCCATTGGTGTCTCGAACCTCCCAAAGGGGGTTATCCCCGCGATGCGGTTTATATGGACAGGTCGTAACCCGTTTCAACGGGATTCGGGAGCGGCAAGTCGGTGGCCGCCTCACAACCTCTCCGGCCGGCGGGCGAGGGAGCCACCGGCTCCCACTATATGGGCATACTGCCGCTCGGGTTCATGTGACGAAATGTGCATCCGCGCCTATTCGTTCCGCAACAGCGGGGCAGGGCGGGCACGGAGCGCAAGCGCGGTGCCGATCTGGCCGCAGAGCAGCGTCAGCAGGGTGCAGCCGAGCACCGTGATGGCCAAGGTTCCCGGCAGCGGGGCCCAATTCGCCTGCATCACCAGGGTGACGACGGCCCAGGAGGCGGCGCTTCCGGCGATCGCCGCCAGGACGCCGGCGACCAGGCCGACCAGCGCGTATTCCACCAGCCAGGCGGCGCGGATCTGCGCGCGCGTCGCGCCGATCGTCTTCAGCACCACCGCATCGCGCACCCGCTGGCGCTGGCCGGCGGCGACCGCCCCCGCCAGCACCAGGCCGCCCGCCAGCAGCGTGACGCCGCCGACCGCCGACATCGCCGTGCCGATGCGGCCGAGCAGGGTCGCCACCGCCTCCAGCGCATCCCGCACGCGGATGCCGGTGATGTTGGGGAAGGCGTCGGTCAGCACCCGGAGCACGGTCGCATCCTGCGCCGCATCGCCGCGGAGGGTGGCGATGTGGGTGTGCGGCGCCGCCTCCAGCAGGCCGGGCGAGGCGACCATGGCGAAGTTCAGCCCGAGGCCGCGCCAGTTCACGTCGCGCAGGTTGGCGATGGTGAAGTCGATGTTCCGGCCGAGGATGTTGAGGGTGATCACGTCGCCGATCCCGACCCCCCAGCCCTTGGCGATGTTGGCCTCGAAGGAGAGCAGCGGCGGGCCGCGGTAGTCGGCCGCCCACCACTGGCCGGCCGTGAGGCGGGTGCCGTCCGGCGGCACCGGCGTGTAGGTGAGGCCGCGGTCGCCGCGCAGCGCCCAGGCGGTCTCCGGCGTCGTCTGGAATTGCTCGGTGGGGATGCCCTTCACCGCGGCGACGCGGGCGCGGAGGCTCGGCACCCGCTTCACCTCCTCCATGCCGGGGATGCCGCGGGCCAGGGCGTCGAAGCGCTGCGCCTGGTCCGACTGAATGTCGATGAAGAAGAAATTGGGCGCATTGGCCGGCATCTCCCCGGCCAGCTCGCGGCGGAGATTGCCCTCGATCTGGGCGATGGCGGCAAGCGTCGTCAGGCCGATGCCGAGCGAGACCACGAGCAGCACGGTCGGCGCGCCGGGACGGTGGAGGTTGGCGAGGCCGAGGCGGAGGGCCGGCCGCCGCAGATGGCCGAGGCGCCGGGCGAAGGCCATCAGCCCGGCGGCGCCGAGGCGGAAGAGCAGCAGCGCGCCGATCGCGGCGCCGCAGAAGCCGGCGGCGAAGAGCGGGTCGCCCGAGCTGCGGATGACGAGGCCGATCAGCGCCAGGACGGCAAGCGCATTGAGGGCGAGCACCGGCCAGCCCGGGCGGCCGGCGGCGGGCTGCACCGCATCGCGGAACAGGGCGGCGCCCGAGATCCGCGCCGCCCGGCCGAGCGGCCAGAGGGCGAAGGCGAGCGCGGTGAGGACGCCGTAGAGCGCCGCGCCGATCAGCGGCCGCGGATAGACGGCGAGGCGCGGCGGCACCGGCAGCGAGCCGGAGAGGGCCTGGGCCGCCGCCCAGGTCAGCCCGTAGCCGGCGGCGAGGCCGATGGCGATGCCGAGGGTGGCCAGCGCCATCACCTGGATCAGGTAGGTGAGGAAGATGACGGAGGACGGGGCGCCGAGGCAGCGGAGGGTAGCGATGGAACGGGCCCGCGCCTCGAGCCAGGCGCGCACCCCGGTGGCGACGCCGATGCCGCCGACCAGCAGGGCGGTGAGGCCGGCGAGCGTCAGGAAGGAGGCGGAGCGGTCGAGGAAGCGGTTCACCCCCGGCTCGGCCGCATCGGCGGTGCGGACGCGCCAGCCCTCGGCGGCGAAGTCGCGCTGCAGGGTCTCGGCGACCTGCTTCGGGTCGGCGCCGGCAGGCAGGCGGAGGCGGAGGTCGTTCTGGTAGAGGCTGCCGGGCTGGATCAGCTGCGTCTCGGCCAGGGTGGCGGCGGCGATCAGGGCGCGGGGGCCGAAGAGGGCCGGGGTCGCCACCTTGTCCGGCTCCACCTTCACGGTGGCGGCGAAGCGAAGGCGGGCCTCGCCGATCCGCACCTCGTCGCCGGGGACGAGGCCGAGGCGCTCTGCGACCAGCGGCTCGAGGGCGAGCATCCCCGGCGCGAGGTCGACAGGCGGATCGAGCTCGAGCCGGCCGATCAGCGGATAGGCGCCATCCACCGCCTTGAGCTCGACCAGCATGCGCTCGCCCCCGGGCGAGACGGCCATGGCGCGGAGGGTGGTGATGGCGGAGGGGTCCATCGCGCGCGACCGCACCCAGTCGAACAACGCCGGCGGCAGGGGCCGCGAGCCGCCGCGGACCTCGACATCGCCGCCGAGGATGCGGGCGCCGTCGGCCCTGAGCCCGGCCTGGATGCCGGCGCGCAGCGTCCCGACCGCGGCGATGGCGGCGACGCCGAGGGCGAGGCAGGCCAGCACGATGCGCAGGCTGCGCAACCCGCCGCGCAGCTCGCGCCGCGCCAGGACGAGGCCGAGCCTCGCTTGGCCGAGGATGCCCAAGTATCGTCTCCGCAATGGGGTTATGCTGAGGAGGTGGGGCGGGCCGAGCCAGGTCCAAGGCCCAGCGGCAACGCCGGTGGTGAAGAAGCGTTACGCCGCCCGGCCGGGAAAGAGGATCCAATGGAAAGCGAAATCATCGTCGCGTTGGTGGCGCTCATCGCGATGGAGGTGGTGCTCGGCATCGACAACCTCGTCTTCATCGCCATCCTCTCCAACCGCCTGCCGGAGGCGCAGCGGGTCAACGCGCGGCGGATCGGCCTCGGCCTCGCGGTGCTGATGCGCTTCGCCATGCTGGCGGGGACCTCCTGGCTGCTGTCGCTGACGCGGCCGCTCTTCTCGGTCGTCGGGATGGAATTTTCGGGCAAGGACCTGATCCTGCTTGGCGGCGGGCTCTTCCTGATCGGCAAGGCGGTGATCGAGATCCATCACCGGGTCGACCCCGACAGCCAGGAGGCGGCGCACCAGGCGGATGCGCGGGTGGCCCGCTTCTGGCCGACCGTCATCCAGATCCTGCTGCTCGACCTGGTCTTCTCGGTGGACAGCATCCTCGCCGCCGTCGCGCTGACGCGGGAGTTCTGGATCATCGCGACCGCGATCGTCGTCGCCGTGCTGGCGATGCTGCTCTCCATGGATGCGCTCTCCCGCTTCATGGAGCGCAACCCGACGGTGGTGATGCTGGCGCTCGCCTTCCTCGTCATGATCGGAATGGTGCTGGTGGCAGAGGGCTTCGGCGTGCATGTGCCGAAGGGCTTCGTCTATGTCGCCATGGCCTTCGCGGCGGGGGTGGAAGGGCTGAACCTGCTGGCGAAGCGGGCGTCGCGGCGGAAGAAGGGGACTATTCCTTCGCCGGGAAGCGATTGAACAGGAAGGCGCGGAGGCCGGGCGGGAGGCTGCCCGCCAGCCGCGCCGCCAGGTAGAGCGGCAGCGGGTAGGCGATGCGGGTGCGGCCGGCGGCGATGCCGGCCAGGGTCCGCCGCGCCGCCTCCTCCGGCTCCATGAGGAAGGGCATGGGGAAGGCGTTGCGCGCGGTCATAGGCGTGCGGATGTAGCCAGGGCAGACGGCGTGGAGGCGGATCCCCCGCCGACGCTCGCTGGCATCCAGCGCCTCCGCCCAGCGCTGCACCGCCGCCTTGCTGGCGCAATAGGCCGGGGCGCCGGGGGCGGCGACGAAGGCGGCGATGGAGGCCACGACCGCGACATGGCCGCGCCAGCCATCCGGGCCGGGCGCCTGGGCGGCCATGGCCTCGAGCGCCGGAAGGGCGGTGTTCAGCACGCCGGTCACGTTGGTCTCGAAGACCGAGCGGGCCACATGGGCAGGCTCCACCCGGCCGCCGGTGCCGGCGGAGATGCCGGCATTGGCGAGGACGAGGTCGAGCCGCCCGGCGGAGGCGACCCAATCGGCCATCGCCGCGGCGTCCCGGACATCGACGACCCGCGGCCGGGCGGTGGCGCCGGCGGCGCGGCAGGCCTCGGCCACCAGCTCCAGCCGGGCCGCGTCGCGGCCGCCGAGATGGAGCACCGTCCCCTCCCCCGCGCAGGCCAGGGCGAGCGCCCGCCCGAGACCGGAAGAGGCCCCAGTGATCAGCACCTGCCGCCACGCTGCCATCGCTTGCATCCCACCGCGCCGCGCGGGACAAGGCGCGGCAATGGGCACTCTTATGAGCATGACCGGCTTCGCGCGCGAGAGCGGCGTGCTGGCCGACGGCACCGGCTTCGTCTGGGAACTCCGCAGCGTGAACGGGCGGGGGCTCGACCTCCGCCTCCGGCTGCCGAACGGGCAGGACGCGCTGGAGGCGGGGCTGCGCGAGGCACTCACCCGGCGGCTGAAGCGCGGCAATGTCTCGGCGACCCTCAGCCTGAAGCGGGAGGAGCGGCCCCGGCTGGCCGTCGATCCGGCGGCGCTCGACCAGGCGCTGCGGCTGGCGCTCGACCTCGCCGCGCGCATCCCGGGCAGCGCGCCGCCGCGGGCGGAGGCGCTGCTGGCGCTCCCCGGCATCATGCGGACGGAGGTGCCGGAGCCGGACGAGGCGCTGGAGGAGGCGAAGCGGGGCGAGCTCGCCGCCGCCTGGGGCCGGGCGCTGGAAGGGTTGGTCGCGGCGCGGCGCGAGGAGGGGGCGAAGCTGCAGGCCATCCTCGCCGGGCTGCTGGACGAGGTCGCGGCGCTGCGCGAGCAGGCCATCGCCGAGGCAGCGGACCAGCCGGAGGCGCAGCGGCGGCGGATGATGGACCAGCTCACGGCGCTGCTCGGCGAGGCCGGCACGGCACGCGTCCCGGAGGAGCGGCTGGCGCAGGAAGTGGCGCTGCTCGCGCAGAAATCTGATGTCCGGGAGGAGCTGGACAGGCTCGGCGCGCATATCGAGGCGGCCAGCGCCCTGTTGCAGGCGGGCGAGGGCGCGGGGCGGCGGCTCGACTTCCTCACCCAGGAATTCGTGCGGGAGGCGAACACGCTCTGCTCGAAATCCGCCTCCGTCCCCCTTACCCGCATCGGGCTGGAGCTGAAGGCCGCGATCGAGCGGCTGAAGGAGCAGGCGGCGAATGTCGAATGATGCGTAAGGGCTGCTGCCTCGTCCTCGCAGCGGCGCCGGGGGGTGGCAAGACCAGCATCTCCCGCGCGCTGCTGGCGCTGGAGCCGGAGCTGCGCCTCTCGGTCAGCGCGACGACCCGGGCGCCGCGGCCGGGGGAGCAGGAGGGGGTGCACTACTTCTTCCAGACGCCGGAGCAGTTCGACAGAGGCGTCGCGGCGGGCGAGTTCCTCGAGCATGCGAGCTTCCTCGGCCGCTCCTACGGCACGCCGCGCGCCCCGGTGGAGGCGGCGCTGGCGGCGGGGCAGGACGTGCTCTTCGACATCGAATGGCAGGGGCACCGGCTGCTGAAGGCGGCGATGCCGGAGGATGTCGTCGGCATCTTCCTCCTGCCCCCGAGCCTCGCCGAGCTGGAGCGGCGGCTGCGCGGCCGCGGCCAGGACGCCGAGGAGGAGATCGCCCGGCGCATGGCCGCCTCGCGGGAGGAAATGCGGCACTGGGACGAGTTCGACCACGTGCTGGTAAACGACGACTTCGCCACGACCGTCGCCGCGGCGCGCGCCATCCTGCACGCCGCGCGGACGCGGCGGAGCCGCCTGCCCTGGCTGCCGGGCTTCGTCGCCGGGCTGCTCGGCGAATAGGGTGGGGGCGGTCCTCGAGGTCGTCGGGCCGGTCTTCATCATCATCGGCCTCGGCTGGGCGATGGCGCGCCGGCGCTTCATCGACGAGCCAGGCTTCGGGGCGCTGAACCGCTTCGTCTTCACCTTCTGCGCGCCCTCGCTGCTCTTCCTCGGCGGGACGAGCGGCGAATCCGGCGGCGGGCGGGCGGCGCTCGCCTTCTTCCTCGGGACGGCGGTGCTCTATGCGGGCGTGCTGGTGCTGGCCAGGCGCCGCATGCCGCTCGGCCAGGCGGGGATGCTGGCCCTCGACTCCACCTTCGGCAACACGGTGATGATGGGCATCCCGCTCATCCTCGCGGCCTTTGGCCAGGCGGCGCTGGCGATGCTGCTGGCGATCCTCGCGCTGCATTCCATGCTGCTGCTCGGGACGGCGACCGTCGTCGCCGAGATCGGGCTGCATGCGCGTGCGCCCTGGCGGCGGGTGCTGCGGGCAACGCTGCTCGGCGTGGCGCGGAACCCGATCGTCATGGCGGTGCTGGCGGCGCTCGCCTGGCGGCTGGTCGGCCTGCCGCCGCCGCCCGGTGTGCTGCGGCAGACGCTCTCGCTGCTCGGCGGTGCGGCCCCGCCGGTCGCGCTGTTCTGCCTGGGCGGGAGCCTGGCGCGCTTCGACATCGCCAGCGCCTGGCGGGAGACGGTGGTGGCGACGGTCCTCAAGCTGCTGGCGATGCCGGCCCTGGTCTGGCTGGCGGGGCTCGCGGTCGGACTCGGCCGGCTGGAGATGGCGGTCGCGGTGACGGCGGCGGCGCTGCCGACCGGGGCCAATGCCTTCCTGTTGGCCGAGCGCTACCGGATCGGCGCGGCGCGCTCGGGGGCGACGGTGCTGGCCAGCACGCTGCTCTCCGTCGTCACCCTGGCGGCGCTGCTCGCCTGGTTCGGCATCGGCTGATCAGCGCATGGGCGGGGCGAATTGCAGCCCGCCCTTGGTCCAGAGCGCGTTCGGGCCGCGCTCGACGCCCATCGGGGTGATCGAGCGCTCCCACATCTCGCCGTAATTGCCGACCTGGCGGATCGCCTCATAGGCCCAGCGGTTGTCGAGGCCGAGCGCCTCGCCGAGATTGCCCTCGCGCCCGAGCAGGCGGTGGATGTCGGGGTTGGTGCTGGCGTCGTGCCTGGCGAGCTCGGTGCTGCGGACCTCGAGCAGCTCGGCGGTCAGCAGGGCGAAATGCACCCAGCGCACCACGTCGAACCAGCGGTCGTCGCCCTTGCGGACCATGGAGCCGGAGGGGCCGGTGCTGATCATCTGCGGCAGGATGCGGTAGGCCTTCGCCCGCTCCGGCCCGAGCCGCCAGCGGAAGCCGGCGAGCTGCGAGGCATCGGTGGTGAAGGCGTCGCACCGGCCGGCGAGGAAGGCCTCCTGCACCTCGGTCACGCCGCCGATCATCACCGGGGTGAAGCGCAAGGAGCGGGTGCGGAAGAAGTCGGCGAGGTCGAGCTCCGTGCTCGTGCCTGGGCGGACGCAGACGGTCGCGCCGTCGAGCTGGCCGGGCTCCGTCACGCCGCTGTCGGCGCGGACGATGAAGGTGGTGCCGTCCCAGAAATTCGTCGCGGCGAAGAGCAGGCCGAGATTGCCCTCGCGCGTCAGCGACCAGCCGGTGTTGCGGATCAGCACGTCGATCTCGCCCGACTGCAGGGCGGTGAAGCGGGTCTGGGCGGAGAGGTTGACGAAGCGGACGCGCTTCGCATCGCCCAGCACCGCGGCGGCGATGGCGCGGCAGTAGTCGGCATCGAGCCCCTGGACCTCGCCGCGGCTGTCGGCGAGCGAGAAGCCGGCGATCTCGCCGGAGACGCCGCAGGCCAGCTGGCCCCGCGCTCGGACCGCATCGAGCGTCGCGGAGCCGCTGGGCCTGGGCTGAGCGGCGGCGGGCACGGCGGCGAGGAAGCCAAGCGCGAGCAGGGCGAGAAGGCAGAGGCGGCGCATCGGGGGCTCCTTCGGTCAGGCAGCGCGGCGGGTGGCGCGGGCGAAGCGCTCCAGCCGGAAAGGCGCCGGGTCGACGACCGGCGGGGCGCCGATGGCAAGCTCGGCGGCAAGCCGCCCGGCGCCAGGGCCAAGGCCGAAGCCATGGCCGGAGAAGCCGCTCGCCAGGATCAGGCCGGGCAGCGCCGCGACCGGGCCGATGACGGGCACCGCATCGGGCGTCGCGTCGATCAGCCCGCCCCAGCTATCGGCGACGCGCATCGCCTTGAAGGCGGGGAAGTCGCGGGCAAGATTGGCCTGCGCCTCGGCGAGGATTCCGGGCACGGGGGCCGGGTCGAGCACGCGGACGCGCTCGAAGGGCGTCACCTCGTCCATCGACCAGCGGCGCGGCATGCGCCATTCCTCGAGGAAGCGGCCGCCGACGCGGAGCCGCAGTTCATGCCACTGCCTGCGGAGCGAGGGCAGGAAGTCGCCCATCAGGCGGAAGCTGTCGGGCACGATCTCGGCAATGCTGGCGCCGCGCTGCGCCACGGTGTAGCCGCCGTCGCGCCGCTTGCGGAAGGCCCAGTCGGAGGCGCCGACCGCCATCTCCGGCAGGCCGTCCAGCGGTTCGGTGCGGAGGACCGAGCCGAGGATCTTCAGCTGCGGGAAGTCGACGCCATGGTTGCCGAGGAAAAGGCGCGACCAGGCGCCGGCCGCCAGGATCACGCTGTCGCAGGCGATCCGCCCGCGCTCGGTGACAACGCCGGCGACGCGGCCGCCCGTCATGTCGAGGCCCCGCACGGCGCATCCGGTGAGGACCGCCGCGCCGGCGCGGCGGGCGGCCTGTGCCATGGCCGGCACTGCCAGGGAGGGCTCGGCCCGGCCGTCGCTCGGGGTATGAAGGCCGCCGGCCCAGCGGCGGGTGGTCTGGGGGAACATCTCCGCCACTTGGTCCGGCGTGAGCAGGCGGGCATCGATCTGCCATTGCCGCGCATGCTCGAGCCAGGCCTCGTGCACGGCGGTGTGGCGCGGGGTCTCGTGGAGGTAGACGACGCCGGCGCGGCGATAGCCGGTCGGGGCCTCGAGCCGCGCCTCCATCCCCTCCCACTGGCGGAGCGCTTCGAGCGAGAGAGGAATCTCGGCCGGGTCACGGCCCATCTTGCGGCACCAGCCCCAGTTGCGGCTGGACTGCTCGCCGGCGATGCGGCCCTTCTCCACCAAGGCGACGGAGACGCCGCGCTCGGCAAGCGTCAGCGCCGCCATGACGCCGATGACGCCGCCGCCGATCACCACCACCGCGGCCCGCGCCGGCAGCGCCTCGTCGCCCTGGAATGAATCAACGGCTGCGGCCATGCATCACCTCGACGATCATCCAACAGAGTGACGAGCCGTCCCCGCGTGGCCAAGGCCCGTTCCCGCGGCGCAACAGGCTCAGGCCCGGGCGAGCAGCGCCCTTGCCAGGCGGTCGAACTCGGCGATGCTCAGCGTCTCCGCCCGACGGTCCCCGGCGATCCCGGCCGCGGCGAGCAGGCCCTCGGCATCCCCGAGCGACCTGAGCGCGCCGCGCAGCATCTTGCGGCGCTGGCCGAAGGCGGCGGCGGTGAGGCGCTCCATGGCGCGGAACAGCGCATCTCCGGGATCCTCGGCATGCGGGATGAGGCCGACCACGGCGGACCAGACCTTGGGGGCTGGGCTGAAGGCGCCCGGCGGCAGGCTGAGCAGCATCTCGCAGCGGCAGCGCCACTGGGCGAGGACGCCGAGGCGGCCATAGGCCTCGGTCCCCGGCGCGGCGCAGATGCGCTCGGCGACCTCCTGCTGGAACATCAGCGCCATGCCGGTCAGCGCCGCCGCATGGCGCAACCAGCCGACCAGCAGCGGCGTCGCCACGTTGTAGGGCAGGTTGGCGAGGATGGCGCGCGGGGCGGGCACCAGCGCCGCGACATCGATGGTGAGCGCATCCGCCTCGATGATGCGGAGGCGGCCGGGATGGACGGCCTCCAGCTCGGCCAGCGCGGCGATGGCGCGGCGGTCGAGCTCCACCGCCGTCACCGTCTCGGCCGGCCCGGCGAGCAGGGCGCGGGTCAGGCCACCGGGGCCGGGGCCCACTTCCAGCACATGCCGGCCCGCGAGGTCGCCGGCGAGGCGGGCGATGCGGCCGCAGAGCGCCTCGTCCAACAGGAAGTGCTGGCCGAGCGACTTCCGCGCATCGAGCCCGTGGCGGGCGATCGTCTCCCGGAGGGAGGGAAGCGCCGTCAGCTCCGTACCTCGATCACCGCGCGGCGGCGCAGGTCGCGCTGGAGCTGGCGGGAGAGCAGCTCGATCCGGTCCCGCAGCATCTGCTGCTTCGCCTGGTCCGGCGTCAGCTCGGCGAGGTTCTTCTGCTCGCGGGAGCAGACCATCATCACCAGCACGCCATCCGGCATGAGGATGGGCTGGGAGGGCTTGCCGGGGGCGAGGCCGGCCAGCATGGCGCGGAGCGGCGGCGGGTTCACCGTCTCGAGGCGGATCTGGCCGGGGTCGGTCGCGCGGTCGGCCCCGCCGGCGCTCCTGGCCGCGGCCTCGACGGCGTCGCAGCTGCGGGCGCTGGTGGCGAGGCGCTGCGCCTTGTCCACCTGGTCGCGCTGCTGCTGGGTCGGGTTGTTCGGGTCGAGCGTGCCGGCGAAGGGGAAATAGGCCTGGCGGACGCTGATCATCGTGGCGAGGTCGCGGCCGCTCTCGCGCTTCTGGCGGAGCGTGACGATCTGGTAGCCGCCGGGCACCTTGATGGCGTTGCTGACGGCGCCGGGCGGCATGCGCTCCGCGACCGCGGCGACGGCCGGGTCCAGCTCCTCCTTCCGGGTCCAGCCGAGATCGCCGCCCTGCAGCGCGGTCTGCGCCTGGCTGAACTGCGTCGCGGCCACCGGGAAGGGAATGCCGGCGCGGAGCTGGCGGATCACCTCATCGGTGAAGCGGTTGACCTCCGCCTCGTTCCGCGGGTCGTCGAGCGGGATGAAGATCTCGGAGAGCAGGTATTCCGGCTGGCCGACCCGGGCGGCGGCGGCGCGGATGGTCTCCTGCACCTCGGCATCGGAGGGGATGGCGGTGGGGCCGAGTTGCTGGCGGAGCAGCCGGGCCCAGCCGATCTGCGTGCGGATCTGGTCGTAGAGCACGCGGGGCTGGACGCCGACCTGGCGGAGCTGCTGGCCGAGCGCGCCCTCGGGCAGGTTGTTGCGCTGCTCGAGCTCCTTCACAGCCTCGGCGACATCGGCATCGGTGACGGGGATGCGGCGGCGCTGCACCTCCTGCAGGCGGAGGCGCTCGTCGATCAGCAGGCGCGTCACCTGCGGGGTGAGGCGGTCGAGCGTCTCCGGCGCCACGGCGATGCCGGCATTGAGGGCGAAGAGCCGGGCACGGCCGACGATGTCGGCGCGGCTCACCACCTCGCCATTGATGACCGCGACGATGCGGTTGGCCTGCGCCGCGGCCTGGGATTGCGGCGGCAGCTGCGCGCCGGCCGGCAGGGGCAGGGCGGCGGCCAGCAGCAGGGCGAGAGCGGCAGGACGGATGGGGCACGGCATGGAGGCGTTCCTTAGCCGGGCTGCGACGGTAATGCCAGGGCCATGCAGGACGGTCGTGAGAACCAGGCCTCGAAGGCGGCGAAGGTCTCGCCGGCCCCCGCCTCCATGCCGGCGAGGCCGCCGGGCTCGGCGCCGCAGGCCTCGATGGCGGCGCAGCAGGCCTGCCACATCGCCCCGTGGCGGGCGCCATGGCCGAGGAGGAAGCCCCTCCCCTCCCCCGCGGGCAGGAGGTGGTCGAGGCCGCGGGCGAGGTGGCGGCCGCCGAGGGTGGAGCCCTCGGTCACGTAGAGCGCGCCGAGGGCATGGGCGGCGGTGGCGAAGGCCGGGACGGGGGCGAGGGGCGCCTCGACCGGGGCGCCGAGATGGGCGAGGTCGGCCCGCAGCAGCGGCGCGCGGCGGCGTTCGGCGAGGTCGATGCCATAGGCGGCGAGCGGGGGCGCGGCGGCGAGGGCGGCCTCGATCGACGCATGGAAGCCGAGCAGGCGGCGGAGCAGGGCGGCATAGCCGGCCCGGTCCAGCCGGCCCTCGGCCAGGGCCTGGAAGGCGGGGACGTGATGCAGCCGCTCATGCACCGCGGCGGTGGCGGCGCGCAGGGCGAAACGGGCGGGCTCGGCGGCGATGGGGATACGGGGCCTTCTCGGGTTGGAAATCCGGATTAGGCCGGGCTTTGCGACGGCGCAAGGACGGGGCGGCGGCGCGGGTGCAGCCTCCCTGCCATGACCGACCCCGCCCTGCCCTCCCGCCTGCTCCTCGCCGAGGCGAGGGTGCCCCGCTACACGAGCTATCCGACGGCCGCGCAATTCGGCCCGCTGGAGGAGGCGACCTATCGCCGCTGGCTGGCGGAGCAGGTCGGGCCCGGGGATGCGCTCTCGGTCTACGTCCATGTCCCCTTCTGCCGCGAGCTCTGCTGGTACTGCGCCTGCCACACCCGGCCGACACGCTCCGCGGCGCGGATCGAGGCCTATCTCGACGCGCTGCTGGCCGAGGCCGGGCTGCTGGCCGCGGCGCTGCCGGCGCATGGCGGCATCCAGCACCTGCATCTCGGCGGCGGCACGCCCTCGATCCTCGGCCCGGAGGGGCTGCGGGCCCTGGTCGGGCGGCTGCGCGGGCGGTTCGGGCTGCGGGCGGGGGCGGAGCTGGCGATCGAGCTGGACCCGAGGCTGCTCGACGCGCCGCTGGCCGAGGCTCTCGGGGAGCTTGGCTTCACCCAGGCGAGCCTCAGCGTGCAGGATGTCGACCCGGAGATCCAGCGGCGCATCGGCCGGGTGCAGCCGGCGGAGCAGGTGGCCGAGGCGGCGCGGCTGCTGCGCGCGGTCGGCATCGGCGGGGTCAAACTCGACCTGATGTACGGGCTGCCCGGCCAGACGGAGGCGCATGTGGCGGCGAGCGCGCGCTTCGCCGCGGCGCTCGGGGCGGACCGGCTGGCGGTCTTCGGCTATGCGCATCTGCCGGGGGGCCGGCCGCACCAGCGGGCGATCGACGCCGCCACGCTGCCCGGCACGGCCGAGCGCATGGCGCAGGCCGAGCGGGCGGAGCGGGAGCTGGTCGATGCGGGCTACGTGGCGCTCGGCCTCGACCATTTCGCCAGGCCGGAGGATGCGCTGGCGCTGGCCGCGGCCGGGCGGCGCCTGCGGCGGAATTTCCAGGGCTATACGACCGATGCGGCGCCGGTGCTGCTCGGGCTTGGGGCATCGGCCATCGGCTCGCTGCCGGGCGGCTTCGCCCAGAACCTGGTCGATGAGCGGCGCTATGCCGGGGCGGTGGCGGCGGGGCACCTGCCCGTCGCCCGCGGCCTCGCGGTGACGGCGGAGGACCGGCTGCGCGCCGGCCTGATCGAGCGGCTGATGTGCGACTTCGCCCTCGACCTCGACCTCGACCGGCCGGAGGCCGCCGCGGTGATCGGCGAGGCAACGCCGCGGCTGGCGGCGCGGGAGCGGGAGGGGTTGGTGCGGCGCGCACCGGGGCGGCTGGAGGTGACGCCGCTCGGGCGACGCTTCGTGCGGCAGGTAGCGGCCTGCTTCGATGCCCATGCCGAGCCGGGGACGACGCGCTATTCCGTGGCCGTCTGAGCGGATCTCGTCCGGCGCATGAGGGCGGCAAGGCGGGGCTCCGCCGCGCGCTGGGCGGCGCGCTCGATGGCGCGGTAGTCGGCGACCAGGCTCCGCCCGGCCTCGGTCAGCGTGGCGCCGCCGCCGCGATGGCCGCCGGGGCTCGCCGCCACCGCCGCCTCGCCGAGCAGCTTGTTCAGCGCATCGACCAAGTCCCAGGCGCGCTTGTAGCTCATCCCGAGGGCGCGGCCGGCGGCGGAGATGGAGCCCTCGCGGTCGATAGCCTCGAGGAGGTCGATCTTGCCGGGGCCGATGCGGCCCTGCGGCAGGTCGATGCGCAGGCTGAGCAGGCCGGCATCCCCGGCCGTGTTGGAGGAGCCATCGACGGTCATGCCGCCGAGAGTAGCGCCTTCCGGGCGGGCGGCTGCGGGAAAATCGGCCTCAACGGGCGAGGGAGAAGCCGAAGCGTTGCCAGGCCGGCGCCGCTTCCGGCCCGGTCAGGAAGGCGAGCAGGGCACGGGCCCCCGCATTGCCCTCGGCCCGACGGGTCAGGGCGAAGGGATAGGTGACGGGCGGGTGGCTCCCGGCCGGGAAGGTGCCGACGATGCGGACGCCGCTGCCGGCGGCGGCGTCGGTCGCATAGACGATGCCGAAGGGCGCCTCGCCGCGCTCGACCAGCAGCAGGGCGGAGCGGACATTGTCGGCCCGCGCCAGGCGGGGTGCGATTGCATCCCATTGCCCCATCCAGGTCAGCGCGGCCTGGGCATAGCGGCCGGCCGGCACATGCGCCGGGTCGCCGGTGGCGATGCGGCCGCCCGGGCCGAGCAGGGCGGCGAGGTCGGTCCCCTGGGCCAGCGCGACCGGGCGGGCGGCACTGGCGGGGGCGACCAGGACGAGGGAGTTGCCGATCGGGCTGCTGCGCGTCCCGTCCGCCAGCAGGTTGCGCTGCTGCAGGTAGTCGGCCCAGGCCTCGTCGGCACTCATGAAGAGATCGGCCGGGGCGCCCTGCTCGATCTGCCGGGCGAGGGCGGAGGAGGCGGCCAAGGAGAGGCGCGGCGCCGGACGGCCGCGCGACTGCCACTCCGCGGCGAGGGCGCGGAGCGCATCGGTCAGGCTGGCGGCGGCGAAGACGGTGACGGGCTCCTGCGCGCGGGCGGGGCCGCCGGCGAGGGCGAGGCTGCCGAGCAGGGCAAGGCGGCGGCGCATGCGGATCTCCCGGGGCGTCATATTCGCACAGAAATAGCGCCCGGCCCGGGCGCCGTCCATCCTCGCCGGGCACGCCCGGCGGGATCGGCTGCGGGAGGAAGCGGCGGGCCGCATTCATTTTCCTGGCACCCACCCATCGGGCACCGGTTGCCGGCCGGCGCGGCACACCGAATGCGGCGCCGGCCCGGCGCCCTGAGCCGGCGCGCCGACGAATGTGGGCCGGCGACTATTGCCGGAAACCCTTCGCAGACTGCTGCTTTGGCGCTGCATGGCAGCCAGCAGTGAACGTGACCGAGACGAGTCGCTTGCCCAGCAGGCTGCGCTGGCGAATTTCGGCGGGCTCGCCCTCAAGTCGAACGATCTCGACGAGATCCTTGGCGAAGCCTGCCGCCTCGTGGCCGAGGCGCTCGGGACCGACCTAGCCAAGGTTGTGGAGCTCGATGCCGATGGCGAGACGCTCCGGCTGCGGGCCGGCGTCGGCTGGCGACCCGGGATCGTCGGCCGGATCAGCACGCATATCGCCGATCCCTATCCGGAGGCGCTCGTCCTGCGGTCGCATGAGCCGATCGTCTCGACGGACCTCGCCCAGGAGAGCCGCTTCACGATCCCGGACTTCGTCGCGGAGCACGGCGTGACGGCCACGGTCTGCGTCCTCATTCCCGGCATCGACAGCATGCCGCCCTACGGCATCCTCCAGGTCGACAGCCGCGAGCCGCGGGACTTCGGCGAGGAGCACATGGCGTTCCTCAGCACCTATGCGAACATGCTGGCCTCGGCCGTCGGCCGGTTCCGCGCGGCCAGCGAGCTGCAGCGGCGCGCGGACGAGAACGAAAGGCTCCTGCATGAGGTGCAGCAGCGCGCCGATGACAATGAGCGGCTGCTCCGCGAGCTGCAGCATCGCGTCAAGAACAACCTCCAGGTCATGGTCGGCCTGGTCGAGGTCCAGTCGCGGCAGGTGAATTCGGGGGCGACCAGGCTGGCGCTGCGCGCCATCGGCCGGCGAATCGAGGCGCTGCGCCTCCTGCACGACAAGCTGCATCTGGGCGGTGACGTCGACCGCATCGACCTGAGCGACTATCTCAGCCAGCTGGCGGCCAGCCTGCTGCGCTTCCACGAGGGCGAGGCCAAGCGGATCAAGCTCATCCTGGACGTCGAGCGGGGCCTGATCGCCTCCCCGGACCAAGCGGCGCCAATTGGGCTGGTCGTGAACGAGTTCATCACGAACAGCCTCAAGCACGCCTTCGACGGCAACCCGGGCACGATCGGCCTCCGGCTCGGCACGCTCGATAGCAGCGACGTCGCGCTCGACCTCTCGGACGACGGCAAGGGGCTGCCGCCGGACGCATCGGCGCAGGGCGGCACCGGCATGCGCCTCATCACGAGCCTGGCCCGGCAGCTCCGCACCCAGATCGAATGGGCGCCGAGCAAGGGGCCTGGAACCCGTCTCCGGATCCCGCTCAACTTGCGGCGCATTTAAGCCGGATGGTGTCCCCGGCGGGATTCGAACCTACGGCCCCCAGATTAGGAATCTGGTGCTGTGACTTGCCGCCAGCTTCCGCTGCTTGGCGCATCTCTTCGTAAGAGCCACGTCTTTCCGAGCTTTTAAGAGGATATTGCTCACGCAGGCCGCCGCAGGTTTCCGCTTGCTTCCGCACCGATTGTCCGGGCAGCGTCCGGGCAGGATTGAAAGGGCGGAAGGAATGGATCGGGTGTCCGAAGGGCCGGTGCGGATCACCAAAGCCACCGTAGATGCCGCTTGGCGCCGCCGCCGGCCGGACTTCCGCCTGACAATCCGGGACGCCGAGTGCCGCGGGCTTGCCCTCGTGGTGAACTCCACCGGCATGACCTGGGCGGTGTCCTACAAGCCGCGCGGAATGGACCCCCTAACCGGCAAGCGCCCAGCAACCCGGGAGGTGTCGGTGGGCATCCCGGCAACTCACTCCCCCGAACAGGCCCGCGCCGCCGCTAACAAAGTGAAGGGCGAGGCGAAGGCCGGAGCTGATCCTGCCCGGGACCGGCGTGCCGCCATTGCAAAGGCTGCAAAGGAGCGCGCGGCGACCGTGGACCGGCTGCTCGAGGATTACGTCACCGCTCTGCCCCACCGACCGAAGATGCGCGGCGCTGGAACCCTCTCCCCGCGTGCATTGCAGGAGGAAATCCGAAACGTCCGCCTAGCCGTAGCCACCATGAAGGTGGGGGAGCGAATCATCTTGGATGTGGCAGAGGCGGATATTCGCATCCTACTGACGAAGGAGGCCAAGCGGCCCGCGACGGCGCGATACCGGTTCGGTGCTCTGTCACGTTTCCTCGACTGGTGTCGGGATGAGGGTCTGATCGTGCAGAACCCCTGCCTTGCCATCGGGAAGAACCGGCGCCCGCGCCCAGCGAAGGCACGGACGCATCACCTCCCGCTCTCTGACCTCGCCACGCTTTGGCACGCCACGCCACTGCATCGGCTGATCCCGACGAGACTGATTTCGGTGCCGTACATCAGGACTATGTTCGGTTTCTCTTGGCGGTGCCAGCGCGTCGCGTGGAAGCTGCACGCGTGGAATGGCAGCACCTCGACCTCAAGGCGGGTGCCTGGACGATGCCCGGTAAGCTGACGAAGAACGGCGACCCGTTCCGCCTACCGCTCCCCGGCATCGCTCTGGACGTGCTGCGGGAACGCCACCGGGCTTCCGGCGAGCCCGGCACCGGGCTCGTGTTTCCATCGCCCAAGATGGGCAAAGCCCTTACTACGTTCAGCGGCATGAAGGTCACACTGGATAAGGCGAGCCGCCTGACGGGCTGGCGCTGGCATGATTTCCGCCGGTCCTTCGTCACTGCCCTTGCGGAACATGGCGTGGCCGAGGCGGTCGCGGACGCAATGCTGAACCACCGGCAGGCCGCGACCCGTGGCGGCGTGCTGGGTGTCTATCAGCAGGCAACCCGGCGGCCGGAACAGGAAGCTGCCATGAGGCGCTGGAACGAGTTGCTGACGGCGGCGGTGGACGGACGCCCCGACCAAAGTGCCGTGGTGATTCCGCTGGGCGTGGGAGCGCACTGAAAACTTCGCCCGTGGCCCTCCCCCAGAATCGGAAACGGCAGCACACGCGGAAACTGCGTAGGAGACACCCCGGAAGGCATAGGCGCATAGGACTCATAGGAGGAATAGGTTCCGCAGACGTCCGCTCTGACACGCGTTAGAATTTAGGGTGGCAGGGCAAGGGTGGCCACCCTAGTGCCGGGCGCCTCCGCCCCGGCCGCCTTGCCGCTTTGCGGCGGAGCGTGCGGAGGCGCGGCGTGTTCACACCAGACGGGTTTCTGCCCCCCCAATACATTGTTGCGTGGGTAGGTGGCTTGGGTGAGCAAGGGAAGTTGCCGCGCCGCCTGGGGTTCGTGCATCCCGGGGACGAGGCCCGGTGGGACGATCTGCCGGCCGAGGCAAACGCCCGTCATGCAGTGGGTAACCTACTAGCAGCCGGCGCCATAACAGCCGAGGCGATCATCGATCCGTCCGGCCTTCGTGTGCCGGTTCCGGCGCATTACTGGAGTAGCAGTAGCGCCGACGCGACTATGAGAGGCGGACTGCTCGACCTAAGCGTTCTTGGCTTCGACAACGACCTCCACATCGCGCACGTCATTTTGGAGATCAGCGCGGTCGCCGCTGCGCTGGGCTTCCGCTTGGCCCTAGATGAACCAGAGGCCACAGCGCCGAAGGAAGGTGCCGCAACTGAGGCCCCATCAGCACCCGATCCTCTGACTTCAGAGGGCACAACCCCAGCCCCGCGCAAACCATATGACTACGGTACGGCAAAGGCGGAATTCGCCGCCAGAAAGCTTGCTTGGGACAAAGGGGGGCGAAACACGCCAGCTCCGACAGAAAAGGACATCATAGAGATCCTGAGGCACCGATACGGCGAAGGCTGGACCCGACCTCATGTGCGCGAATTCCGCGATTTCTGGCCGAAAGAATTCAGAGGACCCGGGCCACGCAAAAGGTCGCGGCAGAATTAGGCACCGGAAAGCATTGATTTTGCTCGGCATAGTATTCCGCCGGGGCGGAATTCACGGCGGAAATGGACCGCCGAATTAGACATCGCCACGCTCCCTTCCGCAACCAAGCGCAGGGGCGCTCTATGCCGCACACAGTTCCTGAGCCCGATTTCGCTGACCTACCCCGCAGAGTCGATCGCCGCCGCGGCGCCGAACTGGTGACGCAGTTTTTCTTCCCAATCTCGCCACGCACGCTCGAACGCTGGCCGCTGACCGGCCGCGTGGTGAATGGCCGGCTGGTGTTCTCCACCGCTGATCTGTTCGCTATTGCACGTCAGAGAATCGACGCGGCCCCAGCCATTAAGGGCGGCCCGGCTGCGAGGACCGCCGCGTGAGCGGCGCCGTCCCCTTCAAAAGCACAGCCGGCCACGGCTAGGGACCGGGCGGGCTGCGGGAAACTTACGCTGCTACTGAACGGGACAAAACCACACCCCAAAGGTAGCGCGCCCCCGCGCGCTTGGCCAGCCCTGACGCCGTGGTCCGAATAGGAACCACGCCATGAAAGATAACCACGCCTCTGGACAGGGTAAGAGCGGCACTTTGCAACCCGCCTGTCGGCTTTGCTGCAGGAAGGAGGGCAGCCGGAAGCGCCGTCCCGCGACCGTCAACACCGGCCCGGACCTGTTTGCCTGGGCCGATGCCCAACGTGCCCGCCAGCGCAGGATGATGCTGCCCCGGGTGATCCTGTTACCCGATGCCGCATCCCCGGATGGCCTGCCGCGTGCCGGATTACTGCACCCCGGAGCGCGGCTCCCGGTGGTGTTCCCTACCCTTCCAGCGGCCCTCGCCGTCCTCGCTAGCATGGAGGCGCAAGCATGATGCCGCGACCCGACACCAGGGCGCTGGGTGCCCTCACGCCGGAACAAACTGCTCAGCTCGCTACAGCACGGGCCAGAACGAGCCTGACCTTTTGGGAGCGGTCGTTTCTTGACGATCTCGCCGGGCGGACACGCCCGCTGACGGCGAAGCAGGCCGAGGCGCTGACCCGTTGCGCGCGCAACGGGCTGAACTTCGCCGCGGTCAACCGCGCCGCCCTGCCACGCCTGCCTGAATTGGTCGCCCGATGGCTCCCGGGCGGCAAGTTGATCCGGAGCGAATGGACCTGCGCCACCCTGCGCGGCGGCGTCGGCAACTCCTGCCGGGTGAATCTCCGTACCGGCCGATGGGCGGATTTTGCAACCGGCGAAAAGGGCGGCGACCCCGTATCGCTCGCCGCTGCGGTGGCGGGCCTGCCGCAGAAAGAGGCCGCGCGCAATCTCGCGGCGATGCTCGGCATGGGGAGCGCCGCTCATGACTGACGCTGCCCACCACGATCCGGTTGCGATCTTTGCCCCGTTACCGGGGTTGCCAGAATGGGAACGGGCGGAGGATGCCCCGCCGCACGCCGCCGACACAGCCACTGGCGTGATCCTGCCTGCCCCGGAGCCACTGCCGAAGACAATCCGGCATGGCCGGCATGGCACGCCTTCGCGCATCTGGGCCTACCTCGATGCTCCGGGGCGTTGCTGTTCGTGGTGTGCCGGTTCGACACGGCGGACGGCAGCAAGGAGTTGATCCCCTACGGCTGCACTGCGGCTGGCTGGCGGTGGAAGGCACCGGATGCGCCCCGCCCGCTCTACGGGCTGGACCGCTTGGCGGCCCGCCAGGATGCCCCGGTGCTGGTTGTGGAAGGCGAGAAGGCGGCGGACGCTGCGGCGGCGCTGTTCCCTGAGCATGTCACCATGACCTGGCCGGGCGGCAGCAACGCGGTGCGCAAGGTGGATTGGACACCGCTGGCCGGCCGCTACGTGGCCGTCTGGGGCGACGCCGACGCGGCCGGATCGGAAGCAGCGGCTGCAGTGGCAAAGGCACTGGCAGCCCTCCCCGGAACCCGCGTGGCTGCGGTGCCGATCCCCGCCAGCTGGCCGCCGGCGTGGGACCTTGCGGATTTCGGCAACGCCGAGCGGGCGCAGCCGGAAGGGGTCACGCTGGACACTCTCCAGGCCATGCTGGCCAACGCCGGGAAAAATCCGCCTGCCGGCAGTTCTGATGCAGCTGAGGCGTTGCGGATGGACGTGGAACGCGCGGCCCGGATGGACCATGCCGAGTGGCTTACGACGCGGCGGGACACGGCGAAGCGCCATGGTGTGCCGGTAGGAGAGCTGGCCTCCATGCGGGCGCAGCGGATGCTGGACGATTCCGCTGAGCGAAAGGCTGAGACGCCAACGCTCAGCAAGCCTCCGACTGACCCCCGCGGCCGGGCGGACTTATTCATCAATGGGGCTGACCTCCCGGACGTGGCCGACGAGCTGGCCGGCCAACTCGCACGCGTCCCGTATCTGTTCGACCGAGGCGGGCCGGCCCGCTTGTCCTTTGACGTGCAGCGCGGCGCCCCTGTTGCCAACCCGCTCAACGTCAACGGTGTGGTGAACGAGGCGCACCGCATCTGCCGCCTATGGACGCTGACCAGGACGCGGGATGGCGCGATGGAACGGCGGGACGTCACCCTGCCCGAGCGGGTCGCAAAGCTCTACCTCGACTTGCGCGGACGCTGGAGGCTGCCGCCGCTGGACGGCATCGCCAGCGCGCCTCTGTTGCACCCGGACGGCACGCTGCACGCCGCCGAAGGCTATGACCCCGAGACGCGGCTGTGGTGCCAACGCGTGCCGCCTTTGATCCTGCCCGATACGCCCTCGAAGGAAGATGCAGCCGCGGCCCTGATGGTGCTGCGGCGGCACCTCCGGACCTTCGCCTTCGCGGATGCCGAACGGGGCGACGAAGCTGGGCAGCCAGTGCCGGTGGTGGACCTGACGAAACCGCCCGGCGGGGATGAGTCCGCGGCCCTGGTCGCGCTACTGACCGCTATCTGCCGCCCCTCTCTACGCCTCGCTCCGGCGCTTCTCGTGCGGGCGCCGCAGTATAGCGGATCGGGTACCGGCAAAGGGCTGTTGGTCCGGATCATCTGCGCCGTGGCGTTCGGTGTACCGCCCTCCGCCATGACTGCGGGAGGCGATCCCGCCGAGTTAGACAAGCGGCTGGCGGCGGCGCTGATCGAGGCGGCGCCGGTTGTGTTTCTCGACAATCTGAACGCTACCGCCCTCAAATCCCACGTGCTCGCCAGCGCGATCACCGAGTGCCCCGCGGTGGTCCGCCCGCTTGGCCGAAGTGTGACCGTCTCACTCAATCCGACCGCCCTGGTGGCGGTGACCGGCAATGGCGTCATGCTGTCCGAGGATATAGCCCGCCGCTTCCTGACGGTCGAACTGGACGCCGGCATTGAAGACCCGGAAGCCCGGGACTTCCGGGGTGACCTCGTGACGGAAACGATGGAGGCGCGGGAGATGCTCCTGACGGCGGCGTTGACCATCTGGCGCTGGGGGCGGCAACGAGGAGACGCGCTGCCCTCCGGCCGCGCCATGGGAAGCTTCAGCCAATGGGGGCGCTGGTGCCGCGATCCTCTCCTCGCCCTAGGGTGTCAAGACCCCGCCATGCGCGTGCAGGCGGCGAAGGCGGCGGATCCGCGCCGCCAAAATATTGCCGAGCTGTTCACCGCCTGGTGGCAGGCGCACGGGCCGACCCCAGTTGCCGCAGCCGGGCTTGCGGATGCCGTCCAGGCGGTGGCCGATCCAGTCGGACGCGGCCGGCAGTATCTCGCGGCCCGCATCCGCGCACTGGATGGCACCCGCGCTGCCGGCTTTGTCCTGACCCGCAGCCCAAGTGTCGAGACATGGAACGCGGACCTCTACGCGCTCACAAAAACCCGCAATGCGGAGGGGAGCGGACCTGCGAGCCCTATAGGTCCTATGCCCTATGCCGCTAAAGAGCATGACGCCGACAACCTCGCGCCTGTTCCCTGGAGGGACACGCTGTGAGCGCGGCCAATGCCATTGCCCGCGCGGAGGCGGCAGGGGTGCGGCTCTGGCTGGACGGGAGCGCGGTGCGGATGGAGGCCGCCGCCCCTCCCCCGGCTGACCTTCTGACCGAGTTGCGCACCCATCGGGCGGACGTAACACGCCTCCTGGCCGAGCAGGATAATCTGGCCCGCTACGGCGACGCCGTGCCGCTTGGATTCGCTGCGCCACCGGTGGCACTCGAGCACGACGCCGCCGAGGCTGAGGCGATGGCGGATTTTTACGCCATGCCACCCGCCCTTGCTGCCTACGAGCCCACCGACCCTGATCCGCTGCGGGATGGGCTGTTGCTCGCCGCAAGGACGTGCCCGCCTGCGCTGGTCGATGCCATGGAGATGCGAACATGAGCCGCAGAAAACCCGAAGGTGGCGCTGACATAGCCGAGATGAACAAGGCCCAGGCGGCAGTGAAGCGCGCCCAAGCGGCCCGCGCGGAAGACAGCCGAGAGGCGGCGTGGTTGGAAGAGGAGGCCGCGACCTTGGGGGCAAGCGCGGCTGATCTGCTCGGCCCCGCCATGCACGCGACCCAAACCCTGCAACCGGGCCTCGGCGGCGAGTTCCTGGTGAACTGCGAGGGCGCCCTCACTGACCGGCCCGGTCTCCGCGACACGGTTTACCAGCGCGGAGATATGCTGGCGGCCGAGGCCAGCTTGCAGCGCCTTGAGCTAGTAGGCGAAGTGAACGCCCTCACGCTGGCCGTGGACACGGCGGAGACGATCGACGCCCGGAACGGGGTGGAGCGGATGCTGGCACACCAGATGGCGACGGCCCATTCCATGGCGCTGCGTCTAGCAACCAAAGCCGATCACTTCGCCAGCCTTTGCCAGTCCTGGGACAACACCGGGCGCCAACAGGTGCAGAGTATCGAAGCAGCCCGCATGGCGAATGCCTCCGCACGCATGATGGACGCATTCGGGCGTGCCGCTCTTACCCTACAGAGGTTACGAAACGGAGGACGGCAGACAGTGGTGGTACAGCACGTCGCGGTGGCTGGCGGGGGGCAGGCGGTGGTGGCAGGGACGGTGACGCCGGGGGAGAAGCCGAAGTGAGCAAGGCAGTCCAAACACCCAACTGGGCCATCGGACTGGACGCCGCCCGAAAAGCGTCTCGATGCGGAGCGAAGACCCGGCGCTGCACGGCCTGCGCCAGCCCAGCGATGCCCAACAGCAGATGCCGGATGCACGGCGGAACAAGCACTGGAGCGCGGACGGTCGAGGGGCTAGCGCGGTGCCGGGTGGCGACCCTGAAGCACGGGAAGCACACTGCCCCTGCTCGAGAGGCTGCCCGGCGCCGGGGCGAGGCCCGCCGCCTAATGCCGCAGCTTGAGGTCCTGCTACGCGCTGTTGCCAAACACAACTGACTACAGTCGCCCGCCAGCGAATCTGAGATCAAAGCCACTTAACCTCACTTGGAAGCGGGACGTGGCCTAGGCGCCCAATCTAACCTGAGCCAATATCCGCGGCGTTTGGATCCGTCACGCTGCCCAAGGTAGAGTATGTCAAAGATGCTCCAGAGACTAAGCCGGACCAAGACGTGGGTTGCTGAACGGCTTGGGCTTCGGCGTCTTTTCGCCGCGACGAGCTATACGCTCATCAAGCAACTCCAGGCCGATGCTCCTGTCGAGGGGCCGGAGGGCAATGAAAGATTGCAGGCGCTCTTTCTAAAACTGATAGAGAACCTGCAGCCGAATCTGTTCATGGATATTGGAGCCAATGATGGCTCAGCATCACTTCAAGTCCGAAGTGTATCGCCCCAATGCGTAATTCACGCTTTTGAAGCTAACCCAAAAATCTTCGCTAAGAACAAAGGGCGGATTGAAGCGAGTGGCGTCCACTTCTGGAATCTCGCTATCAGCGATAAGCTTGGTCGCGTGACCATCTACGCTCCCCTCACCCTCTCACAGGCCTATATCGGTGGCGAGGTCGTGCCTGCGCACATCCAGGAAACGGAGGACACTGGAAAGTCTTCTCTGCTGCGTCGGAATGAAAACGCCACTTACAGCGAGTTTGAAGTCGATGCGATGACTTTGGACGCTTTCGCGGATGCGCATGTGCCAGACTGGCGCCAGCGCACGGCCTTCTTGTGGGTTGATGTTGAAGGCGCGAGCGACCGGGTGTTGAGGGGCGCGTCCCAAGTTCTCACCCGGACCCGCGCCATTTTCTTGGAAACGGAGGGTTTCCCCTTCTGGCAAGAACAGGCTAGCACGACCATTGTTCTGAACCGCTTGATGCGAGCCGGCTTTCTGCCGGTTGCTCGGGATCGGGAATACGGTGACAAGCAGTTCAACATTCTACTGCTCCATCAAGACGTCATTGAGCAGGCCATTCCCATCCTTCTCAACCAGAACCCCGCGTCCAAGGTTCTGCCTCCGCCGGCTTCTATCGCTAATCCTCCGTTGCCCACACCTCACCTCTCACTGGCGAGCAAACTGCAAAGCGAGGTGCCTGTAATCATCCCCTGCTTCGACACCGTAAGCTATGTCCGAAGCATGGTGGACCAGCTGCGCTGCCGCGGATTGCGCAACATCATTCTTGTGGATAATGCCTCGACCTACGCTCCGATGCGAGCGTACTTGGAAGCGCCTGATCCTGACGTGACGGTCATCCTGCAGACGCAGAACAAAGGGCCGCGAGATTGCTTCATGGACCCGGTTAGCCTCGCGCTGCTGCCGCAGATTTTTTGCGTAACGGACCCTGATCTCGAGCTCAATCCCAATATGCCGGAGGACTTCATCGGCCAACTTGCAGGGCTGACAGAGCGGCACGCAGTAGGCAAGGCGGGCCTCGCGCTGGACATCTCCAACCCTACGCTTCTACGGGACGAGGACTTCCAGATTGGCGGCCGAACTTGGAAGATCTGGGAATGGGAGGGGCAATTTTGGGAAAACCGCCTGGAACCTACCCCTTCTGGTGACCCCGTCTTTAAGGCGCAGGTCGATACAACCTTCGCCGTTTACAACAAACGGTTCTTCGAACCACGCACAGCGTTAGAAGGCGTACGCGTAGCAGGCCGGTTCACGTGCCAGCATTTGCCTTGGTACAGAGACATCGGACTGCCACCCGATGAAGAACAGCAATACCGGCAGCATGCACGGGATAGCTTCTACCTGCGTAGCAGCGGCTCTCCCGCTCCACGCCTTTAGGCATGAGGGTGAAGCCGCTCAGCCTACCCGAGCTATCGAGGCCGCCCACATGCCGACCACTTCCGCGTGTATGATGGACGCCTTTGGGCGCGCCGCCCTCACCCTGGAGCGGCTACGGAACGGCGGCAAGCAGACGGTAGTGGTGCAGCACGTCGCGGTGGCTGACGGGGGGCAGGCGGTGGTGGCAGGGACGGTGACGCCGGGGGAGAAGCCGAGGTGAGCGATGGTCCCCATGCGCCGGTCCGGCGCCGATATTCCCTGGTTGCCGCCCAGGCCGCACCACGCTGCGGTGCAAGGACCCGGAGATGCACACCCTGCGCAGGCCCGGCAATGCCGAACGGACGGTGCAGGATGCATAGCGGCGCCTCCCATGGACCGGTCACGGCGGCTGGGCTTGAACGATGTCGTCAGGCGCCGCTGAAGCACGGCAGGCGAGGCGCCGAAGCCCGCCAGGCGGCCCGGGAACGTGGTGCTGCTCGGCGTGAGATGGCGGCCCTCAACGCCCTGCTGCGCGAGCTCGACGCGCTCATAGAGGGGAGTGTCGCGCCATGAACGCCGGTATTTCAGCCATTGGCCCAAGGTTGGCCAAGCTGCTGCCGCTGCTGAGCAGCGATCAGCCTGGCGAGGTTGTGGCGACGGCGCGCGCCATCGGGCAGACCCTGCAGCGCGGCGGCATGGACTGGCACGACTTGGCGGCGCTGGTGTGTGGCGAGGCGAAGCGTCAGGCTGCGCCGGCCTTCACCTTCGCCAACTTGGCGCCTCGTACAGCGCGGAAGCAAATCGCGCTCCTGGCCGGGCGGTCGACGGTGACCTTGGAGGATCGCGTCCGGCTCGAGCAGCTCCGCCAGTGGCTGCACGGGCAGGCGGTGTCGGTGCGGCTGCCGCCCGACCAGGTGCAATGGTTGGATGGGTTGTGGCGCTCGGCGTTCGGCGGCGGGTAGCTGCGTGGAGGTGCATCGGCGCGGTGATAACGGATTCGGCGGCGCAAGAGCATCTGTTCGGGCCGGAGCTGCGCAAGCTGGGCAAGACGCCGGCGAACGCCCGCGTCACGAGAGACGGAACGGGCGCATTGCGCCGCGTTCTGCGAGATCTGCTTGCGCCCGCCGGCGGTATCGTGGGGGCCTCCGCCTATGCCGGCGTTGCCAACCACACAAGGCAGCGGGGCACAAGCTGCAGCCAGCAGGCTAGAGCAGTTTTCGATCGGTCTGCATCGTAACCTGCGGCGGCGAAGTAGTTGGTGCACTCGGTTGGCGTGAAGGTCTCGATGATGCGGCCGATGCTGGCCCAGAGGCCACCGAGAGTGCGTTCG
>JAESFM010000055.1_pt1 | contig 66178 bp, 58 predicted proteins | sample 9266171 | NCBI WGS metagenome assembly JAESFM01 (sample SAMN14505069, study PRJNA617099) | algae metagenome | isolation source: Hassallia sp. WJT32-NPBG1 and co-occurring heterotrophs from well developed... | place: USA: Mojave Desert, Joshua Tree National Park, California | collected 2006-06-22 | reverse complement strand
TCTAGCAAGCAGGCTTCCAGACGTTGGGAGTCTTCAGGGTTCATAGTAATTGCACTTGCCTGAGTATTGTCGGTGTAACTATCTTCCCTCAATTACACCTATATTTGCAAAAGTGAGATGCTCCCAACCACACTACCATCAATCATCGCCATGCTGGAGCCAAGAATCGTTGCTGCCAAAACCCACGGTCTAACATCTCTAGCACATGGCTCATGGCTGGATGTAGTGCGTATGACGCCTTCATCACAGGGTGGTTTTACGATATTAGGCATCTGCTTTTCGTTCCCGTTTTTCCGTGTGATGTTGAATATAGTATCCCTAGTCCCTAGGACGTGTTTTCGCTCTTGCCCGACACCCTGAAGGGTGCGGCTATACGAACGAAGTCCGCCTGCGCGGACTAAAACGCTTTTTTCTTAGCCCACGTTCCGTAGCGTGTCCCTTAGGACAAGGTAAGCTCTGTTTTTGTAGCCCCAGGCTTCCAGCCTGTTCGCGTTCGCGGAGCGTCTCGTAGAGAAGCGTGCGCTCGGCGCAGGGCTTTTCGGAGAGCGAAAACACACCCTAGTAGTCTGCCAAGGCAACGCGTGCGGGGTTTATGGTAAGAAAATCAAGTTCTTTCCCCCCCTGCTTACGCTGCTTCCCCTGCCTAAGAAAGCCTGCCTTCACCGAAGAGGCGGAGGGGCAGGGGGCGATCTTGCAGGGGGAGCAATAGAAAGCCCCGTTCGCGCAGCGTCTCGCAGAGAAGCCGTGAAGCGAAGCGGAACATGGGTATGTTCGCGGAGCGTCTCGAAGAGAAGCCCCGTCTTTTCAGGACCTTCTGGATTGGTCGGAGTACAAGCTCCGTCCAATCCTGCCCCCTGCCCCCTGCTCCCTGCTCCCCTGCCTCTTTTGACCCGTCATTTTTGGGTTGGTCGAGTACTAGTCCCCATTCCTCAATCTTAAAGACTCTCCAAATAGTTCAACAGATCCGCCATTTCTTGAGCGCTAGGCTTGAATTTTGGCATTGGTGGTGTGTCACCGCTGGTGACTTGGCGAATCAGCCCATAACGTGACTTTCGCTTGGAGACGGCTTGCAAACTGGGACCTACCCGTCCATCGGCTTCTAAGCCATGACAACCCGCACAGTTGATTTGAAAGATAGCGTGTCCTTGAATTGGGTCTCCTGTCAGCGATAGAACACTCTTAACATATGGCTCGGAGGCTCTAAGGGTGCGAACAGCAAAAATGCCCAAAAGGATTGATAGCAGGATCGCCACAGCCAATAAAGCGATCCGCTGAATCATAACTTCAGGTTTGTTAATCTGTTTATCCAAAGGGTTTGCTGTAAAACTATAAGAAAGTTTTCATTTCATACACATAGCTTAAAAGTTCTTGATTGTGTCTGCAAGCACAAATTTAAGTTTTGTTATTTTTATTCAGCGTCCAAAAATGCAATTCAATTGGGGATTCATGCCCGATTTGGTAGAATCGAAAGCAGAAAACGTTAATTATAGGAGACTCACAGTGGTTGAACCCCTGCTATCAGGCATTGTTATTGGTTTGATTGTTGTCACCCTGGCTGGCTTGTTTTATAAAGCTTACGAGCAATTCAAGCGCGGCGAAAAGCTCGGTTTATAAACTGGGGAGTCAGGAGTCAGGAGTCAGGAGTTAGGAGTCAGGAGTTATAGAGACGCCCCCGTTTCTCGCGTCTGTAGGGGAGTCAATAATCAAGATTTCTCCTTGTCTCCCCATCTCCCCCTTGGGGTTCGCCAGTCGCCTCAACGCTCTTAACCCGCGCACGGCGCTGGACTCACCATCCCCCCCTCCTCTACTCCTCATTGCAGAATCCTGTAAAATGTCAAAGCAGTCTTGCCGTAAACTTTCTCGCGGCATATTTCCCAACCTGGAATAATTGGAGATGTCCAGTTTTGGGGACTGTGTTCTGCTGCAATTTCGCCGCTAGAATCTAAAAGCTCATAATCAGCGATCGCTTCTAACACTGGCTGATATAATCCACTCGCATAAGGTGGATCGAAGTAAATTCTGTCAAATTGTTTTCCTGATAAGTTTTTTAAGCGCTGCAATACGTCTCCGCGCAACACCTGAAATTCCTGATTTGGGTTTTGTACTTGCTGCCAGTTTTCTTGAATAATGGCACAGGCTCGACTCGACATTTCTATGCCTACAACTAAGCTGGCTCCTCTACACAAGGCTTCTGCGCCCATTGAACCGCTACCGGTGCACAAATCCAGCCAGCGACAACCAGCTATTTCTCCCTGCCAAATATTAAAAACTGCTTCCCGTACCCGCGCACTCGTGGGACGGGTATCTTGTCCAGGTAAAGTTTTTATCTGGCGATTCCCGTAAATTCTCAGACTCATTTTTAATTGATCATTCGTCATTAGTCTTTTGGAATTTAAGACTAATGACTAGAGGCTAAACATAAAACTCACATTTATATTATGCAGGAATTTTTTCGCGGACTTGAGAAACAAAATTAGAGAGGATTTGCAGTCCTATATTAGAGGATTTTTCCGGATGAAATTGGACTGCCATGAGATTATCGGTTGCGATCGCTGCTGTGACTGTTTGATTCCCGTGGGTGACAGTAGCAGCGCGGACTTTGGGATCAACGGGGTCAACATAGTAAGAATGGACAAAGTATACCCAAGGTTGATAGGGCAAATGCTCCCACAAAATACTTTTTGGCTGAGTCAATTGCAGTTGATTCCAACCCATGTGGGGAATAGTAATTCCGGGTTCGTGAATAAACCGTCGTACTTTTCCTTTGATAATTCCCAGTCCTGGTAGTTTGCCTTCTTCACTTGATTCAAAGAGCATTTGCAATCCCAAACAGATGCCTAAGAAAGGTTTGCCGCTGGCGATCGCTTCTTTTATTGGTTGTTCTAAACCACGCGCTCGCAAATGTTGCACTGCTGGATCAAATGCCCCCACTCCTGGCAAAATAACTGCATCTGCTTGTTGTAAATCTTTTGAAGAGTGAGTAATCTTCGGAGTTGCCCCTGCTTTTTCCAAACCTTTGCAGACGGAATGCAAATTTCCCATCTCATAATCTATAACTGCAATTACTGGCATTTACCTGCTCCTTGTAAATTTATTAGGGAGACTTTTTATATTCTAAATAAGATTTGTTATGAAGAAAAGAATACTATTAACTTCTTTTGACATTTGGTTGCCTCATCAACAGTCAAATTCTTCGGATGATTTATTGATCGAAGTCGGCAAACTTAACTCGCTTGCTCATGATTTTACTTTTTTGCGACAGTTACCGGTCGATGTACAGCTTGCTAGTTCTCAGGTTCAGACAAAAATCGATGAACTTAAACCAAATTACATCATCTGTTGTGGCATGGCAGAAAGCCGTAAACAATTGAGTGTTGAAAAAATTGCCAGTTACGCAGAAAATATTTTGCAGACAACGGTAGATTTAGAACAACTAGTCGCGGAAGCAACCGCAATTGAGATTAGCCATGACTGCGGCAAATTCGTCTGCGAGGGTCTTTATTATTCAGTCTTGGACTATTTGAGACAGCGGCAACTCACAGTTCCTTGCATCTTTGTCCACGTTCCCATTTTGACTGAAGAAAATTTTGGGGGAATTTTTGCTGATTTCTTATTGATTGTTGACAAATTGGCACTTCTATAAACTTATTTGCGTCTCGATAGTGAACAAATATGTAGATTTATGTTGCCTTTTTTACTAATTTTTCCCATCGCTCAAACAACTCCCCCACCACAACCTGAGGAAGTGGTGCAACAGCAAGAAGTGCGTCCTTTATCCGGACAGTTAGATAATGTGCCTGTGTTTAACAGTAATAGTCCAGAATTAGTTTTGAAAGAGGGGGTTTTACTCTCTACCTTTCCAAAGGATGGGAAAAAAGTACCACAGGCACACTTGAATTTTCCTTTTCGAGGAAGGTTTGATATTTTTGCTCACCACATTGCTAGAGCGGAACCCGCAGATAATTTGCGGACGTTGTATTTAGGGATAATTTTGCACAACCCGACGAAGCAATCGGTGAAGGTAAATGTTTTGCAGGGAGCGAGTTATTTAAGTCAACCAGATGCCCCATTTATCCAATTGCCATCTATTATTGATAATTCTTTAGGTAAAATTTTCGCAGGTCCAGGCGATCGCGCGATGACTGATGTTTTAAGAAAACTGCGACAACCAATTTTACCAGCACAAATTGTCATTCCGCCTGGGCAAAGTCAGATGTTGTTAAATCAGCCAATTCCCGTCAAGGAATTGACACCGCCGTTAAATGGTCGGTCAACATTGATACATCTGCGAAGTAATGGTACAGTTTATGCAGCTAGCCTTGCGATGTTTGCGCCGGTGAATTCTGATGGTAGTGAGCGATCGCCTTCTCTGCAAGAATGGCAAAATCTCCTAAATAATGGTGATTTATCGGGACCACGTGATAAAATACCCACTCCCCCAGAAAACATCGGCAAACCAATAATATATGGTCGTGTCGCCGGAGTTGCACAAGGTTCTGAGTGGAAAGCTTTGCTGGTGGATCGTCCCCAAGCTAAATATCTGACTATTCCCCAACCTGGTCAAGCCTTTTCTTACCCCCTGAGTACGGTTCCGGGTGGCAGCTTGGGTACTAATCAAATTCAAAGTGCCCCGATGTTGGTGCGCTATCCTGACACCGCATATCGCGCTCACGGCAACTATGGAATTAAGTATAGTCTTAAGTTGCCGCTATATAACAATACTCAAAGTCAGCGCATTGTAACTATATCAATGCAAACACCACTGAAAGAAGATAAATTAGTAAATCGAGGGTTGCGGTTTTTGAGTACACCCGGACCGCAAGTGTTCTTTCGCGGTACAGTGCAACTACGTTACAAAGATGGGCAAGGTAAACCACAGACCAAACTTACACATTTAGTGCAAAAGAGAGGTCAACAGGGTGAAGCATTGGCAGTGCTAAATTTAAAACCAGGCGATCGCAATGACGTAGAAGTAGATTTACTCTATCCACCAGACGCCACCCCACCGCAAGTATTAACAGTCACGACTCGCTAATTAACGTATTTCCTTCGTAGTAAGCACTTCAGTGCTTTTCTTTTCAAACGCTGAAGCGCTTACTATATATACTACCGTTGAAAACCCTTTGCTGTCGGCTTTTTACCTTTATCCTTAGACTTAGACTTATTTACATCTGCCAAAGCTTCTTGAAACAAATTATGCAGATGTAGAGGTACACTAGCAATTTCTGGTAACTCTGGCTCAATCGGTTTATTGAATTCTTGCAAAAGCGGCTTTAAATCACTTTCCAAACGAAAATCCGGACGCTGTAAGTAAGTTTGCAACACCTTTTCTAATTGAGTTGGGTACTGTTCAGCTAACCGATACCAAACGAAGGCATTAATACTTTTATCTTCTAGGAAGTAGCGAATTAGTTTTTCTGAACCTTCAATATTTTGCACATCAGCTTCTAAAATTGCTTTTAGTTTACCGTATGTTGGTAAAAACATTTGTCCCCAACGAGGATGAGAAAGTGCCGTTACCTGTTCTGCTTTCCTCAGTTCCGCAGGTAAATCAACCTTTGGCATCACCATTTTGTTATTGCCGGATTTATTGTTAAATACCTGAGAAACTACTTGAGAGTCAGCACCTAACTCTTCTGCTGCTGCTTTGATTTCTTCTTCGTCGATTCCTGCTGCCTCTGCTGCTTCAGCTAGAGATTTTGAAGTATCAATGCCTGCTTCTGCCAAGCGTTTCTCAGTCATTAACTCTTGGAATTCAACTATTTTTTTGTTAAGTTGATACCCTGGCAATGTGATTTCATCGCTGCCAAAAAAGTCAACATATTCCTGATGATATTTTTCGACTGATAGCCAAGCTTCTTCTAATAAATCTGGGGCATCACCGTAAAGATTATTTTTGTAGTTATCTTTGAAATTACCAATTGCTACTGCTAATTTTGGTTTACCTAGTTTACCCATAAGTGTATGGGAACCAAAAAACATCCATTCATTGTCGGTTAAGGGAGCAATTCGAATTAAGAAAATTTCTCCGACTTTAAATCGCGACATTTCTTGAATTGTTAGTGTATCAGTTGGCTTGACAATATAGTGTTTATCTGTTAGCCAGTTTACTAATTTAAAGCCATCAGGTAAAATTTCAACTACGGCAAACAAGCCAATAAAACTACGATGCCAACTGCGAATAAGGTTGCGCTCTGTCTCTGGTAAATCTGGATGACTTTCTAAAAACAAATCAAGCGGTGTTTTATCACCAACTTTGCCTTCGATGACAAAACTATCAATGATGAAATCTTGCTGTTTACTATCCCCAGAACCACGACGCGATTGTTCTGCTGCATAGGTTTCCAGCGCTGTAGCCAGTTCCCCTTCTGCATCAAGAACAAAATCGATTAAGGCTAGTTTTAATTCGTGCGCTCGTAATATTACATCCACAGTTTCATCTCTCGCATCAACATTAGTAGATTATAAGTTGTGAGAGAATTTCCGCATCTAGCAATAGCTAGATTTGTAAGGGATGCATTTCAACTTTACCAGATAAGGTTGCTGTAAATGTCCTAAGTGATGCCGATAGTGTCCGGAAACGAGATCGCTGAAGTTCTTGGTTTCGCAAAAGTAAAAATTTCCTGCGGTCGTTCATATAGATAAATCAGCGCTTCGCCAAAAGTTTTGCCATCAGGTCGTGTGACTTCTAAATATGCATTGATGGGATTTTTAGGACTACCACCGTCTCGATAAATCGAGTAAGTGTATCCATTATTGTAAAAAAATAATTGATATGCTGCGTCTTCGTCATTGCTTTTTATTGTTAAACTACCACTACCATTTTTGGCACGACTAAAATAATATTTTGGTTGTTTAAGAGTATGTTCTTTAGTACAAATTTCCACTTGATAGTTTGTACTTTCTGCAAAAGCATATAAGTGAGAGTTAGCAGGACAAGCCTTAAACATCCTGTTTTGCTTAAACTCACGCAGAGCAAGACGAATAGTCACTTTACCTGTTTGCGGAAGTGGTGTAAAAAAGTTATAGTCTCGCAGATAATTTGGATTATCTGAATCTGGTTTAAATTTTGCTTTAGTTTGAGAAACTTCGACTTGGTTTAAAGACGAAAAGGAAGAGATTTTATTTGGATTAATATTAGATGCTTGTGACACACTAGCCGCAAAAGTTCCTATCATCAAAAATAGGCTAGCTCCAAGAAAGTGTAACTTTTTCATTCGTTGAAGTTAATAAGATAAAATTAGTGTTTTTAACTTCATCGGAAAGATTAACTATTCCGCATTTCTTCGTGTAAAAAATTGTTTACATCTCTATAGAGTCGTCAATATCATTAATTGCGATAAGTTTGTCATCAGCGCTCTTTGCGCCGATTATAACTGTCAGTATTAATAACATCAAATAGTAATAAGGTGGGCAATGCCCACCTTAGTTTTTCCTAGAAGTTCTCGAAGTTAGCGATCGCTTGCTTCATCTTGTCCATCACTTATGTTACAGGTATACTTCCTAACTCCCCTGAAGCACGTGTACGAATACTTAAACTATTGCTTTCAACTTCTTTCGCTCCCACTACCTATATTACGGGTATTGTTTATTTCTCAGCATTCAGGATAAGTTTACCCAGGCGATCGCTATTGAGATCGACTTCCGCACGAATACTCTGCCCTTTCATCTTCGTTGCCACCTATGAAGCAAAATCCAGCTGTGTATCACTCATCGGCAACAATCTGGCTTGCACTGGGGCTAACCAAAACGGGAAATTTCCCACATACTTTTCAATTAAGATACCAATAATCATCATTTTATAAATAAAACTTATCAAATATATAAATTTTATTTTGATAATTTAAAGCATATCTTGAGTTAAGATGTTAAGAAACTATGACATTAAGTAATATTTTGCAAAAGTTCTTAAGTTTGCATTGATGGATGTAGGTAAATGTGGTCTTGAAAATGCTGATTTATCCAGCGGATGCCTTGTCTGCCAGATTAAGATGTCAGGCTAAAAGTTTGCTTTGGAGATTTAATCTCTTGACAAAGAGATTTTTCTTTCGCCAATGAACTTGGAATAAATCCCTTTGTTTATTTTTGAATTTGAGGGTTGGCTATGGCAGTATTGCGCGGCTAATATTTCCAAGGTTGCTGTTTGTTTATTGTTGTGGATATGATGAAAAGATATTTACCTAAAGGACGGATTAATTACACATCTTTACCCAGGTTTAATTACAAAAACGTTCAGTTGAAATGGAAAAATTACTGGTTCAAGATACGCGGTAAGTGGCGTTCATGTCCCTTAACATGCCCTATAAATAGACCTCATCACAGACATATTTTTTGGAGTTGGTTCGGTAGTTTCCTGGCAATAGCAGCAACGGCTTACCTGTCTGCGAAAACCAATTCTCCTCTTCTTATGGCTCCCTTTGGTGCCACTAGCGTATTAATCTTTGGTGTACCTGACAGTCCCTTGGCTCAACCCCGTAATGTGATTGGCGGTAATCTCGTAGCTGGCGTAGTCAGCCTAACTATTCTGCATCTTTTCGGTTCGTCACCTTGGGCTATGGGAATGGCTGTTGCCACTTCTATTGGGATGATGCAGTTTACCGGAACATTACACCCACCTTCGGGAGCAGTTGCATTAGTAGTGATGATGACGAAGGCTTCCTGGCAATTTTTGCTGACCCCTGCCTTGGAAGGTTCCATTATTTTGGTACTCTGCGCTGTAGTTTTCAATAATCTTGCAGAAGAAAGAAGTTATCCTAATCACTGGCTTTGACACTCCTCGCACCTTTAGGTGCGAGGATTCTTGATTCATCCGTCCTCCCTAGGTATTCAAATGCAAGCATTCAAGATACCCCCGGAGAGGATACGTCCACAAGCGCACACGGACTGCCCGACCGCGTTTGAAAAGATTTATTCAATTAGTTTTAACTCTTTCCTACACTATGTCGCACGCACCTGAGCATTGTAGATGGGGAGTACCCAACTTTGCCGCACTTCGTCCCGCTTCGCTAACACGAGAGTTTTTTAGACTATGGGCAATAGCATAATCCCATACTTTGGATACGCTGTCAATCCTGGAAAAGCCGTCCTTCTAGGACGGGGCTTTAGACCCATTTTTTTGGTAAGAATTTTTATCTTGCTGAAGTAAAGTATTATTGGCGTTGCTGAATCTAAATATGAATCAGCCTCAGGCAAAGGCGCAAAGAATAAGTCTCGTTTTTTACCGAAAAAATGATTTCATATCCGCGCTTCAGCAATGCCGTATTATTTAACGTTTTAATGCTCATGGGTTGCATCCTAAATCATTTTATTGAGGAGCAACTCCAGAAAAATAGTAGATAATACTGTTGGTTTGCACAAATGCCTTTTATTAGAGCGTTCAGCTTTTTGTTAAGAATTCGCCAACAAATGAGCAGGTTTTTTAGATAGAGTTGAAGACAATTTAATAGCGCTCTATTGAGATTTATGAGGAATATTTTTATTAAACACAGATGAATACAGATAACTAATTCATCTGTGTTCATCTGTGGTTCCAATTTAGAAGTTCTCGAAGTTAGCGATCGCCTGCTTCATCTTGTCCATCACCTCATCTACAGGTATACTTCCCAACTCCCCTGAAGCGCGTGTACGAATACTTAAGCTGTTGCTTTCAACTTCTTTCGCTCCCACTACCGCCATCACGGGTATTTTTTGTTTCTCTGCATTGCGGATGAGTTTACCCAGGCGATCGCCACTCAAATCGACTTCCGCACGGATACCCAAAGCTTGCATCTTGGCTGCTACCTCTTTGGCAAAAGGTAGAAACTCATCACTCACAGGCAACAATCTGGCTTGTACTGGCGCCAACCACAAGGGGAAATCTCCCGCGTATTCTTCAATCAAAATACCAATCAGCCGTTCCAAAGAGCCAAAAGGCGCACGGTGAATCATCACCGGACGTTTGCGAGAGCCATCTTCAGCAACATATTCCAAATCAAAGCGTTCTGGCAAGTTATAATCTACTTGCACCGTTCCTAGCTGCCACTCTCTATCTAAAGCATCCTTGACTATAAAATCTAGTTTGGGACCATAAAACGCCGCTTCGCCAATTCCTTCAAAATGTTCCATCCCCAAAGTTTCCACAGCGCTACGGATAGCACTTTCAGCTTTGTTCCAAGCTTCATCAGAACCTATGTACTTATCTGAGGCTGGATCGCGGAAACTCAGTCGCGCTTTAAAGTTCTGATCTAATTTCAGACTCTTAATCACTGACAGAATCAAATCTACTACGTTGAGGAATTCTGTCTCTAGCTGTTCTGGCGTTACAAATATATGAGCATCATCTTGAGTAAAGCCGCGTACTCTAGTTAAACCGCCTAATTCCCCAGATTGCTCGTAACGGTAAACGGTACCAAATTCCGCAAACCGTATCGGTAATTCTCGGTATGAGTGCAACTCACTCTTATATATTTGGATGTGGAAGGGGCAATTCATCGCTTTGAGGACAAAGCCTTGCTCATCTGCTGCTGCTTTCTCATCCTCCGCCATCATCGGGAACAAATCTTCTTTATATTTCTGCCAGTGTCCGGAGACTTTAAATAAATCTACTCTACCGATGTGGGGCGTTACCACAGGTAAATAACCGCGTTTTAACTGTTCTTGTTGCAAAAAGTCTTGCAGAAGAGTCCGTAATAAAGTTCCTTTGGGTGTCCATAAAGGTAAACCGGGTCCGACTAAATCGGAAAATACAAATAATCCCAGTTCTTTACCCAATTTACGATGATCTCGGCGTTGCGCTTCTTCTTTGCGTCGCTTGTATTCGGCGAGTTGTTCTGGGGTTTCCCAAGCGGTGGCGTAAATGCGTTGTAGTTGCGCTTTGGTTTCGTCTCCACGCCAATAAGCGCCGGCAACGCTTTCTAATTCAATCGCTTTTGGGTTTAAATCGGCGGTGTTTTCTACGTGAGGTCCCGCGCACAAATCCCACCATTCATTGGCTAAGTGGTAAATGGTGATTGGTTCGGATTTAATATCTTGGAGAATTTCTAACTTGTAAGGTTCGTTAATTTTCTTAATTCGGCTTTCGGCTTCTTCCCGGCTAACTTCTTCGCGAATTACGGGAATTTTGCGATTGATAATTTTCACCATCTCTTTTTGGATGGCTTTCAAATCTTTGTCGGTAAATGGTTCGGGACTGTCAAAGTCATAGTAGAAGCCGTTATCAATCCACGGACCAATTGTAACTTGCGCCTTAGGAAACAGCTTTTGTACTGCCATCGCCATCACATGGGAAGCTGTGTGGCGGATCTTTCGCAAATTTTCCGATTCGCTGCTACGCGGTAAGTACATTTTTTCGAGTTGTTCTGCTTGATTGGAAGATGATTGTGGCGACATCGGCTGTTGAACCATTGGCTAAGTAATTACTTTATGATGAGTTGCGATCGCTCTTTTTTGGGAAAAATCTACCCAAATATAACACGGGCATGTCTAAGCGCTTTGTCGGATTTAAAGCGTAATCGATGGACTTTAACTTTACGGATCAATTAATTTTTGACGCTTTTTGACACAACAAGAGCGATTACTTACTTTCCCGCACTGCATTGGGTCTTACACGTTTACTGTAAAATAAATTTTTCTTATCTTATACATTAAAAATATCTTTCAAATGAGTGCTTTTAGTTTATCTCTGCAAACAATGAAAAATTATTTTTTTAATTGGCTGTATAACTGACTGCCTTTAGAAAATTTCTCATATCCTTTCCATCATATTATATCTTCGCCTATTAATTTCTTATTTAATTAATTTTTCATAAAGCTGCATCTATCTTAGTGCTGCATGTACAGCTATATCTATTGGGACTGTACAAATTTTTTGTGTAGCTTATATAATTGTATATTGTAACGCTTATTACAGAATTTTCATGATTTATGCCTTGGGACATAAATAAGAAAAATGTTAAGAAACGTAAATAGCGTTAATATTAGTAAGCAAGTTAGAAATATGCCTCTGATTTATGCGAGACTCAAACTTACCAGAGCCTGAGTTGTTGAAGACGGTTTTGCAGCCGTTGTTAGAAGATTTTCAGTATTGGTTTGCGCGCTCGCGTGAATTACTCGAAAGCGAGCAACTCTCATTTATGAGTCACCAGGAGCAATCTGATTTACTGTTGCGAGTTAAGCAGGCTCAAGACAAAGTGAACACCGCGAAGATGCTGTTTAGTGCAACTGATGGACAAGTCGGCATTGAGATGGAAACCTTAATGCCTTGGCACAAATTAGTCACAGAATGTTGGCAAGTGGCGATGCGGTTCCGTCAAGAGCGAGAAGTTTAATGTTTTTGACATTAAAATTTTGCTAAACTGCTTGGCAATAGCAAAACGGTATATAAGTCGAAGAGATACTACAAAATTGTTCAAATGCTTTGAATTAAGAAAATATTGTATTTTATGAGACTTAAGATTGACTAAGAGTTAAAAAATTTTCTCACATTGACATAGGCATACACTTACTTATGTGCGTTAAATATTCGCTTTAGCCAGTAGTAACGGTATCGGCAAAGCGAAGCAATAGAGTAAGGCTGGGGTTTTCCCAGCCAAAATGACAGTATAAGATTTTAAAACCGCTGCACCTGGAGGAAAAACCGATGTTACACTTACTTTACATTCTTGCTTTTACTATCCTTGCTTTTATAGCCGTTGGCAACTTAATTCGCAACCTGATGATGTTCTGTTTTGACACAGACCGGACTTATTCCAGGTCGTCAATGGGGCAGGGAAACTCCGCATATATGTCATCAAGAAAACAATTTATACCTCATCCCGAATTATTAGATAGTTCCGGAAATTTAATTAAAGAACCTTTATTGGTAATGCGTTCAGTCAATGTTGAAGATGCTCGTCAGCAATTAGATGCTCTTTATGAAGCTTCCCCAGGACACAAGAGTGAGAAGGAGGAAGGTTAGAAAGTTAAGACTTACCAATGATGAGTTATGAGTTAATGTTTAAAACTAACTCATAACTCATAATTCCTAACTAAATTAGGCTTCAATAACTACGCGGAGATTACCGCGTTTTTTGGCGACGCGACAAGCAGTGGTGTTACCAGAGCGTTCAAATTCTAAATCGAGAACGGTAGCACCAACGCGCAAGTTGTGGAACGACAAACGATTAATTGACTCTGGCAAAGCGGGGTCAATTATTCGCAAGCAGTTATTTTGAGCATCAGGCACCAAGTTGACCATCATTTGCAGTAATTGAAAGATACTGCCAGTAGCCCAAGCTTGAGGAGTACAAGCAACAGGATATTGCACGGGAGCATTATCACCGTTACGTTCATAGCCGCATAAAAGTTCTGGGGGACGGTGGTAGGGCTGCTGGCTAGTCATATCGATCAAGCCTTGGTACAATTCTAAAGCTTGATCGATTAAACCGAGCGATCGCAAACCCATTGCAATGAGCGCGTTATCGTGGGGCCAAACTGAACCAATATGATAGCCCATCGGATTGTAAGCTGGTGACAAACTACTTAGCGTGCGAATGCCCCAACCATTAAACATATCCGGTGCTCGCAACCGCTCTGCCACACTGTAAGCTTTTTCTGGGGTGAAAATTCCTAAAAGCAGACAATGACCAGGATTTGATGTAATGCTATCTACATGCTTACCCTCTCCATCCAAAGCAAGAGCGCAGAAATCCTCGTCTTCCATCCAGAAATCTCGATTGAAACGAACCTTCAGGTTTCTTGCCTCTTCTTGCCAGCGGTCTGCCAAATCAAGCCGCTTTTTCATCCTAGCAATTTCCGCTAGACGCATTTTCGCAGCATAGACGTAAGCTTGCACTTCACAAAGGGCAATTGGTCCGGTTGCTAATTCTCCCTTGCGGTCTACAATGCAGTCACCAGAATCTTTCCAGCCTTGGTTAGCAAGACCGCGTTTAGATTTGCAATAGTAGCTTAAGTAGCTAGTTTGTTTCATATTGCGATCGATCCACTCCATTGCTGCCAGAGCATGTGACCAAAGTTGCTCTAGAGTTTCTTGATCGTGAGTCCAAGTGTAGTATTCAGCATACAACATCAGCCACAGAGGAGTAGCATCAATAGTACCGTAGTAGGGCGTATGGGGAATTTCCTGACAACGCGCCATTTCTCCCAATCGCAACTCGTGTAAAATCTTACCTGGTTCCTCTTCACGCCAATCATCTTCACTTTTACCTTGGTACGCGGCTAAGAGAAAAAGAGTTTCTTTGGCGATTTGCGGATTTAACATTAAGCTTTGGTAAGCTGTAATCAGCGAATCCCGCCCAAACAGTGAAGAAAACCACGGCACACCGGCGGAAACAGTTTTGTGCTTACCAAAAGATTGCCGCAACAAATACATATCTTGTTCCGCTCGCTCGATAACTCGATTAAACAAGCTTTTATCCGAGCGAATTCGGGTAATTTGTTGTCCCCAGTGCTGTTCTTCCATCACCTCAGCAGCTTTTGCTTGCCCTAAGGTGGCAGGGGCACTAACAGTAGAGCTAGATTTGTTGTTTGTTAACATATTCACCCGATAACCCAGTTTTTGGGTTTCGTGAGAAGCCAATTCCATCCGCCAAACCGCTGTGTAACCTTTGAAATAATCGGGGATTCGATGCTGGAATTGAATGCGCGATTCCATGACTGAGGCATCTAGACCTTGATAGGCAAGTGTCAACACTTCTGGCGTCGCTGTTGTCTGTATCGGAGAAACGCCATCACCTGTTAGTATTGCTTCCTCAATTGTTGGGTCTACTAGGCGCAAAAGTTTACCGCGTTTCTGTCTGTCATAGCCCCGCACTTCAAATAAATCGACAAAATCCGCATCAAAGCTGATAGTGAGTTCAAAGGTGATGTTAGTTGTGCTATAATTTGCTACTTCTATTTCTTCAAATAGTGCGCCGTTGAGGACAAGTTCGCGGCGAATTCCTACAGTGTCGGCATTTAGGCGATCGTCAATTTTGGGATTAGTACACAAAACTGAAAGTGAAAATCCTTTGTCAGCGGTACTGCTGAGGAGAACAGGCGATCGCCCTTCAATCTGCAACTCCAAACGACTGAGAAATCTGGTATCAGAGCAAAACAGTCCCATACTGGGGTTGCTGTCGTTGAGCGAACAACCAGAAATATTGCCGATACTATCGGTCACGAAAAATAAATCATCATCTTTAACAGTAAGTGTCGGCTGTGGTCTTTCTGTTACCACACGGGGCCATTCTGGGATAGGTATTTGTTCTGCATGTACAAAAGTTTTTCCGTCTAGCGAAATTTTATCCGCGAAGGTCAGCTTATCCGGTGTCATTAGGCAAATTTCCGTGTACAGGTTTATGTTCTGGTGGTTCTAGCAGCATCTACGAAAAAGACGCTTTCAAAATCGATTTGAGCCATTGAGCAAAAATGATACTCATATACGGCAGACAAAAGGACATGCACAAAAGCTATATAATTAAATCTTTATAATTGTATATTTTTGTAAATTCAAATCTCAGGCGAAAAATTAGGAACTTTTACTTAATTTATTTAAGACTGTAAGTGAGAAAGCGTAAGGCACAGAGACTATTCAGTCAAGTTGAAAATTAACGGCTTTTACTGTGGGTTCTGCGAGCCGGATTGTATGAAGCTTTCTTTATATTCATTGATGTTATAACAAAAAAATCCGAATATTGTCTGCTTTGTTGCAAAAAATCCGATTTTTAATTTATTTGTGGATTGGGGAATAGTTTGCGATCGCTTAGAGTGAAGTGCGATTGCCCTGCCAAATTGTAAATAATAATTCATTACCCGACACCTTAGAAAGGTGCGGCTATACAAACAAAGCTCCGTTGGCGAACGCATGTGCGTGTCGCAGACAAGCCTCTCGTTCGCGTTCGCTCCGCGTCTCGTAGAGAAGCGTCTTTGAAGGAGAAGAGAAGCTTTGATGCCTGCGGCAACGCTGCACAAACGCTCGTAACCTCCGCTCAAACTTCTCTCCACCTACGTCGGCTAAAAGCATTTTAGGCTGCCTCCGCAGCCTTCGTCCGTATAGCTCCAGGCTTTTAGCCTGTTAGCGCTGTGCGGGGAGATATATTTGCTTTTCTAAAGTCCGATCAGCCTTGGCGTTGGCAAAGCGATCGCTTTATCTGTTAGAAGCTAATTTATCAGCAATGCGAGTAGTTTCTGGCAGTCGATATTTTGGCGTGCAGCGCAATACATAGTCAATAGCCGTGGGTAGACTGACGCGATGACCACTGGAGATATATAGTGGTTTTACTTTGGGACGCGTGCGTAAAACTGCACCAATCGTTTCACGCTTATGTATAAGTGGTTGCCAACTACCTTTTGTTTCTGGTACTATTTCATGCCTACCAACCAGCAAAGATTTTGCTACACCAATTGTCGGTATATCCACAAGTACACCCAAATGACAAGCTATGCCAAATCTGCGAGGGTGGGCAATTCCCTGACCATCACAGAGAATAATATCTGGTATTGTTGTAATCTTTTCTAAAGCGTCGAGTACAGCTGGAATTTCCCGAAATGAGAGGAAACCAGGAATGTAAGGAAATGTTGTCGGACGATACGCTAAACTCGTTTCGATCACCTGCAAATCGGGAAAACTCAATACCGCTACTGCTGCGCGACTAATCGTCCCGTCTGCTTCAAAACCCATGTCTACCCCAGCAACATACTGAACTGGTTCTTTAAATTTATCTTCGGTAATTACTTCAGCTTGTAGCTGTTCTTGGATAGCTATAGCTTCATCTAGTGTTAATTGCCAAGCATGACGTTGAGAAATTTTCATGTTTAAATAAGTTTGAGTTTAAAGTTTTTTCCGAAATTATTACTCGCAACAGTGTTTTTACTGATGTTACTGATGGAAAAATCTTTTTAGCCTGATACTAAAGCAAAACTATCCCGCTCAACTTAGCAGAAAGAATATGGAAAATCTGAGAAACAATAATACTAATAACTATCATCACGCATTGTACCTTGTGGGTGGAATAGTTTTATTAGTTTTAGCAATTATTTTTCGTCCATTTAGCATTGTCAATGCAGGTGAACGAGGAGTTATCATGCAATTTGGCAAAGTCCAAGATAGAGTTTTTGATGAAGGTATCCACCCGATTACGCCAATTGCCACATCAGTTAAAAACATCAGCATTCGCATTCAAAATACTAGTTTTAAAGCTGATGCTACTTCCAAAGACCTCCAGAGAATGACAGCAGAAATCGCTGTTAACTGGAACATCGACCCAACGCGGGTAAATAAAGTTTTTCAAAAAATTGGAGATGAGCAACAAGTCATTACAACAATAATCGCTCCCGCTGTTTCCGAAGTTTTGAAAGCAGCAATTTCTCAAAAAACAACAGAAGAAATTATTACTGAAAGAGCAGAAATCAAAGCAGAAATTGATACAAATCTTCAAAATCGTTTAGCGCCTTATGGTGTAATTGTCGATGATGTATCTATAGTAAATTTCGCTTTTCCGGAAGAGTTTAGCAAAGCTGTGGAAGCGAGACAAATAGCAGAACAACAAGCAAGACAAGCAGAATTTAATGCTGATAAAGCAGCACAAGAAGCTCAAGCAAACATCAACCGCGCAAAAGGAGAAGCAGAAGCGCAAAAGTTACAAGAAAAAACTTTAACCCCAGCATTTTTGCAAAAGCAAGCGATAGAAAAGTGGGATGGTAAGTTTCCGATGGTGATGACTGGTGATGGTAAACTACCAATGATTAATATTACTACCGCTACTTCGACAAATAACGCTACTATGTCTTCGCAGCAAAAGCAAAAATAGTTATTATAAATTAATTTTGCTGGTAGAAGAGATACTTTGCTTATAAGAAGTTGCAATCTCATCGGCAGTACTCAGCCCGAAGCGACGAAAAAAGCAATATAGCTGGACTTTCAACTACCACGATAAGAACGCAACTTGGTATTACTCCTTGCTTAACGAACATTTTTAACTACCTTCAATGCTCTTTACTTAACCAATATTTTCGTCTTTTTATCGATGCTTTTTCACCTCCAAGTTTTAGCATCAGAGTACTTCAGCGCACCTGATTAACAGCATAATCTAGGTGTGATATCTAGTTATGAAATTGGCAGGATATCACACCCACGCTTATAAAGAGGAAAAAAGTGTGTCCCAGTCAATCACTGACGGTCTTTGTCCTTGGTTTATCAGATCAAAAACTTTCCTTTCACAATGATTGTTCTGAATGGATTCCACACAAGCTGTTGCCACGTCAATGCGGCTGGCATCACCTAACAGTGTATCGCCCGTACCCAATACTACACCAAACTTGCCTTCTGTTTTTGCCAAGAGGAGGGTGTTGAGGTCGTATGAGGTATAGGGACCGTCGATGAGGCGTCCTGGGCGGATAATGGTGTAGGACAATCCCGAACTGATGATAGCTTCCTCACCCTTCTGCTTGGCATCAAGTACGCCGAATGCATTGAGAATGCTAAAAGGAAATTTGTCCTTACGTTGTATTCCGCAAGAAGATACGAAAACAAAACGCTTCAGATCAGAGGGTGCTGCTGCTACTAAGTTGCTGACACCTTGTGCATCAACTTTTGCAGGACTATTCTTCGCTTTTGCTTGACTATATTTGGGGTCGAGAAACAGCTGCACCCATTCAATTAAGCTAGGGGCTGGGTCAAACTCCCACCTTTGCGAGGGAAAGGCAGTAGTCCCAGTAGCACATATAATGTAAGTGACATTCTGCACTGCTGCTGGGAGTGTATTCGGGTCGCATATGTCACCAACCGCAATTTCCACTCTGTCATCAAACATCTTTTGGGCTTTTGCACTATTGCGAGTCAGGATACGAACTTTAAAGTTTTTCTTTAGCAAATCGCCTACCACGAGTTGCCCGACTCCACCAGTAGCACCAGTAACTAGCACTCGTTCCTCAACTGACACTTCCACAGAAGTCATAACTGTACCTAAGATAGTCTACTGCTAATTTACATAAAAGTTATTGGCATGGAGCGAAGCGACTTGACAATAAATTATATTTAGCGGTTTTCTGTACAGATCGCATTCAATAAAAAAGTTGAATAAATGCAAATAACTTCATACATACCCCTCTCCTTTTTAGAAAGGGGTAATATAATTGTCACGTTAATGCTAGAGAGTTAGGCAACAAAGAATCCAATAAACTATCAATACTGTTATCAGATAAATTGGGGATAGATAGCACGCGGTCAGCTTTGGAAAAGTCCCGTTTTATTGACTGTCTATAGGTAGGGTCATAGTGATATTGCAATATATCCTGCACAAATAATTCCCAATTTCCTGCATCAATCAACTGATACCAGTGACATAATTTATCCCAACCATAGCGAGACTTAAATTTTTCAAGCTTCCATTTTAAAATATCAGCATGATCCATCAAATGCGGGTATTCTTCTAAAAGAAACTTCACTCTAGCAGCTATAGGTATTTGAATTTCTATAGAGTTAGCCTGTTTCATTTTTTGCCATAAAAATTGGGGTAAATAAATATTGCCAATTTTTTGGCTTTCTGATTCTACCCACACTGGCTGATGCGGATTGAATTTTTGCAGTTGTTCCAATAGCAACGATTCAAAGTATTTTTGTGAAGGTTGAGGCGAAAGTTTTCCTTGCCATTCTTCCCCTAGCAGAGAACCGCGATGGTTGGCTAAACCTTCTAAATCTAAAACTTGAGCACCACGAGTTAAGCGCATCTGGTGTAAGATACGTGTTTTACCACTACCAGTTAAACCGCACAGTACCTGATAAGTAAATTTTTGTGGCAGATGTTCGATTTGCTGGCGAACATAAGTGCGATAAGTTTTGTAACCACCTTCGATTAATGTGACTCGCCAACCAATTTGCGATAGCACCGAAGCCATGCTACCAGAACGCTGTCCACCGCGCCAACAGTACACTAGAGGACGGTAGTTTTTATCTTTTGTGGCAAAGTATTCAGTTAGATGCTGGGAGATGTTTTTTGATACTAACGCAGCCCCGATTTTACGCGCAGTAAAGGGGTTGATTTGTTTATATATCGTTCCTACTTGAGCGCGTTCGTCATCATTCAGCACTGGTAAATTGATTGCTTTGGGGATGTGATCTTCCGCAAATTCGTTAGGGGAACGAACATCAATTATTTCACTATAAGATTCAGACCAAGGCTCTCGGGTATATGTGGGTGAAGGTGTCATAGCAGTCAAACCTATCTTTCTCAATTGTGGCACTCCCATAACTTTTAAGCGGGATGATGGGATATGGCGAATGAGTGCAATTGTAAAGAAAGCTGCGATTGATTGGTTGTTGGGCGAGAGGTATTATTTAATCGAAAGATGATATTTCTAGTTTGTTCTGATACAGCAGAATAGGCGTGGAAATGGCGATGTCTAAGCTAAAAGTGCGATCGCATCGCTTGAATTTACCTAACCATTAATTTAAATGAAGCGGAGGATATGTCAGATGAAAAAGTTTGGATTGCCTATATGGTTTCCTTATCCTAATTCCTGGTTAAGTGCTTTAATGTTATCTGTGCTAATGACTGCTTTTGTCAACATTATTAGACGCAATAGTGAATTGTTGCTGAATCTGGCTAGATGGTCAAACAGACCGGAACAATTTATTATTTGGCTAATATTGTTACTTATACTACCAATTCCCGCGATCGCCTTTTTGCATCACTTTTTTCTCGGTCGCTTTATTTCCGGAATTCCCGGCGAAAAAATCAGCAAAATCAAAGGCTTTTTTCCAGGAATAATCAGCTGGTGGGAAAGTTTATATAGCTGGCTTGTATTTATTCTCTCAACCTTAGCCGCAACGTTGTTTTGCACGCCTTTTCTACCTTTATTTAATCTCAGCTACGAAAAAATCATCACTAACTACACTTCAACTGACAGAAATATACAAACAATATTTGCAGTAGTCTGGCTGATTAATGCGGCTTTAATTTACCAAATTGGCTATTTATTTAAGTGTCGCTTAGTTTATGGTGATTCTGTTGATAATACAGCCGGAAATCCCAAGTTGGATACATCTTCACAAATTGAAACTGATAGCATAGGAAATGAAACCATTTCAACCCAGGTGCAAACAACTGAAGAGTTACCAGCTAAAAAAACAACTTTTTTCAGGTTTATTGCCAAGCATGGTAAATCGCCGAAAAAAATATTTACTATTATTTTGATTCCTTTGGTTGCTACATGGATATATTTGTTTACTAAATTACCAGAAGTTCAACAAACTGCAAATTTAGCCGAGCAAATTAGATTATCAGTTTCTTCGGAAGTTACACCAGTTAATTCTAAATTTATTGAGGATGATACTTTTGACAAAGGACTTAGCAAAGGTAAAAGTGCAGCAAAATTAGCTAGGATTGCAGAATCTCAAGATGAGTGGAAGATGGTTGAGAGTATGTGGAGAGAAGCAATATTTTTGATGAATTCTGTGCCATCTTCAAGCCCTGATTATGCATTGTCTCAGCAAAAAATTACACAGTATCAGGTTTATTTGGATTTTGCAAAGCAAAGCGCTGCTGGTGGTAAGTAATCGACGACTTAAGTTGCGGCTACACGAACAAAGTCCGCATGCGCGGACTTCCATAATTTTGAGTGAATATACGTAATAAAAGGCGCGATTAACTAAAAATATAGACAATGTTAATCGCGTCTTTAAAATGGGAATCCTGAGAATGGAGAATTAATTTTCAGGTTTTCACTTTTACTGGTTATGACACAGCCGAATATGCCTAAGCTTGGTAAGCAAAAGCTGCAAAAATTTCAATGGTATGTATGGTTTCCTTACCCTAGTTCGTGGCTAAAAGCTTTTATTTTAGCTGTATTTTTAAGAGTAATTATATTTTTCGTTGAGATTACCGGAAAGGTTGGCTACCGTATTGCTGATTTTGCAAATAGCATAGAATTGTTGGTTGTATTTATAATACTGTCCCTCTTGTCACCAATTCCTGTAATTACTTTTACTCATCACATTTTACATTTGTTTTTAGCTCGCTTTCTGCCTGCTATTCAGACACGAGAGATAGGTAAACCACATGGATTAATACCCGGAATTATTAGTTGGTGGGAAGGGTTGTATGGTTGGCTTGTAATTGTAATATCTACACTACTAGCCTTTTTGATTTTTACTCTTTTATTACCTTTCTTCAACCTAACTTTTGCAAAGTATCCAGAGAATTACACCCCTTTTGAGGAAAATATAGTAGTAATATTTATTATTACGTGGATCATTAAAGCAGCCTTAATTTATCAACTTGAATATTTAGTTAAGCAGCGCTTTATATCTGTATACTTTAATATAAATCAACCTGATAAAAGTCAAACTGAACTTAATTCAACTTTAGATATAGATGCCAAATTTAATCAACTACGTGGTGAGATGGGACTACATAAGATGAAATCAAAACCGTATCCTCTTTCAGAGAATATGGGTTTGAAAAATAAGGAAAAACCAAAAAAGTTATTTAAAAAAGCGCTGATAATTATTTGGATGATAATCGTTGCTGTCGGAATTTACTTTTTAGCAAAATTACCAAATATTCCCAAAAGTATACCTTTATTCATTGTTGATAATAAAAAAGTACAAGTACCGTATCCGACTTCATTAATTACGCCCTCGCCAGTAAATATAACACCTACATTGAAACTTAAGACTGAAACTTTTAGAGAGGGTGTAAATAAAGCAATTAGTGCAGCAAATTTCACCCAATCAGCAAAATCCCAAGATGAATGGAAGACGGTTGAAAGTGAGTGGCAAGAAGCAATAACACTCATGAATGCTGTTCCATCTAACAGCCCTAATTATGCAGTAGCCCAGCAAAAAATTGTAGAGTATCAGCGGAATCTCAGTTACGCTAAAAAAAATGCTGTAGGTGGTAAGTAAGCTATTCACCCCCCAAGCCAAAGCTATAAAAACAAGTGCGATCGCTTCTTACCTCAGCTATAAAAACAAGTGCGATCGCTCCAACTCTATTACCGTGTTCCTCGCTAACATACTAAAAGAGAAGCGATTTCACCTTGGAAGCAAATCATGTCAGAAAAAACGACGCGGCGCAACTTCTTAATGACCAGTGTTGCCGTCGCTTCTGGTGTTGTAGGAGCTACTACCTTGCAACAAAATGCTAGCAACACTGCTACACCACCAGCAAAAATGCCAGAACGAGTGCTGGGACGCACAGAAATAAAAGTGCCTATCTTCGGCTTGGGTGGAGCGGGTCAAACACCGCTATCCTGGGAAGGAAGAGAACGTGATGCTGTCGCAATTATTGAAAAAGCGTTGCAATTAGATATCCGTTACTTTGACACAGCCTCAAGTTATGGACCAAGTGAAGATTATTTGGGGAAAGTTCTACCACCCCATCGTTCAAAGCTTTTTCTCGCAAGTAAGACTGACAAAAGAGATCGCGATGGAGCGTGGCGAGAATTAGAGCGATCGCTTAAACGCCTCAACACAGATTATCTTAACTTGTGGCAGCTACATCACGTTTCTTTTCCCCAAGAACTTGATACCATCTTTGGTAAATCCGGAGCAATTAAAGCTGTAGAAGAAGCAATAGAGCAAAAACTCGTCCGCTTTACTGGTATTACCGGACACCATGATCCAAAAGTAATTGCTGAAGGTCTGCGTCGCTACCCCTTCCACACAACCCTAATTCCTGTTAATGCGGCAGACAAACATCATCCGCGCCCATTTTTACCCGTAGTTTTACCCGTAGCACAGCAAAAAAATGTGGGTGTAATTGCCATGAAAGTACCTGCTTACGGTCGCTTGTTCAAGCCAGGTGGTTTGTCAGGTATGCAGCAAGCTTTGGGATATAGTTTATCTCAGCCTGGAGTTCAGTGCTGTGTAATTGCGGCTGAATCAGTAGCACAACTAGAAGAAAATGTCAAGGTAGCGCGGGCTTTCAAGCTTCTGAAAAATCAGGAACTCGCAGAAATAGAGCAACGTACTGCCGCTGTTTGGGAAGACAGTACATTTTTCCGGGCTTGGACTTAAGCAATTCACAAGCTAAAAATATCTTTAGCCTGAGACAGTGTAAACCTTAATAATTGTGTATCTCCCAATTTTAGAGGCTGTTGTGGCGAAGAAGGCACAACGCACAAAGCCCCAATGATTTTTTCACCGATCGCTTGTGCTAAAAGTGGTGGAACAGCATTCCCTACTTGTCGAAAACCGTGCCACTTGGTTTGATGAAATCTAAACCAGTCGGGAAATGAATGCAAGCGTGCAGCTTCCCGCACTGAGATGACTCGCGCTAATGTGGGATGAATCGGACGCGGAGATGTGTGACTACCACGAAGGTAGTCAGTACCGGCGCGTAAAGTATAACACAGACTGTTTAGATCCAGGCGTCGCAAGCGGCTAATCGCTTCTAACTCACCTGGGAAAGTTTTCTCAAAGCGAATTTTTGAGCCTTCCTGATGCTGCGTTTGCATGGAACTAGTCAACAGTTGAGGGTTCCACAGACGAGGGTAGGAGAAGTTGGGGGGAGGGGATGAGGTAGCTTTTTCTTCCTTGTCCTCCTTGTCCCCTTGTCCCCTTGTCTCCTTGTCTTCTTGTCTCATACAGGGGTGCGATCGCAATATCTGCACGTAAGAACTAGATTTTTCTTCTAGCTGTTGCAGTTGTTCGTTTGAAAGTAACACTTCATCGCTGTTGGCAAGTTCAGGAAAACCATTTATATCTGGTAAATCAGCGATCGCGTCACCGACAGTCACCCCATATGCATTTTGCCCCGTCACATTGGTTAACTTGGCATCACTTGGTAACAAGGTAAGGAAAGAATTATTAACTCCTAACTTTTGTACAGACGCGATAACCCTTGTCTGTACTCCTGACTTTTGCTGCGTACCAATCACAAACAAGCGCCGGCGCTTTTGTGGTACGCCAAAATCAGCCGCATTCAAAATTCCTTTCTGTATATGATATCCAGCAGCTTCAAAATTGCTAATAAGATGTAACAACATGGCTTTGCATTTCCCCGCAGCCATTCCTGGCACATTTTCCATCACAAAGTAGCGGGGATTTAACTCAATCACCAGACGGCAAAAGTGAAATATCAAACTGTTGCGATCGTCTTCTAGTTCTCTCTTACCCATCATAGAGAAACCTTGGCAGGGCGGTCCACCAAATACCAAGTCAATTTGCCCATCCCAGGAGGGGGAGAGGGGGGGACAAGGAGAGGGGGGAGACAAGGGAGAATAAAATTCATCTTGTCCTCCTTGTCCCCCTGTCCCCTTGTCCCCTTGTCGTCTCCCCACTTCCCCACTTTTATGGTGTAAAATCCAACTACGATTAGCTGCCTGCTTAATCGCTTCTGCTGTAACCTTTGAGACATCCGCGCACAAAAGTTCTGTCAGTGGAAAGTTGAAACAGTAAGTGCAAGCGTGGATTGGGTCATACTCTACTGCTACCAAGACATCAAAACCAGCTTGCTCAATACCAAGAGAAAATCCACCAGCACCAGCAAATAGATCCACAGCCACGGGTCGTCGATACTCAATTTGCGATTTTGGATTTATCCAATGCCCCATGCGGAATGCCTAATTTACAATCTCAAATCTACGATCGCAAATTTTAGACCATTTGTAAAATTTCTTCAGCAGCGCGATCGCATACTCCTACTTCTCCCAAATGTTGCCGCATTTCTCGATAATCAGCTAAAGTTTGCTCTTTTCGGCTAGGATTAAGCAGTAATTCCATTGCAGCTTGAGTCAGGTTTTGTGGCGTTGCTCGCTCTTGTAAAAACTCTGGTACAATTTCTTTCATCACCACCAAGTTAGTTGGCGATGCGAAGGGTATAGAACCTTTAAGTATATTACGGGCAATCCAAGCTGTAACTGGATGCAGCCGATAAGTAACAACTTGCGGCACATTTAGCAGGGCAAGTTCTAAATTGACTGTACCAGATTTAGTGATTGCCAAATCCGCAGCCGCCATAACTTCTTGTTGCTGACCAGATACTACAGTTGCCCGCAAATTATAACGCTGTATAGCTTTTTCTATTGCTTCGCGGTATATTTCCAGAGATAAGGGAATCCAGAAGTGAACTTCGCTTAACTTAGCTTGAATATTTTGTGCAGCTTGAAAGATTACTGGTAAGAGATATTTTAGTTCTTGGCGACGAGAAGCGGGTAAAAGAGCGATCGCTATTTGTTCTGGGGCAATCCCCAACTTAGCACGAGCCGCTTCCCGGCTGGGAGCGCTTTGCATTCGGTCAACTAAAGGATGTCCTACCCAGCTAACTTTAGCCCCATTCTCTTCGTAGTACCGGGCTTCCTCTGAGAAGATTGCCAAAAGCTTATCTGTGAAGCTGACAATTCGGGAAGTGTTACGCAAACTGACCGACCAAACCCACTCTTGGGGTGCAATATAATACACCACGGGGACTTGCGGCATATGCTTTCGCATATAAGTGCCAATGCCCAGATTGGGTGTCATGTAGTCAATTAATAGTACCAAATCTGGTGGATTTTCTTTCAGGTAAGCGATCGCTTGTCGTTGTACCTGGATAGTTGGCAAAACATAAGGCAACGATTCAAAAAGACCCATTGAGCCAATACTACTAGTATTACCCAGCAGATGTGCGCCCGCCGCCGCCATTTTTTCGCCACCCAGCGCCACAATTTCTAATTCCAACCCAGCCGCAAGGACTTGACGTTGAAGTGCTGCAATGAGCAACGCTCCTTGCAAATCGCCAGACACTTCACCGGTGCTGATAAATATTCGCATTATATAAACTTAGGAGTTAGTTAATAGTCAACGGTCAATAGTCAATAGTCAACAGTCAATGGTGAGCCAGCGCGGTGAGACCAGCCCCCGTCTTGGCGGTCTCCGTCACGATGGGGGACTGGCGAACCCGAAGGGTCTTGGGGGAAACCCCCATGAGCGACTGGCGAACCCGAAGGGTCAATCGTCAAAGATACTTAAAGTATGGACGAATGGACTATGGACTGTGGACTATGGACTCATAACTCAAGACTCATCACTTCCGGCTGCTTTGCCCTTTCCAGGAATCAAGCCGCGCCTTCCCGGCATCTGAGATAATAGCAGAAAGCGACGCAAGTACTGCAACTGTTCTGTGTCTCCCAGCAGTTCCAACTGTTCCAAAGCGTCTTTGAAAGTCAACTCAGAACGGTAGAGAAAGCGGAAGGCTTTTTTCAGGATTTGTAAGTCAGCAGAACTCATTCCAGAGCGCTTAAGTCCTATAAGGTTGAGAGTTCGTATCCGTGATGGATTGCCCTCGACCATCATATATGGCGGCACATCGCGGTCAATGCGGGTCATACCACCGACCATTGCCAAGCTGCCAATATGTACAAATTGATGGACACCTAAAACGCCGCTCAGTCGAGCGCAGGAATCAATATGGACGTGACCAGCCAAAGCCACAGAGTTGGCAATGATTGTAGAATCGGCAATTACGCAGTTATGACCTACATGGACGTAAGCCATTAACAAGTTACCATCGCCGATGATAGTTGCTTCACCAGCGCCTGTAGCTCGGTTAATCGTGACATATTCCCGAATTTGGTTATTGTCGCCAATTTTAACCCAGCTAGGCTCGCCAGCGTATTTTAGATCCTGGGGTTCCATGCCAATGCAGGCTCCCGGAAAAATGTGATTTCGCGCCCCAATTTCTGTTAGCCCGTCTAGGACAACATGAGGGCTAATGATAGTTTCCGGACCTACTTTGACTTGCCCTCCAATAACCGCATACGCACCGACTTGCACGCTCTGGTGGATTTGCGCGTTAGGATGAATTACAGCAGTTGGATGAATTAGAGTTTTCAAGGGTGCATCTCCAGAATAGTCTTGAGTGCTGAGTGTTTAGGTATGAAAGTGAGTGAGAGAGTCGGCGATCGCAAGTTATGTGTGAGGGCGTTTAAAATCTAGAAATTAAACAATGCGGTTGTGCCTTGTTTGATTTACTGCTATCCTTTCTCAGGAATCAGTAAGAGCGCCTTCGGGTTGCGCCCATAGCACAAAAGCGGATTTTTTAATTAGCAAGTGAAAACATCAGTTCGCCTTCGGCAGCGAGCTGACCGTCAACCTCGGCACGAGCCTGCATCTTACCGAAACGACGTTGTTTTACCCACAACAGTTCCACGGTCATTACTAGTTGATCGCCTGGTACTACTTGGCGACGAAACCGGACTTTATCTATACCTGCAAATAGGAAAAGTCCGCCTTCTAACTCTGGTAGTTGAGTTAAAACAATACCGCCGACTTGTGCCATAGCTTCAACAATTAGCACTCCCGGCATAATTGGATGACCGGGAAAATGCCCTTGAAACTGGGGTTCGTTAAAGGTGACGTTTTTTATCCCCACAGCGCGTTTACTTGGCACGTAGTCGATAATTCGGTCCACAAGTGCAAAAGGATAACGGTGGGGTAGGAGTTTCTGAATTTCTTCTATTGTAAAAATCGTTTTTGTCTCAGATGTGCTTGTTGTTTCATTTTCGTCAGATTTGGTAGATGCAGAACCAGGATCTTTGACTGTATTGGCTTCACTGAGGATTGACATTGGCACGCTCGGTTGATTTTCAATTTTGGCTAGGAAGTAGGTGCCGCTTTTAACTTTCCCAGGATTTAGGTTTTTAGCTTTTGACTAACCGCCAACCGCTGCCAACTCTAGAATCTTTTGGGCAAGTTGAATATGTAAATTGTGGCTGGCTTTGTACGCCAAGAAATGAGCACTAGGCAATAAATTTCCTAGTAAACTTAAATCTCCTACTAAATCCAAGATTTTATGACGTACTGGCTCATTTGCATATCTTAATGGTGGATTTAACCAACCTTCAGGTCCGCAAACACAAGCATTATCCAAGCTTCCACCTTTGATTAGCCCTGATTTTTGCAGGTATTCAATTTGATGTAGTAAACCAAAAGTACGGGCAGGGGCAATTTCTGCGGCAAAGCTAGCAGAAGCATTTGCCAGATTTGAGCCTCGTGACCAACTGTACCATTGATTACCGATCGCAGGCAGGTCGAAGTCAATACCATAGCTAAAACGAATTTCTGGGGCTGGGATAGCACAGACAAAAGCATCGTCTTGACGCACCCAAATTGGTTCAGTTATCACCGGAGGAATTTCGGTGTTGGTGAGAGTTTGTGACACTAACCCAACAGATGCGATCGCTTCTACCCAAACTTGCGCCGAACCGTCCAAAAGAGGCACTTCCGCCCCATCAATCTCAATTCGGGCGTTATCCACCCCCATCGCACACAGAGCCGCCAATAAATGCTCTACAGTGCGAACACACGCCACCCCTTTACCTAACTGAGTCGAAAGCACAGTCTCATTTACTGCCGCAACTTGTGCGGGAATTATCGGTAAGTCCGGCAAATCTACCCGCACAAAGTAGCGTCCACTACCAGCAGATGCTGGTATTATCCGTACCTGAGTTTTCTCACCGCTATGCAGTCCGACTCCTGCTTGGGTGATTGTCGCAGCTATTGTATGTTGTTGCATATAGTTTGTTGGTTGTTGGTATTGGGCAAGGGGCAAGGGGCAAAGGGCAAAGGGCAATGAGAATTAAAGACGCTCGATTTTTGATGCGCGTTCTATTCTGATAGGATTCTTTCCATGCCCCACGCGAGCGTGCCCATTGCGCCTTGCCCATTAACTCCTTAAAACCTTTCCCCAATCCCAAAATTGATCCGGCTGTCGCCATCGTCGTTGATGCCGTAGTCAACGCGAATCGGTCCTAGTGGGGACTGGACGCGCACGCCAAGACCGTAGCCATAGCCTGTACCGCTTTTGTTCAGTATCTCCGCTGACCTAGTAGTGCTTCCCAAGTCACTACCTAGGTCAAAAAATAGTGCGCCACTGACTACGGAAAAAACAGGGAAGCGATATTCAAGTGATGCTTGCACATAAGAGCGTCCAGTACCTAATGCACCTTCTTCATAGCCCCGGACGGAGTTGCTACCACCAAGACTAAAGGCTTCGTAAGGAGGTAAATCACCTAGGATGGTTCCACCTTGAATGTTGAAAGCGAGGGTTTGTGGTCCTTTATTAAAGTTTGTAAATCTAACGGGGATATATTGGCTGTAGCTACCCCGGAATCTAGTCAGGAAAATGCTGCCTAATCCCACTGGGACTGATTGATCAACCCCAAAGCGGAGAAAAGAACCTTGGGTCGGCTGCAAAGCGTTATTACGGCGATCGCGTGCGGCTCCTAATTGCAATAGCAGCAAGTCGTCTCTACCTTCCCCAGATTGACTTAGTTCAAGTATGTCGTTAGGGTTAGTACTATTCTCAAGTCGTCCTAACCTTCTGACATCGCCATCCTCATCAGTAAGCGAAATTCTTTGATACTGGAAACCTGCTGAAGCTGTCCATTCCGAATTTGTGAAGGGATTACCGGATAAGGGACGAGTAAAGGTGACACCGCCGCCTAGACGGATAACACGCGGGCGAGAGGCATCATCATCATCCGGATCTGCGGGATTAAAGGTTTCAATATTGTTATCGTCTCCATCAAAAATCAACGAAATCGACCGACGGCGGAAAATATTTGCTGTGTAAGAAGTGCGGTTAGGATCGCCGGCAATCCAGGGGTCTGTAAACCGTAAATCAAACAGTAATTCTCTCTGTCCTACTTGTAACTCCGCACCTAATCTTTGATTTCTTCCCCCTAGGTTTTGCTGCTGATAGCTGATGGTACCAAACAGCCCACTGGCAGAACTAATCCCTGCCCCTGCTGCGATCGAACCAGTGTTACGTTCAGCCACATTCACGACTACATCCACCTTGCTAGGGTCAGTACCTGGGTCAAGGGAAACATTTATATCTTCAAATAATCCGAGTCCAAATACCCTTTGCAAGTCTCTTTGCACTATGTTTCGGTTGAAAACTTGTCCGGGCTTCAACTCTAATTCTCGCTTGATAACATAGTCCCGTGTCCGACCCCGGATTGGTTCTCCCTTATCGTTTGTCTCCTGACCGTCTTTATTGCGGAATCTGACGCGAATATCTTCTACCACCCCTTCTGCTACTTGTAGGGTGACAACTCCGTTTTCTGCTACTTGCGGCGCACCTACCACGTTTGCTAGTACATAACCTTGGTCTTGATAGCGTTTGGTTAAAGTCTTGATGCCTTCTTGCAAGCTACGCAAGTTGAGAATGCCACCGTATTGCTCTTTAAAGATTTCATCAACAGCGTTAGCAGGCAGTACGGAGGGAACATTTGTGCCGGGATTTGCCTGGATTTGGACTTTAGTCAAGACAGGGTTGGGCTGCACTACGAAGCTGACGCGCACGCCTAAGGGGGTATCTTCTGGCACTGCCTGGACGTTAGAGAAGTAACCAGTACCAAAGATAGCGTTGATATCTTGCTGTAGTTGCGATCGCGTTGTTGTCCTTCCTGGTTGGGTACGAATCGCTCTGTAAACTTGGTTTTCTAATTCCGGTAATAGTTGCTGCCCTGTCTGACTCCTAACCGCTACCTCTGATACTAAAACACGGGCTTCTGTGGCTTCTGGGGTTCCGTTTTGTTGATTTTGTCCGGGTAGTGGCTGATTAAGCTGCTGATTTGGCGCTTGTTGATTTTGTTCGGGTACTGGCTGATTAAGTTGCTGATTTGGCGCTTGTTGATTTTGTCCGGGTAGTGGCTGATTAAGCTGCTGATTTGGCGCTTGTTGATTTTGTCCGGGTAGTGGCTGATTAAGTTGCTGATTTGGCGCTTGTTGATTTTGTTCGGGTACTGGCTGATTAAGTTGTTGATTTGGCGCTTGTTGATTTTGTCCGGGTGCTGGCTGATTGAGTTGCTGATTGAGTTGCTGTTGATTTTCTTCAGGTGTTGGCTGATTAGGATTCAGCGTTGGTGGAGCCTGGGAAGGAACTGGTTGTTGATTTTGAGTCGGCGAAATATCTGGAACAGTATTTGAACCAGGAATATTTGGGTTTGACGGCGGGTTTTGTGCCGTGATTGGCGCTGTGGCGCTTGGTATTATTACTACTGGCTTCTTTGCCGGAAAAACCGCGACAACACCTGGCTGGTTTTTGAAGTTTTCCAGATTCACATTCGAGTTAGAACGAGGTTCTACTCTTAAGGCTGCTGCACCTTGAGCGTTTGCAGTTTGATTTCCCAGTTGGGAGTCTTGATTTGTCGTTGGTTGCAAAACGACTGGTTTCTGTTTTGAACTATTAGCGGTTTGTGCATTTGCACTCAGAGAGCTGCCCAAAGGGGCTGCAATTGCCAACGCCGCCACCAATACGGGAGATAAACGCATTTTATTCACATTCCTCTTCACATCCACACACCATCGAAAAGCAATCTTGTTGTTATACAAAAGCTAAAAGTATAAACATAATTTTTCCTTTTGTCTTTTTACTTTACTAGTCTGAAGCCAAAAGGCAAAAGTAAATTAGGGACTGGGGACTGGGGACTAGGGACTAGGGATTAGGTAAGAATTACGAATAAAGAATTTTCAACATTAACCATTCATCAAATATCCAGTCCTCAGTCCCCTTCATTTTTGACTTTCTACTGCTTTTAACACTCGTTGTAAAACCTCCTGGTAGGCATTTTCCACATTTCCTAAGTCTCGGCGGAAGCGATCTTTGTCCATTACGCGGCGATTAGGGTCGTTTTCGGCTTGATCCCACAAACGGCAAGTGTCGGGGCTAATTTCATCTGCTAGGAGCAATTGCTGTTGTGAGTCAATACCAAATTCTAGTTTGAAGTCTACTAGTGTAATTCCACACCGCTCCCAAAAGCGACGGAGAAACTCGTTGATTTGCAATGCTAGATGGGTTATTGTCTCAACTTGTTCCGGAGTTGCAAGTTCTAATAAACGCAGGCGATCGCTCGTCAACAAAGGATCTCCTAATTCATCGCTTTTATAATAAAACTCTACCAGAGGCTGTTTGAGAATGGTTCCTAGTGGCAATCCTGTTTGCTGACATAGACTGCCAGCAGCAATGTTTCTCACCACTACTTCTAAAGGCACAATCTTCACCGCCCTTACCAGCATTTTATTTGGCTCAGGGCTACCAATAAAGTGTGTCTTAATGCCTTGCGCTTCCAACTCTTGAAATAATTTACTGGATATGCTACAATTTATAATCCCCTTCCCCACAATACTACCACGCTTTTGAGCGTTAAAGGCAGTAGCATCGTCTTTGAAATCAGCTAACAAAACTTCTGGGTCTTCCGTTGTGTAGAGGATTTTAGCTTTGCCTTCGTATATTTTTGAATTAACACTCATAATGGCAGGTAAAGTTTTTCTAGACGATCGCCAGCTTTGATGCTTTCAAGCCTAACCATTTTATCTTTAGTCATTAGTCATTAACTGGAGACAAATGACAAAGAGCAAAAGAAAATTTTCAAAAAGTCAATCGTCAGTTTAGTCAGTCGTATATTTTTTGACATTTTCAATAGTATTTTTAAATCATAAAATCATATTTTTTTGCAGAAATTAAATAAATAAAAATACTAAGGTATAGATAAATACATTATTGTTGGCAGTTTCAAGTGAAGTTAATTACAATGACCATTTAAATGAATAATTAATAAAATGAGTAACTCTTGAACATGGTGAATCAGGGTTGCTGCACATTAACTTGCAAGTGTGACGATTGGCAGGGGTGTAATAAATGGAGACAAAGCCAATGAATAAAGATGATTTTCTCTATCCTCGTGGTCGCTATTACGGTCAGGTAAAGCCAGAAAATTTAGTTTTTAATGCCAATCTACAGGAATTTGCTCAGAAAATCAGCTACATCTGCAACTTAGAAACAGGTGGAAAAATAGCGCCAGAGGATGCATACGAGCAAATCAAGCAGCTTTGGAAAGAGTTGAAACATACCAAAAAAGAATTAAGAATTGGCGAACACCCATTTCAGGATGATGAAGGGGAGGGGGAGTAGGGGCACAAGGAGTGAGTGTTGACTCCTGACTTCTGACTCCTGAGTCCTGAGTTCTGACTCCTGACTTCTAACTCCTCACTTTGCAACCATCGTCCAGACTCCATCCCAGGAAGTTGGAGGAGGTGTTTGTTGGTAATTACGAGCGCGTTCTAGATGGATATTAACAGCTTGGTCTGTGGGTCGGATGCCTTTTGCGGCTTGAAAACAGGCGATCGCTTCTTTGAAGTGGCGCGATAAATAAGCAGCACGTCCAGCGTGGTAATGTGATAAAAATTCCTGAGTGGCGTTCTCTAGAGGAGTAGAGCGATCGCCGATTAACTCATAAATATTCACTGCTTGATGTTTACCCTTAACCCGAATTCTGTCTAACTCGCGTACCCAGATACTATGGCTACACATCTGGTAAGTAAACTCACTTAAAACAATATCGCAACCATATTCTTTAGTTACTCCTTCCAAGCGCGAACTTAAATTCACGCCATCGCCAATTACTGTATAATCCATTCGTTTCTGGGAACCAATATTACCCGAAACCACTTCCCCAGAACTAATACCAATACCAATATGAATTTCTGGTTGTGCTTGAATAATCCGCCGTTGGTTAAATTCTGCTAATCGTTTTCGCATATCCAACGCTGCTTGTATTGCTTTCCAAGCATGGTTTTCCACTAGGGTTAGCGGGGCACCAAACACCGCCATTAAAGCATCACCAATAAACTTATCTAAAGTACCTTCGTGGTTAAAAACCGCCTCCACCATCGTTTCAAAATATTGATTTAGCAGCGATACTACTTCAGCCGCACCGAGATTTTCTGTCAGTGTGGTGTAGCCTCGGATATCAGAAAACAAAATGGTGACTTCCTTGCGTTCACCTACCATTAAAGCATCTTCTCCCAATGCCATAACTTGCTCTGCCACATGGGGTGTCAGGTAACGGTACATTGTAGTTTTCATCCGTTTTTCCTGACTGATGTCTTCTAGCACCACCAAACCACCCCGCACCCCCCCTTCTGGGTTCGTTAAGGGGTTGACAGTCAGATTAGTACTGCGTTCTATTTTTTTTACACCAGCAGAACTCAATAACTCAGACTGAGGTGTAAGTGGTTGATTCCAGGGGATAAATATATCTGGGTTAGCGCGATCGCTTACTGCCAAAATATAACTGTCATGCGTACTAATTTCCTCACTCCTAACTCCTAACTCCTGTACAGATGCGACGCCAGACGCTACAACGGAGGGAACCTCCGCAACGCGCTGGCTCATTAATTGCGTCTCTACTCCTAACTCCTCACTTTTAACTTGATACAGCCCTACTATCAAACTTTGCTCTGGCACATAATGTCTTGCGCCAGTCTTTAAACTATCCTCCAACCGCATTTGCAAATTGTCAATTGGTACAATCTCCCAAACCAGCCGATTAATTAAATTCTTTTCCCACAAAGGCTTGTTATTTTTGGTATTAACTTCCCCCAAAGGGCAACCAAGTAGCTGTAAAGCCGCATCATTAATTGTGACAATCCGTCCTTCCATATCTGTAGAGATTACTGCATCAGATAGACTTTGCAGAATGTCTTTTTGATATTGTTTTTCTAACAGCACACTTTCAAACAAACGAGCATTTTCCAGCGCAATTCCTGCCTGGATATTAAATGCTTTCATAAATTCTTCATCTGACGAAGTAAAACTGCCTTGCTGTTTATTAATTAACTGCGTCACGCCAATTAATTCATTAGCCGAATTAAACACTGGCAAACAAAGAATATTCCGAGTTATATATCCTGTTTTTCTATCTGTAGTTGGGTCAAAGCGCGGGTCTTTGTAGGCATCTGAGATATTTAAAGCTTGACCAGTGGATGCCACATAACCGACAATGCCACGATTAGCAGGGATGCGGATTTCCACCATAGTTGAGCGATCGGCAACCTCTACTTTCGTCCATAGTTCGCCCATTTCTTTGCGGTGCAAAAACAGCGTGCTGCGGTCTGCTTGCATTAAAATCCGGGCTTGCTCCATTACTATTTGTAAAGTAGCTTCTAAATCGAGACTTTGCCCTAATGTTTGAGTAGCCCGTAAAAGTGCCGTCGCACCTCTTTGATTGCGAGCTGCTACGTAGAAAGATTGGCAACTTTCTAGGATAATACCAATAGAAGAAGCAAAATCATGAAAACACACCTCATCCTCATGATTAAAAGGAATATTTCCCGCTTTATTCGCTAGTTGTACCACAGCCACTATTTGATGTTTGCTACTGAGAACTGGCATACATAAAATATTGTGGATTTTATAGCCCAATTGTTTTTCTAATTCTGAGCTAAATAAGGGGTGAGTAGAGGCTTGAGATATGTTTAAATATTCACCTGTACTGGCAACATGACCGGGAATCCCTACTGTGATGGGAGTACGAATTTCTAAAGATTTTTGAGTGTTATTTTGGGGGACTTTTGACCACAGCTGATTTTTGTCATGGTCAACCAAAAAAATCGTAGTGTGTTCTGCTTGGAGAATTTGACCGATTTTGAGTGTAATCGCTTCTAGCACCTTCTCCAGCATTGTTTCTAGGGCTTCATTATTAATTAGTTCAATCGCCCTAAGAAATTGCTGGAATTCTGCGGTAATAAAATCTAGTAAACAAACAAATTCGTTTACAGAAAGGTCTTTGACACGGCGCAGTAGAGTGTGGGTGCGATTAACTTGAGTAAGTTCAGTTAATGTAGCCAGGACGCTACCAGGGCTGGGAAGTGTCATGATTGGGAAATCGCGAATGGGGAGGGGGAAATGAGCATGGGGCAATGGGCATGGAAATAATTGTATTAGAACGCACATCACAATAGTCAAGTGTCTCTAATTGCCAATGCCCCATGCCCAATTACCAAATGTTATGCTGCTTTGGGATATTCAGAGTAGATCACCTTTTGATAGTAATCTTGTAACTGGCGTGTAGCAGATGCCCAGCCCCAAAGTTCTGCTTCTCGTCGGGCATTTTGACGGATGATTTCTCGTTCTTGTTTCTGTTCTAGAAGGCGAGTAGTAGCGCTTATAGCACTTTGAATATCAGCTTCTGGTTCAAAAAGATACCCATTTACCCCATCTGTAACAATATCAGGAATTCCGCCAGAACGAGCTGCTACTACCGGACACCCAGCTGCCATTGCCTCTAATAATACTAGTCCTAACGTTTCTGTACGGGAAGGAAAGATAAAAGCATCGGCGCTAGCGAAAGCAGAACCTAAATCTCTACCGGTAAGATAACCGACAAAATTAGTGTTTGTCCCAGCAAAGTGTTTTTCGAGTGCTTGTCGGTGGGGACCATCTCCCACCAATGCCAAACGCGCTGCGGGAATTGCCTCTAAGATTGGTTTGATGCGCTCAATTTCTTTTTCAGCGCCAAGACGACCGACGTAAAGTAGCAGGTGGCTCTCTGGGTGATTTTGCGATAAACGCGATCGCATTTCCTCACTCGCTAAATCTGGATGGAATAACTCTGTATCTACTCCTCTTTGCCACAAATTCACCCGTTCAATGCCATGTGTTGTCAGTTCATTCACCATCGCTGTAGAGGTACATAAATTCAACGCTGCTTGATTATGCCCCGCTTTCAGCAATTCCCACAAAAAACCTTCTAACATTCCCAAGCCGTAATGGTGAAGATACTGGGGCAAGTGCGTATGATAAGACGCTACTAAGGGAATATTATGTGTTTTGCTATGAAATATCCCCGCCAATCCCAAAACCGCCGGATTTACCACATGAATGATATGCGGTTTAAACTTTTCCAATTCATAACCAATTGATGGGCGAGGAAGTGCCATTTTTAACTCTGGATACAGCGGCAGAGGAAAGCCAGTAACGCCGTATACTTTTGCTCCTTTATATTCAGTAATCCCACCGTCAGGGGCAATCACTAGCACAGAGTCGCCATTGCGTTGCAAATGGTCAACGGTGTGACTTAGGCGCGTCACAATACCGTCAACCTTGGGCAAAAAGGTTTCGGTGAACAGGGCAATTCTCATAAAAAAACTATTCAGTAAAGGCAGACAATCCTAGCTTTTGTTGGATTTCAGTATTAATCACAGAGTAAACTGTCTCGTGGGGCGTAATCAATGCCGCACAGTTACTTTTAATGTTTTGCCGTTCCAGATGAATAAACTCTGAAATGTCCTCAATGTTAGTAATCCAATATGAAGGCGTAACTAGCTAGCACTTGACCGCGTAACCCTAACTCAATAGCGCGTCTTTCTAATTTTGCCCCAGATGGGTGATGATCATTCTTCCCATTGCCAGCGGACTTGCGATCGCTTTAAAGTTTTTTACCATTTGCTTTTACTTGAATACAATTCTCCAACAAAGCTGCACGTTGAATCCAAATTGCCAATACTAGCTCTTGTCCAATTTTCTTACCCCATCACCAACGGTACATCATCCATAAAAAGTTGGTCTTGATCCAACTCATGCGATCAAGTTGAAATTCTCCGCCAAAATAATTACGAGTGGCGGCACAATGACTGATAGCCGGACGATAAGCTTGATAAATAAGATTGAACTGATCGTCATATTGTGCTATTATATGCCGACCAATTTTAGACAACAGACTTACTTAAGTTAAATAGGTTCTGTTATCACCTTCGCCCAGTATCACCTTTATTAAATGTTAGGGATTAAGGGCTAAGAACTGGGGGGAATGTGTCCCTAGTCCCTAGTCCCCAGTCTCTTCATTTTCTATGCCAAGAAACTTTCGGCATAATTTGCTTGTTATCAACTCGGTTTTGATACTTGACGGCAAAGTTTAACAGAGAATCAAGTAGAGAATCTGAGAGATAGTGGGGTTGTAAACCCAAATCTAACAGCTTGGTGTTTTTGGCGTTGAAGTAATGTTCTTCTTTCTCAACTCTGGGATTATCAATGTTATTGATTTCCACATTTAATCCCATCCCGTTTCCGGCTTTTTTCACCATTGTTGCCAAGTCACCGACGCTAAATAGTTCGGTAAATTGGTTAAATACGCGAAATTCGCCTGGTTGTGCTGGGTTAGCGATCGCTAATTCCACACATCGCACTGTATCGCGAATGTCTAAAAAGCCGCGAGTTTGTCCACCTTTGCCATAAACAGTCAAAGGATGTGCGATCGCTGCTTGAATACAAAAGCGATTTAATGCAGTACCAAACACTCCATCATAATCCAGGCGATTAATCAACATTTCGTCCATCCCCGTTTCTTCGGTTAAGACGCCGTAAACTACTCCTTGATTTAAATCTGTTGCCCGTAAGCCCCAAATTCTACAAGCAAAGTGTATATTATGGCTATCATGGACTTTGCTTAAGTGATACATTGAACCGGGCTGCTTGGGATAGGGCAAAGTATCTTTGCGCCCGTTGTGTTCAATCGTGATGTACCCTTCTTCTATGTCGATATTGGGTGTACCATATTCACCCATCGTTCCCAACTTCACCAGATGACAGTCTGGGAAATCTTCCCGCATAGCGTACAGCAAATTCAAAGTGCCGACTACGTTATTCACTTGTGTGACGACTGCGTGTTCGCGGTCAATCATTGAAAACGGAGCCGATCGCTGTTCGCCAAAATGTACAATTGCTTGAGGCTGAAATTTGTGCAGCGCTTTGTTGAGAAATTCATAATTGGTAATATCGCCAACGAATAAATCGATGGATTTACCAGTTAAATCATGCCAGCGCTGAATGCGTTGTTGAATTGGTGCGATCGGTGTGAGAGTTTCCACACCCAATTCATTATCCCAGTGCCGCCGCACCAAACTATCTAAAATCCCAACTTCATAACCTCGATTGGAAAGGTAAAGTGCGGTTGCCCAACCGCAATAGCCATCACCACCAATAACCAGGACTTTCATCTTCAACCAGTTTATTACTCGCTGATAGCTAAATCTATCAGGTTTGTGTCCCCTCTCGCACAGAATCATGCTTTAGAGGGAGGAGGTGGGGGAGTGGGGGAGTGGCAAAAGTAGCTCAAAATCAGGGTTTCGGAGGGTTTTGAGGCAGTGGGGGAAGTAGCAGAAAGTATTGAATTTTCCTTTTCCTTTTGTCCCCCTTCCTTATCCCCCCTATCTCCCTGCCCCTACGCGGAAATGCGGTACTGCTGGGCAATATAGTAAAACACACGATAGTAATTGCTAAATTCGGACGCTTGCGATCGCCCTTGCCAATAATATTTCACTTGACCTTTCGTTAGTGCCAGCGTCATGGAACTTTCTTGGCTACCAACTTCTACCTCCAGCACCCCAGATACTCCTTGGTTCGTCTTGAAGTTGGGATTTATGGTTTTTTTAGCGTTTTTATCTTTAATTATGGAGTCTGGTAGCCGATTACCCGCCCAACCGCGAATTTCTACAGAATTATTTTGCGGTGAAACAAAGACAATGCCATCATTATTTTCTGGCGGTGGTAAAGAAGTCCAAGTGCTGGGGTATGGGAATTCAAAGTCATAACGGGAATTACTATAAGTTTTCCATGTGACGGGGTTGGTGAGACTAGGCGCATTACAGCCGCATAAGATTAACAATAAGGCGATCGCTTGTCTTTGACAGGCTCTTGCAACGCTAATGCTGAAGGTGATCGGATAAGTTTTTCGTCCTGTATAGGTTTTAGTAGCGGTAGACATTTTTACACCTTTTACCACGGTCGCTGATGAACGTAAATAAGGAAGATACTCAGCCGGAAATTCCACTCATTACCTGTTTCATCAAAACTTTGTTTGATAGCCGCAAGTCTTACCAGCTAAAGTACCAATATCTGTGCTTTCTACCTATCCTGCGTAACAAAACAGCTAATAATTTCTCACCAATCTACACTTTGGCAATGAAAATCTATGTTTGTGCATTAACGGGTCGCGCCATTCCTCCCCGACTTCCCCGTGTGCAAGTCGGGGAGGAATGGCGCTCCGGGACGCTTGGACTGGGAAGAGTTTTCTTCTCTGCGAGACGCTGCGCGAACAAAACTTGATTAAGGTCTGAATCCCCTTCCAAGTTTTCCCAGTCCCGAGTCCCTAATCCCCAGTCCCTTTTTCAAACCAGATTCGGCTAAAAGTAAAGAAATGTAACGAAATTGGCGTCAAAACGTTTTACCATCTTGACAAGCCAGAAGGAAGCCGATATTGTGAAATACATACCCGGGTAAGACCAACTAGATTTATATGCAAACTAAGCAGAAGGTTACTTTATATTTGTCGCCAGAACTACACAGGAAACTGAAAATTCGTTCAGCAGTAGATTCTGAACCAATGTCAGATCTTGCCGAACGCGCCCTTGTTTTCTACCTGGCAAATTCAGAATTGGTTGATGAAGTTGAAGCTTCTTCTTATGGACGAACTCATAGAGTTTATTCCTGTCCAAGTTGCGACAGTTCATTAGTCTTACGCGACCGAGAATTGATAGCTAATAGCAATCAAGCAGGAGTAAGTGGTAAAGAGCATTTACCCGTCAAAGAAATGGATGAGGATGAAGCTTATCCCAAGGGTGAGGAAGAATTAGTTCCTTGCTAGACCGGAATTGTGAATATTACATTCATTATTCGGTTGCCATTATCAACGATGTCTTTACTGTCTTTATAAGGTCTCGAGTAGGTCGATAGTATGAAAGAAGAGCTAAATATCCTCATTCAAGCTCAATACCCTCTAATCTACCTTGTGACCTCCGAGGAAGAGCGGGCAGAGCAATCAATTTCCACAATCGCCCAAATGCTAAAGCCTCAGCGGCGAGTGTATGTGTGGACAGTAACTCACGGCATCGTGGAGTATGGGCAACCCCGGAATGTGACTCAGCATAACACCGTTTCTCCGGAAGCGGCGATTGAGTGGATAATCCGGCAAAAAGAACCAGGTATATTTATTCTTAAAGATTTACATCCGTTTATTGATGCGCCTGCGACAACAAGATCGTTAAGAGATGCGATCGCCCAATTCAAGGGAATGCAAAAAAACATCATCTTGATGTCGCCAATGCAGCAAGTTCCTATAGAACTAGAAAAGGAAGTTGTTGTTCTTGACTTTAAGTTACCAGATATGGCTGAGTTAAATAAAGTATTAACTCACCATTTAGACCAAAATCGTGGGCGACGTCTGACAACAGAAGCGCGAGAAAAGCTTCTTAGAGCAGCTTTAGGTTTAACTAAAGATGAAGCCGAAAAAGTCTACCGAAAGGCACAGGTAACTATCGGGCGTTTGACCGAAGATGAAGTAGATATAGTTTTATCTGAGAAAAAGCAACTAATTCGGCGCAATGGTATATTAGAATACATCGAAGAAGATGCAACCATTGACGCTGTAGGCGGTTTAGAAGAGTTGAAAAAGTGGCTTAAGCAACGCTCTAATGCTTTTACAGAAAGAGCAAGAGAGTATGGTTTGCCTCAACCGAAAGGAATGTTAATTTTAGGAGTTCCCGGTTGTGGTAAGTCGTTGATAGCCAAAACAACTTCTCGGCTGTGGGGTTTACCCCTGTTGCGCTTGGATATGGGGCGAGTTTACGACGGCTCAATGGTGGGTCGAAGTGAAGCAAACCTACGTAACGCCTTGAAGACAGCAGAATCGATTTCTCCAGCAATTCTATTTATCGATGAATTAGATAAATCCTTCGCTGGTAGTGGTGGTTCTGGTGATTCTGATGGCGGTACATCCAGCCGGATCTTCGGTTCTTTCCTGACTTGGATGCAAGAGAAAAAATCTCCAGTGTTTGTCATGGCGACTGCTAACAGAGTAGAACGCTTGCCTGGGGAATTCTTAAGGAAAGGACGCTTTGATGAGATTTTCTTTGTCGATCTGCCGACTCCTGAAGAACGGCAAGATATATACAAGATTCACCTAACGCAACGCCGGGAAGACATAACTCGATTTGACTTGGAACAACTAGCCAAGATGTCCGACGGCTTTTCGGGAGCAGAAATTGAACAAGCGATCGTTGCGGCAATGTACGAAGCTTTTGCCCAAGAACGCGAGTTCACACAGTTAGATATTATTGCTGCACTCAAGGCAACTCTGCCGCTGTCTCGAACGATGCAAGAACAAGTCACAGCTCTTAGGGACTGGGCTAGACAGCGTGCAAGACCCGCAGCATCCTCCGTAGCTGAATATCAGCGAATGGAGTTCTAAAAGCTTTCCCCTGCTAACACGGGGGCAAAGGCTAGCTCAAAGGCTAGCAGTTAAGAAAAAAGCCGCGTTTCGATATGCGCGGCTGTGCCTAAAACAAACCGTTGTCGTTTTTCCCAATCTTCTCTCTGGAGGAAACCCAAATGTCTCATTTTAGCACTCTCCGTACCAAAATCACCGACGCTGAAATCCTCAAAGCTTCCTTACGTGACCTAGGTATCAGCACAAAGACAGAAGCTGATGTTCGTGGTTACAACGGTCAACGTGTTCGTTCTGACATCGTTGCTGTGTTGGAAGGCGAATATGATTTAGGTTGGTCTCGCAACAGCGATGGTTCCTTTGACCTAATTGCTGACCTGTGGGGCGTTGCTAAGAAGCACAATCAGACCGAGTTGATCAACTCGATCAACCAAAAGTATGCCGTTAACAAAACATTGGCTGAAGTGAAACAGCGCGGTCTGCAAAATGCCAACGTTAAGTTGGTATTGCAATAAGAATTTCTTAGCGCATTCCCAAAGCTGCACGGGTTAACCAAGATTACTAGCGGTTAGCCCGCTTTTTTATCGGGACTGAGATTTATTTCTCAGTTACGATTTTTTTTATTCAAAAAATATTAGTTCATGGTCTAAATTATTATTACAAGAAAAAAATTAACTTTTTTTTATATTTATAATACTATAAAAACTTAATTTTATGGTATTCTTATTTATAAAGTTATGCTATGTATGCTTTATTTCACATCTAAATAAACAAAAACTATATATTATATGATGATAATCCAAAACTTATAGGAAGAACACTTAATCACCGCTACTCTATTCAAGAGGAAATATCATCTGGAGGATTTGGTATTACATATAAGGCAATTAATATACAAAACGAAAACCAAATAGTTGTAATTAAATGGTTGCATAAGATTGATTCAAACCGAGCTAAAGAATTATTTCAGCAAGAAGCAAAAATTCTAAAGGATTTGGGTGTTCATCCTCAAATTCCTAGCTTAATTGATGATTTTGAAGAAAATCAACAATCTTATTTAGTACAAGAATTTATTGATGGAAATACTATAGAAAAGGAAGTTCAAGCAATAGCTAGTAATACAAATTTACAAGAAAAAGAAGAAAAAATATTTCAATTATTAAAAGAAATTTTAGAAGTTTTGGAATTTGTCCATAACCAAAATAATGAAAATAGACAGGGTGAATCTATCATCCACAGAGACATTAAACCAGCTAATATCATGAGGAGAAAGCAAGATGGCAAGATTGTGCTAATTGACTTTGGTGCAGTTAAAGAAATTATTAATAATAATAGTGGAGCCAAAACATCAATGATTGGGACTCCTGGTTTTATGCCGCCTGAGCAAATCAAAGGTCACCCAAGACGTTCTAGTGATATTTTTGCAGTAGGCATGATTGCATTTCAAGCTTTAACAGGTAAAAATCCTTGGGATTATTATATTTTTCATCAAAACCCTGATGAAGTGCAAGACAATTTCCCACGATACTCTAATACAGGAAAAATTAACTGGGAAAAATTTGGATTTGACTCTATTTTTAAGAGGAGAAATTTAGCAAATATTGTAAGTAAAATGACGTATTTGGATCTTAATAAACGATATCAAACTGCAAACGAAGTCATAAAAGATTTGAATTTTTTGCTAGCCCCTGAACTGTCAGAAGATTCTATAGATAAAAAGTATCGACCATTAAATTCATATCTGGAAGAAAAAAACTTTAGAGAAGCAGACAGGGAAACAGTAAGACTTATACTTAAATCAGTTAGTAGAGAACAAGATCGTTCTATTAGATTAGAAGACATAGATGACATCCCTTCTGAAGTTTTAATTACAATTAATAAACTCTGGCAGAGATATAGTGATGGTAGGTTTGGCTTTAGTACACAATATGAAATATGGTGTGAAATTAAAACAGATTTGCGAAACGTTAACCAAGGAACAATCGATGAAGAAAGAATATATCAAAAATTTATAAAACGGGTCGGCTGGGATCGGATGTTCGTTGATTTATTTTTAGCACCTAAGAAAATTAAATTCTCAATTGATGCTCCAATAGGTTTTTTACCAATTGGAATAGTAGATATTAGTTGGCTGAAATTGGTACAAAGGTACTTACAAGGATTTGGATTACAAAAGACTATCGCCTTTGTCAGAAGATTTAAAAAGGAATTCAATTAAAAAAAATTATCGCCTTTTTCAAAAAATTTTATCAAGACATAAAATATACACTTGAATAAAGTATAGCCATAATAGATATTCATTGATGTATATTTTTTATATTACTCACTTTACTAACTTTTATAAATTCAATGAGTTCCTCATCAGATCCAATAAAAGCAGGTCACAGTGCTGGTTCTACAATCAGCGGAATCGCCTCCGGTAGTATAGATGTTGGAAAATCAATACAAATCGGAGATTCTTTACACAACATTGACAACAAAAATGAATTAATTCAGTTGAGTATTCCCGTAGAAGTGGCTAGAGTCTTGAAGTGGCTTGCTGAGAAGCAAAATATTACTCCTGAATTAGCACTTCAAAAAGCTATTGCAACAGAGGCTTTTATTTATGATATTACTAAGATTCAAGAAGGTCAAATACTTTTTAAAAGTAAAGATAATACTATCGGAGAAATTACTTTTAAATAAATTAATGAAGGAATATTACTTATGACCCATGAGCAAACAATCAAAAACCTTCACAAGCCGCAAGAAGTTGACTCTTTAACAAAAAGTCATATTACATTAAAAAAACTTGATATAGATGGTCTTATTCCAGAAATCAAGGATACAAACTATAAAATTAAACAAATTCCAGTAAAGCAAGAAGAAACAAGAACTAAGCTTGCTTTATATTTAGTTTATACATTAATAGGAACTTTGTTCTTAAGTTTTGTTTTGACAGGAGTTGCAGCATTTACTCCAGATAAGGAAGACAGAAATTATTTTAAAGATTTAATAACCTTAGTAATTACATCACAAACTGGATTAATAGGAACAGTCTTGGGTTTTTATTTTGGAGCTAAAAATAACGAGACATAAAGACTGTTATATCAATAAATTAGAAAGAAAACATACACCTTACCAAACCTGACTTAAATCTAAAATAAACCCAGGTAGTAATTGCTCATCGCAAAGGGTTTTAGGATTATCTAATTCCTCAACTGCTATATTAGGACGATAAATAAAAACTTGGCGTTGTTTTCTATCAATTAACCAACCAAGTTGTGTGCCATTATCAATATACTCTTGCATCTTGTCTTGCAAAACTTGCAAGCGATCACTCTCAGAACGCAATTCAATCACAAACTCAGGACAAATCGGTGCAAATTTTTTTCGCAGTTCGTCTGGTATAGCCTCCCAGCGATCGCGTTTTATCCACGCTGCATCTGGCGATCGCACTGCACCCGACGGCAAAGTAAACCCACCACTTGAACCAAACCCCACACCTGTACCATCTTGCTGCGTCCATGCCCACAACTGCCCAATCAAGTTAAAATTACGCTCATCGGTTTCTGCACCTGTGGGGAACATAATTAATAATTCTCCAGCAGCATTACGTTCGATGCGAAAATCGCGGTTTATCTGACAAAATTCATAAAACTGATCGTCGCTTATCGCAATAGCTGGTTGCAGTTGCAAGACCATCGGTATAATTTCTGTGACTACAGGTAATGTGGTCATAATCGCTTTTTGGGTACTTCGCTTGCCTTTACGATATCTCTTTAACCTTCAAGATACCTGAGAAAAATTTTGGTTGGGGTGATTACAAAATAAGTCTAGCTTGCAAGCCGATCGCTATAAACACAAGAAAAATAATTTATTTTGCATAAATTAACCTAATGTCAATGTATCTTTTGCTATAATCGCAAAGTTTTACGGGTAACGTCAGTTTGCCACTATGGATTTTCTGGAAAAATGCTGCGAGTTTATCATCTTGTGATTGGTTTGATTTTGCTGATATTAACACCGATAGTAATAAAATTTGTTCACCCCAATTCTCCCACCGACAAATTGCAGACAAATCCAGTTCGGCAACCGCAGCCAGTTGCAACACTGACTAAAAGTAACTCAGCATCGAAGCCTACTGAAGGAAATATCTGGAAGAGTGTTTTGGGGAAAACTGCTACCCCACCAGGTTGGAAGGTAGCACCTTGTGAAGGAAATGCCCCGTTGTTGTGCGTCTTTTCCCAAGGAAAAGTTTTGGGTACTGTTGAGATGCAAGTTTACCCATTGGCAAATCAGCCGAATTTCCAAAAAATGCTGGTAGCTGCTGGTATTTCACCTGGTGCAAAAGTAGACTTACAAAGTCCCAACTACCAAACGCAGCTATTAACAGCACTTAATGCTTGGGTGGCAGACCACTACGCTATATTATCGAAAGACCGTCAGACTGCATATGGCGATCGCATTTCTTTTTCACCTCTACCACCGCAACAAGTTCCTTTTGGGATGCTTCACGGGATGCGCTACGGGTTTACAGGGATTAAGAAAGGTGGTGAAGTATATGAGCAAAATCTCGGTTATGTTGCTTTTGATGGTGCTTCACTTTACGTCATCCAAACGGCTTTTGACCCAGCCGCAAAAACGGGTAAGTTTGAGAAAGTCGAAAATTTTGAACCTTTTGAATCTTACTTGGGTGCAATCGTCGCAGATTTGCGTTTGCCAAAAGAAAGCGAACGCTAATGGTTAATAGCTGATGAGTAATTCCGCGATTAATCAATCTTCCATTAACCATTAGTTATAAATCTAAATTTCAGCTAATGCTCGTTCAATCAAGCGACGCGCTAAAGTTTGCGTACCTGTGTGTTCGTAGTAATTTGTACTGACATCTAGAAACGCTGCTAAGTAGTCTAATTTGTCGTCAGCAACCTGCGTAAATGACTGCAAATGATTCACAACTTTCTGTGGCGTTAAATTATTCGACGCGACGAGATTACCCATCCAGCCTTTGACGGAATCGAAACTTTCGCCGATAAAGTTAAGTTTGCTACCAGCATTATTACCGGGAATTGAATCTTGGATGTTTTTAAAAGTTGAGTTTTGCTCTAACTCTTGCGGACTGGTTTGATTAATGCTATTTAAGGCTTTATTGATAAAGTCGGGACCCAAGGGTATCAAACCATCAACGCAAACTAATGCCACCATGCGGATGAGAGACTCACCGCTATATTCACCCAAAGAGGCGACAAAATCGCCTATGCTGTCTCCGGGGATACCGTTGATTTGACAGAAAGCTACTAATTCAGTAACTAATTTCAGTGCTAAGTCAATGGTTTGAGCTTTGTCTGGCTTGGGAGTAACTTTATTTAAGAAACCCAATAACGGAATCGACTCACCTACTTTATTCGCTAAAGCTGCTGCACCAAGCGCTTTATCTGTACCATCAACAGTTTGGTACAGCCACATGGCTCTTTGGTATCCTTGAGAGCGATCGTTGTAAAGATAAATTGCTCTCTCGGCAATTTGCTGAATTAGGGCTTCGTCAGTTTCGCCGGTAACAGTCTTGATGGTATTGACAAAACCTACCACATTATGCCATTGACCAGGAGCAACAAAATCAAGGGAATTCAACAGAGAAACAGTCAAGCCACCGGTTGGCAATTGGTCAACTAACTCAAAAATTGGTTTGCTCACGGTACCGAAAATCTCCTTACGTAGCGTGTTTTATTTTAATCGCGGTAATGAAGTTTATTTCAATCGCGCCAGACCGCTGAGATTAAATTTCTCTATCCAATCTTCGCGATCGCTTGGTGTAAATGACGGATCTTTGGAAATCACTTTCACTTGGTACTTACCCACCAAAACCGAAGTTTGAGTATTACCAAGTGTCACCGCTGGATAACCGCCAATTTTCTTGGTACTACTAGAATATTTTGCCGCTGCACTTGGGGTGCTGGTAGTATCAGAAACAGCCAGTTGCGCCATAACTTTGCCGTCTCTTTTCAAGTTCGCTTCTGCAAAGCCTTTTTTCTCTTGGGTAAATACACGCTGATACCCAGCTTGTTCAGCAGGGAAAAGTTTGTTAAATTCGCTACCTTGAGTTGCATTTCTGGCAACTGCTTGACCGCTTTTCTTTTGGGTACTTTCTTTTTGGACTTGGTCAAATTGACCGGGTGTCTTCGGAGCACAGGCTGTTGTCAGCAGTAACACTGAAAGCAACAAAGCCACTAAAATCCTATGTCCACGGCGGAAAATCATGTTGGTTTCTCCTTATGCTTCTTTGAGGCAATTATCAGCGCTTCTGCAAGATTCCACCCGGAAAATTTACTTTTTGATAAGGTTTAGTATCTCGAATTACATTTTTTCCGGGCATTTTCTGGGCTACTGGAAAAATTTATGAGTTTTACTCCTCACTCATAACTCATAATTCATAACTATTGCTTAACTCCGGGAAGCTATAACAGCATAAAACGGATCTCCTCCGCCCGCACCCAACCATTGCAGGATATTTGGAACCGTTGATTGACGGGTAATTACTTCTGGAGTAGTAAATCCAGGAACCGAGGAGAAATAGCTTTTGACTAATTCAACTCGACTCGCTTCTGAACCCTCTCGCCAAGCTTGAATCGCTTTTTGATAAAACATCCGGTTAGAAAAGCTGAAGATAGCGATACCACCGGGTTTGAGGATGCGGTGAATTTCGGAAAACACAGCCTCTGGATATTGCAAATACTGTACGGAAACGCAATTGAGTACTGCATCAAAATCTTCATCCTTCAAGGGTAACTGAGGATTGGCGTTGAGATTTTGCACAAAGTAATGATCTAAGCGCGAATTACGCGCAAGTTCTTCAGCATTGAGTCCGTGTCCTTCAACATGAGCAAACTGCATCTCTTCTGGCAGATGAGATACCCAGCTGCTCATCATATCAAAGATACGCATATCGGGTTTTAGTCGCTGACGATATACATCGGTTAGCTGTTGAATAAAGCCTTCGTCCACATGAGTGACGAAGCGGGGATAGTCGTAAAACAACTTATCGTCTGTGTCATCTAGCTTAATGCGTTGATTTGGTCTTAGTAGCATAAACCCCTGTTGAGTGAGAACTTATTTTCAAAATAGTGTAAATTTCAGTTAGATTTGATGCAGAGCAGTTGTATATAATATTACATATTATATAAATAGAGATAAATAATTAACAGCTTGATCAACTTCTCAAAGTTAAGTTATTTGTAATTCAATGAAATATAAAATAAAAACTTTTTATTCTATTTGGCAACAAATTCATCGTTGGGAAGGATTTCCTTATATCAGTTTGTTGGTATGGATACTTCCATTATTGCTATTTAATTCTGGAAATAATAGCTTAATGGCTCATGATGAGGGACTTTATGCTTGGCGATCGCGTGTTATGTTTGAGTCTGGCGATTGGATAAATCCTTGGTCAGAACCCCATCATAAAACACCAGGTCCCTATTGGTTAATTGCTAGTTCATACAAGCTATTTGGCATCTCTGATGCTAGTGTTAGACTTCCCAGCATGATTGCTGGCATTCTGAGCATACTACTTCTCTATGAAATCGCTAAAATTATCCTTGATAAAAAAGTTGCATGGCTAGCTGCTGCAATTTTGAGTGTAGAATTTCTCTGGTTACAATATTGTCGATTAGGTACACCTGATGTACCAATGATTTGTTTGGTACTTTTAGCTATTTGGTCTTTTCTCAAAGCGGAATTACATCCCAAATATCGCTCTTTTTATTGCTTTATTGCCGGTCTTAGTTTCGGTTTAGGCTTCTTAGTCAGAAGCTTTATGATTTTTTTGCCAATTGTAGCTTTATTACCTTATCTTATTGCAGAGCATCGCCGTCATCGTCATCTTAGCAACCCGATGTTTTATTCCGGGTTTGTAGTCGGTTTAATTCCTACTTTAAGTTGGATTTGGTTAAGTTCGCAGCGTTTTGGTAATAATACTTTTGAAGAATTATTCCGCTTTGTCTTCCGGTTGGGGTCGAATGATAGAGGCGATCATGGAATAGTATTTTATCTCTGGAATGTACCCGCCAAAGCTTTTCCTTGGTTTTTATTTGCTCTTTTAGGTTTAGTTTTATTAGTGCGTCGTCCCATTCCTCGTTACCAACTGATATTAGTTGGCTTTCCCCTAATCTTGTTTGCTGAACTTAGTATTTTCTCTACTCGTCTACCTCATTATAGTCTTGCTCTTTATCCCTTTATCGCTTTACTTGCATCTGTAGCGTTAGACTGGCTTGGCGGAATTTTTAGCAAACGGATAAGAGGAGTGGGAGAGTGGAGGAGTGGGGGAGTGGGGGGAGACAAATTAATTTCCTCATCTTCCCATCTGAAACTTGTCGGAAATCTCAGCTACGCTTTTGGTGGATTGGGTATTTTACTGGTGCTAGCATGTGTAGTTGCTTTTGCTCTGGGTGATGCGGAAATTCGCAAGTATGCAACTATTGTCTTGGCTTTGGGGTTGGGTTGGTTAATTTTACCTTTAGTGTGGATCGGTCGTTATCGCTTTGGTCAAAAGTTTATCACGGCGCGTTACTGGATAGCGGGGTGGTTGATTCCCGCTTGGTTGGCTTTGGCTATGGCTGGTTTTAACGGCTTTATTAGCGATTACAATCCTGATGTTAGAGCTTTTTTGACACAAAGAGCGATCGCCTCAATTCTCCAAACTAATCCGATCAACTTTGTCCAAGTAGGGGGTAAAACTGGTGTACTCCTCAATTTCTACACTCCTCACCACGGTAAGCAAGTACAACAAGTTTCTGAACTCCCAGGGGGTAGTTATGCTTGGATATCTGCTAAACAAGCGGTATCCACTCCTCATCGAGTTCTCGGTACTGTACAAGATTACCAGTTGATTCAATTGGGGAACAGGGAGTAGGGAGTGGGGAGAGGTGGGGGATGGAGGAAAACAAGAATTATTCTCCAACAAGTCCTCTCATCCCCCTTGCGCCATATATGTAGAGCAACTATTGCTAAAAACACGTTTATCTGGTTATAATTATATTACGCACGCGAAGGAGTTTGCCGAATGGTTTCTACATCCCAAAATTCGCAAGCTGTGGAGTCTTGGCAGCAAGTTCGTGCTCCACATAATCTAGGCTACAGAATCAAACTGCTATCACAACTTCTCTATCGCAAGTTTAGCGATCGCCTCGAACCTTTTGGACTTACACCATTTCACTGGTTGGTGTTGTGCTGTTTGTGGGAAGAAGACGGTTTAGCGACTTCCAGTATTGGTGAAAAACTCCAACAGGTAGGAGGTACGTTAACTGGTGTACTTGATCGCATGGAAGAACGCAGTTTAATTCGTCGAGAACGCGACAATCGCGATCGCCGCATTTGGCGCATTTGGCTAACAGATGCTGGCAGAGAGTTAGAAAACGTCTTACCACAGTTGGTTGCGGATCTGCGTGACGAAACTTGGCAAGGTGTCTCTTACGCTGAACGCGAGCAATTTTCTCAACTTCTCAATCGAGCGATCGCTAATCTGTCTTAAGAATTTGCCATAATCACCCGGTTGACTGAAGCAGTGTTCATATTTATTTGAAATAATATTACGCATCCTAAGGAAACGACATATAAATACTTGAATTTAAATATTACGCATCCTAAATAAAGTTACGTTAATTAAATTATGCATCGGGGGACTTAAGAATTATGGAACGCAGCAAAACAACTTTAAACGAACGCAACGGACACTCTTCAGCAGTTTTGGACAAAGAGCTAATTGTGGACTTAGAAACATTGGAAGCTCGTACGAAAGAGAAATCTGCACCTGTAGAGGCACCAGCCGAAACGTCCGTAGATGAAAATACTCAGCCAGAGACGGCAAAAGAAGAGCAAAAGAAGGCTGCACCGAAGCGGAAAAAACCGATTCCTTTAATTTTGGCAGCATTGGGAGTAGGTGCGATCGCCGCTGGTGGATTTGGTTATCGCTATTGGGAATATGCTTCTACCCACCAAGAAACAGATAACGCCACAGTCGCTGGACACATTAACCAAGTTAGCAGCAAGATTCCGGGAACTGTTAGCGATGTGCTGGTAAACGATAACCAAGTAGTGCAACCGGGACAGTTGCTAGTAAAACTCGATCCACGAGACTATCAAAATAAAGTGCAGCAAGCACAAGCAGCACTTTCAGCCGCACAACGTCAAGCACAAGCTGCCGAAGCCAATATTGCTTTAGCCTCACAAACTACCTCTGCGAAAACAAATCAAGCACAAGGCGATGTTAGCGGTGCGTTAGCAGCGATTTCCACGGCAAAAGCAGCAGTGCAAGAAGCACAAGCCGGAATACCAGCCGCGCAAGCTGATGTGAGGTTAGCAGAAGCCGGAATACCAGCCGCGCAAGCGGAAGTAGCCCAAGCCAATGCCAACTTACAAAGAGCGCAAGCTGATTACAACCGTTACAACACTTTGTTTCAACAAGGTGCGATCGCTCGGCAACAACTTGAAACAGCCACATCAACCTATAATGTGGCTGTAGCGCAAAAAAATGCTGCTCTTCAGGGAGTACAACAAGCACAAGCGCGGTTAGCATCAGCGAGAGTTGGTGTAGCCAGAGCACAGTCTAAATTAGCACAAGCGCAAGAAGGCGTAACCAGCGCTCAAGCGAAACTTGCAGCATCGAAAGGAGGACTGCAACAAGCTACCGCCGGCGGACAGCAAACAGCAGTGAATCGCGGACAGTATGAAGCGGCAAAAGCGTCTATATCTCAAGCTGAAGCTGCACTGAAAGACGCGCAACTGCAATTATCTTACACCAACATTACCGCGCCGGCAGCCGGACGTGTCGGTAGAAAAAACGTAGAAGTTGGTAATCGCGTGCAAGTGGGAACACCGTTGATGGCGATCGTTAATAACGATTACTGGGTAGTCGCCAACTTCAAAGAAACTCAGTTAGAAGAAATGAAGCCAGGAGAACCGGCAGAAATCAAGCTGGATGCATTCCCCCACCATACCTTTGAGGGACGTGTTGAAAGTCTTTCGCCAGCTTCCGGCGCTCAGTTTGCGTTATTGCCACCGGATAACGCTACAGGTAACTTTACCAAAATTGTGCAACGCATTCCTGTAAAAGTTGTTTTTGACCAAGAAAGCATCAAAGGCTACGAATCACGGATTACACCTGGCATGTCTGCGGAAGTTGCTGTTGAAGTCAAGTAATACCAAATTGCTTTGTGATGAAAACATCTTTCCACCTTTACTATGTCTCTCCGCCTAGGGACAGGCGTTTGGGGGTAAGGTTAGATGATATTTATTGAATGCATATTGGTATAAACAAGTTTTAAATGAATACACAAGCAACTCAGAAAAAGCGGCTAATGCCGGCATTTAGGTCAAGAAACTACCGTTTATTTTTTCTCGGACAAGGTATATCTCTAATTGGCTCGTGGATGACGCAATTAGCCACGATTTGGTTAGTTTATAGCTTGACAAATTCACCTGTAATGCTAGGGATTGTGGGATTTACCAGTCAAATTCCTAGCTTTTTTCTTGCTCCCTTTGGCGGCGTATTTGTGGATCGTTTTTCTCGGCATCGCACCTTAATTGGTACACAAATATTGGCGATGATTCAGTCATTAACGCTGGCGGTGTTAGCATTAACTGGCGTAATTCAAGTTTGGCACATCATCGCTTTAAGTTTGTTTCAAGGATTTATTAATGCTGTAGATGCGCCGGCGCGACAAGCATTTGTGCCAGAACTAATTGAAAAAAGAGATGATTTAGCGAATGCGATCGCCATTAACTCGACAATGTTCAATGGTGCGCGGTTAATTGGTCCGGCGATCGGCGGTTTACTAATTGCTCAAGTTGGCGCAGCTTACTGTTTTTTAATTGATGGTCTTAGCTACATCGCCGTAATTGCCGCTTTGTTGGCAATGAATATTAAGCCAAATAAATACCAAGTTAGTAGCGCTAATCCCATACAAAAAATCAAAGAGGGATTTAATTATGCTTTTGGCTTTCCGCCAATTCGGGCAATATTAATCTTATCAGCCTTAGTCAGTTTTATGGGAATGCAATATACAATTATTGTGCCAATTTTTGCCGAAAAAATCTTGCAAGGTGGTGCAGATACACTAGGGTTTCTGATGGCTGCGTCAGGAGTCGGCGCTTTATCAGGGGGAATTTATCTGGCTACACGGCAAACAGTAGTAGGACTTGGTAGATTAATTGCCTTTGGTCCGACAATTTTAGGATGTGGATTGATTGCTTTTTCTCTATCGCGTTTTTTACCACTTTCTTTATTTTCATTGTTGTTTGTCGGTTTAGGAACAATTTTACAAATAGCTGCTGGAAACACAGTTTTACAAACAATTGTAGATGATGACAAACGCGGACGAGTAATGAGTTTATATACAATGTCTTTTTTGGGTACGATACCCTTTGGTAACTTATTAGCTGGTTTTTTAGCAGATCATATCGGTGCTACCAGTACATTAATTATTGATGGAATAGCTTGTATTTTAGGGTCTATATATTTTGTCAGACAGTTACCTGCTTTAAGGCGATCGATTCGCCCAATTTATGAGCAAAGAGGCATATTAAACAGTGGAAAAGCTTAATAAATAAGATCCATAGAGGAACGCAGATGAACACAGATAAAAGGCATCTGCGTTTATGTGTTTGAAAGAATATTTATAATCAATATTAAATACAGCATCTTCCTTAAGATACATTTCTAATATCGCCTAAAGTTTGAAAATATAAATATCTTTTTATTTCAACGCCCCCACTTTCTCAATTGGAGTACCGCTGTGGCTAATACAAATGCAGTTGGCAAAGGCAATCAGCTTTCTTCTAATAATGTACCGCTGAGAACCTGGATTGGTGTGATGGCAAGTATGCTTGGTGCATTCATGGCGGTGCTGGATATTCAAATTACCAACGCTTCGCTACAAGATATTCAAGCATCTTTGGGGGCAACTTTAGAAGAAGGTTCTTGGATTTCTACCGCTTATTTGGTGGCGGAAATTGTAGTAATTCCTTTAAGTGGATGGTTATCGCGGGTATTTTCGCTCAAACGCTATTTGTTAGTTAATACAGCCTTATTTATTTTCTTTTCTATCTGCTGTGCTTGGGCGTGGGATCTCAATTCTATGATTCTTTTCCGCGCTTTACAAGGCTTCACGGGCGGGGTTTTAATTCCTATTGCTCTGACAGTTGTACTGACAACTTTGCCCCCGGCAAAGCAATCTGTTGGATTAGCCGCGTTTGCGATTACCGCAGTTTTTGCACCGTCGGTTGGTCCCACATTAGGAGGTTGGTTAACAGAAAATTTCGGTTGGGAGTACAACTTTTATATAAATGTAGTTCCAGGAGCATTGATGTTGGCTGGGGTTTGGTACGGCATTAGTCAACAACCACCCCAAATGCAATTGCTAAAACAAGGTGATTGGTGGGGAATTATTTCGATGGCGATTGGGTTAGCTTCCTTACAAGTAGTTTTAGAAGAAGGTAGTCGCAAAGATTGGTTTGGTTCGCCTTTAATTGTCCGTTTAAGTATAGTAGCAGCGATTTTTCTCGCGCTATTTTTCTTTATAGAGTTAACTCGCAAGCAACCATTTATTAATTTGCGACTTATACGTTATCGCAACTTTGGTTTAGCCAGTGTTGTTAATGTTTCCCTGGGTATAGGTTTGTATGGCTCAATTTATATTTTGCCGCTGTATCTAACACAAATTCAAAGATATAACGCGCTGCAAATTGGTGAAGTGCTAATCTGGGCTGGGATGCCGCAATTACTGATTATTCCCTTTCTACCTAGAGTTATGAAGCGTGTTGATGTGCGCTTAATGGTTGCTGTCGGTGTGGTTTTGTTCTCCATTAGTGCATTTATGAATTCGCGGATGACTTATCAAACAGGACACGATCAATTAATTTGGTCACAACTTGTGCGGGCAATGGGACAACCGCTAATTATGGTTCCCCTTACCTCGATTGCTACCGCTGGATTAAACCCAAAAGATGCGGGTTCGGCAAGCGGTTTATTTAATATGATGCGTAATCTGGGCGGTTCTGTTGGAATTGCATGTTTAGCAACTTTATTAACTAATAGAGAACAATTTCACTCGAATAGATTGGGAGAATCAGTATCTTTATTTTCTCCAGAAACTCAAGCAAGAATTAATCAATTAACGCAGTATTTTGTGAGTCGTGGTTCTGACTTAAGTACCGCGCAAGACCAAGCGATAAAATCTATTGATAATATCGTTCGTCGGGAAGCGTATGTGATGGCTTTTAATGATTGTTTCTACTTTATTGGCATTGCTTTATTATTAAGTGGAATTGCGATTATTTTCTTGAAAAAGGTAAAGGCGACTGGCGGCGCTGTTGGGCATTAACAGCGTTAAAATGTTGGAGATAGCTACCTAGTCCCTGCAAGAAGATGGTCATAAACAAACGTGAATATTACATCTCTCCGGAAGAATATTTAGAAGGCGAAAAAGTAAGTCAAGTTAAGCATGAGTATATTGATGGGGAAGTCTATGCAATGGCGGGGGCAAGTGATGCCCATGTTACCATTAGCATGAATTTATCAATGCTGCTGCGAAACCACCTTCGAGGTAGTGGTTGCCGCGTTTATATGGCAGATATGAAAGCCCAAATTCAAGCGATAAATCGCTACTACTATCCTGATGTCATGGTTACTTACGATACACAAGATAGAGAATTTGAATATTTTAAATCTTCTCCTTGTTTGATTGTAGAGGTGTTGTCTGGTAGTACGGAAGGTTTTGATAGAGGTAAGAAGTTCACGGACTACCGACATTTGAAGTCATTACAAGAATACGTGCTAATTTCTCAAGACACGATGAGTGTGGAATGTTTTCGTGGCAACGAACAAGGACGCTGGGAGCTTTACCCTTATGAGAAAGGGGAAGAGGTGCATTTAGCTAGTGTTGATTTTCGGTGTGCGATCGCCACAACATATGAAGATGTAGTTTTGCCAGACGTGAATTGATAAGCAACTCATCCCATCAAGATGACATTATCAAGTACATGAATCACACCGTTGTCTGCTTCGATATCCGCAGCAATCACTGTCGCATTTTTCACTTCAAAGTTATCAGATATATTAATTCGGATTTCGGAACCTTCCACTGAAGTTAGAGAACGAACATTTACCAAATCCGCTTGCATCAACTTTCCGGGTACGACGTGATATTTGAGAATGCGTGCAAGTTGTGGCGGATTTTGGACGAGGGTGTGAACGGTTCCGGGAGGAAGCTTGGCAAAAGCATCATCGGTGGGAGCAAAAACGGTAAATGGACCAGGACTTTTCAAAACTTCAACTAGTCCCGCAGCTTTCACAGCAGCTACAAGGGTGGTAAATCCATCGGCACTCACAGCAATATCAACAATATCAGGCATTTGTTTTAACCTTTGCTTTACTCACATTTTGCATCTGACGTGCCCTCACCCAGCAAGGGTGGACGCCAGGTGCTTCAACACGGGGAACCCGCGCAACGCACTGGCTCGGCTATACGGGCAAAGCCTGCCTACGCAGGCTAAAAACCAAAGTCTGCCTACGCAGGCTAAAAACCTTCCCAACATCCTTATGTTTATTGAACATTTATCGATAATCTTGGCGCTGAATATCGCGTAATCTCGCTTCTGGACGCTGGAAACGGTCTAACTGAGACTCAAAAAATCGGCGATTTGCCATCAGATGTTCTGGGTTGGGGTCATCTAATGGATAAAGTAATGCTTGGCGTAATGCTTGAATTACGGCTGATGTAACGCAATACATCGAACGCTGAAAGCTAATTCCTAGTTGAATCAGCGTGTCATCTTCACCGCGACAATGCTGTTTATAGTATTCCAGCAAGTAGTCAGGCAAGAAATGTAGCATATCTTGCATCAAAAGTGTCGGTGGAATACCCGCTGTCCCGACTGGGAAGACATCTGCATAAAGAATCCCGAAGTGAAAGTCTTTTTGGTCTTCAGGAACTTGTTTTGCTTGAGCGTTATAAGATTTAGTGCCTCGGAAGGGTGCAGTACGATAAAATACTGCTTCTACGTAAGGGAGAGCCGCTTCATACAACCAGGTAAAGCCTTTGGATTTAGGGATAATTTCGTAGCATTCACCGTCAATATATACATGATGATAAATCGGGCGTCCGGCGATCGCAAAAATTCCATTCACCAAAAAATTCATCGCTTCCGGCACGCTTGTTATTTTACCTTCATCGTAAAGGTCTGACATCTCAAAGAACACCGGCGCCATCACTTCCCAAAATAAGCCGAGGTTAGAGTAGTAAGATAGTTGCCGCACTTGCTCAATGAACATATCCGGAAACATTTTATAGAGTCCCAACATTACCGGATTTTTTTTGAAGTAAGCTTTAATTGCGCGATCAGCATTTGCTTTATACTCATCGGTATCTAAGTATGGGTCAAACTGTCCACCCATACCCCGATGCCAAAGCATCGCTTGCATACAAGCTTCGGCAAATTCCATATTGATGCGATCGTGCCAAAGATGATGTAATAGTTTGGGTAGCTTTTTGTTTACCTCACCCTTCTCCATAAACTCTAGCAATTCAGGATGCGCGGTTGCTTCTCCGCGCCAAATGCGAATATCAGCGTCATCACCTGCATAATGATTGTGTAATTCCAAATATTCTTTGGGCAGAAAGTATTTGAAGAACGGCACAGGATCGAGAAAAACTCGTTCGGCAATATAAAGTAAGTCGCGCCAATAAAAGTCCATCGGTACAGCATACGCTTTGTACATGCCGATGATTTGCATCAAGTTTTCTGGTGTATCTGGAAGCATCGCACCACCGGCTTCTAAGCGGTGAATTACTTCGGAAAATTTATGTTCAGAGGGGGGAAGTTTGGTTAGGGTTTGGATCATGGGAGGGATTAGGGGTTAGGGGTTAGAGACTTTCAGTAGACCGAAAACTTTTGTAAGTTGACGAAAGAACAAGGGTTTCAGGCGACGTTTCTGTGACTGACGAGAGCGATCGCTTGCCTGGGCTGGAGAACTGATCTACAACCCTATTGCTCAAAAAGCAGATATACGGGCATTCTGGCGGATTCTATAAACTCGGTCAAATGAACGCATGGTAAGCCTTTTAGAAATCTTTTCGGTCTACTGACTTTAGCCTTTGAGGTGTTGCCGCTCAAAGTCATTAGCTAAGTTATTTAGAGTGGGAATCGCTGACACCATCGTTGTGACTGTCTGTTCGCTCCAACGGACAAGCCAAGCGGGTTGTACTCCAAGAATGAAAATCAAAGTTGCTAAAATGAGGGCAGGTATTCTTTCATTAGCTTTAACTTTGGGGAAATTGGCGATCGCATTATCCAATTTTCCGAAACAAGTCCGATTAAGCAAAATCACAAAATACACTGCTGTTAAACCGGTTCCCACTACACATAACAAAGTTGGGATGGGAAACTCTGCATAACTGCCTTGAAATACCAGAAACTCGGCGATAAATCCAGCCATACCCGGAATTCCCGCACTTGCCATTCCGCTGAGAATCAATAAAGCGCTGATGCTTGGTAATCCGCGAATCGGGTTTAGCAGTCCATTGAGCACATTCAAATCACGGGTGCCGATTTTCTCTTCAATTACGCCGACCAAATTAAACAAAATTGCCAGAATCAAACCGTGGGCGACCATTTGCGATACAGCACCAACTAAACTTAAAGATGTGTGCGCTGCACCACCTAACAAAACGTAGCCCATGTGACCAATTGAACTATAAGCAACCATCCGCTTGATGTCTTTTTGAGCGATCGCCGCTGCTGCTCCATAAAGTACACTGACAGTTGCCCAAATCGCCAACCAAGGAGCCAATTTTGCCCAAGCTTCAGGGAAAAGCCCTAAGCCAAACCGGAAAATACCGTAAGTGCCGAGTTTCGCCAACACACCTCCTAATAGCATCGCTACAGGTGCGGAAGCTGCAACATAAGTATCGGGTAGCCAGGTATGCAATGGTACGAGGGGAATTTTGATACCAAATCCCACCAGCAGCAGACTGAGTAGGACAATTTGTAATCCCAAAGGTAACATTTGTCCCATCAAGGATTCGTAAGCAAAGCTGGTAGCATGACTTAACCAGACTAAACCCAAGAATGCTGCTAAAATCAAGATTCCTGAAAGAGCGGTGTAGAGCAAAAACTTCGTTGCTGCGTAACTGCGCTTGTCACCCCCCCAAATCGAAATTAATAAATAGAAGGGGACTAACTCCAGTTCGTAGAACAAAAAGAACAGTAGTAAGTTTTGAGCGACAAATGCACCCGCAACGCCACCACTAATTAGGAGAATCATCGAGTAAAATAATCGCGGACGCTCAGTATCTTCGTGGCTGCTGTAAATAGCAATCCAACTAATCAAGCTATTCAATGCAACCATTACCAAGGAAATACCGTCTACTCCGAGTTGGTAATTCAATCCTAAGGTTTCAATCCAAGGTAGGTATTCTGTAAGTTGGAATCCTGGCTGATGGATATCAAACTGAGCCATTACCCAGAATGTCCACAACAGCATTGCTCCTGTAATTAGCAAAGCGCTCAACCGAATTTGCCGCGAGGAAACGTTTTTTGGCAGAAATCCGATAATCGCTGCACCGAGTATTGGTATCCAAATTAATGTACTTAGCATAGGGAAAAGGGGAGGAGGGGGACAAGGGGACAAGGGGGAAGGGATGGAAAAAATCTTTCTTTACCTATTAGACATAGGCGTGAAAATTAACTATGCGTTAGCCAAAACCCTTTGTAGAGAGGCGATTTATCGCGTCTTCAGGTCATTTCCACGCCTATGTCTATTGCAAGAAATCTATTGTGATATTAAAGTCTGAAGAATTTGCTTTAAGTCAGGCACAAATGAGAGGATGACAAGAACAGCGATCGCACCGATACAGATGGCGATAGTCAAGGCATAAGTTTGGGTTTTGCCTGAGTTGCCATATTTGAGGACTTCACCACCAAATATCGAAGCAAGTCCGACAAGATTCACCAATCCATCGATGAGATAGCGATCGCCCCAATCAACGATGCGCGAAAATATATCTACACCACCAACAACACTAGAGCGATAGAGATTGGGTGTATAAAAATCGTAGGCGAACAAATCTTGTAAACCTTTCCAGGGCAAGCGAATCGGTTTCGGAATGAAGTTAGTTAAGTATATAATTGCACCAATGCTTAAACCAAAGATGCTAGACCAAGTAAGCAGCAATGCTACATCTTGATTCAATGTCGCCCATTCGGGGAGAAGAGACAAACTTTGGAGAATCATCGGGATATGAAGTGTAAAACCTGCTAATGCTGTCATGGGTAGGATTACAGCCCACAGAGGTTCAGGCGCTCGCTCGGTCATTTGCGTCGGCTTATTCCCAAAAATCAGACCGAATACGCGAACCAAGCTAAAGGCAGTCAAAGTGTTAATTAGTAGTACCAGCCCCACCAGTAAAGGCTGAGTGTTCCACAACCCATCTGCTAGTTTCAACATCGCCCAGAATCCACCGAGGGGAGGCATTGCAATTAGCCCCAAGATACCAGCAATAAAGGAAAGTCCGGTAACTGGACGACGGCTCCAAAGCCCGCCTAACTGAGTTACATCCTGAGTTACGCAGTTGAGAATAATTGAACCGCAACTAGCTACCAAAGTTGCCATTGCTACAGCATGAGCTAGTACAATCAACAGAGCCGCTTCAATTTGCTGACTACCAACGGCTATGAAGACAAGACCCATGTAAGCGCTGACGAGATATGAGAGAGTACGTTTAATATCAATTTGGGCGATCGCAATCAATGTTGCACCAATCGCAGTGATTGCCCCGATAGCGATCGTCATTGTCATTGCCCACGGAGAAAGTGCGATTACAGGCTCTAGTTTTACCAGCACCCAAGCTCCAGTCGCCACCACCACAGAATTCCGCAATATTGTACTGGGAATTGGACCTTCCATCGCCTCATCTAACCACAAATGCAACGGAAACTGAGCGCATTTACCCATCGGTCCTGCAATCAGCGCCAAACTTACCAGCGCTGCCACCGTTGGATCAACTTCAGCCGTTTCTGCCCACTGTGCTAACTCCCGAAAGTCCCAAGTACCAGCTAGGGGATAAAGCGCCAATACACCCATTAAGAGAAACAAGTCACCCACACGCTTGGTGAGGAATGCATCCCGCGCTCCCGTAACCACCAAAGACTGATTAAACCAGAAACCAATCAACAGGTAAGTTCCTAAAGTCAGGATTTCTAGGATAATGTAGCTGAAGAACAGGGAATTGCACAGAACTAAGCTACACATCCCCGCTTCAAACATTGCCAGCAGAACATAAAAGCGTGCCCAACCCCAATCCATCTCCAGATACCCGATCGCATAAAATTGTGCGAGCAAGTTCAGCCCTGTAACCAAAATGCAGGCTCCCAGGCTGAGAGATGAGATTTCTAGAGGAATTGTTAAATTTAACCCTGCAACTTGCAGCCAAGAGATAAACTCATATTGAGCAGGTTGGTTCCACAGATGAGAAAATGCTATAACACTGTGGACAAACGCCACCAAAGTGACGATTAAGTTGAAATATCCTGCCGGTCTGGGTCCTGTGCGACGGGTAATCGAAGGAAACCAAAGCGCCGACAAAAACATGCCAATTAAGGCATAGCACGGTATTAACCAAGCAGTTTGAGTAAGAAGTTGAGCCATCCGTTCTATCCTGACACGATCACACTATAAATAGACTTTAATCTATGATTATCATTAAATACATCAATAATAATCTATATCTATGAAAGTAGCTTACCGCTTAAGTCGGAACAACGTAAGAGCTAAATCATCAAAAAATCTTTGGTAGTGGTGCGAGATTTATCTATGGATATATACAAAAAAAATGTAACTTTTGTCAAGTGTCAAAAAAGCTCAATTTCTGGAATTTGCTATCTCCTAATTAGGGACTAGGGGCTGGGGATTAGGATTAGGAAATAACTTCTTTACAATGCTGCGGGGTGCGGGAGAGGGAAACAAAGCTTGAAATGCAGACTGGCGATCGCTAACCGATTCTGGAGCATAATCCCAAAGGCTTTCGTAGTAAAAGAAAGTTACGCCTAAACCTCGTTGTTGAGCTGCTCGCACTTGCGATTGAATTTGTGCGATCGGAACTCGGCGATTTCTCAACCCCGCCATAATACCAATTCCGGTGGTAATTATCTGTTGTGTTTCCTGAATTTCTGGACGGGTAATGTTTGCGATAAAACTTGGCAAGTCCTGACGATAAACTTGCATAATTAGTTCGTCTACAATATTCAACCTTACCCAACCGAGCCAATCTTGCAGATGTAACTTATATGCAAAGTCGTAATAATTGGGGGAAACAGAGAAAATCGTATTCGGTTTTCTTGCTTTCACAGCTTGGTTGAGTTGTATCATGAATACTGTGATTTTATTTGCCCGCCAGCGCACCCATGCTTCATCTTGAAAATTCGTTGGAGGATTATTCTTAGTTTCTTGGGTATATAAAGCTACTGTATATTTATCGTAGCCAAATTCGCTGGGCAAACTCATGTGATCGTCAAACTGAATTCCATCAACATCATACTGAGTGACAATTTCTAACACGAGGTTGGTGATAAATTGTTGCACTTCTGGAAGAAAAGGATTGAGCCACACAACTTCACCGGCGGCGCTAATCGAAGTTTCGCTACCATCCCGCTTTTGCGTAAGCCAATTAGGACGATTTAATGCTAGTTCTGAAGTTGGGGGAGCCATGAAACCAAACTCAAACCAAGGAATCGCAAGTAACCCTTGCCGATGAGCTTGAGTAATTACATCTGCAAGAATATCTTGTCCCTCAGAACCTCGATCAAAAAAGGGGATACCGATTTTTTTGGCTACGGCGCTCGGATACGATGTATAACCAGAATTCCATACTACAGGATAGATTGTATTGAAGTTGAGCCGCCTTAATTGAGTGATAGCATTCTGCACTTTCAACCGATTTTTCAGGGTGTTAAAATCATTAGTAGTCAGCCAAACTCCACGAATCTCCTGACGGGGTTGTTGCGCGTAGACGGGGAGCGGACCTGAGTCAGACATCGCTTGCAGGCTATTTATGTGAAATGCCGTAATAAATGATACTAAAAAAAATACTGGCAACAAACATTGAATCGAACGCCGCCAACCTGAAGGAATTATACGTAATTTCATTTTTGAATGATAAGTTAATTACTTCTACAGGCTCGCGCCTATTTTTTTGATGGAAACAAAAGCGGTAATTCCGATAACTTTTACTCAGAACTCCCTGTGTGTATCCATACCATTTTTCAATTCATCCGTAAATAGCTTTGTGAAAATATTCAGTTGTTAGGTGAATCACTTGATATACAGCTAATTGGGAACGCGGTAATCAAAGAAAACCATTACTTTATTACCGACCTCATAAATAATGCAAATGTTCCAACGAATCGGATCTTATGCGATGGCTACACTAAATGAGTTTCATAGTTGCTATTTCTAATAAAAACTATATTTATCCGGAAAAATATTTATAAGTTTAGAGATTTAAGTTAAATAAAATACAATTACATTGCTCTATGAATATCTGATAATTCGTGGAATGTGAATTATGAGCGATCGCACTCTCACCACCGCATCAATCTTTCGATACTAACGCAATTCGATATCCAAGAGCATCCAAAAACTCAATCAAAGTATAAATTTCAGTTCCGCCACTTTCTGACAGCATCTTATCAAGCTGTTCATAATGCTGTTTAGCTTCTTCTGAGACATTATCTGACAGCAAACGCGCATCAACCACATTTTTTAATGCTGATCGCAGCAATTCCGGTTCACGACCTTCTTGTTCTAATTCCAAAAAAGTCTCAAGATAACCAGCAGCTTCTTGAGGATCTTTGAGAGACGAAATCAGGGATTCTTTATAACTTATTCTTTTATATACTGTCATAGATAGGAATTATACTGAATAATACATGTATAATACATAATAGAAAAATAAACCCGGTAAAACAAATGGACTCGTCTGATATAGTTACACAACAAAGCTATAGTTCCCAGTTGACTGACTTTGAAGCAGGTGTGTTAGGTTTCCTAGCACAACAGGGTTTACCGACTAATTCCGTATGGCGTTGCATAATGGCGGTATGAATTGAGGTAAAATTTCGATGGAATGTCCGCGTTGTGGGTCGTCCCATATCCGTAAGAATGGAAGAAAAAGAGGTAAGCAGAATCACATTTGCTGTGATTGCG